>WBZM01000267.1_pt3 | contig 27978 bp, 33 predicted proteins | sample 5204271 | NCBI WGS metagenome assembly WBZM01 (sample SAMN12344346, study PRJNA552823) | activated sludge metagenome | biome: Activated sludge suspended growth; feature: Nitrification reactor; material: Wastewater; isolation source: activated sludge from nitrification reactor of wastewater... | reverse complement strand
GCTAGGTATTGATTGGGATGAAGGCCCAGACATAGGAGGGCAAAATTCTCCTTATAAACAATCAGAAAGGCTCGAGTCTTACAATAAGTACGCACAAATTTTAATCAAAAAAGGCTTAGCATATCCAGACCCTTATACAAAAGAAGAACTTGATAGTTTTAGAAAAAAAGCTGAAGAAAATAAACAGCCATTTCTTTATAGAAATCATAGGCCAGAAAGTTTTGATGTCTGGGATGGTACTAAGGCTCTTCGTTTTAAAACATCAGAAATAAAGTCTTATCATTGGCGGGACGCTGTCCGAGGAGAACTTTCTGCGGGAGTTGAAGCATTGGATGATTTTATTCTAATAAAAAGTGATGGTTATCCAACTTACAATTTTGCACACATTATAGACGATCTAGAGATGGGAGTGACTCATATAATGCGTGCTGATGAATTTATTTCTTCTACTCCAAAATTCTTATCCTTATATGAGGCACTAGAGATAACACCTCCAATTTTTGTTACCTTGCCACCTATACTGGCAGATGGTGGAAACAAAAAGCTCGGTAAAAGAGATGGAGCAAAAGATATTTTAGATTATAAAGAAGAAGGATATTTACCTCAAGCAATGTTAAACTTCTTGGCTCTACTTGGTTGGAATCCAGGTGGAGAAAAGGAGATCTTTACAAAAGAAGATTTGATAAAAGAATTTGATATCAACAGAATTCAAAAATCTGGTGCACAGATGAATCTAGAGAAACTTGATTGGATGAATAAAGAACACCTAAAGCTTTTGTCTGAAGAAGAGATAGAGAAAAACATATTTGAATTTTTACCAGAATTTTTGAGAGATAAAAAAATAATATATGTAATCAAAGAAAGAATAAATAAGTGGAGCGATGTGAAAGATATGGTGGATAGGGGAGAATTGGACTTTGTATACAAAGAACCTGTCTATGATAAGGCAAAACTTATTTTCAAAAATTCTTCCGCGGAAAAAACTGCGTCTAACCTGACCATAGCTATATCCGTACTGTCAAGTATAGAATCGAGAGACTTTAACTTAGAAAAAATAAAAGAAGCTCTAATGAATGAGGCAAATAAGCTTGAAAATAGGGGAGAACTGCTACATCCAGTAAGATTTGCTCTCTCTGGTATGGATAAATCTCCCGATCCATTTATTATTGCTTATATTTTAGGTAAAGATGAGACAATCAAAAGATTACAGAAAGCTATTTCTTAATATTGCGTTAGTTTTTTTGGTGGCTTTTTTGCCGCTCGTGTTTTTATTTGCTCAAACAGCTGAAGAACTAAAAAATAAAATCGACGAAAAAAGTAAGGATATTGAAAGACTTGAATTAGAAATAAAACAATATCAAAATGAACTAAATTCTTTAGGTAAACAAAAAAGCTCTCTAGCCAGCTCAATCAAACAATTAGATATTACTCGTAAAAAATTAACAGCCAATATATCTGTAACTCAAAATAAAATAGATAAGACCAATCTTAAGATAAAGAGCTTAAACTCACAAATCTCCACAAAAGAAGATGCAATCATAAACAATGTTGATTCAATTTCTCTTTCTATAAAATATATGAATGAGCTCGAATCCATAAGCCTACCTGAAGCAATTTTATCACAAAAGAAAATAAGTTTTCTTTGGAATGATATAGATAGTATTATTTCAGTAAATGAAGCTATAAAGGGTAAAACCTTTGAGTTAAAAGAAGTTAAAGGTGTACTTGAAGACACTAGAAAAGAAACAATCGATGCTCAAAAAGAATTAATTAAATTAAAAGAAGAGCTAGCAGATGAACAAAAGATAGTAGAGCAAAATACTCTAGAAAAAAATAAATTACTAAAACAGACAAAAAACAGTGAGGCCAATTATCAAAAGATTTTAAAAGAACAAGTAGCTAAAAAAAATGCTTTAGAACAAGAGGTTAGGAATTATGAATCTCAATTAAAGTTTATTCTCGATCCTTCAAAACTTCCATCTCCAGGTGTTTTAAGTTGGCCACTCGATGATGTTTATGTAACCCAATTATTTGGCAAAACTGTAGCTGCAAAAAGATTGTACGCATCGGGGAGTCATAGTGGAGTTGATTTTAGAGCATCTGTAGGTACTCCTGTAAAAGCAATGTCTGACGGTACAATTTTGGGCACAGGAGACACAGATACCACTTGTCCAGGAGCTTCTTTTGGTAAATGGATACTTATAGAGCACAATAACGGCCTTTCTAGTGCATACGGACACTTATCTTTAATAAAAGTATCCCAAGGTCAAAAAGTCTCTAGGGGAGAAATTATAGGCTATAGTGGTGCTACAGGGCATGTCACAGGCCCACATCTGCATATCACTGTGTACGCCTCAAGTGCTGTAAAGGTACAAACTTTGCCAAGTAAGTCTTGTTCAGGTAAGACTTTGACCCAGCCGATAGCCGCAGTGAATGCTTATTTAGACCCAATGTATTATTTACCAGCTTTAAGATAAATGCTATATTTTTAATATGAAAAATTTACAAAATAAACAAGGGGGGTTTTTAGACATCATTATATCTATAGTAATTATATTCCTTATAATGCGCTATTTTGGGCTCACAATCACAGGTATATTTGATTGGTTAAGAGAGCTATTTTATAGCATTTGGTAATTTAAAACCGCCCTTATATTTTATATAGATATGTACAAAAGATATATTGTGCGACATACTCTATATAATATATAAAGAGTACCTGGTTAAAATAAACTATTAAAAAACACTTACCCCCTACCCTATGACTCTCTAAAGAGAACCGAACTTTTTACTTACAAGAGTTAGATAGTTGATAGCCGGACTTCTCTGCTGCTTCTTTTGTCGCAAAATACTTTCTATTTTCTATTTTTATGGATTTACCAGCCGAACATCCTACAGGATAGTATTTACTACCTTTTACTGAAGCAAAGTACTTTTTATCTGAATTTTGATTTGAAGAAGCGCTTTTAGCACTTAGGGTGGCTGGAGTTTCTTCTTTTAGCTCTAAATTGCCTTCTACTAAAGAAGCCTGTAGTATCTTCAGCTCACTACTTTTAGAAACGACAGAGAGCCTTCCCAAGCCAAAAGAGCTTATACCTACTAGAATAACCACAAGAATTGTTAGGATGTCTTTCCCCTTCTTAGTTTGCACAAATTGCTTGATTTTTTCCATATTATTGTATATACTTACGGGAAGTTATTAATCAATGTTTTATAGGTAAATTTTACCATTTCATAAAATAAAAACAAAAATATGGCACATAGAAAAGCCGGCGGAACCGCCAAAAACTTAAGAGATTCAAATCCAAAGTACCTAGGTACAAAGCTCGCAGATGGTCAAACTGCTAAAGGTGGCTCAGTAATAGTACGCCAAAGAGGCACAGTGATACTTGCTGGTAAAAATGTAGGTATGGGTAAAGATCATACCTTATTTGCTTTGAAAGACGGAAAAGTAAAATTCTCTTCTACTCGTAAAACTTCCTTCAATGGAAAAACTGGAGTTAAGAAAGTAGTGAACGTAAATTAAGAGCAAAGTACTGCGTAAAAAAAATCCCTTTGAGGGGATTTTTTATTTTAAAAGTAATAGTTTTTTAACTAGATTTTACTATCAGCTTAAAAGAGGATTTCTTTCCTTTTATTTCAATTGGAATATCGAACTCCCCTATTTCTTTTATTGGTTTATCTAGGGTGATAAAGTCTTCATTTATTTCAGCTCTGTGTTCTTTTTTTAATTCTTCTAAAATTTCTTTCTTATGAATAGCAGAGAATAGGCTTCCCTTTTCATTTGCTTTACCCAAGATAGTTATAGTTTTACCTTTTATTTCTTCTAGATTTTTTATCAATAATTCTTCTTGAATTTCTCTTTCCACTACAATCTCTTTTTGTCTTTTTTCCAATTCAGCTATAGTTTTATCTGTGGCTTTCTCTGCTAACTTTCTAGGTAAAAGAAAGTTTAAAGCATAACCATCATTTACTTCTTTAATCTCATTTTTTCTACCTACTCTAGGCACATCTTTTAAGAATACAACTTTCATAATATAATTCCGCAATTATTCGGAAGCGGGCCAATTGTTTAATAATTCGACAGCTTTATCCATTTGAGTATCTTTTTTACTTTCTAGATCTTTTTTTGTAATCTCTACTTTATAGTCTGGTGTCAATCCTTTTTTTGAAATTGAATTTCCGTTCGGAGTAAGCCATTTAGCAACAGTAATCTTTAATAATGTCTTATCAGTAATATTTAATACTTCTTGTACAGAACCTTTTCCGAAACTCTGTTCCCCTACTAATTTTGCTTTCTTGTGGTCTTGCATTGCACCGGCAAGTATTTCTGAGGCTGAAGCAGATCCACCATCTATGAGTATTACAAATTTTAAATTATCATTAAATATATTGTAACCAAAACTTCTATAAGACTTTTGTTTATCCGAATTTCCATAATCTTCTATTACGACAACTTTTCCATTATCTAAAAACCAAGAAGCCATATCTACAGCAGAATCTAAATATCCTCCAGGATTTCCTCTTAAATCCAACAACAGCTTATCTGTCTTTGATTTTGAAAAGCTTTTCATAGCATTCCTAAATAAATCAGCCGAATTGGCAGAAAAGCTGTACAATTTTATCACAAAAATACCGTCATTTCTTAACTCAGTCTCAAGTGTGGGTACATTTATAACATCTCTTACTATCTTGAATTCTTTTGGTTCTTGTTCTTCAGTACTTAGTACCGTAAGAGTCACGGGTGTACCTTTTTCTCCTCTTATTAGTTTTACAGCTTTATCTATGGTCAAATCATTGGTTAAGGTGTCATCTATTTTTAGAATTTTATCTCCCGATTTTATGCCTGCTTGGTAAGCTGGAGTGCCTTTGAGAGGTGAAATTACTGTGAGCACCTTGTCTTTTATTCCTACTTCCATACCAACTCCACTAAAATTTCCAGCGATATCTTCTTCGAATGATTTTGATTCTTCTTCATTAAAGAAGACACTGTATGGATCTTCTAGAGAATTTACAAGGCCAGCTACAGCCCCTTCTAATTTTTGCTTATCGGATATTTCTTTTGCATTAGGGTATTTTTCATTTATTGCATTCCAAGTTTTCCAAAATGACTCTAAATCAAGAGTGGTGTTTGGTGTTGTATTGTTGTATATTTCATGTTTTTTTTCAAAAATACTTTTTGAACCAAAATAAAAACCAGCAAAAAATATAAATAGCACAACTGCCAAGTTTATAATTCTCCTATTTGATTTAATAAATTCTGTTAACTTATTCATTGTTTGAATTATTTGGTTCTTTATCAACGATAAATTCTTCTTTGGTATTATTTTCTGAAAAATTTTCAAACTTTCTATTTCTTCTTTCTTGTTTTAGCTTCCTATAGCCACCGTACATTACTAAGCTTATATATATAAATATAATGCCGGTAACTGAAAATAAAATATTCTTTATAAGATAAGGGAAACCCAAGTAAGGCAACAAGGCAGTCCAGATACCTAAAAATAAAATAATTCTTGCAATTTGCATAATAAAATTATTATATCAAAATAATAAAAATAGAGAAAGTTTTATTCTAATGAGAAATATTCAGGCGTATTTTCATTCATCCAGTCAAATAGCTCTCTTATAATAAAAGCTGAACCAGTTGTGCTTTGTGATGGTCCTGCCTCCATAAGCATTACAAATGCATACTTTGGTTTTTCATAAGGAAAGAACCCTATCACCCAAGAATTAACTTTATTCTTTAGTACACCCAGCTGAGCAGTACCAGTCTTCGCGGCAATTTTGACATAAGGTACATTTATAGCTGTAGCCGTCCCGTCTGTGACTGTCATTCTCATACCTTCGTGTATAACTTCAAAATAATTTTTTGGTATGTCTATTTTATAGTTAGATTGTTCCCTTTCTTTATCATTCAATAAAAAATGCGGGGTGATCAAAGTGCCATAGTTTGCTAAAGCAGAAGTAGCTCTTGCCATCTCAAGAGGTGTAACTTGAAATCCATACTGTCCTATTGCTGTGTGGTAAGTATCTCCTATACGCCAAGGATCATTTTTAAAATTTTTTAACTTCCATTCGGGGTTTGGAATGTTGCCACTTTTTTCATCAGGTATATCTATGCCTGTTTTTTGATCAATTCCAAACATTCGAGTGTATTTTTCTATATTTGAAATACCCAAACCTTTTTGTCCTTCAAATCCACCCCCTATAGTGTAAAAATATACATCTGAAGACACAGCAATGGCTTCTCTCATATCAGTCCAGCCATGAGCTTTCCAGTCTTTAAAAACTGTTTTCTGGTCTTTAAAGTAAGGATTTGGTATAGAAATAGACCCAGTAGAAAGTATCTGCTTATCGGGGCTTATAATACCTTCATTTAGAGCTCCTAGGGCTAGAAATGGTTTTATTATAGAACCTGGTGTATAAACACCAGAAATTATTTTATCTAGAAACACTTTTCTTTTATCATTAAAGTAACCTTGTATTTTATCTTTGTCTTTACCTAGAGAAAGCACTTCACTTGAGTATTCAGGATAACTTGTAGAGGTTATAATTTCCCCAGTTGAAATATCAATTATAATACCCGCTCCACCAGTATAACCATAATTATTGGAAGCTTTTTCGATTATAGAAAATAACTTAGACTGTACCCTTGCGTCTATTGTAGTATAGAGATCTGCACCTTTTTTAGGTGGATTTACTACATTTTCTGAATAAACTTTACCATGAACATCTGTTTCTATTAATTTTGCTCCATTTTCACCAGTCATTCGTTCACTATACTCTTTTTCCAACCCATCTTTACCAATAAATTCTGTTTGCCAAAATTCTCCTTTTTTATCTTGTGTTGGAGAGCTTACATAACCTAATAAATGAGAGAAGCCAGGTGAGATATACCCTCTTTTTACGATACTTATATTTTCCAAACCACTCTTTTCTTTCAGACTTTGGTCTTTTATCTCAAGTAACTCTTTTTTATTCCAAGCTAATTCTTTTCCATTTCTGTCGTAGATTACTCCCCTATCAGCAAAAATAATTACTTTTTCTAAAGTATTATTTTCACTCCTAGAAAAATATGCTTCACCTTTTTTAATTTGCAGAAAATGTAATCTAAAAGAGAAAACTACTATAAATATAATAAATACAGAGCCCAAAAACCAAACATTTCTTTTTGGTATTGGTTTCTCAAGCCTGCCTTCAAATTGTTGTAAATCAAAGTTTTGAATATTTTTTGCATCTAAAAATATCTCATCTGGGTCAACATAAGAGTTAGCGTTTTTTATTTTATTTTTTCGAATAATTTCTCTAATCATTTATTAAAATACTTTGGTGTAAATTACCCTGGCTATTACAGCTATTAGGACTAATATAATAGCGTAAAATAAAAGCTGACTTTCAAAAATAAATTTAGACAGGGAAACTGCAAAAAAATACAAATAAACAAACCATTCTTTACTTCTCTCTTCGGGAGTCAATTTCTCTATTTTTCTAATATTATTTGAAAGCTCTTCTTTCTTTTCACTGAAGTTTTTTATATGTTCTTTTCTAAATAATTCTATTTTTTCAACAACTTGAATCACTGGACCAGAAAGCCATCTTGGTGTTTTATCTAACATTTGTTTCTGTAATGAGTCAGAGCTTATCTGCGCAAACATAATAGAAGGGGAAAGCAAAATGAAAAAAATTATAGTAAATTTATATTTCATAAGGATAATTATATAGTAAATTTACTATTTTTTCTACATCAGAAAATCTATCATTTTGGGTTGATTGAAGTACTGTTATAGCCAAAATATTGCCTTTTTTATCTTTAAACAAAGTAGTGAGATTACCTCCTGCTAACTCAGTATAGCCTGTTTTAGAAAAAAGTACATTAGGTATTTTATTTAAAATAATATTTGTGTTTTTTATATTATGAACTAAACCAGAATCTGATGTTAAAGCAAGACTTTCTTTTGTTGTTGTTGAAAAGATACTTCCGTAATTTTCTAAAGCATAGATTGCCATTTTATTTGCGTCTTGTGCTGTTCCATACGCTCCAGAAATTTCTTTATCCTTATTTTCATCTAACCCAGTAATGTTATTAAAGTAGGTTTTAGTTAAACCTATACTCTTAGCTTTTTCATTCATTTTATTTAAAAAACTTTTATCTTGAGCAGAGATAGTTACGGCACCATCATTTGATGAATAAATTAAAGTAAATTTAATTAGTTCAGATAATTTCCACTTCTCTCCTTCTATTAAACCATAGTCTCCTTCCTGTGAAATACTTTTTTTAGTAACTTCAAACACACTTTCTGGTGAGTATTCATCTAAGACCACCATTGCAGTCATTGTTTTAGCTAAAGATGCAAGTGGTAAAACCATATCATCATTTACACCATAAACACTCTTTTTTGAAGAAGCATTGTAAATAGAGAAAGCTTTTGCTTTTAGATCTAAAGAATTTATTTCTTTTTTAAAATTTTCTTTTCTCAACACTTTTAACTCTGCAGCTTTTTGTATTTCAATGATGTTGTCATTAAACTTTTTATTTTCAACTAAGAAAATACTGGCAAATAATGCCAGTATTATGAGCATCATTATTAAAGTTCTATCGTACGGAGTCACCATTACTTTCTTCTTTTTCTAAAGATTCCTTTATGTTATCTATCTCTTTTACTACATTATTAGAAATATTTCCAAAATCAGGCAATTCCTCTACTGAGGTTACTCCCATGAAAGACAACAAATCTAGTGTAGGCTTATAAATATATTTACGATTGTCTTTTATATCAGGTACTTTTTCTACCAATCCTCTCATCGCTAATGCTCTTAGTGTAAAGCTAGAGTTTACTCCCCTTATATAATCTATGTCAGCACGACTTGCTCCATTTTTATATAATATCACAGATAAAGTTTCCAGACTTGCTTTGGATAAATCTTTATTTAATTCTTCTTTTCTTAATTCTTCAATTAAAATTGAACTTTCTGGTGATGTTCCTAAAGAAAGTTCATTGTTATTTTTAACCAATACAAAGCCACTTTTTGTGTTCCTATACCTTTCTATAAGTAATTCTACAGACTTAGCTACATCTTCATCAGAAACTTTTAAAAACTTAGCTAAAAAAGCTACCGAGACTGGTTCATTTTTAAAAAATAAAACTGATTCTATTTTTGATTCTAAATTATCCATAACTTAATCTAAGGAAACTTCAGGTTCTGTTTTTTCTATTAAAATATCTTTAAAATTACTATCTTGTATAGCATCTATAATACCAGATCTTACAAGTTCTAGTATAGCAAGAAAACTAACAATAACAAAAACTTTCTCCTCTTTTGTTTTTGATGAACCAGCAAACTCCTTAAAATTCATTTTAAAAGAATTTGTAATTCTCTCTGTTAAATTGTCTATCATTTCTTCGATACTCACTACTTTTTTTACTTCTACTTCTGGTAACGAAATTTTCTTAGGTATTTTGTTTAAAATCGATTGAATATTTATCATCATACTTTCTTTTGAGATCTGATTATCTGGCACAAAAAAAACATTTGTATTTTTACTTTCGTTCGCACTAAAAATAATATTTTTACCAAAGTTGTTTTTTATATGAGAAGACAAGCTAAAGTATAAATCATATAATTTTAACCTGTCTTCAAGATTAGATATGTCTCCTTCCTCTTCTTTAGTTAGCACTAAAGAAGGTAGTAATGATTTAGATTTTATCAAGATTAGAGTTGCCGCAACTACGATAAAACTAGAAACTTCTGTAGGATTCATATTTCTTAGATTATTGACATAGTTCAAGAAATCATCTGTAACTTGTGCTAAGGATAGATCATTTATATAAAGCTTCTTGTCTTCAACCAAGTGCAACAGAAGCCCAAAAGGGCCTTCAAATTTAGCTGTTTTTACCTTATATATATCGGAAATTGTTTCTGTTTCCACATTTTTATGTTAACATTTCTTTATGAAAAATAAAAATCTAAATAAAAAGAACGTTCGCTTAGAAAAGTATATTTCGCCAATCAAATACGACATCACTTTGCGCCCAGATTTAGAAAATTTTACATTTGAGGGTTTTGAATCGATAGAAGTAGATATATCAAAAAGCACAAATCTAGTGACTCTGCACTCGAAAGAACTCTCTATAGAAACAGCTGAAGTAAAAATAAATAAAGAAAAAGTATTCTCCAAAAAAATAACTTACGATGAAAAAAAAGAACTAGTTATTTTTAATTTCCCTGTAAAAATCCCAATAGGAAAACACAAAATAAATATTGTTTTTAAAGGTATTTTAAATGATAAAATGAGAGGTTTTTATAAAAGCTCTTATGATTATGAAGGTAAAATAAACCATTTAGCCACAACACAATTTGAAGCCACTGATGCTAGGCGTGCTTTCCCATGTTTTGATGAACCTTCCCAAAAATCAATTTTTAATGTTTCTTTAATTGTACCTAAAGGCAAAACTGCTATTTCAAATACCTTACCTGTATCTGTACAAGAGCACGAAAGTGGTTATGAGATAGTAAAGTTCTCCCCTACTCCAAAAATGTCCACCTATCTCCTAGCTTTTATAATTGGCGATTTTGAATATATAGAAAGTAAAACAAAAAATGGAGTACTCGTGAGAATATATACAACTCTTGGAAAAAAGCACCAGGCTAACTTTGCTCTTGATTGCGCCGTAAAAACATTAGAATTCTATGAAAAATACTTCAATATAAAATACCCATTGAATACTCTAGATATGATAGCTATACCTGATTTTGCTTCTGGGGCAATGGAAAATTGGGGTGCTGTCACATACAGAGAGACAGCTATTCTGGTAGATCAAGTAAATTCTTCGACTGCAAATAAGCAATGGGTGGCATTAGTAATAGCACATGAACTCGCACATCAATGGTTTGGAAATCTTGTGACTATGAAATGGTGGACACATTTATGGCTCAACGAGGGTTTTGCTTCTTATATAGAGTATCTAGCTGTCGATAAATTATTTCCTGATTGGAATATCTGGACACAATTTGCAAACCATGACTTAGGAGTAGCCCTAAAACTTGACTCATTAAAACACACTCATCCTATTGAAGTAGAAGTGCACCATCCAGATGAAATTGGTGAGATATTTGATGAGGTTTCTTATTCAAAAGGAGCTTCAGTAATAAGAATGCTTGCTGAATACTTAGGAGAAGTAAACTTTCGTGATGGACTTCGTTATTATCTAAAAAAACACAGCTATAAAAATACTGAGACTATTCATCTTTGGCAAGCCTTTGAAAAAGTTTCTAAAAAGCCAGTTAGTAAACTTATGAAAAATTGGACTGGGGTATCTGGATACCCTATTGTAAAAGCCTCTTTAAATAAAGATAAATTATCATTAACACAGGATAGATTTTTCTCTAGTATTTTTTCAAAATTAAAAAACAAAGAAAAAAGTACTTGGGAAATTCCTATATCATTTGAAAATAAAAGTGTTCAAAAAGTCTTACTGTCCAAAAAATCAGAAAGTTTTATGTTGAAACACCCTAATTCACCAATAAAAGTAAATATTGGAGAAAAAGGATTTTTCAGGACGATGTATTCAAAAGAGTTATTAATGAGATTATATGAACCAGTTGCAAATAAAGAAATACTACCCATAGATAGACTAGGTATCATTAGAGATCTTTTTGCTTTATCAGAATCAGGTGATATCAGCACAGAAATTGTGCTTGAATTTTTGACTGCTTATAAAGAAGAAGACGACTATACTGTATGGCTTGAAATAGCAGGAGGATTGTCAAAGTTAAAACAACTACTAGCTAAAACAAAATCTATACAGAACTTAGATAGATTTATAATAAAGTTATTCTCCCCTATTTTTGACAAAATTGGTTGGGAAAAAATACAAGGTGAAGCTCATACAGACACACTACTTCGTTCTTTAATTTTGACAAAGCTCGGACGCTCCAAAGATGAAAGAGTTTTGAGTAAAGCAAAATACTTATTCAATGAGATGCAAAATGGATTACACATAGACCCTGATTTGAGAGCTACTTTATATAATTTAGTAGCCATTTTTGGAGATAAAAAAGATTACAACACACTACTAGAAAGATACAAAAAAGAAGCTCTGCACGAAGAAAAAAATAGAATTGGTAATGCATTAGGAGAGTTTAAAAATACCAAGCTGTTATGCGAAACTATAAACTTCTCAATATCTGAAAATGTAAGATTACAAGATAGTGTATCTATAATCTCTTCAGTCGGCTCAAATCCAGATGGTAGAAGTATCTGGCTTAAGTTTATAAAGCAAAACTGGAAAACTCTTTTGAATCGTTACGGCGACGGAGGACATACACTGGGCAGATTAGTTAAAGCAATATCGCTTAGCGCTGAGAAAGAACATCTAGCTAAATTTACCGAATTCTTTAATAAAAACAAAGCTCCTGGGGCAGCTAGAGCAATAGAACAAGTAAAAGAAAAGCTTAACTCAAACATCTCCTGGCTAGAGAGAGATGGTAAAAACATTGACAAGTTTTTTAAAAGTGTGATAAAATAAGGTTGTTATTAAATTTAATATTTTAAATAAAAATTTATGAGTACAAATGAAGGATTTGGAGGATTTAAACAAGATAAAGTAGAAGGTGCTAATGTTTTTGCTGGTTCCGAAGGAGCCACAAAACAAGAAGCGTTAGAAAACTTAAATAAAGAATTCGCTCGAAACTTAAAACAGGAATTAACAATGAGTGATGAAGGTAATGGTTTAGAATTTATAAAAACAGAAAATGGATACCAAGCAAAAATTAATTTAAGAGCTTTTCAATATGAAAACCAAGAATTAGAACCTAATCCAAATACTGAAGTATAAAAACATGAAAAATATAATTATTAATTTAATAGCACGACGAAGCAACTCAAAAAACTTGAGGTCGCTTCAGAGTGTTTATTAAAATAATTATATAACTCTAAAAACAATATAAATGTTCAAAAGCGGCCTTAAGACGAGGTCGCTTTTGTTCTTTAAATTTAAAATAAAGGCCATGTTAAAAGAATTTGTAACGGTTATTTTTAACCCAACTGTTAAGATATTTTCAATCTTTCGTTTCAAAGAAGAAAGCAGCGAAACAAACCTGCTTAGTAATCTTCAAGAAGGGTATAAAGCAAAAAGAGTCTTGGATTCTAATCATGAACTTAGCACAAAAAACAAACTTTTAAGTGATGGGTATAGAGAAATACCGTCACATCCTTAACTCTAAATTTTTGTAATTTTAATTACACTTCTCTAGCTCTTGGAGAATTTGGCAAAGCCAAAGAGCAACCCAAATGCCTTTCGTTAATTCGAAAGGCATTTTTTACTTTTTTATGAAACTTTCAATGAATCACACTACTTTAGTTAAATAAAGTTATCCACAGTTTTGTTTTCTACTTTACTAGACTAAAGTACTTTACTTTGATAAAGTAGTTAATATGAAAGAAATCAAAGAAAGTATTTTGTGGAAAAGTAAAGAAAATAGACAACTTGTGGAAGCATTGCTTTCTCTCGAAAATGCTAGTGAAGCGGAAGCATTTTTGCGTGACCTTATGACTACTGGTGAGATAGAAGAATTCGGCAAAAGACTTGAGGCTGCCCGCTTACTTTCCAAAGATTTCCAATACAATGCAATAATTGAGAGCACTGGCCTCTCCTCTACTACCATAGCCCGCATCTCCAAATGGCTAAAAGGTTCCCTTGGTGGATATCGTCTAATATTGAGTCGTTTATCCACTCGCCAAAGTTCGGGACAAATTTTTACTAAAAATTCACATCATAATAATCTTTCTAAACTTAAGAAAGGATTGATTTTGAAGTGATAATTTTATAAATATTCTCGAAACCAACCCCTTCTTAAGTTTCTTAAGAAGGGGTTTTAGATTTGCCTACCTAGACTAAAATGGCAAAATTGTTCTTTAAATACATGTGCCATGCCACATCAAGAAAAAAATCCCAATAAGGGAAAACTTAAACCGAAACAAACTCAAAATACTAGGACAAGGGAAACAACCCCTTGCGGAAAGTATGTTGAACGAGGACAAAGAGACTCTTGCAATTGCAAAATATGCAAAGAGTTTCGAGAAAAAAACAAGGGTTAAAATAATTGGGTGCTAGAAAATTTAGCACCCTTTTACTTTTTATAAACATCTATCTTTGCTGCGAGAATAAAATCATTTTCAGTTAGACCTTCTGCATTATGAGTCCATAGAGTTATCTTGACTTTATTGTAGTCATGCACAGATATATCCGGATGGTGACCTTCTTCTTCAGATATATCTGCAATAAGATTTACAAAATTTATTGCACCTATAAAGTCTTGAAACTTATATTCTTTCGATATTTTTTGGGCTTTTTCGTCGAGTGTCCAGCCTTGTACCTCTAAAAGATAATCTTCTACTTCTTCTTTTGTAAAAGGCTTCATCCCCTTCTTCTCACACGGTACACATTTCTTTTTTAGCAAATCACTAGCCATAATACTTTTATTATCTTTATACTGGTAATATTTCTAAATCTTGCTCTTGTCTTATTTTAACAACTTTATAAATACTAAAAATAAGCACACAAGCTGCGATTAGTTGAGAGATGGTCAGAGTATTGTTATATAATTTCATATCTATGAAAATAGCCACAAATGGGAAAATCAATTCTAGTATTGTAGATATGTGAACAGGTGTCGTAGAAAGACCTTTGTAATAAATAAGTAGTGCTACCATCCCCGTAGAGACAGCTATTAAGGCAAATAGCCCGTATTGGCTAGGTGTAATACTCCCAAGTGAAGCGGATTTGTTTAAAACAAAAATCAAAGGGAAAGACAACATTACTGTAAACAAAAATCTATAAAAAGTACTGACATCTGAGCGAACCTTACCTAGTAACATTTTAGAAAATGTAGTAGAAGTACCCCAAGCAAAAGAGGCTGCTAATGCAAAGAGTGCAGCAGTTATCACCCCTTCCCCTGTTTTAAAATCAACCACTCCATTTTTAAATGTCACAAAGTACGCAGAGATTATAGCAAGTACCGCCCAGATTATGTACTTTTTATATAACTTTTCTTTCAAAAAAATAGAAGCTGAGCCTATAGCAAATATTGGCTGTAATTTTTGTAACAAGAAAACTACTGAGAAAGAAATAAAATTCACTTGTAAAAGTGCAGTGGTGAAAAATAAAGTACCGATAAGTCCACTAAATAGTGATATAATAAAAAGCAAAATCCAATCTTTTTGTTTTAATTCTGTCTTTAAAATATATTTACGAACGAAAGGATATAAAATAATCAACCCAAAAAGGTGCTCAAAAAAGATTATAGTTACCGGAGGTAATGAAAAAAGGTATCTTCTTATTACTCCATCTACTGCCCAAAGAAGTGCAGCTATTATTATAAGTAATGAGCCTATGTGTTTACTTTCTTTTATTTGCATTCTGCTAAATCTTTTTTGATTTGTAATATAAGTTCTTTCTCGCTTCTAAAAATCTTGTATTTGCGTAAAAATTTTTTCAATATAAACAGAGCTTTCAGTCCATAAGCATTACCGCCAAACCCTAACAGGTATGCTTCTACCTTCGGTAAACCTTTTTTGTCTAATGGTCCTATAATTATACCAGAATTGTATTTTTTATTACTTAAATAAACAATACCAGAGTAAACTCCAAAAAGAGGCTTTTTGTCTAGCTTGGTGAAATTTCTTCTATCTATATTTATAGTTGGAAAGCCAATCTTTTTTCCATAACCATCTCCTTTGATTACTTTACCCGAGATATTGTATTCCATAAATTAATAACCATCTTCATTTAGTCTCTCGTCTATTCTGTTCATATCTCTTGGAAACATAGAAGCCTCTCTTATATTTTTCAAATTCAAAATTTGCATAGTTATACGCTCTGCACCGAAAGCAAAACCACCTTCAGGAGGTACACCATATTTAAATGCTTCTAGAAACATTTTTACTTTATTTGGATTCATATCCCAGATCTTTACATGCTCCATAAGTTGCTTGTAATCATTTATTCTTCTTCCTCCCGAGAGCCACTCTACGCCTCTACAAATCAAGTCCATACCTTCATTGAATTCTGGATTTTCTGGATTTGGATAGACATAAAAAGGTTTTTTCCTTGTAGGGTATCCGTAAATAAATACAAAATCTGAACCAGTCTCTTCTTTTATTATTTCACAAATTTCTCTTTCATCTTGAGGATTCGTGTCTTTTTCACCCCTTACATCACGGCCAGTTTTTTCAAATATTTTTTGTTGTACTTCAGTTAAAGATAAAGTAGGTGTCTTGTCTATCATTACAGGTAAAGTAGCATTCAATACTTTCAAATGTTCAGCGTTCTTTTCACCTACTTGCTTTAATATATACCTCACAGTCTCTTCAGCCATATCTCTGACATCTGTCCAAGAATCTATAAAACCCATCTCTGCATCTAAGGAAACTATTTCAGTAAGATGTCGTGTAGTAGAAGAAGGCTCTGCTCTAAAAACTTTATTTACAGAAAAACATCTTTCAAATGCAGACATTACTATTTGTTTGTAAAGTTGAGGAGATTGAGTGAGGTATGCTTTTTTATCAAAATAATCTACCTGAAAAACTTCTGCTCCTCCTTCTGCTGTAGCAGGAGTTATAGCAGGAGCCTGAAATTCAAAAAAGTTATTTTTCTTCATAAAATCTCTGAAGGAATCTATAATTGTTTCTTGTACTTTAAATACCGCCTGTACTTTAGGCTGTCTTAATACTAGTGACCTATTGTCTAACTCTGTAGTAAGCTCCAGATTGTAACCTTCAAGGGACATATCAAAAGGCAAAGTTTCTGCTTCAGAAAGTACTTCAATACCGGTAACTTCTAGCTCAAGCTCGCCATTTATTACACCTTGTTTTATATTTTTCTCAGGTCTTTTATTTACTAGACCTGTAACTTTCAATACCCATTCTGGACGAATATCTTTTGCTTTTTCAATAGCTTCTGTATGATTTGGCAAAGTGACACACTGCACAAGTCCTGTCATATCCCTCAAATCAAAAAATACCATTTTACCCTGATCACGACGAACATTTACCCATCCAGCAATAACTACCTCTTCCCCTATTTTTGTATTTAAATCTTTGATATATACTCGATTTTTCATAGATATTAGTATATCACAACATTTTTCAATAAAAAATGCTTCCTGAATTAACAGAAAGCATTTGATTTTTCCCTTTGGCAACGCCAAGACCTCTAAGGGTAAGAAGTTTAAGTTTGATAGATTAAGACGGGAATCCGTCTATCCATCCTCCTTGTCCATCCATAATAAATTGATTTATTCTTCTTCATATTGTTGTATGGCTCCAGAAGCCACATATCTCCCAAATGTATCAAATGATACTCTTTCTGTGTTACTGTTGGAAAAAGCGATATCTACTCCATCATCTTCTTCAACAGTGTCAGTAGTTTGCTTTGTTTCAACTACAAGACGATCTCCTGGTTCAGCAACTTTTTGAAGTTTTATAGATAGATTCCATCCACCTCCAAAAGTTTTTGGGACTAAAATATCCGATACTACTTTAAAGAAAGTCCGAGGCATGATTTTTAATTTAAAGAACAAATTTTAGACACTTTAGGTAGCCAACTCACCTGATTGTTTTCCTGTAAACAAACAAAAAACTAGCTTTTGCGCTAGTTGGTAGTTTCCTTTTATAGTTAGAGAGATAAAAAAGAAATCAACAAATCAGCGCAAAAGTACTATTTGCGCCCCACCAAGAGTTTTTTGAACTTTTCATCTCTGGTTTATTTATTTGTAATTTATTTAATATCAACATACTAGTATACTAGTATGTCAGTACAAGAAAGTCAAGCTGGTATTAAACTTAACTGTGGAAAACTTTTTCTTATTTTATTTTTAGAAATTTTAAAGCTCTCCTAAAGCCACCTTCCTTTTTTCGCATTTCTCTAGATCCTCGTGTTACAGTAGCCACTCCTAGACCTAAATCCCCTGCTATTGATTGGTGGTTCTCTCCTTTATCTAGCTTTTTTATTATCTGCCACCTGACACCAATATTATCAAATTCTCTAGGTGTCAAAATATCTTTTATAAAATTGGAAAGTAAATCTTTATCTTTAGATATTTTATACAATACCTCTATAACTTCTTTTTTGTATTGATCAGTATTATTTTTCATATACATTTACCCCTATCTTTTCCCTAACTTCTTTCATTTTTTTAGAAGCTAGAGATTTTGCTTTTTCTCCTCCCGCTTTTAGAATTGCAAGAGCTTTTGGTATATCTTGTTCAAACTCTTTTCTTCTATTTCTCATAGGTGCTATAAATTTTTCTAAATCTTCTATCAGTGCTTCTTTTAAGATCTTGTACTTTCCTTTATTTACTTCATACAATTCTTTAAGCTCACTTTCTTCCCGTATAAGTTTATGTATAGCATATACATTTGTCGGCACATCACTACCAGAATCAGTCACGATACTCATAACACACTTCTTTATTTCTTCATATTCTGCAAACAGTGGAATAGTATTTCCGTAACTCTTGCTCATTTTTCTGCCGTCTGTGCCTGGAACTACTGCTAGATTTTCCACTATTAATGCATTTGGTAGCTTAAAAGTTTCTCCAAAAGCATTATTAAATTTGCCTGCTGTATCACGAGCTATCTCTACATGTTGTTTTTGATCAGCTCCGACTGGTACGACATCTGGATTGTACATAAGTATGTCAGCTGCCATAAGCATTGGATAATTAAAAGTTCCGACATCTATCTCTTTGTTTTTAGCTTCTGCGTCTTTAAAAGCATGAGCACGCATAAGGTATGGCATACTTGTAAGTGTTTCAAAAATCCAGGCAAGCTCCATGTGTTCTGTTATGTCTGATTGTTTGTAAATTGTAACTTTATTTGGATCGAGCCCTATTGCTAAATAATCTAAAAGAACTCCTGTAATATTTTCTTTCATTTCTTTAGGGTTCCTTAAAGAGTGCATAGCATGATAATCCGCTATAAACACAAAACTCTCGTAATCATTTTGCAAATCCACAAACTGCTTCATTGCCCCAAAATAATTGCCAATATGAGGCTTTCCAGAAGGCTGTATTCCGGATAGTAATATTTTCTTAGACATAAATAGATAATAACATACTTTTGTCCACATTTTAATAACATATTCGATTTGTTTATATATTTGAGTATTGCTAGAATTCCATAAATGGCAAAAGAAAAAAATAACAACCTTCGCATACCACCACAAAGTTTATCTTCCGAACAGGCAGTACTCGGCTCTATAATGTTACGCAAAGACGGCTTACAAGAAGTTGAGGATATTATAACCCCATATTCTTTTTATGCTGAAAAACACAAGATAATTTTCCAAGCAATGCTCGACCTAGCTTCTAAGAATGAGCCTATAGATATGCTTTCTCTTTCTACAAAATTAAAAGAGCAGAAGCTTTTAGAGTTTATTGGTGGAAATAAATATTTAGCAGAACTTGTAAATCTTGTACCCTCTTCTGCAAACATAAAACACTATGCAGAGATAGTTCAAAAAAAATATGTTTTAAGAAGCCTTATAGAAGCTTCAGACTACATAGCAGAATTGGCCTTTGAAGAAGGAGATGACCATATTGATGATGTTTTAGATTTAGCAGAAAAAAGAATGTTTAGCGTAGTCTCTAGCCCTAAAAATCAAAAATTTGTGAGTATGAAAGATGCACTGCCTGAAGCTTTTGAAAGAATGGAGAAACTTCACGAAAACAAAGGTTCGTTGAGGGGTATACCTACTGGACTTCGGGATTTGGACAATATGCTATCTGGTTTCCAAAAATCTGACTTAATCATCCTTGCTGCTCGCCCATCCATGGGTAAGACTACTCTTGCTCTAGACATAGCTCGTATGTCAGCCACAACACACGATAAATCAGTGCTTATATTCTCTCTTGAAATGTCTTCCCAACAATTGGTAGATAGAATGCTCTCAGCTGAATCAAGAGTAAACGCTTGGAATCTTCGCACTGGATTGCTTTCTTCCGATAGAGATTTTTCTAGAATAAGAGATTCTTTGGATAAATTGGCTAAAGCAAAAATATTTATAGACGACCAACCAGGAAATTCTATTGTAAAAATGAAAGCTTTATCTCGAAGACTTAAAGCAGAAAAAGGACTCGATCTTATAGTAGTAGATTACTTACAGCTTATGACTACTTCTAAAAACCATGACTCAATGGTAAATCAGGTTACAGAAATTTCTAGATCACTTAAATCACTAGCAAAGGAACTAGATGTGCCAGTACTAGCCCTTTCACAGCTTTCTCGTGCGGTGGAAAGCCGTGGAGGCAAACCTCGCCTTTCAGACCTTCGTGACTCTGGATCTATCGAACAGGATGCGGATGTTGTTATGTTTATACATAGAGAAGATAAAGGTAAAGATGAATCTGAAAAAACAAATATAGCTGAGATACTTATAGAAAAGCACAGAAATGGCCCTGTTGGTAAAGTAGACTTATATTTTGATGAAAAAACTACGACTTTCTTAAACCTTGAAAAGAGTAGCTTGAGCGACTTTGCTCCGTCAAAAGTAAGCGACGAATTAGATGGATTTTAAAAATGGATATCATAGATAAATTAACAGAAATATTTAAAGAATTCCCAGGTATTGGTGAACGGCAAGCAAAACGCTTTGTGTATTTTTTGATGATAAAAAATCCTAGCTATGTTGAAAACTTATCGAAGTCTATACTTGAATTAAAAAAAGACATCTCCCAATGCAAAGATTGTTTTAAATTTTTTGTGACTAAAAATAAAAATGGCTCATTTTGTGAGATTTGCGAGAATCCAAATACAGATAATTCTACTCTTATGGTGGTTGAAAAAGATTCTGATTTAGAGAGTGTGCGAAAAAGTAGAGTTTACAATGGTAAATACTTTGTCCTTGGAGGCTTGGTGCCTATAGTAGAGAGGAATACAAAGCATCAGATAAGAATAAAAGAATTAGAAAGTAAAATCGCAAATACAAAAGAATTAAGAGAGATAATACTAGCTTTTTCTTTGAGTCGCGATGGGGACCATACTGATTTTTATGTAAGAAATCAACTAAAAGAAATTACCGAAAAACTCAATATAAAAATATCTTCTTTGGGTAGAGGCCTTTCTACTGGCACGGAGCTTGAATACTCAGATAATGAGACTCTTAGAAACGCATTAAAAAATAGAGCCTAAAAAACTACAAAAATCATAAAAATAAACCACCTTAGGAGGTGGTTTATTTTATAGATGTGACTTTTACTTTAAAGAAAGGTTGTCGGTGTCCATTTTTCTTGAGATATCTAGACTTTTGCTTGTATCGTAGCACTGTAACTTTTTTACCTCTACCGAGTTGCACCAATTCTCCTTCTACTTTTGCTCCAGAGATGTAAGGAGTACCGATAGTTGTATTTTTACCATCGTCAACAAGGAGCACTTTATCAAAAGTGAGCTTATCGCCCTTTTTGTATTCCCCTTTTATCTTTTCGATAGAAACAACAGCCCCTTCAGAGACCTTGTATTGCTTTCCACCTGTTTGTATTACTGCAAATTCCATAGGTTCTATATTATACGAAACCGATTAAAAATGCAAGAGGTTAAAATTTTAAAGGGGAATCGCCAAAATTAATCAGCAACCCCCCTTCTATTTGTTCTTTTGTTTTTGTTTTTTTGTTAAATCACGACGAAAAAATAAAAAATTTTATTGCTTAAAATACTTGAAAGTCTCATCGTTCCACCTAATGGATACCCTTCCTTCTGGATCTTCATTTAAATCAAAAATGATGCTAAATTCATTAAGCTTAAAATCTTTTTCTAGTACACCAGCACCTTGAACATTGCCTTTATGTAGGTTCTCGGTCATGATACCACGGTAAAGTTTGTTAGAAACATATTCAAGATGATAATCACCTTGTATAAAGTGTTCCCATTGAGCAGCATCTTCTATGTCTGCTCCAAACCATCCAAGGATATCGTCAATTACAGTTCCATCCACTAAGTTCTTTAGAACTTGTTTGTACTTTGCAATTTTAGTGTAACTTCTTTCAATTTTAAGCAATGAATCACCTAAAGAGAAGACAATGATATCATCCTTTTTATTATCAGCTAAATCACTGGATGATAAGTCTTTTTGGTAAATCCCTGAGAGTTCATTACCAAAATTGTCTTTCTCTTTTTTGCAAGAAGAAATAGTAAGAAAAAAAGCGACAGCTATTGTCGCAAATGATAGAATTTTCATAGTACGGAAATTTTGATTGTTAAAAAATCAGAATTTGTCCATACTTTTTGTTTTTTACGAAGGCCGGCGAAATTTCCGGCAAATGTCGTGATTTTGTAAGGAACTTAAGACTGAAAGAATGTAACATTCTTGATAGTATTTGTCAAATTAAATAGCTGTGTGATACAATTTAACTATGCAAACAAAAATAATTGAGAGGTATTTCTTTTTTGGATTATTGCTCGCCACTTTTATTCTTACTTTTTTCATATTCAGCCCTTTTTGGGTTGTTATAGTCCTTGGAATATGCTTTGCCATAGCCCTACATCCATTGCACGAATGGCTTATTAAAAAAGGCTTACCAAATTGGTTGTCTAGCTTACTTTCAGTATTACTTTTTGCAGTACTTCTACTCGGTCCAATACTTGGCATAGGAGCTATAGTATTTAATCAAAGCCAAAATGTGTATCAGGTAGCCACAGAAGGAGGTAATATAAATACTTTCATAAATTCAATTGATGTAGGAATTAAAAAGATTTTACCAGAAGGTGTATCTTTTGATACAACACAAAAAATTTCAGATTTGATAAAACTAATTACAGATAACATAGCAAAAATTTTTAGCTCTACCCTTTCCGCAGTTTTCTCATTTGTACTAATGCTTCTTGCTATATTTTTCTTCTTGAAAGACGGTGCAAATTGGAAAAAAGACATTATCAAACTTAGCCCCCTCGCTGATACAGATGATAAAAAAATATTAGATAGATTGGAAACAGCTATAAATGGCGTAATAAAAGGATACCTACTGATCGCTGTAGTGCAGGGTATTCTTATGGGTTTTGGTTTATGGGTTTTTGGAGTAAACAATGCTGCTCTTTGGGGAGTAGTAGCTGGGGTATGTTCCCTTATACCTATGGTGGGTACAGCTTTTGTGTCAGTGCCAGCAATAATATTCTTATTTGTCACAGGACACGGGCTGGCAGCACTAGGAATGCTTATCTGGGCTGTAGCTATAGTTGGTATGGTAGACAATTTCTTGAGTCCTATGGTTATATCTGGTAAGACCAACATACCACCGCTTTTAATTCTTTTTTCAGTATTAGGTGGAGTTTCACTTATGGGCCCGATAGGTGTGCTTATGGGGCCTCTTACCATAAGTCTCCTATATACTCTAGTATCAATATATAAAAATGAATTCAGTAATAGCTTAGAATAAAATGCCGTTAAAATTCTTCAATACCCTTACAAAACAAAAAGAAGATTTTATACCTATAAAAAACGGTGAAGTAAAGATGTATTCGTGCGGTCCGACTGTTTACAACTATGCTCATATAGGGAATTATAGAGCGTATGTCTTTGCTGATGTTTTAAAAAGAACTCTAGACTACTGTGATTTTAATGTAGAACACATAATGAACCTCACAGATATAGACGACAAAACGATATTAGGTTCTCAACGAGAAAATAAGTCCTTGAAAGAATTTACAGAATTTTACACAGAAGAATTTTTTAAAGACATCGAATCTTTGAATATCATCCCTCCAAAAAAGTTCACAAAAGCTACAGATTATATACAAGAAATGGTTGGTATGGTAGAAAAACTTTTAGAAAAAGGTTTGGCTTATAAAAGCGAGGATGGCAGTGTGTACTTCAAAATCCGAAATTTTAAAAATTACGGACAACTATCAAATATTGTTTTAGAAGAACAAAAGGAAAATGCAGGCGGAAGAATAAAATCTGATGAATACGAAAAGGACAATGCACAAGACTTTGCTTTATGGAAAGCATGGGATGAAAAAGATGGAGATGTTTTTTGGGAAACTTCTTTAGGTAAAGGCCGCCCTGGTTGGCACATAGAATGCTCTGCTATGTCTATGAGTAATCTAGGTAACCATTTAGACATACATACTGGCGGAGTAGATAATATATTTCCACATCATGAAAATGAAATAGCCCAATCAGAAGGCTCAACTGATGAAAAATTTGTAAATTATTGGATGCATAATGAGTGGGTATTAGTAGACCATAAAAAGATGTCTAAGTCCTTAAAAAATGTCTATACTCTAAGAGACCTAACTGAAAAAGGCATAACCCCCCTAGCCTATAGATTTTGGCTTTTAATGTCTAACTACCGAACTAGGGTAAACTTCGTCTGGGAGGCACTAGAAGGCTCAAAAACAGCCCTAAATAGACTTTTTGAGCTATATTTAAGCCTTGGTAACGAAATCGGTGAAATAAATGAAGAATACGCAAAACAGTTTAAGGCTCACATAGAAGATGATTTAGATACCCCTAGGGCACTCTCTTTATTATGGGACTTAGTCAAAAACGAAAATATTTCAAATAAAGATAAAAAGGCTACAATTTTAAATTTTGATAAAGTGCTTGGGTTAGGTTTCGATAAAATTGAAGAAATAACTATTCCAGAAAGTATTCAAGTTATATTAAACGAAAGAGAGAAAGCAAGAAAAGAAAAAGATTTCAAAAAATCTGATGAACTTAGAGAAAAAATAAATTTACTTGGTTACGAAGTAAAAGACACCAAAGACGGACAAAAGATTATAAAATTCTAGATGAGTCTTATAATATCTTTATAAGTAACAAACAACATCAGTAGTATTAAAATACTAAAGCCTATTATATTTGCGGTATTAGCTATTTTTGGATTTATTCTTGAACCTTTTACTTTTTCTATTAAAAGAAATAGAAGTCTTCCTCCATCCAAAGCTGGGAATGGTATTAGATTTATTATGGCTAAATTGACTGAAATAAGTGCTGCAAATGATAAGAGGTAAGCAAAACCAAATTTATAAGCATCTCCTACTATTCCTACCATTCCTACTGGGCCAGTGATAGAAGACAAGTCTCCTTCTCCTTTAAATGCATCAGCAATAAGATGATAGAGACCTGAGAAAGTATTTTTAGTGACTTGCACATTTATCTTCATACCTTCTACTAATGCTTGAACTAGAGGTAATTTAACAAAACCAACTTCATCCATAGCTATACCTATAGTGGGCTTTTGAGAATTATTATCATAAATACTAGGAACAAGAGAAACATACCTAATATCTGGATTATCTAGATTATTAGAATTTATATCCCCTCTAAGATACCCTATCTCTATCAGATCGTATGGATGTTTTGAAATAAATTTTTGTAATCCTTCGGGAGTAATTTCATTTAGACTATCATTATTGGCTCTGACATATACAATCTTATCTTGAGCTTTTAATCCTTCTTTCTCAGCTGGTGAACCTTTAGCAACACTTACAACTACTAAATTTACATCTTTTAGATAAAAACCTTCTGGCTCACTTCCAGCAGACATAGGTAAGCCAGAAGTTAAAGCGATAGAAAATAAAATCCAAGCAAGAAGGAAATTCGCTGCTACTCCTGCTAAAAGAACGACAGCTTGTTGACTTTTTGGTTTATTAACAAAGCTTCGCATTGCATCTGGCCCGCGAGTATTTTCATCATTTGGATCTTCTCCGAATATTTTTACGAAACCTCCTATCGGTAAAAGATTAAAAGTGTATTCTGTCTCCCCTTTTTTTATACCAAAAACTTTTGGAGGCCAACCAAATCCAAATTCATCTACCCTTATTCCGAAAAATTTTGCTGAAAAAAAGTGCCCAGACTCATGAGCTACCACTAGGACAAACAGTATTAAAATAAAAATTAAAATATTCATATATTATATTAGCCTAAAACTTCTTTTTGTTTTTTATCAAAAATTGCTTCTAGGTTTGCATTAGTCTCGTCGACTATTTTTTGTAAATCATCTTTTGCTCTAAACTTTTCGTCCTCGGTTATTTTACTTTCTTTTTCTAGAGCTTGTACTTCATCCCAAGTTTTTTCTCTCTCCTTTCTAACAGAAATTCTAGAATCTTCTAATTTTTCCTTTAAAACTTTGACTAGATTTTGCCTGCTCTCTGTAGTTAATTGAGGAAAAATAACTCTAATACCAGCATCATCTGTTGCGACAGAAAGACCTAGATTGGCAGCTAAGATAGACTTTTCTATAGGTTTTATATGATTTTTATCCCAAGGGGCAATTCTAAGTGTTTTAGGATCTTCAATTGAAACAGATGCCACATTCTTAATAGGCCCCATTGATCCATACGCCTCAACAGTAATACCATCTAACACCATCGGTGAAGCACGGCCTATGTTGAGTTGACTGTACTCTTTAGATAAAAAATCTTCTATCTTTTTTACATCAGTTTTAAAATTTGAAAAATTATATTGCATATCTGTTTATTATATCAAATCTTTTATAAAATTGGTATGCATAAAGCGACACTCTCCAATAGACTTTTTGTTGAAGAACCTGGCTGTCTTAAGTATTTACGAGCTTTAAAAAGCTGGTCAAAGAAACCAGGTTTATTTTTTTTAAAATCTTTTAAGAAATTTTTATACAAAATATATTCTAAAGAATCTATAAAATTTACAGATCTAGATCTGGCTGAGTCTAGAGAAATATCCTCCTCATCTTCTTCTTTTATGAATTCCTTGATAAAATCAATCCTTTCTTTTAGATTCATCTTAATAAAATTTTCCGCTTCTTTATTTTTTAAATTTTTATCAGTAGATGTTAAATCTTTAATAACATAAAACCGGGAAACGAATGTTTTCAAAAGTCCATCGATATTTGGTAATATAAAAAAATAATGAGTTTGACTGGCTGGCTCTTCAAAAATTTTAAGTAATGTATTTTGAGCTTCTATAAGAAGGTTGTTAGTTGAAATTAAAAATATTTTTTTTGCTGAAGGATCATTTGAGTATATTTTACTTTCACTCATTGATTTTATATTTCTGGCTTCGTCTATTTTTATAGAATCAACTTTTATTTCTATAAAATCAGGATTGGAGGAAGTCTTATAACCAATCTTATTTAAAAAACCATGCAGGGAGCTTAAAATTTCACAATTTTCCCCTTCTATTAGATAAGCATGGTGTAAATTATCATTATTTAAAATATCTTCTATCAGCATAGATATTATCTTACTTTTTACTTATCACTGCTTTTTTATAAACATCTAAATGCTCTAATGCTGCACCTGTACCTTTTGCAACACAATACAGAGCATCCTCAGCAAGGGTTGCTTTAACTCCTGTCTTACGGTAAACCAATTCAGGAAAGTTTCGCAAGAGTGAAGACCCCCCAGTCATAATAATCCCATGATCAATTATATCTGATGCCAATTCAGGCGGAGTCTCGGCTAATACATCCTTTATCGCTTTCACTATTTGTTTTAATTCGTTGTCGATAGCTTTTACTATTTCATTTGTACCGACTTGAGCAGAACGAGGTAATCCTTGTATAAAATCTCGTCCTTTTATAGTAACACGCAATTCTTCTTCTAAGGGAACAGCGGCACCTATCTTTATTTTTACTTCTTCAGCTGTTTTATCTCCAATAGCTAAATTAAAGGTCTTTTTTATATAATCAGCAATTGATTTATCTATTTTTGTACCAGCACATTTAACGGAAGTAGAAGCCACTATACCACCAAGAGAAATTACAGCAACATCAGTAGTACCACCACCAATATCTACTACCATATGCCCTTTTGACTCATAGATAGGTATACCAGCACCGATAGCTGCAAGGATAGGCTCTTTTACAACATACGCATTTTTAGCACCAGCTCGGATAGCAGCCTCTACTACCGCTCTTCTTTCTGTCGAAGTAACTCCGGCAGGAACAGAAACCATAACTTCTGGTTTAAATAAATTAAATTTACCAAGGGCTTTATTAATA
>WBZM01001168.1_pt1 | contig 27980 bp, 24 predicted proteins | sample 5204271 | NCBI WGS metagenome assembly WBZM01 (sample SAMN12344346, study PRJNA552823) | activated sludge metagenome | biome: Activated sludge suspended growth; feature: Nitrification reactor; material: Wastewater; isolation source: activated sludge from nitrification reactor of wastewater... | reverse complement strand
CGGATCAGGGGGCCTGCAACGTCCCAGTGGCGGGAAGCCCGGGTGCCAGGTGCGAAGCGCACTACGCAGCCCGGGCCGGCTGGAGGGCGGCCCGCGGAGGGGAGAAGAAATCTCAACTCCCTCGTTTGACAGGTCTCCACGGGTACTTAGGTTGCGCCCAGACCAGGAGGGTCATCGGACATGGGCAAGATCATCGGCATCGACCTCGGCACCACCAACTCGGTGGTCGCGGTCATGGACGGCAAGGACGCCGTCGTCATCTCCAACGAGGAGGGCTCGCGCATCACGCCCTCCGTGGTGGGCTACGCCAAGGACGGCGAGCGGCTCGTCGGGCAGGTGGCCAAGCGCCAGGCCATCACCAACCCGGAGAAGACCATCTACAGCATCAAGCGGTTCATGGGCCGGCGCTTCGGCGAGGTGGGCGAGGAGTCCAAGCGCGTCCCCTACAAGGTGGTGGAGGGGCCCAACGGCGACGCCCGCATCGACATCGACGGCAAGCAGTACAGCGCCCCGGAGATCAGCGCGCAGGTGCTCCTCAAGCTGAAGCGGGCCGCCGAGAACCACCTGGGCGAGAAGGTCACCGACGCGGTCATCACCGTGCCGGCCTACTTCAACGACGCCCAGCGCCAGGCCACCAAGGACGCCGGCGAGATCGCCGGCCTCAACGTGCGCCGCATCGTCAACGAGCCGACCGCGGCCGCGCTGGCCTACGGCCTCGACAAGAAGAAGAACGAGAAGATCGCCGTCTACGACTTCGGAGGCGGCACCTTCGACATCTCGGTGCTGGAGGTGGGCGAGAACGTGGTGGAGGTGCTGGCCACCAACGGCGACACCCACCTCGGCGGCGACAACATCGACCAGGTGATCATCGACTGGCTCATCGCCGAGTTCAAGAAGGACTCGGGGATGGACGTGTCGAAGGACAAGATGGTGCTGCAGCGCCTCAAGGAGGCGGCCGAGAAGGCCAAGATCGAGCTCTCCAGCACCATGGAGACCGAGATCAACCTGCCGTTCCTCACCGCCGACCAGACCGGCCCCAAGCACCTGGCCATCCGCTTCTCCCGCGCCAAGCTGGAGCAGATGGTGGCGCCGCTCATCGAGCGGTCGCTCGAGCCGACCCGCAAGTGCCTGGCCGACGCCAAGCTCTCGCCCTCGCAGATCGACGAGATCGTCATGGTGGGCGGCCAGACCCGCATGCCGGCCATCGTCGAGGCGGTGAAGAAGTTCTTCGGCAAGGACCCGAACCGCACCGTCAACCCCGACGAGGTGGTGGCGCTGGGCGCGGCGGTCCAGGCCGGCGTGCTCTCCGGCGAGGTCAAGGACATCCTGCTCCTCGACGTCACCCCGCTCTCGCTGGGCGTGGAGACGCTGGGCGGCGTGATGACCAAGCTCATCGACCGCAACACCACCATCCCCTGCAAGAAGTCCGAGACCTTCTCCACCGCCTCCGACAGCCAGACCTCGGTGGAGATCCACGTGCTGCAGGGCGAGCGCGAGATGTCCCGCGACAACCGCTCCCTCGGCAAGTTCCACCTGGAGGGGATCCCGCCGGCGCCCCGCGGCCTGCCGCAGATCGAGGTGACCTTCGACATCGACGCCAACGGCATCCTCAACGTCTCGGCGCGCGACAAGGGCACCAACAAGGAGACCAAGATCACCATCACCCACAGCTCGGGCCTGGCCAAGGACGAGGTGGAGAAGATGGTGGCCGACGCCCGCTCCCACGAGGCCGACGACAAGAAGCGCCGCGAGGAGGTGGAGGTCAAGAACCGCGCCGAGAACCTGGCCTACCAGATGGAGAAGCTCCTCAAGGAGAACAAGGAGAAGCTCTCCGCCGAGGTGGCCAAGGAGATCGAGGAGGCCGTGGCCAAGGTCCACGAGGTGCGTGAGAAGGGCACCGGCGACGAGGTGAAGGCCGCCATGGAGCGGCTGGAGAAGGCCAGCCACAAGGCCGCCGAGGAGCTCTACAAGACCGCCGCGCCGGGCGCCGCCCCGGGCGCGACCCCCGGCCCCGACGCCGCCCCGCCGCCCCCGGGCGACGCCAAGAAGGACGACGTGGTCGACGCCGAGTTCAAGCAGGTCTAGGCCGGGCCGGCGGCGCCGCCGCCACCCGCCGGACAGCCAGGGCCGCCGGGGCGTCAACGCCCGGCGGCCCTCGTCTTTCCGGCCCCTCGGGGCGGACCGCCGGCTTGCGGCCCCCCAGGGGCCCGGCCCGGGCCGACAAGGGCTTGGTGCGCCGCCGCGCCCCCCGCTACAGCGCCTGCCACGCGCCCGGCGGGCGCGGTCGAGGAGGCGCACATGGCGACCGTCAAGAAGGGGCAGTTCGTCTGGTACGAGGACATGACGCGGGATCCCCGCGCGGCCATCTCGTTCTACTCGGACGTGGTCGGGTGGAAGACCGAGCCGTTCGAGGGGACCGACTACACGATGTGGGTGAGCCGCCAGGGGCCGCTGGGCGGCGTGATGAAGCCCGACGACCAGGCGGCCAAGGCCGGGGCCGCCGGCTGGATGGCCCACGTGCAGGTCGACGACGTGGACGCCACCGCGGCGCGCTGCCGGCAGCTCGGCGGCCAGGTCCGCAAGGCCCCCACCGACATCCCCACCGTCGGGCGGTTCGCCGTCATCGCCGACCCGCAGGGCGCCACCATCGCCGTGTTCAGGCCGAGCGGGGAGGACATGGCGCTCCACGACACCAGCAAGGAGGGCGAGTTCTGCTGGAACGAGCTGATGACCAGCGATCCGGCGGCCGCGGCCCGGTTCTACGGCGAGCTCCTCGGCTGGAAGGTGCTGGAGGAGATGGACATGGGGCCCATGGGCACCTACCGGATCTTCGGCGTGGGCGAGCAGCGGCTGGGCGGGATGATGGCCGCGCCCCAGGGCCACCCGGCGCCGCCGGCCTGGCTCTACTACGCCGAGACCGCCGATCTCGAGGCGGCGCTGAAGCGCGCCATCGCCCGCGGGGCCAAGGTGCTCAACGGGCCCATGGACGTGCCGGGCGGGCGGGTGGCCCAGCTGAAGGATCCGCAGGGGGCCTCCTTCGCCCTGCACCAGTCGGCGCGGAAGTAGCGCGGCGGCGAGGTGCCACGGCCCGCGTCCTCGCTTTTCGGGGGCGCGGGCCGTAGCATCACGGCCCCGTGCACCTCACCATCCTGTCCCGCTCCCAGCGCATCCACACCACGCGCCGGCTCGTGGAGGCGGCCCGCGCCGCCGGCCACCGGGCCCGGGTCATCAACCCCCTCGACGTGGAGCTGGGGCTGGGCGGCGAGGCGCCGGCGGTCTACTGGAAGCGCCGCCGCTTCCCCCGCACCGACGTGGTGGTCCCGCGCATCGGCCTCTCCAACCACCAGTACGGCCTCTCGGTGGTGAAGCAGCTGGAGCTGCTGGGCCTCCCGGTCCTCAACGGCGCCGCCGCCATCTCCGCCAGCCGCCACAAGATGCGCTCGCTGCAGCTCCTCGCCGCCGCCGGCATCCCGGTGCCGCGCACCGTCATGGCCAGCGACCCCTCCGGCCTCAAGGAGATGGTGCGGGTGGTGGGCGGCGTGCCGGTGCTGGTGAAGCTGCTCTCCGCCGACGAGAAGGGCGGGGTGATGGTCTGCGAGAGCCTCCAGTCGCTGGAGGCGGCGTTGGAGGCCATCCTCGGGCTGGGGCAGAACATCGTGGTGCAGCAGTACCTCCGCGGCGCCCGGGGCCGCGACCTGCGCGCCCTGGTGGTGGGCGGGGAGGTGGTGGCGGCGCTGCGGCGCCGGCCGGCCACCGGCAAGCTGTCGCGCACCCTGCGGCGCGGCGCCCGCTTCGAGCGGGCGGTGCTCACCGCCGACCAGGCCCGCGTGGCGGTGGCGGCGGCCGGGGTGCTCGACCTCCAGGTCTGCGCCGTGGACATGCTCGACGTGAAGGGCGGCCCGCTGGTCTTCGAGGTCAACGGCTCGCCCTCCATCGCCGAGGCCGAGGCGGCCTGCGCGGTGGACGTGGCCGGCCGCATCGTGGCCCGCGCCGTGGCCCTGGCGGCGCGCGCGTGAATCGGTGGTCCCTTCCGGCCGTCCCTGGTATGCAACGGCCCCTCACCGGAGGTCGTCCCATGCGTCTCGCCGCCGCCGTCGCCGTCTTCGTGGCCCTGGCCCTCGCGCTCCAGGCCCCCGCCGCCCGCGCCGCCGATCCCGGTGACGAGGCGGCGAGGAGCTACACCATCGAGGCCACCGGTCCGGCCACGCTCAGGCCCGGCGCCACCGGCACGCTGGTGCTGGCCATCAAGCCCACCGCCAAGGTGCACGTCCACCCGCAGGCGCCCCTCAAGATCACCCTGGCCGCCACGCCCGGCCTGACCCTCGGGAAGAGCGCGCTGGGCCGCAAGGACCTGGGCGATCCGAAGGCCGAGGCGCCGCGCTTCGAGGTGCCGGTGACGGCGGCCGCGAGCGCCGCCGGGAGGCAGGAGGCCACCGCCAAGGTGGACTTCTTCATCTGCAGCGACCAGTGGTGCGTCAAGCAGGTGCGCGACGTGAAGGTCGCCATCGACGTGAAGTGACGGGCCGGCCCGCGTGCGCGTCGTCTACGGCGTCAACCCGGTGAAGGAGCTGCTGCGCGGCGGCGCGGCCCCGGCGGAGCTCTGGCTGGCCGAGGGCGCGCGCTCGCCGGCGGTGGCGGAGCTGGAGAAGCTGGCCCGCGCCGCCGGCGCCAAGGTGAAGCACGCCCCGCGCCCTCGCCTCGATCGGCTGGCCGGCGACGGGGGACACCACCAAGGGGTCGTGGCCGTCCTTTCGGGGGAGTTTCGCTACGCCGAGGTAGAGGAGCTCCTGGCGGCGGCCAAGGCCCGATCCGAGTCGCCTTTGCTGGTCATCCTGGACGGGGTCGAGGACCCCCAGCACCTCGGCGCCATCGCCCGCTCGGCTGTCGCCCTGGGGGCCCACGGCCTCATCATCCCGCGCGACCGGGCGGTCGGCGTGACGCCCACGGTGGTGAAGGCCTCGGCCGGCGTCATCGATCGCTGCCCGGTGGTCCGCGTGGTGAACATATCGAGAACCATTGATGAATTGAAGGAGGCGGGGATCTGGTCGGTGGCCCTGGCTGCCGACGGCGACCGGGACCTCGGGCAGGTCGACCTGAAGGGGCCAACGGCCCTGGTGCTGGGGAGCGAGGGGGAGGGGATCCGACCCCTGGTGAAGAAGACCTGCGACCACGTCGCCCGCATCGGGATGGCCTCGGGCGTGGAGAGCCTGAGCGTCTCCGCGGCCGCCTCGGTGGCCCTTTATGAAGCGGCGCGTCAACGCCGCTGAACGCCGTCCAAAAATTCTCCGCAGCCTGGTGCTTGACACGAACCCGGGGGTCGTCTACAAAGCGCCGCTCCACTCGGCAAGGGTGGGTGGCCCCCGGTGGAGCCCGGCGGTCACGTTGTCGAGGAACTTCCGAAGTTTGGGCTGGCGTAGCTCAGTTGGCAGAGCAGCTGCCTTGTAAGCAGCAGGTCGCGGGTTCGACTCCCACCGCCAGCTCCAGCGAAGTGGGACCGTAGCGTCGGACGAGAGAGATCTGGAGGGGTTCCCGAGCGGCCAAAGGGAGCAGACTGTAAATCTGCCGGTTCACGCCTTCGGTGGTTCGAATCCACCCCCCTCCACCAACCGTCTTGTGGCACACGTCGTAGCAGGGCCTGCCGGGAGAGAGCGCAGGAGAAGCTTGCGGGAATAGCTCAGTTGGTAGAGCGTCAGCCTTCCAAGCTGAATGTCGCGGGTTCGAATCCCGTTTCCCGCTCCAGTGAGGTTTCGCAGCACGCGGTCGCAGTGACAAAAGGATAAGCCTTCGTAGCTCAGTCGGTAGAGCGCGTCCTTGGTAAGGACGAGGTCTCCAGTTCAATCCTGGACGAAGGCTCCAATCTCCAAAGCAGTTCGCCGCAGGCGGCCCGCCGCCGCGCGTTCACCGGGAGCAGACCATGGCCAAGGAGAAGTTCGAGCGCAGCAAGCCGCACGTGAACGTGGGCACCATCGGGCACGTGGACCACGGCAAGACGACGCTGACCGCCGCCATCACGAAGGTGCTGGCGCAGAAGGGCATGGCGTCGTTCATGGCGTACGACCAGATCGACAAGGCCCCGGAGGAGCGTGAGCGCGGCATCACCATCGCGACCGCCCACGTGGAGTACCAGACGGACAAGCGGCACTACGCGCACGTGGACTGCCCCGGCCACGCCGACTACGTGAAGAACATGATCACGGGCGCGGCGCAGATGGACGGCGCCATCCTGGTGGTGTCGGCGGCCGACGGCCCGATGCCGCAGACGCGCGAGCACATCCTGCTCGCCCGGCAGGTGGGCGTGCCGTACATCGTGGTCTACCTGAACAAGTGCGACATGGTGGACGACAAGGAGCTGCTGGACCTGGTGGAGCTCGAGGTTCGCGAGCTGCTGACCAAGTACGAGTTCCCCGGCGACAAGACCCCCATCGTGCGCGGCTCGGCGCTGAAGGCGCTGGAGGGCGACAAGGGCGAGCTGGGCGAGCCGTCGATCGGCCGGCTGATGGAGGCCGTGGACAGCTACATCCCGACGCCGCAGCGGGCGACGGACAAGCCCTTCCTGATGCCGGTCGAGGACGTGTTCTCGATCTCTGGCCGCGGCACGGTGGCCACGGGCCGCGTGGAGCGCGGCATCATCAAGGTGGGCGAGGAGATCGAGGTGGTCGGCCTGCGGCCGACGCAGAAGACGGTGGTCACCGGCGTGGAGATGTTCCGCAAGCTGCTCGACGAGGGGCAGGCGGGTGACAACATCGGGGCGCTGCTGCGCGGCCTGAAGCGCGAGGACGTGGAGCGCGGCCAGGTGCTGTCGAAGCCGGGCTCGATCACGCCGCACACGAAGTTCAAGGCGCAGGTGTACGTGCTGACGAAGGAGGAGGGTGGCCGTCACACCCCGTTCTTCAACGGCTACCGGCCGCAGTTCTACTTCCGCACCACCGACGTGACCGGCTCGCTGAACCTGCCGGCTGGCGTCGAGATGGTGATGCCGGGCGACAACGTGGCCATCGAGGTGGAGCTGATCACCACGGTGGCCATGGAGAAGGAGCTGCGCTTCGCCATCCGCGAGGGCGGCCGCACCGTGGGCTCCGGCGTCGTGGCCGAGGTCATCCAGTAGCACCCGCCGTTGTCCCCCGGGCCGAGCCCGCGGGACGGGAGCCGACATGGCCAGCAACCGCACGATCATCCAGATGGAGTGCACCGCTTGCAAGGAGCGGAACTACTCCACCACCAAGAACAAGAAGAAGACGCAGGACAAGCTCAACCTCTCCAAGTACTGCCCGCGGTGCCGCAAGCACACGGCGCACAAGGAGACGAAGTAGTCCGCGCCACGTCTTAGGCCAGTAGCTCGAACGGCAGAGCAGCGGTCTCCAAAACCGCGGGTTGGGGGTTCGAATCCCTCCTGGCCTGCCACCCGAACCGGGGGACGAGGCCGCCGCAGCGGCGGCCCCGTCCACCCGCAGAAGGCACGAAGAACCATGGAAAACGTTGCCGGCGTCGACCAGCCGAAGCGGTGGGTGGGCATCTTCTACGTCGCCGCGACCGTCGTGGCGGGCAAGTTCTTCGAGAAGCTCCTGGAGCTGGCCTTCTCGTACACCCGCATCAACGACTTCCCCATCGTGGCCGGCTGGACGCTCTCGTCCGCGCTGGGCTTCGCCCTCGCCATCGCCATCGCGGTGGTGGTGTGGCGCATCCCGCGCACGCAGGCCGTCTCGCTCGAGGTCGCCCTCGAGCTCAAGCGCGTCACCTGGCCGAGCCTGCGGGAGACCCGCGCCGCCACGGTGGCCGTGGTGGTGGCCAGCTTCATCGCCGCCATCATCCTCGGCGTGTTCGACTTCATCTGGGGCCGCCTCAGCGCCTGGGTGTACTAGCGGCGCGCGCCCCGCGCCCCTCCGGGGGCGCGGTGGGCGTTTTTGGCGGAGCGAGCCGGGGGGCGGCCTCACGCCGGCGGAACGGAGATTCGCATGGCGAAGAAGTGGTACGCGGTCCACACCTACTCGGGCTTCGAGAACAAGGTCAAGAAGTCGCTGGAGGAGCGCATCAAGCAGGAGTCGCTCGGCGACTTCTTCGGCGAGGTGCTCATCCCGATGGAGGCCGTCCAGGAGATGGTGAAGGGGGAGAAGAAGACCTCCAAGCGGAAGATCTTCCCCGGCTACATCCTGGTCAACATGGAGATGACGGACTCGACCTGGCACCTCGTCAAGGGGACGGCCAAGGTCACCGGCTTCGTCGGCTCCGCCAAGGTCCCCAAGGACGTCCCGGCCATCACCGACGCCGAGGTGGCGCGCCTCACCACGCAGATGTCCGAGGGCTCGCTCAAGCCGAAGCCCAAGGTCCACTTCGAGGAGGGCGACCAGGTCCGCGTCATCGACGGCCCGTTCTCCAACTTCAACGGCACGGTCGAGGAAGTGAAGCCGGACAAGGGCAAGGTCCGCGTGCTGGTCTCCATCTTCGGCCGCGCCACCCCGGTCGAGCTGGACTTCATGCAGGTCGAGAAGACGTAGCTCGAGGCCGCCAGGCCGAGGCAGTGCAGTAGGCAGCACCAACGCGAGCGTGGAAGAGCACTGGGCTCGACAGACCACGCAGGGCCAGCCGCACCGGCCCGGAAGGAAGGCACGCAATGAAGAAGGTCACAGGGCAGATCAAGCTGCAGCTCCCGGCCGGCAAGGCCAACCCGGCGCCGCCCGTCGGCCCCGCGCTCGGCCAGCACGGCGTCAACATCATGGAGTTCTGCAAGCAGTTCAACGCCGCCACCCAGGCCCAGGCCAAGGAAGCGCTCATCATCCCCGTGATCATCACGGTGTATGCCGACCGCTCCTTCACCTTCATCCTGAAGACGCCGCCCGCCGCCATCCTCATCAAGAAGGCGGCCGGCCTGCACACCGAGAAGAAGAAGGGCTCGGGCGCCCACAAGCCGGGCAAGGAGAAGGTGGGCCAGATCTCGCGGAAGAAGCTCGAGGAGATCGCCAAGCTGAAGATGCCGGACATGACCGCCGGGAGCCTCGAGGCCGCCATGCGGACCATCGAGGGCACCGCGCTCTCCATGGGCATCGACGTCGTCGGCTAACCGCCGCCACACTTCAGCGAGGAACGATCACATGGCTCACGTTGCGAAGAAGTTCAAGGCGGCTGCGGCGAAGGTCGACCGGACCAAGCGGTACAAGCTCGACGAGGCCCTCAAGCTCGTCAAGGACACCGCCACCAAGAAGTTCGACGAGACGGTGGACGCCGCCATCAACCTCGGCGTCGACCCCAAGCACGCCGACCAGGTGGTGCGCGGCGCCGTGGTGCTGCCGCACGGCATGGGCAAGTCCATCCGCCTCGCGGTCTTCGCCAAGGGCGAGAAGGCCAAGGAGGCCGAGGCCGCCGGCGCCGACATCATCGGCGCCGAGGATCTGGCCGAGAAGATCCAGGGCGGCTTCATGGACTTCGACAAGGTGCTGGCGACGCCCGACATGATGGGCGTGGTCGGCCGCCTCGGCAAGGTGCTCGGCCCCCGCGGCCTCATGCCGAACCCCAAGGTCGGCACCGTCTCGATGGACATCGCCAAGGCCGTCAAGGAGCAGAAGGCCGGCAAGGTGGAGTTCCGCGTCGAGAAGGCCGGCATCGTCCACGTGCCGTTCGGCAAGGCGTCCTTCGACCAGCAGAAGCTGAAGGACAACTTCACGGCCATCATGGAGATCATCTTCAAGGCCAAGCCCCAGACGGCCAAGGGCGTGTACGTGAAGAACGTCACCGTCAGCTGCACCATGGGGCCCGGCATCAAGCTGGACCTCGCCGAGCTCTCCTCGGCGCACGCGTAAGGTCTTTTCCGGAGTTCCCGGCGGCATGACGCCGCCGGGGTTCCTGGTCCAAGACAGCGGGCCCGCGCTCCCCCGAGTGCGAGACGTCAAAGGGGGAGGGTGGCCAAGCGGATCCGCGAGGATCCGACCCGCCGAGACGGAACCTGCGTATTGAAGTGCGCAGTGTCCCCTGCTTGGCCAGGGGGTTTTGGTACCGGCCGTCCGGCCGTCCGAAGCCCGAACGAAGCCGCCGGCGATAGGCGCCGGGGCAGGAAAGGTGGTGATTCGGAATGAACCGGACGGAGAAGGAAGAGGTCATCGGCGAGCTGCACGCCAAGATGGCCAAGGCCCGGGCCGCCATCGTGGCGGAGCCCAGGGGTCTCACCGTGGAGACGGTCACGGCGCTGCGCAAGAAGCTGCGCGACGCCAAGATCGAGTACCGCGTCGTGAAGAACACCCTCGCCGCGCGCGCCGCCAAGGGCACGCCGGTGGAGGCCGTTGCCGACAAGTTCGTGGGTCCCACCGCGATCGTGATGTCCTACGACGACGTGGTGGCCCCGGCGAAGCTGCTCGTGGAGTTCATGAAGGACCGCGAGAACTTCGCCATTCGCACGGCGGTCGTGGAGGGCAAGGTGGTGGACGCCAAGGGCGTCCAGGCCCTCGCGAAGATGCCTGGCATCAACGAGCTGCGCGCCACCCTCGCGGGCATGATCAACCAGCCCGCGACCAGGCTGGCCCGCATCATCGGCACCCCCGCACAGCAGCTCGCCCGCGTGCTCGGCGCGCGGAAGGAGCAGCTGGAGAAGCAGGCGTAAACGGTACCTGAACCCGGGCCGCGCGATGCGCGTCCCGACACACACTGCGGGCGCGCCGGGAGGCGCGCCAGGAAGAGAAAAGGAAGAACGAACATGGCCGATCTCAATGCCATCGTGGAGCAGCTGTCTGGCCTGACCGTCATGGAGGCCGCCGAGCTGGTGAAGGCGCTGGAGACCAAGTGGGGCGTGTCCGCCGCCGCTGCGGTCGCCGTCGCCGCTGGCCCGGCCGCCGCCGGCCCGGCCGCCGCCGCCGAGGAGAAGACCGAGTTCTCGGTCGTCCTCACGGACGCCGGCGCGAACAAGATCAACACCATCAAGGAGGTCCGTGCGGTCACGGGCCTGGGCCTGAAGGAGGCCAAGGACCTGGTGGAGGGCGCCCCCAAGGAGGTCAAGGGCGGGATCCCCAAGGCGGAGGCCGAGGAGATCAAGAAGAAGCTCGAGGCCGCTGGCGCCAAGGTCGAGATCAAGTAGCTCCGGAGGCGCGGGGCGGTCCCCCAGGGCCGCCCCGCGCCGCCACTCACCCGGTTCTTTGACGAGGCGGCGCGTCCCCGTTAAGACCTGCATCCCCGTCCAGTGACCAGGTGAGAACGGCCCCGAAAGGGCCGACGAGTTGATGGAGCCGGCCGCGAGGCCGGCTAGACGCTTTTCAGCAGTCCGTACGTTTAGCGAAACGAGGTCCGTTCTCGATGGCGACGATCCAGAGCAACTTCCGAGTCCGCAGGAACTTCGGGAAGATCAACAAGATCGCGGAGATCCCCAACCTCATCGCCATCCAGAAGTCCAGCTACGACAAGTTCCTCCAGGCCGACGTGGCGCCCGAGAAGCGGGACGACACCGGCCTGCAGGGCGTCTTCAAGTCGGTCTTCCCCATCAAGGACTTCAACGAGACCAGCTCGCTCGAGTTCGTGAGCTACCACCTCGAGAAGCCCAAGTACGACGTGGACGAGTGCCACCAGCGCGGCATGACCTACTCCGCGCCCATCAAGGTGGTCGTCCGCCTGGTCGTCTGGGACAAGGACGAGGAGACCGGCGCGCAGTCGATCCGCGACGTCAAGGAGCAGGAGGTCTACTTCGGCGAGATCCCGCTCATGACCGAGAACGGGACCTTCATCATCAACGGGACCGAGCGCGTGGTGGTGAGCCAGCTGCACCGCTCCCCGGGCGCCTTCTTCGACCACGACAAGGGCAAGAGCCACGCCTCCGGCAAGCTGCTCTACAACGCCCGCATCATCCCGTACCGCGGCTCGTGGATCGACTTCGAGTTCGACCACAAGGACATCCTCTACGTGCGCATCGACCGGCGCCGCAAGCTGCCGGCCACGGTGCTGCTGCGCGCCCTCGGCGGCGTGCCCGACACCGCCAAGAAGGAGCCGCTGGACTTCCGCGGCACCCCCGAGGAGATCCTCGAGTACTACTACGACTCCGAGACCATCCGCATCGAGGGGAAGGGCAAGTACGAGAAGGACCTGAACCCCGACCTGCTCAAGGGCCAGCGCGCCACGCGCGACATCAAGGACCCGAAGAGCGGCGAGGTCATCGTCAAGAAGAACCGCAAGTACACCGAGGGCGCCATCAAGAAGCTGGTGGCGGCCAAGATGAAGTCGCTGCCCGTCGAGCCCGAGGAGGTCTACACCAAGATCTCGTCGAAGGACGTGGTGGACGAGGGCACCGGTGAGGTCCTCCTGGAGGTCAACGAGGAGGTCACCGAGGCCAAGATCGAGGAGCTGCGCAAGCGCGGCATCAACGAGTTCCAGGTCCTCTTCATCGACAACCTGAACGTCCTGCCGTCGCTCCGCGACACCCTCATGCAGGACAAGATCGCCTCCCCCGAGGAGGCCATCATGGAGATCTACCGGCGCCTCCGCCCGGGCGATCCGCCGACCCCGGACACGGCCGGCAACCTCTTCTACAACCTCTTCTTCAACGCCGAGCGCTACGACCTCTCCAAGGTCGGCCGCCTCAAGCTGAACTACAAGTTCGGCATCGACGAGCCGCTCGACAACACCATCCTCACCAAGCGCGACATCCTCGAGGTGGTGGCGTTCCTCATCGACCTCAAGAACGGCACGCCCAACAAGGACGTCGACGACATCGACCACCTGGGCAACCGCCGCGTCCGCGCCGTGGGCGAGCTCCTGGAGAACCAGTACCGCATCGGCCTGGTCCGCATGGAGCGCGCCATCAAGGAGCGCATGAGCCTGCAGGAGATCGAGACGCTCATGCCGCACGACCTGATCAACGCCAAGCCGGTGACGGCGGTGATCAAGGAGTTCTTCGGCTCCTCGCAGCTCTCGCAGTTCATGGACCAGACCAACCCGCTCTCCGAGGTGACGCACAAGCGCCGCCTCTCGGCCCTCGGGCCCGGCGGCTTGACCCGCGAGCGCGCCGGCTTCGAGGTGCGCGACGTCCACTCCACGCACTACGGCCGCATCTGCCCCATCGAGACGCCCGAAGGCCCGAACATCGGCCTCATCGCCTCGCTCTCCACCTACGCCCGCGTCAACGAGTACGGCTTCGTCGAGACCCCCTACCGCAAGGTGGAGAAGGGGCGGGTCACCGACGAGGTGAGCTTCTACTCGGCGCTCGAGGAGGAGAAGCACATCATCGCCCAGGCCAACGCGCCGGTCGATCGCAAGGGCGCCTTCGAGGGCCACACCGTCTCCTGCCGCAAGGAGGGCGAGTACATCCTGGCCCGCCCGGAGGAGGTGGACCTGATGGACGTGTCGCCGAACCAGCTGGTCTCGGTGGCCGCCTCGCTGGTCCCGTTCCTCGAGAACGACGACGCCAACCGCGCCCTCATGGGCTCCAACATGCAGCGCCAGGCCGTGCCGCTCCTGCGGACCCAGGCGCCCATCGTCGGCACCGGCATCGAGGCCATCGTGGCCCGCGACTCCGGCGTGACCGTGGTGGCCAAGCGCGACGGCGTGGTCCAGTCGGTCGACGCCTCGCGCATCGTGGTGAAGGCGGACGTCGCCACCTCGGCCACCGACGTGGCCAACGAGGTGGACATCTACAACCTCACCAAGTACCAGCGCTCCAACCAGAACACCTGCATCAACCAGAAGCCCATCGTGAAGCCGGGCGAGCGGGTGAAGAAGGGCGACGTCATCGCCGACGGCCCGGCCACCGAGCAGGGCGAGCTGGCCCTCGGCCGCAACGTGGTGGTCGCCTTCATGCCGTGGCAGGGCTACAACTTCGAGGACTCGATCCTCCTCTCCGAGCGGCTCATCAAGGAGGACGTGTTCACCTCGGTGCACATCGAGGAGTTCGAGTGCGTTGCCCGTGACACCAAGCTGGGCAAGGAGGAGATCACCCGGGACATCCCCAACGTCGGCGAGGAGGCCCTCAAGGACCTCGACGAGTCGGGCATCATCCGCATCGGCGCGGAGGTGAAGCCGGGCGACATCCTGGTCGGCAAGATCACGCCCAAGGGCGAGACCCAGCTCTCCCCCGAGGAGAAGCTGCTCCGCGCCATCTTCGGCGAGAAGGCCGGCGACGTCCGCGACAGCTCGCTGCGCGTCCCGCCGGGCGTGACCGGCACGGTCATCAACGCCAAGGTCTTCAGCCGCAAGGGCGTGGAGAAGGACGAGCGCGCCAAGGCCATCGAGGAGATGGAGGAGGCCAAGCTCCTCAAGGACCAGAACGACGAGATCCGCATCATCCAGGACTCGGCGTTCCAGAAGATCCGCCGCCTGCTGGTCGGCAAGGAGGCCACCGGCCGCCTGGTCGACGACCGCGGCGAGCAGCTCCTCAAGAAGGGCGACGTCATCAGCGACGAGCTGCTGGACTCCGTCCCGCAGCGCTACTGGGGCGAGATCGCCGTCGAGGGCGACGTCTCCGACCTGGTCCGCAAGATCGTCGAGAACTTCGAGGAGCAGAAGGAGCTGGTGAAGCTGCTCTTCGGGGAGAAGATCGGCCGCCTCAAGAAGGGCGACGAGCTCCCGCCGGGCGTCATCAAGATGGTGAAGGTGTACGTCGCCATCAAGCGCAAGCTGGCCGTGGGCGACAAGATGGCCGGCCGCCACGGCAACAAGGGCGTCGTCTCCCGCGTGCTCCCCGAGGAGGACCTGCCGTACCTCGAGGACGGCACCCCGGTGGACATCGTCCTCAACCCGCTCGGCGTGCCCTCCCGCATGAACGTGGGCCAGATCCTGGAGACCCACCTCGGCTGGGCGGCCCGCAACGTGGGCCTGCGCCTCAACGAGATGCTGGAGAAGAGCTTCGGCGCCGACGCCCTCAAGAAGAAGCTGCGCAAGGTCTTCGAGGAGTCGGGCAACCCCGCCAACCAGAAGCTGGTCGAGCTCATCGACGAGCTGCCGGACCGCGAGGTGCCCAAGCTGGTGCAGAAGCTCCGCAACGGCGTGCACATCGCCACCCCGGTGTTCGACGGCGCCCGCGAGGAGGAGATGCGGGACCTGCTGACCCAGGGCAGCGCCACCATGCAGTCGATCCTCTTCGACGGCCGCACCGGCGAGCCGTTCGACCAGGACGTCACGGTGGGCGTGATGTACATGCTCAAGCTGCACCACCTGGTGGACGAGAAGATCCACGCGCGCTCCATCGGGCCCTACTCGCTGGTCACCCAGCAGCCGCTCGGCGGCAAGGCCCAGTTCGGCGGCCAGCGCCTCGGCGAGATGGAGGTCTGGGCCATGGAGGCCTACGGCGCCGCCTACTCGCTGCAGGAGTTCCTCACCGTCAAGTCGGACGACGTGGTGGGCCGCACCCGCATGTACGAGGCCATCGTCAAGGGCGAGAACACGCTGGAGTCGGGCCTGCCCGAGTCCTTCAACGTGCTCATCAAGGAGCTCCAGAGCCTCGCGCTCGACGTGGAGCTGCTCGAGTCGCCCGAGGCCAAGGCGCAGCGCGAGCTGGAGGCGGCCGCGGCCAGCGCCGCCGATCCGCTCGCCCCGCGCCCGCCGCCCGCCGGCGGCGAGAAGAAGACGGCCTAGTCAGCGGTCCAACGGAATCCGAGAGAAGAGGGAGTCGACGTGAAGGACATCTTCAATTTCTTCGAGAAGCCCAAGGATCCGCTGTCGTTCTCGGCCATCCGCATCTCGCTGGCCTCGCCGGACAAGATCCGGCAGTGGTCGCACGGCGAGGTGAAGAAGCCGGAGACCATCAACTACCGGACCTTCAAGCCGGAGCGCGACGGCCTCTTCTGCGCCAAGATCTTCGGCCCCGTGAAGGACTACGAGTGCAACTGCGGCAAGTACAAGCGCATGAAGCACCGCGGGGTGGTCTGCGAGAAGTGCGGCGTCGAGGTCATCCAGTCCAAGGTGCGCCGCGAGCGGCTGGGCCACATCACGCTGGCCACGCCGGTGGCGCACATCTGGTTCCTCAAGTCGCTGCCGAGCCGCATCGGCAACCTGCTCGACATCACGCTGAAGGACCTGGAGAAGGTCCTCTACTGCGAGTCGTTCATCGTCATCGACCCCAAGGCCACGCCGCTGGTGCGCGGCGAGCTGCTCTCCGAGGACCGGTACCACAAGGCCCTGGAGGAGCACGGTGACGACGCCTTCGCCGCCGGCATGGGCGGCGAGGCGGTGCTGGAGCTGCTCCGCCAGGTCGGCCCGTCCGACAAGCAGTACGGCGAGGGCATGGCCGGCCTCGGCGAGGAGCTGCGCGCCGAGATGAAGGAGGCCACCAGCGACGCCAAGCGGAAGAAGATCGCCAAGCGCCTCAAGGTGGTGGAGGCCTTCCTGGGCTCGGGCAACCGCGCCGACTGGATGATGCTGGAGGTCATCCCGGTCATCCCGCCCGACCTGCGCCCCCTGGTCCCCCTGGACGGCGGCCGCTTCGCCACCTCGGACCTCAACGACCTGTACCGCCGCGTCATCAACCGCAACAACCGCCTGAAGCGGCTCCAGGAGCTCAACGCCCCGGACATCATCATCCGCAACGAGAAGCGGATGCTGCAGGAGGCGGTGGACGCCCTCTTCGACAACGGGCGTCGCGGCAAGACCATCACCGGCCCGAACAAGCGCCCGCTCAAGTCCCTCTCGGACATGCTGAAGGGCAAGCAGGGCCGCTTCCGCCAGAACCTGCTCGGCAAGCGCGTCGACTACTCGGGCCGCTCGGTCATCGTGGTCGGCCCGGAGCTCAAGCTGCACCAGTGCGGCCTGCCGAAGATCATGGCCCTCGAGCTCTTCAAGCCGTTCATCTACAACAAGCTGGAAGAGAAGGGCTACGTCACCACCATCAAGTCGGCCAAGAAGATGGTGGAGAAGGAGCGCCCCGAGGTCTGGGACATCCTCGACGAGGTGATCCGCGAGCACCCGGTGCTCCTCAACCGCGCCCCCACGCTGCACCGCCTCGGCATCCAGGCCTTCGAGCCGGTCCTCATCGAGGGCAAGGCCATCCAGCTCCACCCGCTGGTCTGCACCGCCTTCAACGCCGACTTCGACGGCGACCAGATGGCCGTGCACGTGCCGCTCTCCATCGAGGCGCAGATGGAGGCCCGCGTGCTCATGATGAGCACGAACAACATCCTGTCGCCGGCGCACGGCAAGCCCATCATCGTGCCCAGCCAGGACATCGTCCTCGGCATCTACTACATGACCCGCGAGCGGGCCTTCGCCAAGGGCGAGGGCAAGGCGTTCGCCAGCCCCGAGGAGGTCCGCGCCGCCTACGACCAGGGCGAGGTCGAGCTCCAGGCCAAGGTCACCGTCCGCATGGACGGCAAGCGCGTCGAGACCACCGTCGGCCGCGTGCTGCTCTTCGACATCGTCCCCAAGCGGCTCGGCTTCGACGCCGTCAACAAGGTGATGGACAAGAAGCAGCTCCAGTCCCTCATCGACCAGACCTACCGCCTCTGCGGCGAGAAGGAGACCGTCCTCCTCGCCGACCGCGTGCGGTCGATGGGCTACGGCAACGCCACCAAGGCCGGCATCTCCATCGCCCTCGACAACATGGTCATCCCGCAGAAGAAGCAGGAGCTGCTGGAGCGGGCCACCGCCGAGGTCGACGACATCGCCACCCAGTACGCCGAGGGCCTCATCACCATCGGCGAGCGCTACAACAAGGTCATCGACATCTGGGCGCAGGTCACCGACGAGGTGGCCCGGGAGATGATGGGCCAGATCGGCACCGAGACGGCCCACGGCACCGGCAAGGAGGGCAAGAAGGAGGAGCGCAAGCAGCCGTCCTTCAACCCCATCTTCATCATGGCGGACTCGGGCGCCCGCGGCTCGGCCCAGCAGATCCGCCAGCTGGCCGGCATGCGCGGCCTGATGGCCAAGCCCTCCGGCGAGATCATCGAGACCCCCATCACGGCCAACTTCCGTGAGGGCCTCAACGTCCTCCAGTACTTCATCTCGACCCACGGCGCCCGCAAGGGCCTGGCCGACACCGCCCTCAAGACCGCCAACTCCGGCTACCTGACCCGCCGCCTCGTCGACGTGGCCCAGGACGCCATCATCACCGAGTACGACTGCGGCGCCATGGACGGCATCACCCTCGGCGCGCTGGTCGAGGGCGGCGAGATCATCGAGCCGATGGGCGAGCGCATCCTCGGCCGCGTGGCCCTGGACGACATCCACGACCCGTTCAGCGGCGACGTGGTGGTCCACGCCAACGAGGAGATCGACGAGAACAAGGTCAAGGCCATCGAGAACGCCGGCATCGACAAGGTGCGGATCCGCTCGGTGCTGACCTGCATGGCCCGCCGCGGCATCTGCGTCGAGTGCTACGGCCGCGACCTGGCCCGCGGCCGCAAGGTCTCGGTCGGCGAGGCGGTCGGCGTCATCGCCGCCCAGTCCATCGGCGAGCCCGGCACCCAGCTGACGATGCGCACCTTCCACATCGGCGGCGCCGCGTCCCGGCGCGCCGAGCAGTCGAACCTGGAGAACCGCAACGGCGGCCTGGTGAAGCTGCTCAACGTGGCGGTGGCCAAGAAGCAGGACGGCACGCTCATCGTCATGAACCGCAACGGCGAGCTGCTCATCACCGACGAGCAGGGCCGCGAGCGCGAGCGCTACAGCCTCACCTACGGCGCCAAGCTGATGGTCCGCGACGGGCAGAAGATCGAGCCCAACTCCCAGCTGGCCGAGTGGGACCCGTACTCGATGCCCATCATCACGGAGGTGGCCGGCCGCGTGAAGTTCGGCGACCTGGTCGACGGCGTCACCATCAACGACTCGGTGGACGAGGTCACCGGCCTCTCCCGCAAGACCGTCATCGCCTCCAAGGACCAGGACGCCCGGCCCCGCATCTCCATCAAGGGCGCCGACGGCCAGACCCGCAAGCTGGCCAGCTCCGAGGCCGACGCCCGCTACATGCTGCCCGAGGGCGCCAACCTGGTGGTCAACGACGGCGACGAGGTCGACGCCGGCGACATCATCGCCAAGATGCCGCGCGAGACCACCAAGACCAAGGACATCACCGGCGGCCTCCCGCGCGTGGCCGAGCTCTTCGAGGCCCGCAAGCCCAAGGAGCACGCGGTCATCGCCGAGATCGACGGCGTGGTGGCCTTCGGCAAGGACACCAAGGGCAAGCGCAAGGTGGTGGTGACGCCCGAGGTGGACGGCAAGCTGCGCCCCGACCTCGCCAAGGAGTACCTGATCGGCAAGGGCAAGCACATCAGCGTCCACACCGGCGACCGCGTCCGCGCGGGCGAGCCGCTCATGGACGGCGCCGCCAACCCGCACGACATCCTCCGGGTGCTGGGCGAGAAGGAGCTGGCGCGCTGGCTGGTGGACGAGGTGCAGGAGGTCTACCGGCTCCAGGGCGTGAAGATCAACGACAAGCACATCGAGACCATCGTCCGCCAGATGCTGCGCCGCGTGCGCATCGCCGACGTCGGCGACACCAGCTTCCTGGCCGACGAGCAGGTCGAGAAGTGGGTCTTCGAGGAGGAGAACGAGCGCATCCTGCAGGCCGGCGGCAAGCCCGGCCAGGCCGAGCCGCTGCTGCTCGGCATCACCAAGGCCTCGCTCTCGACCGAGTCGTTCATCTCGGCCTCGTCCTTCCAGGAGACCACCAAGGTGCTCACCGAGGCCGCCATCAGCGGCAAGGTGGACCACCTGCGCGGCCTGAAGGAGAACGTCATCATGGGCCGGCTCATCCCGGCCGGCACGGGCCTCCCGCACTACAAGCACCTCGACATCGAGGTGGAGACCCCCGTGGACGCCGTCGAGGAGGCCGAGGAGGCCCTGGCGGTGGCGGCCGGCGGCGAGGAGTAGCGCACCCGGCCGGGTCGCCTCATCGACCCGTTGTCGACCGAGGGTCCAGTCCCAGTTGGGGCTGGGCCCTCTGTCTTTTCGAGGTGCCCCCGTCCAGGGGTGCGCTTCCAAGTCCGCGATACCACACTCAAGTTACTTGCGTCGCAGTATCAGTGGACGCCGCGCACGGCTTGATATGCCTCAAAAGTTGTGGCCGATCTCGGGTATGGTGCTGTCGGGGGAATGGCACCTGTCGCGGAATGGTTTAGCTTGGGTCGAGTGGCTGAGGGTGGACGGGACGACCCGGAAGTGCTGGACCCGATAGGTGATTTGGGCGTAGTTGACCGTAGCGGTCCAGATTGCTAACCTGACGTTACGTAACCTCCAGGGCAAGTCGGCAGAGAGAACCACAGCGCCGCACAGGCAGAGAGGCAGACTCAATGAGGACGGCGACGACGCAGCGAGGCAGCAGGGAGTTCGAGGAGCTGGCGACCTATCTCAAGATGGTCCGCGAGTTCCCGCCGCTCTCTCGCGAGGAGGAGCACGCGCACGCCGTGCGCGCGCGCAAGGGCGAGGTGCGCTCCAAGCAGAAGCTGGTGCGCCACAACCTCGCCTTCGTGGTGGCCATCGCCCGCAAGCAGCGCCGCGGCACGGTCCGCCTGGACGACCTCATCCAGGAGGGCAACGTCGGCCTGATGCGCGCGGTTGAGAAGTTCGACCCCAACGCCGGCACCCGGTTCTCCACCTACGCGGTCTGGTGGATCCGCGCCTACATCGGGAAGTACCTCAAGGAGGCCCGCAGCACCGTCCGCCCGCAGAGCGGCACGGTGGCGCAGCCGGACCTGTCCCTCGACAGCGCCATCGACGAGGAGGGTGACGCCACCCACCTCGAGCGCATCGAGGACGAGGGCCCGGGCCCGGAGGACACCTACCTCATGACCGAGGGCGACCGCGAGGTGCGGGACGCGCTCGGCAAGGTCCGCAAGCGCATCGGCGAGCTGGGCTGGGACATCGTCCACAACCGGCTCGAGCAGGACCAGCCGCGCACGCTGGAGGAGATCGGCAAGCGCTGGGGCGTCTCGCGCGAGCGCGTGCGCCAGGTGGAGCTCAAGACCAAGCAGTTCCTGCACCGGTACCTCACCCCCGTCGAGCGCGACGCCGCGTAGACCAGCCGCGGACATCCGCACGGGGCTGCGCCCCGCCCCGCTGCGCTGGGCCCCAAATCGCTGTCGCGCTTCGCGCTCGGCGATTTGCCCAGCGGGAGGGCTCCGCCCTCGAGTTGAAGTCCCTCGGCCCGCCGCCTCCACGTGAGGCGGCGGGCTTCGTCTTTTCGGGGCCGGCCTGCGGCGTGGTTCGCCGGCACTCCCCGTGCAACGCAGCCCGGCCATGGACCGGGTGCTCAAGGCGAGGGATGGCTGGGCGTGGGCCGGGCGGCGCATCGGCGCCGACCGCTGGCAGGCCGGCGAGTCGGCCGGCGCCATCCTGGCGGCCGCACGGGCCGAGGCGTCGGCGCTGGCGCGCGAGGCGGCCGCGGGGGCCGCGGCGGTGCGCCGGGAGGCCGAGGCGCTCGGCCGGGCGGAGGGGTTGGCCCGCGGCCTCGCCGAGGGCCGGGCGGCCGCGGCGGAGACCCTGGTCCGCGCCGCGGCCCTCCGCGACCGCTGGCTGGCCGAGGTGCAGGGGGAGGCCGTCGAGCTCGGCCTCGACGTGGCCCGGCGCCTCCTCGGCCGGGAGCTGCGCGCCGATCCCGGGGCCGTCCGGGCGCTGGCGGTCGAGGCGCTGGCGGCGGCGCGCGGCCGGCGGCGGGTGGTGCTGCGGCTCCACCCGCAGGCCGCGGCGGCGCTGGCCGGCGCGGCGGCGGACGGGGCCCTCGCCGCGGCCGCCGCGGTCCCCTCGGTCGGCCTGCTCCCCGATCCGGCGCTCGACCCGGGCGACGCCGTGGTCGAGACCGAGGCGGGGGAGGTGGACGGTCGGCTGGCGGCGCGCCTGTCGGCGGTGCGCGCCGCGCTGGTGGGGGCGCCGTGAGCGGCCCCGGTGCCACGGCCGCCACCTCCCCCGGCCGGCCGCGCCTGCCCGCCCTGGCCGGGCCCGGGCCGCTCCCCCCGCCGGCGCTCCGCGGCCGGCTCACCCGCGTCTCGGGCCTGGCGCTGGAGGCGGCGCTGGCGGGCGTGCGGCACGGCGAGCTGGTGGAGCTGGTCGAGCCGGCCGGGGCCGGCGGCCCCGCGCCGCTCCTCGCCGAGGTGGTGGGGCTGCGGGAGGAGCGGGCGGTGCTGCTGCCCCTGGGCGACCCGGCCGGCGTCGGGCTGGCGGCCGAGGTGCGCCCCACCGGCGCGCCGCTCTCGGTGCGCGCCGGGGAGGGGCTGCTGGGGCGGGTGCTCGACGGCCTGGGCCGGCCCCTCGACGGGCGGCCGCTGCCCGGCGGCCTGGAGGACTGGCCGGTGGACCGGCCGCCGCCGCCGCCGCTCTCCCGGGCGCGGGTCCGTGCCCCGCTGCCGCTCGGCGTGCGCGCCCTCGACGGCCTGCTCACGCTGGGGCGCGGCCAGCGCCTCGGCCTCTTCGCCGGCGCCGGGGTGGGCAAGTCCTCGCTCCTCGGCCGCATCGCCCGCGACGCCGCCGCCGACGCCGCGGTGATCTGCCTGGTGGGCGAGCGGGGGCGCGAGGTCCGCGACCTGGTCGAGGACGCCCTCGGCCCGGCGGGGCTGGCGCGCAGCGTGGTGGTGGCCGCCACCAGCGACGCGCCGGCGCTGGTGCGGCTGCGGGCGCCGCAGGTGGCCACCGCCATCGCCGAGCGGCTGGCCGAGGACGGGCGGGAGGTGCTCTTCCTCTGCGACTCGCTGACCCGCTTCGCCCGGGCCCAGCGCGAGGCGGGCCTGGCGGCCGGCGAGCCGCCGGCGCGCCAGGGCTACCCGGCCAGCGTCTTCCAGGCGCTGCCGCGGCTGCTGGAGCGGACCGGGAGCCGGGCCCGCGGCTGCATCACCGCCGTCTACACGGTGCTGGTGGCCGGCGGCGACCAGGAGGAGCCCATCGCCGACGAGGTGCGCGGCCTGCTCGACGGCCACGTGGTGCTGGACCGGCGGCTGGCCGAGCGGGGCCACTTCCCGGCGGTGGACGCCCTGGCCAGCGTCTCGCGCACCATGGGGGCGGTGGTGACGCCGGGCCACGCCGCGGCGGCGCGGCGGGTGCGGGCCCTCCTGGCCGCCTGGGAGCGGCAGCGCGACCTGGTGCTGATGGGCGCCTACCGCGCCGGGAGCGATCCCGAGGTGGACCTGGCCATCGAGCGCTGGCCGGCCATCGAGGCCTTCCTGCGCCAGGGCGAGGGGCCGCCCGAGCCCTTCGAGGCCACCGTGGACCGCCTGGCGGAGCTGGCGGCGTGAGCCGGGCGCCGGGCTGGCGCCTCGAGCCGCTGCTGCGGCGGTGGCAGGCCGAGGTGGACCGCGCCGCCGCGGCGCTGGCGGCGGACCTCGCCGAGGAGGCGGCGGCGGGCGCGGCGCTGCAGGCCGCCCTGGACCGCGCCGGCGCCGCCCGGCAGGCGGCCGAGCAGGCGGCACCGGCCGGCGTGGCCGGCGGCCGGCCCGGGTGGCTCGACGGGCGGGCCCTGGCGGCCCGGCAGGCCTGGGCGGCGCACCTCCGCGAGGCGGCGGCCCGGCTCGACGAGCAGGCCGGCGCCGCCGCCGCGGCCTGCGCCGAGGCGGTGGCCTGCGCCGGGCTGGCCCGGGAGGATCACCTCCGGGCGGTGGCGGCGCGGGATGGCCTGGCGCGCCTGCGCCAGGCCTGGCTGGAGGGCCGGGCCCGGCGGCGGGCGCGGGCCGCCGAGGCGGAGGCGGACGATCGGCCCCGGCCTCCGCCCGGGCCGGGCGACGGCCCCGGCGCGCCGGAGGGGGCGGGGGAGGAGGCCTAGGCCGCCGGGGCCCGGCCGTGCGCCAGCCAGTGCTGCAGCCGCGCCACCAGCTCGGCGTTCTCGAAGGGCTTGCGCAGGAACTCGTCGGCGCCGGCCTCCAGGGCCAGCCGCGGCAGCTCGGGGCCGGGGCGGGCCGAGACCACCAGGATGGGCGCGGCGAAGCCGGCCTCGCGGAGGCGGCGGCAGAGGGTGAGGCCGTCGACGTCCGGCATGGCCACGTCGATGACCGCGGCCCGGGTGCCCGGGGCCAGCCGCTCGGCCTCGGCGGCGCAGGCGGCCAGGGCCGGCTCCAGCCCCTCCAGGTCGAGGAGGGTGGCCAGGAACTCGCCGATCTCGGGGTCGTCGTCCACCAGCAGGACGCGGGGGCGGTCGGTCACGGCCTCTTCCTGGCGAGGGGCACCGTCACCTTGCCCTGCTCGCACTCGATGGTGAGCACCCGCGGCTTCAGGTCGGGCGGCGCCGCCTGCCCGTCGCGGGTGAACTGGGTGATGGGCAGCACGACCCGGTCGCCGCCGCGGATGGTCTTCCGCTCGGCGCGCCAGGCGCCGTCGAGGACCAGCACCACGTCGGTCCAGAGCCGGTCGGAGTCGTTGTGCAGGCCGATCTGCGCCCCCATGATCGACTCGGCCTCCAGCTGCACCTCGGCGCCGAGCGCGTTGTCGGGGCCGGAGGAGGGGCAGGCCACCCAGAAGGTGAAGAGGGCCAGGATCGCCCAGGTCCCCACCACCGCGCCGCGCAGCCGCGCGTAGCGGTCGCTCTTGCGGAGGCCCTCGGCGAGGTCGCTGGCCAGGTCCTTGGCGGCGCCGGCGGCGCTGGCCAGGGGGGCGGGGCGGGGGGGCGGCGTCATCGGGGCGAGGGTAGCGTCGCGGCGGCCGCCCGCACAAGGAGGAAGGTCAGTCCTCGCCGCCCGGGGCCGCCGCGTCCACGTCCTCGCCGCCGGCCCCCCCGAGGGTGAGGTGCAGGGCCACCACCCGCCGCCGCACCTCCTGGAGCAGGGCGGTCCGGTCGGCGTGGTCGGCCGGGTGGCAGGGCTCGCCGAAGGCCACGCGGATGGTGCCGGGGTGGACCTCGATGCGGTCGGCCGGCGTCACCTGGCCGGCCCCGGAGATGGCCACCGGCACCACCGGCACGCCGGCCGCCATGGCCACCACGAAGGGCCCCTTCTTGAACGGAAGGATGCGGCCGGTGCGGCTGCGCGTCCCCTCGGCGAAGACGATGAGCGAGGTGCCGGCCTTCACCACCTCGCCGGCCCGCTGCAGCGAGGCCAGGGACTGGGCCCGGTTGCGCCGGTCCACCGCCACGTGGCCGCCCAGGCGCATGTACTGGCCGAAGATGGGCAGCTCGAAGAGCTCCTGCTTCGCCATGAAGCGGATGGAGCGGGGCACCACCTTGAAGAGGGCCCAGATGTCGAGGGCGCTCTCGTGGTTGGAGGCGAAGATGAGCGGGCCGTCGGGGCAGGCCTCCCGGAGCCGCTCCAGGCCGGTGACCTCGACGCGCGCCCCGGCCAGCCAGAGGGAGGAGACCGACCAGGCGCGGCGGGCGAACCAGATGGGCAGGTCGCCCGACCCGGTCAGCAGCATGACCGGGAGGCTCACGAAGAAGAAGAAGGCCATCGAGAGGCCGCACCAGATCAGCACCAGGTAGCCGCGCGCCCGCGCCAGCATGCCGCTCGCCCTCCGGCCGCCCCGCCGCGGGGCGTGTCGGGCGTTCTACCACGCCCGCCTGGCCCGCTCGCAGGGTAGAATCCGGCCATGGACGGGCTGATCAGGCTCTCGCCCGAGGTGGCGGAGGCCCTGGCCGCGCGGCGCGCGGTGGTGGCGCTGGAGACCAGCGTGGTGGCGCAGGGGCTGCCCCCGCCGCACAACCTGGAGGCGGCGCGGCGCCAGCAGGCCGCGGTGCGCGCCGCCGGGGCGGTGCCGGCGGCCATCGCGCTCCTCGACGGGGTGGTGCTGGTGGGGGCCGGCGAGGCCGAGCTGGCCCGGCTGGCCGACCCGGCCCGCCGGCCGGCCAAGGCCGGCACCCGCGATCTGGCGCCGCTCCTGGCGGCCCGGCGCGACGCCGGCACCACCGTCTCGGCCACCGCCGCCATCGCCGCCCGCGCCGGCATCCGGCTCTTCGCCACCGGGGGCATCGGCGGCGTCCACCGGGTCCTCCCCGGCGCCGCGCCGGCGGCGGCCGGCGACGTCTCGGCCGACCTCGGCGAGCTGGCGCGGGCGCCGGTCTGCGTGGTCTCGGCCGGCCCCAAGGCGGTGCTCGACCTCCCGGCGACCGCCGAGCTGCTGGAGACGCTGGGCGTGCCGGTGGTCGGCTTCGGCACCTCGGAGCTGCCGGCCTTCTTCAGCGACGCCAGCGGCCTGCCGCTGGAGCACCGGGTGGAGGACGCGGCCGGGGCGGCGGCGCTGCTGCGCCTCCACTGGGAGGGGCTGGGGCGGCGGGAGGGCGTGCTCCTGGCGGTGCCGCCCCCCGATCCCCTGCCGCGCGCCGAGGTGGAGGCGGCGGTGGCGGCGGCGCTGGCCGACTGCGCCCGGCGGGGCGTGTCCGGGAAGGGGGTCACGCCGCACCTGCTGGCCGCCGTGGCGGCCGCCACCGGCGGGCGCTCCCGGGAGGCCAACCTGGCGCTCCTGGACCGGAACGCGCGGGTGGCCGCCGAAGTGGCGGTGGCGCTGGCCTGTCCGTAGAATCCCCCGGTGCCGAGCCCCATCCGCCCCCCGCTCCTCGTGGCCGACGCCGACGCCCTCGCGCGGCTGCTGGAGCTCCTGCGTCCGGAGCCGGTGGTGGCGCTCGACACCGAGTCCAACTCCTTCCACGTCTACCGGGAGCGGGTCTGCCTGCTGCAGCTCTCCACCCGCGAGATGGACTTCATCGTCGACCCGCTGGCGGTGGACGTGCGCCCCCTCGGCGCGCTGCTCTGCGACGGGCGGGAGACGGTGCTGCACGGCGCCGACTACGACGTGCGCTGCCTGCGGCGGGAGTACGGCTGGCGGCTGCCGCGGCTCTTCGACACCATGGTGGCGGCCCGGCGCCTGGGGCGCGACGGGCTGGGGCTCTCGGCGCTGGTGGAGCAGCGCTTCGGCGTGCGCCTCTCCAAGGCCAACCAGCGCAGCGACTGGGGGCGGCGGCCGCTCTCGCCCGACCAGCTGGCCTACGCCGCCCTCGACACCCACTACCTCCTGCCGCTCTCCGAGGGGCTGCGGGCCGAGCTCCAGGAGAAGGGGCTGGGGGCCCAGGCCGAGGCCGAGTTCCAGCGCATCGCCGCGGTGGAGCCGCGCGAGCGGGTCTTCGACCCGGAGGGCTGGCGCAAGCTCAAGGGGGCGCGGGAGCTCGACCCGCCGGGCAAGGCGGTGCTGCGCGCGCTCTGGATCGCCCGCGAGGCCAAGGCCTCGGAGGCCGACCGCCCGCCGTTCAAGGTGCTGGCCGAGCAGGCCATGGTGGAGATCGCCCGCCGCCGCCCCGCCGAGGCCGAGGCGCTGGCCCGCGTGCCGGGCGTGACGCCCCAGGTGCTGCGGCGCATGGGCGACGCCATCCGCGAGGCGCTGGCGGCGGCGCCCGACGCCCCCGCGCGGCGCGGCTAGAAGGCCACGCCGTCGGCGGGCGCGCCCACCGGCCGCCCCGGATCCAGGTCGGCCGGCAGGCCGGAGAGGCGCCGGTAGATCTGGCGCGCCGCCAGGACCGCCCGCAGGTAGGACCGCGTCTCCTTGTAGGGGACGGCCTCGATCCACTCGTCGAGGGGCAGGCCGGCGCGCTCGCGCGCCCACCCCGCGGCGGCGCGCGGGCCGGCGTTGTAGGCGGCCAGGGCCGGGGCCTCGTCGCCGAAGCGGTCCACCAGCAGCGCCAGGTAGAGCGTGCCCAGCGTGACGTTGTGGGCGCCGTCGTCGAGGGCGCCGCCCTCGCGGCGCGCGGCTGCGCCGGCCACCGTCGCGAGGCGTGCCGCGGTCGGGGCCACCAGCTGCATCAGCCCCTCGGCGCCGGCGCCGCTGCGGATGGCCGGCTGGAAGGCCGACTCGCGCCGGATGACGGCGCGGACGAGATCCGGGTCGACGCCCGCCTCGGCGGCGCGCCGCGGCACCAGGTCGCCGAGGGGGGTGGGGTAGAGCCAGCGCAGCGTGCGGGGCGAGGCACCCAGGAGATCCCGCGCCGCGCGGAAGGGGCGCTCGGCGTCGCCGGCGTAAGCGGCCAGCTCGGCCAGGGGCGCGGCCACGGGGCGGGCCAGGTTGCGGCGGGTGAGGTCGTCGAGCTCGGCGAAGGCGGCGTCGCGGAGGCCGAGGCCGAGGAGGTCGGCGGCGAGGCGGAGCTGGTCGGCGGCGGGGCCGGGGCGGAGGTCGAGGGGGGGGAGGGAGGTTGG
>WBZM01001167.1_pt1 | contig 27993 bp, 26 predicted proteins | sample 5204271 | NCBI WGS metagenome assembly WBZM01 (sample SAMN12344346, study PRJNA552823) | activated sludge metagenome | biome: Activated sludge suspended growth; feature: Nitrification reactor; material: Wastewater; isolation source: activated sludge from nitrification reactor of wastewater... | reverse complement strand
GAGTCTGGGATGCGCGATCGCCAGCCTGAAGCGTCCGGTCGCGACCGCGACGCCGACGGCGCCGATCAACAGGCCCGCCAGCGCGATCACCACCGGCTGGTGCATCCGGCCCTGCTGGATCATGGCGGCGCCTGCGTCCATGAAACTGGACTGGCCGCGCAGCGCGTAGAGCAGGGCGGCGAAAGCGCCAAGAAACGCCACTTCGACCGTGCGCTCGAGCTTCTCCGCGCGTCGCAACACGAAGATCAGGGCGGCCAGCGCCGCCACGGCGACCACGCCTACCCAAACGATATCCAGCCCGACGAACCACGCCGGCTGCTGTCCCATCGTCTGCGCGCGCGGCAGCAGCCACACGGCGAGGCCGCCGCCGGCGAAGGTCGCGAGCGAGCCGAGGTCGCCGTGCGCCAATCGGCCCATCGTGCCGATGGTGCAGGCGCCGTTGATGCGCGCGCCGATCCCGAAAAGAATTGCGCCGAGAACGGTGAAGACGCCCGGCCAGAGCCACGGCGCCGGTTCGCGCCACCCTTCGCGGCCGCAAATTGCGAATACGGCGGTCGCGGCGGCCGTGGTCAGCATGATATTGGCGAGCGGATGATAGCGGCCATCGGCGGCGGACTTCGCCGCGTGCATGAAACACATGTTGGCGCGCGACAGCATCATGCCGGTGGCGAGGGCAAGCGCGAGCGTGATCCAGAGCGAGGCGGTCATCGAAGCACCCGAGGTCGTGGCGTCAATCTAGGCGAATGCCCCGCCTTCGGCCACGGCCGTCCGATCACGACTTCGCGCGCGACGCTACCGCACCGTGTTCGACAACCCGCCGTCGACCATGATTTCCGCGCCCGTCACGTATTTGGCCTCGTCGGACGCGAGGTAGAGAGCGGCGTAGGCGACATCCCAGGCGTCGCCCATGCGGCCCATCGGCGGCTTGGCGTGGCGCCTGGCGATCAACGCTTCCGCGTCGCCGCCGGCCTGCTGCCCGGCGAGCCGCTCCGTGACAAGCGGCGTGAACATCAGGCCGGGAATGACGGTGTTGATGCGGACGTTCTGCGGCGCATAGCGCACCGAGGCGACCTTCGAATATTGCTGCAGGGCGGCCTTGGAGGCGGCATAGGCCGCAAGATCGTGGCCGAGGTGACGGACGCCGGCGATCGAAGAAATGTTGACGATCGCGCCGCCGCCCTGCGCCGCCATGCGCGGCGCCAAGATACGCGTCGACTGGTGGACGTAGCCGACGTTGAAGCGGAACTGCGCGTCCCATTGCTCGGATGTGATTTCTTCGGGCCCGCCCGGGATCGAGCCGCCGACATTGTTGACGAGAATGTCGATGCGGCCGAGCTTTTCCTCGGCCTCGTCGACGATGCGGGCAAGGTTGGCGGAGTCCGTCACGTCTCCCGACATGACGATCATGTCGCGGCCCTCGCCTGCGACGAGCCGCCCGGTCTCCTGCGCCGCCGCCAGATGCAGATCGACGCCGGCGATATCCGCGCCCTCGCGCGCGAAAAGGATGGCCATGGCGCGGCCGTTGCCGATACCCTGGCCGACGGAGCCCGCGCCCAGCAGCAGAACTTTCTTGTTTGCGAGCCGTCCAGCCATGTCGCCTCCCTTCCAGCCGGCGCGGTTTGACCCGCCCGGGCTGATATTTTACATGTTATATAATTCGTCGGAGCGCCGCCAATGTCATCTCGTCCCAAGCTCGCGACTTTCCATATCCGTGGCCGCGGCCCAGCTTACGGACTTGTGCGGCCGGACGGCGCCGTCGAGCTTTCCGCGCGCTTTGCCGACCGCTGGCCGACGTTGCGCGAGGCGATCGCCGAAGGCGCCCTGGCGAAACTCTGCGAGGCCGGCGCCGAAGCGCCCGCAGACCATGCGCTCGCGTCGATCGAACTCCTGCCGCCGATCCCCGCGCCGGAAAAGATCATCTGCATCGGCGTCAACTATCCGGACCGCAACGAGGAATACAAGGACGGGCAGGCCGCGCCGAAATATCCGTCCATGTTCATCCGCTTTCCGCGCTCCTTCGTCGGCCACGGCGCGCCGCTGGTGCGGCCGAAAGCCTCGCCGCAGCTCGATTACGAAGGCGAGATCGTGATCGTCATCGGCAAGGGCGGCCGGCATATCGCGGAGCGCGACGCACTGTCGCATATCGCCGGCTTGAGCCTGTGCAACGAGGGCACGATCCGCGACTGGGTGCGCCATGCGAAGTTCAACGTGACGCAGGGCAAGAATTTCGATTCGACAGGCGCGCTCGGGCCATGGATCGTCCCTTACGAGGAAGAAAGCCAGATCGCCGACATCCGGCTGACGACGCGCGTCAACGGCGAGATGCGGCAGGACGACCGCACGAGCCGCATGATCTTCGGCTTCCGCTATCTCATTTCCTACATTTCCACTTTTACCACGCTGGTTCCGGGCGACGTGATCGTCACGGGCACGCCGACCGGCGCCGGCGCGCGCTTCGATCCGCCAAGATTCCTGGTTCCCGGCGACGTGATCGAGGTGACGGCGGAGGGCATCGGCACCCTCTCCAACGGCGTGGCGGACGAGGCGTAGAATGAAACCGTCATTGCGAGCCCGACAGAAGTCGCCGCCGGGAAGTTGGCGACTTCGTCTGAAAGCTACCGGAGCTCCTCGCAATGACGGCGGAAAGAGCCCGGGAGAAAGAACGCACAGATGCTGACCCCCGACGAAATCGCCGCCGCCGCCGCCCGCCTCGACCAGGCCGAGCGCGCGCGAAAACAGATCCGTATGTTGTCGCTGGACCATCCCGGCATGGACATGGCCGACGCCTATGCGGTGCAGAAGGCGTGGATCGAGATGAAAATCAAGGCGGGCCGGGTCGTGCGCGGGCACAAGATCGGCCTGACCTCGAAAGCCATGCAGCTCGCGCTTAACATCGACATTCCGGATTCCGGCTACCTCCTCGACGATATGTTCTTCGCGGACGGCGCGACCATTCCGACGGACAAATTCATCGGCACGCGCATCGAGGCGGAACTCGCCTTCGTCCTGAAGGCGCCGCTATCTGGCCCGAACTGCACGCTGTTCGACGTGCTGAACGCGACCGACTATGTCGTCCCGGCGCTGGAAATTCTCGACACGCGCATCCTGCGCGTCGATCCCGAGACGAAGAAGACGCGTACGATCGTCGACACGATCGCCGACAATGCCGCCAATTGCGGCATCGTGACGGGCGGCCGCCCGATCCGGCCGGACGCGGCGGACCTGCGCTGGATCGGCGCCATCGTGTCGAAGAACGGGGCCGTGGAGGAGACGGGGCTTGCAGCCGGCGTGCTCAACCATCCCGCCAACGGCGTCGCCTGGCTCGCCAATCGCATGGCCGAGCACGGCGGCGCGCTGAAGGCCGGCGAGATCGTGCTGGCGGGTTCTTTCATCCGTCCGATCGAGGCGGGCAAGGGCGACACGATCGTCGCCGACTACGGGCCGTACGGGACCGTGAGCTGTTATTTCGGATGAGGCGGGAGCGAGCATGAGCGAAGCAGACACAAGACCCGCATCGCCCGTGCGCATCCGTCACTTCTCGCGCTCGCTGCCCATGTCGCTGCTGCGCGCGCGCGAGGCGGTGATGCGGCATTTCCGCCCGGCTCTGCGGCGCCACGGCATGACCGAGCAACAATGGCGCGTATTGCGCGCGCTGATGACGCGGCCGGGCATGGAAGTGTCCGAGCTCGCCGAAGCGACCTTCCTGCTCGGCCCCAGCGTCTCGCGCATCCTGCGCGATCTCGAGGGGCTCGGGCTCATCACGCGCCGGCAGGACAAGGCCGACCAGCGCCGCAGCATCATCGCGCTGTCGGCCGACGGCGAGGCGCTTATCGAGCGCGTGTCGCCGCAGTCGGAGACGATCTACGCCGAGATCACGCGGCGCTACGGCGCGCAGAAGCTCGCGGAGCTGCAGAACATGCTGCGCGAGCTGGAGATTGTCCTGACCGAAGGTCCGCCAATCGAGGGCCAGCGTTCGGACGGCGAATAGGTCCGAATATTCATCCGGAATGGTCGCCGGACTTGCAAGAATCCTCATCCTGAGGAGCCGCGAAGCGGCCTCGCGAAGGATGGCCGTTCCCCCATGCTTCGAGACGCAGGCTTCGCCTGCTCCTCAGCCTGAAGAGTCGATGGGGGAGACGCTTTATCAGCCGTGCGCCTTTTCCAGTTCGGCGCCGAAGGCGGTCGCCTTGGCGCGCATGCGACTGGCGAAGGAATCGAGGTCCTGCGCGAGGCGCACGACCGAATCGACGCTGTCGCCGACGTCGCCGACCGCCTTGGCGACCGCGCCGACATGATCCGACATGCCCGTGGTGCCCTCCGCCGCCGAGCGCGTGGAGCGCACGATCTCCTGCGTGGAGGCGCCCTGCTCGTGCACCGCCGACGCAATGATCGCGGAGATGCGCTCGACCGCGCTGATCTTGTCGCGAATGGCGGCGATGGCCTCGACCGACTGATCAGTCGCCGCCTGCATTTCCGCGATCTGCGCGGCAATATCCTGCGTCGCCTTGGCGGTGCGGGTGGCGAGCGTCTTCACTTCCTGCGCGACGACGGCGAAGCCCCGGCCCGCCTCGCCGGCGCGCGCCGCCTCGATGGTGGCGTTGAGCGCGAGCAGGTTGGTCTGCGCGGCGATGCGCGAGATGAGTTCGACCACGTCGCCGACGCGCGCGGCGGCCGTCGACAGGCGTGAAATGCCGGAGTTCGATTTTTCCGTCTGCACGACGGCCTCGCGCACGACGCCGGTGGAATCGACCACCTGGCGGCTGATCTCCTCGATGGCGTCGAGCAATTGCTCGGCGGCGCCGGCGACCGCCGACACGTTGCCCGCCGCCTCGCTCGCCGAGCGCGTGGCCGAATCCGAGCCCTCGTTGGCGTGGCGCACGGCGGCCGTCATGGTCTCCGTGTCTTCCGACAACTGGCGCGTCATCACGCCGAGGCCTTCCATCAGCTTGCTCATGTCGGCGACGAACTGCTCGACGCTCGCGCGCACCGCGGCGTCGCGCATGAGGCGGGCCTCGCGATCGTCGCGCGCCTTGATCTCCTCGACCAGCGCAAGATTGGAGCGCACATGGTCGCGTAGCGCGACGAGGCTGCGGGCGATCTCGCCGATCTCGTCCTTGCGGTTCTCGAAATCGATCTCGATCTCGGTATCGCCGGCGGCGAGTTCCCGCATCTGTCCGGCGATGCGCGAGATCGGCCGCGCGACCAGCGTATGAAGGGCCGGGATCAAGATGCCGAAGGCCATGACGCAGACGAGCGCCAGGCTCCCGAGAAGCAGATGCTGGAGACTTTCTGCAGAGGCGACGGCCTGCGCGAGAATGTCCTGTCCCTGCGGCGAAACGGCGGCCTTGCGCGACAGGTCGACGACGTCGCCGGCGCCGAGATAGGCGTAGAAACCAAAGGCCGCGACGATCAGAAAGAACAGGCTTTGGCGAAATACTAGGCCGCCGCCGAGCGAAATCCTTGGCATCATTCCCTCGCAGAATGCTCCCGCCGGGTATATCGCGGCTCCATTCAGGAATAGTTAACGCTACAGACCGCGAGGGCGGTCGCGCGCCGCTTGGTCGAAGGGCGGCATTCGCGCTAAACCTGCGCGCCCGCCAAACGAGGACGTGAAATGAGCAAGCTATCAGTCGCGGTTCAGATGGACCCGATCGACCGGATCAAGATTGCCGGCGATTCGACCTTCGCGCTGCTGCTCGAAGCCCAGAAGCGGGGCCACGCAATCGTCTTCTACACGCCCGACCGACTGTCGCTGCGGGGCGAGACCGTGTTCGCCAACGTGCAGGACCTCGAGGTCAGGGACGTGCAGGGCGAGCACTTCAAACTGGGCGAACCGCGCGCCCTCGACCTCAGCGAGTGCGACGTCGTGCTGCTGCGGCAGGACCCGCCGTTCGATCTCGCCTATATCGCCACGACGCACTTGCTGGAGCGCATTCATCCCGGGACCCTGGTCGTCAACGATCCCGCGCATGTCCGCAATGCGCCGGAAAAGCTGTTCGTCATGGATTTCCAGGAATTCATGCCGCCGACGCTGATCACGCGCGACAAGGCGGCGATCGAGGCCTTTCGCGCCGAGCACGGCGAGATCGTCATGAAGCCACTTTACGGCTTCGGCGGCGGCGGCGTGTTCAAGGTCGCGCCCGTCGATCCGAATTTCGGCTCGCTCTACGACCTCTTCGTCACCACGTTCCGCGAACCGTGGGTCTGCCAGAAATTCCTGCCGCGCGTGTCGGAGGGCGACAAGCGCATCATCCTGGTGGACGGGGTCGCGCTCGGCGCCGTCAACCGCGTGCCGGCGCCCAACGACATCCGCTCCAACATGGTGCGGGGCGGCGCCGCCGCCCAGACCGATCTGACGCCGCGCGAAAAGGAAATTTGCGCGAAACTCGGCCCGGAACTGAAAAAGCGCGGGCTGGTTTTCGTCGGCATCGACGTGATCGACGGCCATCTGACCGAAATCAACGTGACTTCGCCGACGGGCGTCCGCGCGATCGAGCGGGTCGGCGGGCCCAATCTCGCCGCCGCCATCTGGGACGCGATCGAGGCCAAGAGGCGGGATCGCGCGGGACCCTGAGGCCGCGGGGCGCGCGGCCCGGCATTTGTGATAGACATAACCGATGGACCAGAGCATCGAGCCCACCAGTCGGACCGCCCGGGACGGGCGGCGCCATGCCGGCGCGCCGGTCGACCGGGCGGCGCTCGCCAAGACCATCGCGGACCTGTCGGCGGCGATCGCTGCGCGGGACGAATTCCGCAAGGCGGTCGTGCCGCATTTCCAGAAGGCGCTGACCGACGGCCATGCGCGCGCCCGCGAGATGCTGGAAGCCGGCGGCCGTGGCCTGGCCTGCGCGCGCTTCCTCTGCGATCTCGAAGACGAGCTGATCCGCGCCATCCACGATTGCGTGACCCGCCACATCTACCCGATCCAGAATCCCTCGATCGCCGAGCGCATGGCGGTCTGCGCGGTCGGCGGCTATGGACGCGGCACGCTGGCGCCGGGGTCCGACATCGACCTGCTGTTCCTGTTTCCGACGAAGCAGACCGGCTGGGGCGAAAGCGTCGTCGAGGCGACGCTCTACATCCTCTGGGACCTCAAGCAGAAGGTCGGGCATTCCACACGCTCGATCGACGAATGCCTGCGGCAGGCGCACGGCGACATGACCATCCGCACGGCCTTGCTGGAAGCGCGCTTCATCCTCGGCGAGGAGCCGCTTTTCGAGGAAATGCGGAATCGTTTCGAGAAGGAAATCGTGCGCGGCACGGCGCGCGAATTCGTCGCCGCCAAGCTTGCCGAGCGCGACCAGCGCGTGACCCGCGCCGGCGCGTCGCGCTATCTCGTCGAACCCAATGTCAAGGAAGGCAAGGGGGGGCTGCGCGACCTCAACACGCTCTTCTGGATCGGCAAATACGTCTATCGCGTGCGCCACGTCGAGGAACTGGTCGGCGCCGGACTGTTCACGCCGCAGGAATTGAAACTCTTCGAACGCTGCGACGAATTTCTGTGGCGCGTGCGCTGCCATCTGCATTTCGTCGCCGGCCGCGCCGAGGAGCGGCTGAGCTTCGACAAGCAGCGCGTGATCGCCGAACGGCTCGGCTACGTCTCGCACGCCGGCCTGTCGAGCGTCGAACGCTTCATGAAGCATTATTTTCTGGTGGCGAAAGACGTCGGCGATCTCACGGCGATCGTCTGCGCCGCGCTCGAGGAGAAGGAGGCGAAGCCGCGCGCCGTGCTCGACCGGTTCGTCGGGCGCTTCCGCCGGCGCCGCAAGCTCGTGCAATCCGAGGATTTCGCGGTCGAGGTCGATCGCGTCACCGTTGCGCGTCCTGACATATTCGACCGCGACCCCGTCAATCTGATCCGCCTGTTCTGGCTGTCCGACACGCACGGGCTCGCCGTCCATCCGGACGCCTTGCGGCTGGTGACGCGCTCGCTGCGCAAGATCGACGCGCATCTGCGCAACGACCCCGAGGCCAACCGCCTGTTCATGGAAATCCTGACCTCGCGCAATTCGGCCGAGGTGGTGCTGCGCCAGATGAACGAATCCGGCGTGCTCGGGCGCTTCATCCCGGATTTCGGGCGCATCGTCGCGATGATGCAGTTCAACATGTACCACCATTACACGGTGGACGAGCATCTCCTGCGCGCGGTCGGCGTTCTCTCGCAGATCGAGAGCGGCAGGCTGGTCGAGGACCATCCGCTGGCGAGCGAAATCCTGCCGACCATCGCCAACCGTCGCGCGCTCTATCTCGCCGTCTTCCTGCACGACGTCGCCAAGGGGCGCCCGGAAGACCATTCGATCGCCGGCGCGGAAGTCGCGCGCAAGCTCGGGCCGCGCCTGGGGCTGAGCGAGGCGGAGACGGAGACCGTCGCCTGGCTGATCGAAAAGCACCTCGACATGTCGAACACGGCGCAAAGCCGCGACCTGTCGGACCGCCGCACCATCGAGACCTTCGCCAATCTCGTGCAGACGCCGGAGCGGCTGAAGCTCCTGCTGATCCTCACCGTCTGCGACATCAGGGCGGTCGGGCCGGGCGTGTGGAACGGCTGGAAGGGCCAGTTGCTGCGCACGCTCTACTGGGAGACGGAAGTCGTCCTGACCGGCGGCCATTCCGCCATCGACCGCAAGTCGCGCGTCAGGCAGATGCAGGAGGAATTGCGCGGCAAGCTGCCGGGCTGGTCGGACCCGGAGTTCGACGCCTATGCGGAGCGCCACTACCCCGCCTATTGGCTGAAGACGGATCTGGCGCGGAAAATCCAGCACGCCAATCTGCTGCGCCTCACCGAAGTGGAAATGCGGTCGCTCGCCACCGAGGCGACGACCGATTCCTTCCGCGGCGTAACGGAGCTGACGGTGGTCGCGCCCGACCATCCCTATCTCCTGTCGACGATCGCCGGCGCTTGCGCCGCCGCCGGCGCAAATATCGTCGACGCGCAGGTGTTCACCACGACCGACGGGCTCGCGCTCGACACGATCTCCATCTCGCGCCAGTTCGACATGGATTCCGACGAATTGCGGCGCGGCAAGCGCATTGCCGATTCCATCGAGCGATCCTTGCGCGGCGAAATCAAGCTGCTGGAACTGATCGAGGCGAAAGGCGCCTCCCAGGCGCGCACGGACGCCTTCAGCGTGGCGCCGGACGTGGTGATCGACAACAGCCTGTCGAACCGCGCGACGGTCGTCGAAGTGTCCGGCCTCGACCGGCCGGGCCTGCTCTACGAACTGACCAGCGCCATATCGAAGCTGAATCTGAACATTGGGTCAGCGCATATCGTCACCTTCGGCGAGAAGGCGGTCGACGTGTTCTACGTGACCGACCTCACCGGCGCGAAAATCGCCAATCCCGCCCGGCAGGCCGCGATCAGGCGCCGGCTGCTCGAGACGCTTGGCCGGGAGCGCAGGCCGCAGAAGACGGCGGGCTGAGGCCGCCCGACTTGATTTTTGCCGGCCGCGACCTGATATCGGGCGCGAGCGAAAGCATGGAATTGCAATGAATTCGACCGAAAAACCCGAAAACGCCCAGCCCGCCGACGCGCCAGCCCATCCGGACCATGTTTCCGCCCTGGCGGACGCGGCCGCCCAGTCGACGACGGACGAGCCCGAGCCCTTTACCGAGCTGGAGAATCTCTACGCCGAAAACGCCGCGCTGAAGGATCGGGTGCTGCGCGCCATGGCGGAAGTCGAGAACGTGCGCCGCCGCGCCGAGAAGGAAGTCTCGGACGCGCGCAGCTACGGCGCGGCCAATTTCGCACGCGACATGCTGACCTTTGCCGACAATCTTGCGCGCGCGCTGGAGAATGCGCCGAAGGACGCCGACGGCGCGCTGAAGGCGATGATCGAGGGCGTGGCCGTGATCGCCGCCGACTTCCAGTCGCGTCTGACCCGCCACGGCGTGAAGAAGATGGAGCCGCAGGGCCAGAAGTTCGACCCGAACATGCACGAAGCCCTGTTCGAGATTCCCGACGAGACCGTGCCGGCTGGAACCGTGCTGCAGGTGGTCGAGGCCGGCTACACGATCGGCGAGCGGATGCTGCGCCCGGCCAAGGTCGGCGTGTCGCGCGGCGGCCCGAAGGCGTAATCGCCTTCGGCGCCGGAGCCCTTATTCGCGTTTGGCGTCAGTGCGCCATGAAGACCGGAATTTCCGCGTAGGTCAGGATGTCGGCGGTGGCGCCGCCGAAGATCATCTGGCGCAGCCTGCTCTGCGTATAGCCGCCCTTCACCAGAAGGTCGGCGCCCAGCGTCGCGCACTGGTCGAGGATCATGCGGCCCGGCGGTCGCGATCCGCTCTCCGCATTGACCACATCCACAGTCATGCCGTGGCGCTGCAGCGCCTTGGCGAGCGCCTCGGCCGAAGGCCCCGGCGAGAGCGCGCCGGTGACGGTCAGCACCACAATCCGCTTGGCCTTTTTCAGCACGGGCATGGCGAAGCCGACCGTGCGCGCCGTTTCGGTGGAGCGGTTCCACGAGATGACGATGGTCTCGCCGATCCGCTCCGGCGCCTTGCGCGGCGCGATCAGGATCGGCCGTCCGGCTTCGAACAGCACGGATTCCAGCGTCGCGCGGCGCGGGTCGCCGCGCCCGGAGCCCGGCCGCCCGACGACGACGATGTCGGCGACGCGACCATAGGCGCCGATCCCTGAATCCGTGCTCATGTCGCCGCCCGCCCAGCCGAAGGCGAGGCCCGTGGCGTCGCCGCTCGAGGCCGCGACGCCATGCGCGGTCATGAAATCCTCGAAGACGCGCCGGGCGTGCTCGACCAGTTCGCGCCGGGTCTTCTCGTCGAAGATCGATCCGGCAATGGCGAAGTCCGCAGCGATGAGATCGCCCGTGTCCGGACCGAGCGCAATGCCTTCGATCCGGCTGCCAAAGCCCTGGGCGAAGCGCCAAGCCGTCTCGAGAACGGCGGCGATCGAATCATGCTCCTCGATGGGAACGAGAATGTTTTTCATGTGCGGCCTCCCCGGTGGAAGGAAGCTAGCGCGGTTTACACGTAAAGCGAAAGCGGGATCAAAGCCTGCGCGAGGGGATCGACCACGCGCAGACGAGCGCCAGCGCGGCGAAACCGGCGACCACGAAAAAGACAGCGCGAAAGCCCGCCGCGAGCGCGATTTCCGCCGCCGCGCGCGCTTCCGGCGCGAGCAGCGTCAAGGCCGCAGGCCCGCGCTCGACGAGATCGGCGAAGACGCCCGCAGCTTCGCCCGCCTGCGCCCTGAAGACTGCAAACAATATTGCGCCGACGAGCGCCGTACCGAAGGAGGCGCCGATGGCGCGCGAAAACTGCACGGAGCCGGCGGCGGCGCCGAGCATTCCGGCGCCCGCGGCGTTCTGCACGATCACCTGCACCACGCCCATCACCGAGCCCATGAAGAAAGTGAGCACGCCGATGACGAGGCCGAACCCGGCGAGATCCAGCGTCCGGTGGTTGAGCGCGAGATAGACGAGAATCGCCACGACCGGGACGAGCGCGAGCGAGGGAAAGATGGCGGTGCGGCCTGTCTGCGCAACGAGCTTGCCCGTCGCCAGCGAACCGATGCCGATGCCGAAAGCGATGGGCAGCAGCAGATAACCGGTTTCGGCCGGCGAGAGTCCGCGCGCGACACGCAGGTAGATCGGCAGATAGGCGATGAGCGAGACGAGCGCCGCGCCATGACAGGCGGCCATGGCGTTGGAGCGCCAGATCGTCTTTTCGCGCAGCAGGGCGAAAGGAAAGAGGGGCTGGGGCGTTTTCAACTCGCGTCGCGTCAGCAGCGAAAGCGCGAGGACGGCGACGCCGACGAGCGCGACGACCGCCGGCGCGTCGGCGAGCCTCAGGCGCCTGACCTGCTCCATGGCGACGAGCGCCGGCGCGACGAACAGCACGAACCAGACGAGCCCCGGCGTGTCGAAGCGCCAGTCGGCATCGGGCTTTGGCGCGCGGGCCGGCAGGCGCAGCGCGAGCGCCGCGGCCAGAAGCCCCATCGGCAGGTTGATCCAGAAGATGGAACGCCAGCCGAGCCCGCTGGTCAGCCAGCCGCCGGCCACCGGCCCGAAGGCGTTGGAGAAGACGACGACGGTGGCCAGATAACCCTGGTAGCGCGCGCGGTCGCGCGGCGGCACGCTTTCGCTGATCAGCGCCTGCGACAGGGTCATCAGCCCGCCGCCGCCGAGTCCCTGCGCCACGCGGGCGGCGATCAGCGCCGGCAGGCTCGGCGCCAGCGCGCAGGCGGTCGAACCCAAGATCATCACGGCGAGCGCCACGAACATCATGCGCCGGCGGCCGTAGACGTCGCCGAGCCGCCCGTAGACCGGCGCGGCGATGGTCGTCGCCACGAGATAGGCGACCACCACCCAGGCGATGCGCTCGACATCGTCCAGCGCCACGGCGATCGCCGGCAGCGCCGTGGCGACGATCGTCTGGTCCATGACCGCGATGAACATCGGCAGGACGATGGACGGAAACATGCGCAGGAAAACGCCGGCGCCGCCGGGCGCAGGCGCGTCATGCGCGCGATGGGGCGTTGTGTCGGGCAAGGGACGGCGTCTGGTGTGAATTGTGGCCAGACTCCGCGAAAGAGCGCCCGCGATCAACCCGGGCGCGGTTGACACAGCTATGCGCCGACGCGACAAAGCGCGCGCTTGCAACGGGGTCTGAACATGCGTCCTTCCAAACGCGCCGTCGACGAAATGCGCGCCGTCTCGCTCGAACGCAACGTGGCGCGCTACGCCGAGGGCTCGTGCCTCGTGAAATTCGGCAACACGCATGTGCTGTGTACGGCCTCGCTCGAGGACAAACCGCCGATGTGGCTGCGCGGGCAGGGCCGGGGCTGGGTGACGGCGGAATACGCCATGCTGCCGCGCGCCACGCACACGCGCACGCGCCGCGAATCCTCGTCCGGCAAGCCCTCCGGCCGCACGCAGGAAATCCAGCGACTGATAGGGCGCTCGCTGCGCGCGGTGACGGACCTGAAAATGCTCGGCGAGCGCCAGATCACCGTCGATTGCGACGTGATCCAGGCCGACGGCGGCACACGCACGGCCTCAATCACCGGCGCATGGGTGGCGCTGCACGATTGCCTGAAGTGGATGCGCGGCCGCTCGATCATCAAGGACATGCCGCTGAAGGACCGCGTCGCCGCCGTCTCCTGCGGAATCTACAAGGGCGCGACCGTGCTCGACCTCGATTACGACGAGGATTCGGCAGCCGAAACCGACGCCAATTTCGTCATGACCGGCAAGGGCGGCATCGTCGAAGTGCAGATGACCGCCGAGAACGAGACGTTCGACGAGGCGCAGCTCGCCGCCATGCTCGGCCTCGCCAAGGCCGGCATCGGCAGGCTGACCGAATTGCAGAAGGCGGCGGTCGCCTGATGGGCCGCAAGCTCTCCGGCAGGATCGTCATCGCCACGCACAATGCCGGCAAGCTGCGCGAAATGCGGGAGCTGCTGGCGCCCTACGGCGTCGAGGCGGTGTCGGCGGGAGAACTCGGGCTCGGCGAGCCGGAAGAGACCGGCGCGGATTTCGCCGAAAATGCGCTGATCAAGGCGCGCGCTGCGGCGCAGGCCGCCAATCTGCCTGCGTTTGCCGACGATTCCGGCCTGTGCGTCGAAGCGCTCGGCGGCGCGCCCGGCATATTTTCCGCGCGCTGGGCGGGCGATTCCAAGGATTTTGCCGTCGCCATGGAGCGCATCCGTCGCGAGGTCGTGGCGACGGGCGCGAACAAGCCGTGGCGCGCGCATTTCATCTCGGCGCTGGCGCTCGTCTGGCCGGACGGGCGCGTCGAGGCCTTCGAGGGCCGCGTCGACGGCGACCTCGTCTTTCCGCCGAAGGGAACGGCCGGGTTCGGCTACGACCCCTGTTTCAAGCCGGACGGGCACGACCGGACGTTCGGGGAAATGACGGCGGAGGAAAAACACGGGATTCCGGCAGACGGGTCGCGCGCACTGAGCCATCGCGCGCGGGCGTTTCAGGCGCTGGCGCGGGGGGTTCTGGCGTAATTCCCTCTCCCGCGAAGCGGGGGAGGGCCAGGGAGGGGGTCAAGCCGCAGTCGACGCGTTGATCGCAGCGCCCCCTCTCCATCTCTCCCCCGCTTCGCGGGAGAGAGGGAAGGCCCGTCCCATTCCGGCACATTTCCCGGCGGCCCCCTTCGTGCAATAAGCCGGCATGGCCTCCAAATTTCCGCCCCGAATCGATCCGGGCTTCGGCGTCTACGTCCACTGGCCGTTCTGCCTGTCGAAGTGCCCCTATTGCGATTTCAACAGCCACGTCCGGCGCAATCCGGTCGATGAGGACCGCTACGTCGAAGCATTCCGGGTCGAGCTCGCCCATCGCGCGAAGCTGACGCGCGGCCGCACGGTCGGCTCCGTCTTCTTCGGCGGCGGCACGCCATCGCTGATGAAACCGCAGACGGTCGAGGCCATTTTGCAGGCGATCGGCGACAACTGGACGATCGAGAAGGGCGCAGAGATCACGCTCGAAGCCAATCCCTCGAGCGTCGAGGCCGAGCGCTTTCGCGGCTACCGCTCCGCCGGCGTCAATCGCGTTTCGCTCGGCGTGCAGGCGCTCGACGATTCCGACCTGCGCATGCTCGGCCGCCTGCACAACCGCGCCGAGGCGATCGCGGCGCTGGATGTGGCGACCTCCGTGTTCGACCGCGTCTCCTTCGACCTGATCTACGGGCGGCCTGCGCAAAGCATCGAGCGCTGGCGCGCGGAGCTTTCGGAAGCGCTGGCCCGGGCGCCGGAGCACATGTCGCTCTACCAACTGACGATCGAGCCGGACACGATGTTCGAGCGGCTGGAGCGCGCAGGCAAGCTGGTGATGCCGTCCGCCGACATCCAGCGCGAATTGTGGGACGTCACGCAGAACACGATGGCCAAGGCCGGAATGCCCGCCTACGAGATTTCCAACCACGCGCGAGAAGGCGCGGAGAGCCGGCACAATCTCATCTACTGGCGCTACGGCGAATATGTGGGCGTGGGGCCCGGCGCGCACGGCCGCGTGATGGATCGCGACGGGCGGCGCGCGCACGCTACCGAAAAACATCCGGAAATGTGGCTCACCTGCGTCGAGACCGAGGGTCACGGGCTCGTCGAGGACGAGGCGCTCTCCATCGAGGAGCAGGGCGACGAATTCCTGCTGATGGGGCTGCGCCTGACGGAAGGCATCGACCCCGGCCGCTTCCACCTGCTGACCGGCAAGCCGCTGGCGTCCTCGCGCGTCGCCGAACTGATCGCCGACGGGCTCGTCGAGTATACGCGCGAGGGCCGGTTGCGGGTCAGCGCCGAGGGCTTTCCGGTGCTCGACGCCGTGGTGGCCGATCTCGCGGCTTAGCCGTTTGGTTTTTCGCGCAGCGTCCACACGAATGGCGCGGCTGCGAGACACAGCGCCGCCATGAAGGCGAAGCCGCCGGTTCCGAATCTGGCGAAAATCGAGCCGGACGCGGCGGTCAGCACGGCGTTGGCCGCGCCGACCGCGACCGCGCCGTAGAGCGCCTGCGCGGAGGCCGCGAGATCGGCCGGCGCGTTGCGCGCGATGACGTCCATGCAGGCGAGATGCAGCAGCGCAAAGGTCAGCCCGTGCAGGGGCTCGGTGAAGGCCATGACTTCAGGCGCCGACGTGAAAGCCATGGTCGTCCAGCGCAGGAGCGCAGCGGCAAGCGACAGGGCCAGCGCGCCGCGGGCGCCGAGGCGTTTCAGCAGCCAGGGGCCAAGCGAGAGGAAGACCGCGATTTCCGCGACCACGCCTTCCGACCACAGGAAGGACGAGGTTCGCGGCGATACGCCGGCCTGCGTCCAGGCGATCAGCGCAAAACCGTCGTGCAGCGCATGGCTGCCGAGGACGAGCGCGGCGATCAGCATGATCTGGCGGAAGGGGCGTATCGCGAGGAGATCGCGCCAGCCATCTGTCGAGGGCGCCGAAACCGACGCCGCCGGCTCGGGGGCGCGGAGGGCCAGCGCGCTGGCGGCGAGCAACAACGCCGCTTGCGCCAGGGCTGCAGCCGTCCAGCCGAAGGCCGTGACCAGCGCGCCAGAGGCAAGCGTACCGAGAACGAAGGCCGCTGACCCGGTTCCCCGCGGCAGCCCGTAGGAGAAGCCTTGCGGCGCGGAGGCCGAGACGGCGATAGCGTCCGCAAACGGCGCGGAGGGCGTCAGAGCCGCGGCCTGCGCCAGCGTCACTCCGACGAGCGCCAAGCCTGCAACCGGAGCGCCGTAGGCGGCGGCCGCAAGGCTGGAGGCGGCGAGCGCCGCCGCCAGCGTCGCCACGACGCGCTTGCGCCGGTCGGCGAAACGCGCCAGCGGCGGCGCGACAACGAGCTTGACGAGCGTGCCGGCGGCGAGCGTCAGGCCGATGGTCTGCGGATCGAGTCCGCGAGCGGACAGGAGCGCCGGCAGATAGGGCGAGAAGACGCCGAAACCGCTGTAGATCAAACCAAATAACAGGAGGATCGCGGCCATGGCGGGCTCCGGTTCGCCTGCCAGAGCAACGCGCCAGCGGCGCGCGCGGCGATCAACTATGCGTGAGCCGCGAACTTCCGCCGCGATTGCAGCGTAAACATGTCGGTAGCCACGCAAGGAACCGACACATGAAGCGCGCCGCCTCCGCCGACCCGGTCGTTCTCGCCGAACTCGCCGCGGTCCTTCGCGCTATCGCCAGCAAGCGCCGGCAGTCCAGTCGCCTGCTGCGCGGCATGGCCAGCGCCTACGAGGCGCGCGCCGTCGCGCAGACCGCGGACGCCAGCCTTCCGTCGTCGCACTACTGAGTTCAGGTCGGGGCGCCGGAGAAGCTGCGCGGGGCCGGGCTGATGACAGTCGTTGTGCCCGATCCGATCTGCAGAACCGACAGGCCGCGCTCGTTCAACCCATCGGGCTTGAAGCGGAACACGCCGTCAGCGCCGTTGAAGCCGGAGGGATTGGTCAGGACGCTGTCTGAAAACTTGGTCGGCCCGGCGCTGCGCGCCAACGCTATCGCGAGCGTCGTCGCGTCATAGGCGAGCGTCGCGATGCGCGTCGGATCGGAATTGTACTTGGCGCGGTAGCGCGTCGCGAAGGCGTTGAAGCCGGCGTTCTCGGGCGCCGCAAACCACGCGCCTTGCAGGAACGGCGCGTTGAGCGCGCGCGCGTCGTTCCACAGGCCCGTGCCGAGAATCTGCACCTTCTTCGGATCGACGCCGGCGGCGGCAAGCTGCTTGCCGACGGCCGCCATCGCCTCGGCCTGATCGGGAATGAACAGCGCGTCGATCTGGCCGGCGACCTGCGCGACGCGCTTGACCGCGTCCTGCGAGGCGCCCGGGCGGTAGCGCTCCACCGCCATCACGCGCATGCCGACACGCGCGGCCGCCGATTGCACGGCGCCGGTCGCGACATTGCCGTAGTCGCTTTCCGGCGCGAGAACGGCAATCGACTTCTTGCCCTTCTGCGAGGCGAATTCGACGATGCGGTCGACATAGCTCTCGACCAGGAAGGAGAGCAGGAATACGCCGCGTGAAGCGACGGACGCGTCGGTGGAAAACGCGATCAGCGGCCGATTGGCGGCGCGGGCGACGCGGCCGGCCTCGCGTACGCCGCCTGCGAACAGCGGTCCGAGAATCAGTTCGGCGCCTTCGCCGATCGCCGCCTGCGCGGCGTCGCGCGCCCCATCGGCCGTGCCGCGATCGTCCTTGACCAGCACAGTGATATCGCTGGCGCCGGTTTCGGCGACAGCCAGATCCACGGCGTTGCGCAACGAGGCGCCGACAACGCTCTGACCAGACCCTTGCGTGAGCGGCGCGATGAGGGCGACGCGCACCGGGCCGGTTCCGATCGTATCGCCCGTGGGCGAGGTCTGCGCCGCTGGCGCGGGCGGCGGCGGAAGGTCGGCGCGCGGCCCGAGCGTCGGATTGCAGGCGGCAAGCGCCAGCGCAAGGCCGCAGGCGGCGACGAATTTCAGGCGGCGCGCGACCGGCGCGGCAGCCTGTTCGTTCGGAAACAGCCTCACATCATCCTCCAGCCGCGCGCGCCTGCCGCGCGCGATAACGACGCCTTAATCCTTAACGGTCGAAAGCCACATTGAAACGCCGTTTGCAACCCTTGGTTAATAAAGGGACGATTGCGGCTGAATTCGCTACGCTTGCGGCAATCGATACGTCGTTCTATAAACAGAACAAATGATCTTAATATCGAACGGACGCACGTGACACGGCAACGCGAGCAGGAACAGTCCGGCGCGAGGCGCGAAGCCGCCGCCTTCACGGCGTTCGGCCTGCGCGCGGAGGCTGAAAAAATCGCGCCCGGCCTGCATGTGGTCGCCACGCCCATCGGCAATTTGCGCGACATTTCCTTGCGCGCCCTGTCGACGCTGGCGGCGGCGGACGCCGTAATCGCCGAGGACACCCGCGTCACAAAGACGCTGCTCGCCCATTACGGCATAGCCACGCCGCTGGTCGCCTATCACGAACACAACGCTCATGTGGTGCGCCCGCAATTGCTGGCGCGCCTGGCAGGCGGCGCATCGCTGGCGCTGGTCTCGGACGCCGGCACGCCGCTGGTCTCCGACCCCGGCTTCAAGCTGGTTTCGGAAGCCGTGGCGGCAGGCGTCGCGGTGACCTCCGTTCCCGGCGCGTCGGCCGTGCTGGCGGCGCTGGTGGTGGCGGGCCTGCCGACCGACCGCTTCTTCTTCGAGGGGTTTCTCCCGCCCAAGAGCGCGGCGCGGCGCGCGCGGCTCGCCGAGCTTTCCGCCGTTCCCGGCACGCTGGTGTTCTTCGAATCCGCGCGGCGCGTCGCCGAAACGCTCGAAGATTGCGCCGCCGTGCTCGGCCCGCGCGAGGCGGCGGTCGCGCGCGAGCTGACCAAGCATTTCGAGAACGTGCGGCGCGGTCCGCTCGAGCAGCTCGCGCGCGAGATCGCCGACGGCGAAGCGTTGCGCGGCGAGATCGTGCTGCTCGTCGGCCCGCCGGCCGCAGGCGCCGCCGAAATTAGCGAGGCCTCGCTCGACGAGCGCCTGCGGGCGGCGATGGCGGCGAATTCCGTGAAGGACGCGGCGGCGATCGTCGCCGGCGAGACCGGCCAGCCGCGCCGGCGCGTCTATGCGCGCGCCTTGCAGCTCGCCGGCGAGCGCGACGCTTGAGCGGGCGCGACCGGACCAGGGCGCTCGCCTTCGGCCTCAACGCCGAGACTGTCGCCGCGCTGTGGCTACGCCTCAAATTCTACCGCATCCTCGCGCGGCGCTATCGCATCCGCGAGGGCGAGATCGATATCGTGGCGCAGCGCGGCGCGACCATCGCTTTCGTGGAAGTGAAGGCGCGGCCGACGATGGACGAGGCCGCCATTTCCATCTCCGCGCAAAAGCGGCGGCGCATGTCGCACGCCGCGCGGCACTGGCTGGCGACCCACCCCTGGGCGGTCAACCGCATCCTGCGCGGCGACGCCCTGTTCGTCGCGCCGCGCAGCCTGCCGCGCCACGTGCCGGCGGCGGTGGAGCTGGACCTCGGTTAGGTCGGCTTGCCGGCCCAGTCCCTCGCCTTGCGTCCGACGACGGCGCCAAGCGAATCCAGTTTTTCCTGCGCGAGCCTGCCGACGAGGCCGCGCTTGATGCGCCCGACGAGGCCGACGCCCTCGAACACCAGCGCGGAATAGACCTGCAGCAGCGTCGCGCCGGCCTCGATCTTGGCGAACGCCGTTTCGGCGGAATCGACGCCGCCGACGCCGACGATCGGGAACTGGCCTTCGACGCGCAGAAAGGTTTCGGCCAGCATCCGCGTCGAGAGATCGAACAGCGGGCGGCCCGACAGGCCGCCCGTCTCCTTGGCGGCGGCGTCGCGCAGGATTTCGGGACGCGAGATCGTGGTGTTGGACACGATCATGCCATCGACGCGACGATCACGCGCGACGCGCACGATGTCGTCGAGATTTTCCAGCGCGAGGTCCGGCGCGATCTTGAGCAGCAGCGGCTTTCGCACGGGCGCGCCGTCGCGCGCCGCCGAGGCGCGCGCGAGGAGATCATCGAGCTGGGCGGCCTGCTGCAGGTCGCGCAGGCCCGGCGTGTTGGGCGAGGAAATGTTGATGGTGAAATAGGAGGCGACGTCGGCGAAGGCGGTCACGCCCGCCACATAATCGGCGACGCGGTCCGCCGCTTCCTTGTTGGCGCCGACATTGACGCCGACGATGCCCTTCCGCCCCCGGCGCGCGCGAAGCCGGCGCAGCACAGCGTCGGCGCCTTCGCTGTTGAAGCCGAAGCGGTTGACCACGCCGCGGTCGGCCGGCAGCCGGAACAGGCGCGGCCTAGGGTTGCCCGGCTGCGGCAGCGGCGTGATCGTGCCGACTTCCGCGAAGCCGAAGCCGAGCGCGAGCAGGGCGTCGGGAACTTCGCCGTTCTTGTCGAAGCCGGCGGCCATGCCGACCGGATTGGGGAATTTCAGGCCGAAGGCCTCGACCGCCAGCCTTGGATCGTCGGGCGCGCAGCGCGGAATCGGCGCGAGCTTCAGGCCGGCGATCGTCGCGGCATGGGCGGTTTCGGCGTCGAGCGACAAGAGGATCGGCCGCGCCAGCGAATCGAACAGGCCGATCATCACAACACTCCCGAGAAATCATGGCGCCCGTCCGCGCGCAGCGGCAGGGAGCGGACAAGGACGGCCGCGCGCGGATCGAGCGGCGCGTAGAGATGCGGAAACAGCGCGCCGCCGCGCGACGCCTCCCATTTGAGGGCGTCGCCAAGACCCCCGGCGTCGACGGCGATCACGAGCAGGTCAGACTGGCCAGCGAAATGCTTGGCCGCCGTCTCCTCAACCTGCGCCGCAGTCGAAAAATGAATGAAGCCATCGGCGAGGTCGACCGGCGCCCCTGCGAACACGCCCGCCGCCTCGGCCGCGCACCACGCCGCCTGCGAAACGATTTTGTAGATAAGGGTCATGCCAGCCTTCTCTGTGCGGCGCCTTATGCGCCGGCCACGCGCACAGGTCGAGGAATTAGATAAAATTGGGCCTAAAATCCGCAATTGGTGTGAAACAAGGGCTTGTTTTCGTGAAACACGGCGTGTAAAGGAGATTTATCCTAACGTCGCCCTCGGCCGAACGCCCGGAGACGCTGATGCTCAACCATTCTCAGGTCTGGACCGCCATCGACCAGCTCGCCGCGCGCTACGGCATGACGCCGTCGGGCCTGGCCAAGAAGGCGGGCCTCGATCCCACGACCTTCAACAAGTCGAAGCGCAAGTCGCCCGACGGGCGCCTGCGCTGGCCGTCCACCGAATCCATCGCCAAGATCCTCGACGCCACCGGCGCGGGCATCGACCTGTTCATGTCGCTGCTCGGTCCGGGCGCGCCCGCCCATCGCCGGCCGTTGCCGCTGATCGGCCTGGCGCAGGCCGGCGACGGCGGCTTTTTCGACGATGGCGGCTTTCCCGCCGGCGCGGGATGGGACGAGATCGAATTTCCGGCCGTCGCCGATCCGCATGCCTATGCGCTGGAGATTTCCGGGGATTCGATGGTTCCGGCCTATCGCGACGGCGATATCGTCATCGTCTCGCCGGGGGCGCCGGTGCGGCGCGGCGACCGGGTTGTCGCCAAGACGATTGGCGGCGAGGTGCTCGCCAAGGAATTGAAGCGGCAGACGGCCAAGACTGTCGAACTCAAGTCCCTCAACCCGGCCCATCCCGACCGCACGATCCCGCTGTCGGAGCTGCGCTGGATCGCGCGGATCGTCTGGTCGAGCCAGTAGTCGAACCGCCTGCGGCAATCCGCGTTGTGAGTCGTATCTCTCACAGCGGCCTGGAATCATGATCAGAAAACTCAAGACAGGCGAATACCGCCTCTATTCGCGCAAGGTCGATCCCAAGACGGGAAAGCGCCGCAACCTCGGCACATTCTCCTCACGCGAAGCGGCCGAAAAACACGAGCGCGAGGTCCAGTACTTCAAGCGCCACTAGCCCTGCGCATCCGCATAGTTCGACACCTCGACAAGGTTCAGGTCGGGGTCGCGGAAGTACACCGAGAGGATCGGCCCCATCGCGCCGGTGCGCGCGACCGGCCCTTCCTCGATGGCCACGCCCATGTCGTTCAGATGCGCGATGACCTCGTCCAGCGGCGTCGAGGCGATCAGGCAGAGATCGGCGGAACCGGGCGTCGGGCGATCCGCCTTCGGCAGGAATTCGCGGCCGGCCCGGTGCAGGTTGAATTTTTGTCGACCGAATTTCAGAGCCGTGCGGCCCGCGCCGAAGGTTTCGACGCTCATGCCCAGAACGTCGCGATAGAAGGCGCAGGTCCGGTCGATATCGGCGACGGTCAGCACGAGATGGTCCAGGCAGTCGATTTCGATCATGCGGGCCCCGGGGAGCCGGCCTTGTAAGCGCGGCGCGGCGGATGTATATAGGCGCGAGTATACAGTCTCATGGACCACGTTGGATGGTCATTGTGAGAGTGGGCCCCGCCGGGACCCGCTCTTTTTTATTACCCGACGCAGGAACGCTTGACCGACACCGCGCACAAAACGGAGACGCCCGCGATCGACGCGCCGCTGGACGAGCCGCGACTCGTTTCCGAGACAGGCCTCGCGGCGCGCATCGCGCATATCGCCGGCCCGACGTTGATGGGCCTCGGCTTCCGGCTCGTGCGCGTGAAGATTTCCGGGCAGGACGGCATGACGCTGCAGATCATGGCCGAAAGGCCCGATGGCTCCATGACCATCGAGGATTGCGAGCTGGCGAGCGAAAACCTGTCGCCGGTGCTCGACGTGGAAGACGCGATCGCGCAGGCCTACCGGCTGGAAATGTCGTCGCCCGGCATCGACCGGCCGTTGGTGCGCGTCTCCGATTTCCGGCGCGCGATCGGACACGAGGCGCGCATCGAACTGGCCACGCCGCAGCCCGACGGCCGCAAGCGGTTCCGCGGACTCCTCCGCGCCGTCGAGGGCGAGGGCCGCGACGCGATTCTCGCCTTCGAGCGCAACGATGCGCGCGCGGACGAGGAAAAGCTGGTCCGCCTGCCGCTCGGCGCGCTGGATGAAGCCCGCCTGACGCTGACGGACGAACTGATCCGCGAATCGCTGAAGGCCGGCAAGATCGCCGCCGAAAAGCCGCCGGAAGGCGAGGAAGCGGGCGAGGAGCCGCCGATCCGTCGCGGCCCCGGCCGCTTCGCCGCCAAGAACCAGATGAAGCAGAAGCGGGTGCTTCCCGCCGGCGTGCAATCGCAATTCAAGAAACCGCCCCGCGCCCCGGCGCGCGGCGCCCCGAAAGGCAAATAGGAGAAACCGCCATGGCCGTGAGCGCCAACAGGCTCGAACTCTTGCAGATCGCCGACGCCGTCGCGCGTGAAAAATCGATCGACAAAGGCATTGTCATCGCCTCGATGGAGGACGCGCTGCAGAAAGCCGCCCGCCTGCGCTACGGGCAGGAAACCGAGGTGCGCGCCGAGATCAACCAGAAGACCGGCGAAGTGCGTTTTTCGCGCCTGCTCAACGTCGTGGAGCTGGTCGACAACGACGCGACGCAGATTTCGCTCGTCGACGCGCGCAAGCGCAATCCGGCGGCCGAGGTCGGCGACTGGATCGCCGAGACGCTGCCGCCCTTCGACTTCGGCCGCATCGCCGCCCAGTCCGCCAAGCAGGTGATCGTGCAGAAGGTGCGCGAAGCCGAGCGCGACCGCCAGTACGACGAGTTCAAGGACCGCATCGGCGACATCGTCAACGGCGTGGTGAAGCGCGTCGAGTATGGCAACGTCATCGTCGATCTCGGCCGCGGCGAAGCGATCATCCGCCGCGACGAAATGATCCCGCGCGAAATGTTCCGGCCGGGCGACCGCGTGCGCGCCTATGTCTACGACGTGCGCCGCGAGCAGCGCGGGCCGCAGATCTTCCTGTCGCGCACCCATCCGCAGCTCATGGCCAAGCTGTTCCGCCAGGAAGTGCCTGAGATCTACGACGGCGTGATCGAGGTGAAATCGGTCGCCCGCGACCCCGGCTCCCGCGCCAAGATCGCGGTGATTTCGCGCGATTCCTCGATCGATCCCGTGGGCGCCTGCGTCGGTATGCGCGGTTCGCGCGTGCAGGCGGTCGTCAACGAATTGCAGGGCGAGAAGATCGACATCATCCCCTGGTCGGCGGACGCCGCCACCTTCATCGTCAACGCGCTGCAGCCGGCGGAAGTCGTCAAGGTCGTGCTGGACGAAGATTCCTCGCGTATTGAAGTCGTCGTCCCCGATGACCAACTCTCTCTCGCGATCGGCCGCCGTGGCCAGAACGTGCGTCTGGCTTCGCAGCTCACCGGCTGGGACATCGACATCCTGACCGAGGCGGAGGAATCGGAGCGTCGCCAGAAGGAATTCGTCGAGCGCACCAACACGTTCATGGAGGCGCTGAACGTCGACGAGGTCGTCGGCCAGCTTCTCGCTTCCGAAGGCTTCCGCTCGGTAGAGGAAATCGCTTTCGTCGAGGTTGCGGAACTTGCCTCGATCGAAGGCTTCGACGAGGAGACCGCCGCCGAGATCCAGAACCGCGCCCGCGAATATCTGGAGCAGATCGAGGCTGAGCACGACGCGCGGCGCAAGGAGCTGGGCGTGTCCGACGACCTGAAGCAGATCGAGGGCCTGACGACCGCCATGCTGGTGAAGCTCGGCGAGAACGACGTGAAGTCGGTCGAGGATCTCGCGGGCTGCGCCACCGACGATCTCGTCGGATGGACCGAAAAGAAGGACGGCGAGACCGTGAAATACGCCGGCTTCCTCGACGGGTTCGAGCTGTCGCGCGAGGAGGCCGAGGCCATGATCATGGCGGCGCGCGTCCAGGCGGGCTGGATCGAGGCCGGCGCCGAGGAAGCCGCTGGCGAGGCGGAGGCCGAATAAGGACCATGCCGGCGGGTGGAGACGAGGAGCGCGGGCCGATCAGGACCTGCATCGTCACCCGCGCCGAAAGGCCGCCGGAAGAGATGATCCGGTTCGTTCTAGCCCCGGACGGGTCGGTGACGCCGGATTTGAAGCGACGTCTGCCGGGACGCGGCGTCTGGGTCACGGGCTCGGCCGAGATCGTGGCGCAAGCGGCAAAGCGCCGGGCGTTCGATCGCGGTTTCAAGGGCAAGGCGATCGTTCCAGACGATCTGGCTGGCCTGGTCGACCGGCTGATGGAGGCGGACTGCCTTCAGGGCCTGTCGCTCGCCAACAAGGCGGGACTTGTGGTCACCGGCTTCGCCAAGGTCGAGGCGACGATCGGCTCGGGCGAGGCCATTGCGCTCCTGCACGCCACGGACGGCGGGCAGGACGGGAAGCGAAAGTTAGGACAGGCGTTGCGGCGGCGTTTCAGCGCCGGGGCGGCGCCCGAAATCGAATGCTTGCGTTCGGCCCAATTGGATTTGGCATTGGGACGGACAAATGTGATACATGCAGCGCTCCGAGCGGGGCCAGCGAGCGCGGCGCTGCTCGAGAGGCTGAAGAGATTGCAGGTCTACCGGTCGGTCGCGACCGCTTCCGCACCAGCGGAAGCCGCGCCCGAATCGGGATGATCTTTTCGAGTTTTCCGTCCGCGAGGCGAAGTTCGCCGGACGGAAATGGGCCTCGCGCCCGCCAAGACAGATGAAGACGCAGGACGAATGAGCGAAACCAAAACTCCCGGGGACAAGACCCTCTCGGTCGGACCGAGCAAGACGCTGACGCTGAAGCGCCCCGTCGAGCAGGGCACAGTGCGTCAGAGCTTCTCGCACGGCCGCACGAAGGCGGTCGTGGTCGAGAAGGTCAAGCGTCGCACCCTCGGCCCGCACGAGGTCAAGGCCGCAGCCGCCGCGCCAGCCGCGCCGGCGCCCGCAGCCGCGGCTCCTGCGCCTGCCCCCAAGCCCACCGTCCCGCCGGCGCCCGCCAAGCCGCCGTCCGGCGTCGTGCTGCGCACGCTGACCGATGAAGAGCGCCAGGCGCGCGATCGTGCGCTCGCCGACGCGCGCGTGCGCGAGGAAGAGGACCGTCGCCGCGCCGAGACCGAGGCGAAGCTGCGCGCCGAACGCGACGCTCGCGAGGCGACCGAGCGCGAAGCCGCCGCCGCCCGCAAGCGCGCCGAAGAGGAGCGCCTCGCCAAGGAAGCCGAGGCCAAGCGCAAGTCCGAGGTCGAAGCGCGACGCCGCCTGACGCCTGGCGAAACGCCGGCCCAGCCCGAACAACCCGTTGCGGCCGCCCCCGGCGCGCAGACCACGACCGCGCCTCGCCCCGCGACGACGACGCCCGGCGTCGGCGCCCTGCAGGGCCTTCGTCGTCCGCTGCTGACGCCCAAGCTCAGCGTTCCGACGCCCCGCCCGACGCGCGGCGGCCCGCAGAAGGACCGCGGCCGTCTGACGGTTTCCAGCGCCACGTCCGAGGAAGAGGAGCGCACACGTTCCGTCGCTTCCTTCAAGCGGCGCGTGCAGCGCCTGACGCGCGGGACGCAGCAGGAGCAGAAGGAAAAGATTGCGCGCGAAGTCGTGCTGCCTGAGACGATCACGATCCAGGAGCTCGCCAACCGCATGTCGGAGCGCGGCGTGGACGTCATCCGCTTCCTGATGCGTCAGGGACAGATGCACAAGATCACCGACGCGATCGACGCCGACACCGCCGAGCTGATCGCGCAGGAATTCGGCCATACCGTCAAGCGCGTTTCCGAATCCGACGTCGAGGAAGGCCTGTTCGACGAGCCCGACGCCGACGAGACGCTGATCGCGCGTCCGCCCGTCGTGACCATCATGGGCCACGTCGACCACGGCAAGACCTCTCTGCTCGACGCCATCCGCAACGCCAATGTCGTATCCGGCGAAGCCGGCGGCATCACGCAGCATATCGGCGCCTATCAGGTGACCGCGCCGAACGGTCTCCCGGTGACCTTCATCGACACGCCCGGCCACGCGGCGTTCACCGCCATGCGCGCCCGCGGCGCGAAGGTGACGGACATCGTCGTGCTGGTGGTGGCGGCCGACGACGGCGTCATGCCGCAGACGATCGAAGCCATCAACCATTCGCGCGCCGCTGGCGTGCCGATGATCGTGGCGATCAACAAGATCGACAAGCCCGACGCCAAGCCGGAGCGCGTGCGCACCGAACTGCTGCAGCACAATGTGCAGGTCGAGAGCATGGGCGGCGAGACGCTGGAGGTCGAAGTCTCGGCCAAGCAGCACACCAATCTCGACAAGCTGCTCGACGCGATCGCGCTGCAGGCCGAAGTGCTCGACCTCAAGGCCAATCCCGACCGCTCGGCCGAAGGCACGGTCGTGGAAGCCCGCCTCGACAAGGGCCGCGGCCCGGTCGCCTCCGTGCTCGTCCAGCGCGGCACGCTGAAGGTCGGAGACATTCTCGTTGCGGGCGCGCAATGGGGCCGCGTGCGCGCGCTGATCGACGACAAGGGCGCGAACATCCAGACAGCGGGTCCGTCGTTCCCCGTCGAAGTCCTCGGCTTCAACGGCGCGCCGGAGGCCGGCGACCGCATGGCCGTCGTCGAGAACGAAGCGCGCGCGCGCGAAGTGACCGAATATCGCGAGCGCCAGAAGCGCGAGAAGGCGGCCGCCCGCGGCGGTTCGGCGCGGTCTTCGCTCGCCGACATGATGACCCAGTTGAAGACGGCCGGCCGCAAGGAATTCCCGCTCGTCATCAAGGGCGACGTGCAGGGTTCGGTCGAAGCGATCATCGCGACGCTTGAAAAGCTCAACACCGACGAAGTCGCCGCACGCGTGGTGCATGCGGGCGTCGGCGGCGTGAGCGAGTCCGACGTGGCGCTGGCGGAAGCCTCGGGCGCGATCGTCATCGGCTTCAACGTCCGCGCGCACAAGGAAGCGCGCGAGGCGGCCGAACGTCTCGGCATCGAGATCCGCTACTACAACATCATCTACAACCTCGTGGATGACGTGAAGGGCGCGATGTCCGGCCTGCTGGCGCCTGCGATCCGCGAGACCATGCTCGGCAACGCGCAGATCCTCGAAGTCTTCAACATCACCAAGGTCGGCAAGGTCGCGGGTTGCCGCGTCACCGACGGCACGGTCGAGCGCGGCGCGCACGTCCGGCTCATCCGCGACAATGTCGTCGTGCACGAGGGCAAGCTCTCGACGCTCA
>WBZM01001164.1_pt1 | contig 28050 bp, 27 predicted proteins | sample 5204271 | NCBI WGS metagenome assembly WBZM01 (sample SAMN12344346, study PRJNA552823) | activated sludge metagenome | biome: Activated sludge suspended growth; feature: Nitrification reactor; material: Wastewater; isolation source: activated sludge from nitrification reactor of wastewater... | reverse complement strand
CCTACGTCTTCCGGCGCAACGGCTTGGCGGCCGCTGGCGAATCCGGCGCCGAACTGCCGCTCGACGAGACGCGCGATTCGCCGCCGGTGGCGGTGCCCGAAGCGCCGCACGCGACCGACGAGCCGGCGGCAGCCGCCGCCGGCGAGCCCGCCCCGCGCCGCAAGAGCGAGGGGCGGCGCAAGGCGGTCGACAAGGGCGGCAAGCGAGGGGCGCGTGCGCCGAAGGAGGCCGGGGAAAGCGGCGTCGCCGCCGTGACGGACGTGCCGCCGACGGCAGAGGCAGCGGCTGCCGTCGACTGGTCCGGGGTGGGCGCCGAGCCTGCCGCGGGTACCCCGCCACCGCTGGCGGCGGTGTTGGCGCCGGACGATGCGCCGGCCGCTGCGCCGGAGCAGGCTGCCGCGGTTCCACCGGCCGCGGTCAGCGCGATGGCTGGAGCAGGCGAGGTGGGCGAAGTCGGCGAGGTGGCTGCGGCAGGCGATGTGGGTGAGGTCGGCCTTGCCGCGGATGCGGCGGCCGTGCCGCCGGCGAGGAAGCCGGCCGCTCGGCCACGTCGCCCACGCAAGCCGAAGGCACCGGTAGACGTCGCCTGAGCATGCGGGCGCCGCAGCGCCGGTGCGTGCCCCGTAAACGCGAAAGCCGCGACGGCGGTCGCGGCTTCGCTGGCTGGTGGGCGGCGCCCGGCGTCGTCAGGCGGCAGCCTGTGCGGGAATCTGGCCGGCCATGCGAACGATCCGGTTCTGCGTGTCGACGTAGATCAGCACCGGCGCATACTTGGCGAGTTCGACCTCGTTGTACACCGCAAAACTGGCGATGATCAGGATGTCGCCCGGCGCGGCGCGGCGTGCCGCCGACCCATTCACCGAGATGACTCCCGAGCCGCGCTCGGCGCGGAGGGCGTAGGTCGTGAAGCGCTCGCCGTTATTGACGTTCCAGATATCGATCTGCTCGTACTCGCGGATGTTCGCGGCATCGAGCAGATCCTCGTCGATGGCGCATGAGCCCTCGTAGTGAAGCTCGGCGTGCGTGGCGCTGACGCGGTGCAGCTTCGACTTCAACATGGTCCTCTGCATGGATTCACCGGTTTGGGAGTTTGGGGAAGCGCATTGTAGCTGCTGATCGCGACCTGTCAACGGCCGTCGCAGGCCGGGATTTCGACATTGTCGATGAGTCGCGCGCTGCCCAGGCGACTGGCCGCGAGGACGACCAGCGGGCCGTCGTCGGGGCTGCGCGGTGGCTGCAGATCGGCCTGTCGCCGCAACGCAACATAGTCGGTTTGCCAGCCGTTGCGGTCGAGTTCGGCGGCCGCGTCCGCCTCGAGGCGGGCGAAGTCGGCGTCGCCGTCAGCGACGGCCGTGGCGATGCGCTGCAACAGTCGGTGCAGCCGCGGCGCCTCGGCTCGCTCGCCGGGCGACAGGTAGCCGTTGCGCGACGACAGGGCGAGGCCATCGGCGGCACGAACGGTCTCGCCGCCGACGATCTCGATCGGCAGCGCCAGTTGCCGGCTCATGTTGCGCAGGACCATCAGCTGCTGGTAGTCCTTCTTGCCGAAGAGCGCCACCTGCGGCTGGACGATGTTGAACAGCTTGAGGACGACGGTGGCGACGCCGCGGAAGTGGCCGGGCCGGAACTCGCCATCGAGCTGGTTCTGGGACGCCGGCGGCTCGACGTGGTATGCCTGCGGCTCGGGGTAGAGCTCCTGTTCGCCGGGGGCGAAGAGCAGGTCGACACCGGCGGCGGCGAGCTGTGCGCAGTCGGCGTCGAAGGTTCTTGGGTAGCGATCGAAGTCGTCGTTGGGGCCGAACTGCAGACGGTTGACGAAGATGCTGGCGACGACCGCATCGCCGTGCGCGCGCGCTTCGTGCATCAGGGCGATGTGGCCCGCGTGCAGGTTGCCCATGGTCGGCACGAAGGCGATACGGCCGCGTTCGCGCAACGCGGCGCGCAGTTCGGGGATCGACGAGTGAATCTGCATCTTCCGGCTCAACCTCTCTCAACGTGCCGCAGGCATGCGCTGCGGTCTTGTCGGCAGGCTCCGCTGCCGTCTGCTCGCTGCTCCAGGTTCGGCCTGGTCGCCAGCCTTCGCTTCAGTAGCAGTGCTCGGCGGCCGGGAAGCTGCCATCCTTGACCGCTGCGACGTAGGCGGCGATCGCCGCCGCGATCGATGGCTGGCCGAGCATGAAGTTCCTGACGAAGCGCGCCCTCCTGCCGCTCGAGATGTCGAGCATGTCGTGCAGGACGAGCACCTGTCCGGAACACGCGCCGCTGGCGCCGATACCGATCGTCGGCACGGTCAGCCTGTCGCTGACCTCCGCTGCCAGTTTCTCGGGAATCGCTTCCAGCACCAGCAGCCCGGCACCGGCTTCCTGTTGCGCCAGGGCATCGGCGTGCAGGCGGGCGGCAGCCGACTCATCCCGGCCCTGGACGCGGTAGCCGCCGAGCTGATGCACGGACTGCGGCGTCAGTCCGACGTGCCCGCAGACGGGAATGCCTCGGGCGGTCAGGAAATGGGTCGTCTCGGCCATCTCGCTGCCACCCTCGAGCTTGACCATCTGGGCGCCGGCGGCCATCAGGCGGACGGCATTGCGCAGCGCTCTTTGCGGGCTTTCCTGGAAGGTCCCGAAAGGCATGTCGGCAATCACCAGCGGTCGCCGGCTGGCACGGGCGACGCTCGCGGTGTGGTAGGCGATGTCGGCGAGGGTGACCGGCAGGGTCGAGTCGTGCCCCTGCAGGACCATGCCGAGCGAGTCGCCGATGAGCAGCGCATCGACGCCCGCGGCTTCGCAGAGCTGCGCGAAGCTGGCGTCGTAGCAGGTGAGGACCGCGATCTTTTCGCCGCTGGCGCGCATCCTGGCCAGGTCGACATGCGTCAGGCGGCGCGTCGCAACGTGGGTGGACATGGAATCACTCTCCGCGGTTGAAGAATTCCCGCTGTCGGCGCATGCCTTCGATGACGATGCGGTTGTGAGCGGTGAGGGCAGGGCAGGGCATGGTGGCAAGCGCGCTGGCGTCGGCTCAGCGGTCCGTGAACAGGATCTCGGGCCGGGTGGCGCCGTCCGCTGCCATTCGTTCGAGGCACTGTTGAACGCCAGTGCTGGCGGCCTCCATGGATTCGACGGCGGTGACCGCGGCGGCCAGATCGCCGGCCTGGTGGGCCTCGAGGGCGCTGCGTCCATGCCGATGGACGTCGGCATGCGGCGTTTCCATCGCCCGATGGCCGTCGAGCTGGGCAAAGCCCCTGCCTTCTCCCTCGTAATACCACTTTCCGAGACGGCAGGCGGTGTGCGTGGCGAGGTCGCCGGCGCTGCTGTCGGAGGTTCCGAGAAGCGCCTGGTAGACGTCGAACTTGAACAGCAGATGGTCCATCTTCGCCAGTTCGACGAAGCTGCGCAGCGCCGCGACACTGATCGCCTGCTCCATGCCGTGTGCCAGGTCGGTGATGCCGGCGATCGTCGTCGAGGCCTGCTGGCCTTGCTCGCTGAACGTGTCCGATTGCTCTGCCACTTGTCCGATGCTTTGCTGGGCGGTGACGGTCTCGCCCTGGATCGCGTTGACCAGCTGCGAGATGTCGCTGGTCGCATGCGTCGTCCGGTCAGCCAGCTTTCTCACCTCGTCGGCAACGACGGCAAAGCCGCGTCCCGCCTCGCCGGCGCGCGCCGCCTCGATGGCCGCGTTGAGCGCCAGGAGGTTGGTCTGATCGGCGATCTCCTTGATCAGATGGACGATGCCGCCGATCTTCTGCGCGCTGCCCTGCAGACCGACTATCTTGTCCAGCGCCTGGCGCGAGGTGCCGGCGAGGGCAGTGAGGTCGGCGCTGATCCGGTTCACCGAGTCGCGGCTGTCCGTCGCCATGCTGGCGGCGGCCAGGGTTTCACGCCGTTTGCCACGCAGGCCTTCGGCCAGCGCCAGCAGGCTCTGCTGCGAAGCGGCGAGCGACTGCCGGTACGAGCGCAGGGCGACGAACAGGCGTTTCATTTCCGCCGCCTGGCGGGTCGCCTGTGCGTCCCGCTGTCCGGCCTGCGCCTGTGCGGCCTGCCCCGCCGAGATCTGCCCGCGCAGGCCGGCGTTCTCCGCTTCGAGCTCGCTGATTCGCCGTTCGAGCCGGCGCATCTGCTCGCCACCACCGAAAAAAGGCATCGTCGTCCCCCGTTTTCCCGCATCTGTCCCAAGGTTCCGTGGCGACCCACCGCCACCATTGCGAAACGGCGCCTAGGATACACAGAGCGGCCGACGAATGGGCAAGTTTGCGTGCTGCCGCAATGCAAAAAAACGGCCCGCGGCGATCGCGGCGCGACGCCGTCTGCTGGCGTGGTTGCGTTGCCTGCAACGGATTGCAACATCCCGTTACGAAAATGCCCTGTCGCGTTGGCCGCCTGCCGCGTTGACCGGCTATCGATCCGGGAGACACGCAAGATGAAAACCACCCTCGCTGCCCTGCTGGCTGCCGCTCTCCTCGGCGGCTGTGTCGTCACCCCCCTGCCGCCGGCCGTCGCGCCACCGCCGGCCTACGCGCCGGCCTATGTTTACCCGCCGCCAGTCGTGCTCGGTCCGCCACGGGCCTACGCAGCACCGCCGGCGGTGGTCGTTGCCCCCGGCTGGCGCTACCGTGGTCCGGGCGGGTGGTGGCGACCCTACCGCGACCCACGCTGGTGACGACTGCTTCCCGATCGCTCAGGGCGCGAGTCGTTCGATGCGTTGCTGGCTCAGCGCCGGCAGCCAGGCAGCGGCGTTGCCGCGGCCCGGAATGTGGCAGTCCGGGGCGATCTCGAGCAGCGGCGCGATGACGAAAGCCCGCAGGTGCATGCGCGGGTGGGGCAGGCGGAGCCGTTCGCTGTCGAGCAGCAACTGGTCGTAGAGCAGCAGGTCGAGGTCGAGTGTCCGTGGCGCCTGTGGAAAATCCCGCCGGCGACCGAATCGCCGCTCGACGACGAACAGTTCGTCGAGCAACTCGTGCGGCGCCAGCGTCGTGACGAGCGCGGCGACGGCATTGATGAAGTCGGGCTGGCCACGGATTCCCACTGGCGCCGTGCGGTAAAGCGAGGACATCCGCAGCACGCATGACTGAGGCAGCCTGGTCAGCGCCTCAGCGGCGGCGCGTACCTGCGCGACGGGGTCGACGAGGTTGGCGCCCAGCGCGACGAAGGCCTGGTGCGAGCACCGGCTCAGGTGAGGCGAAAGAGGTCCGATGGCGCTGCCCGGTGTGTCACTCGGCCGGGCTGGCTGCGCTTCGTTCGCCGGCCGCGCGGCGGCGACGCCGGCGGCGGGGCGCTGCCGGCGCCTGCGGCAGCAGCATGGCCGCCCGGCCCTCGTCGCTGGCGGCAAGGAACGCGCTCCACCAGTCGCCCACCTCGCGCTCGACTTCGCCCGCCTCGATGCGCAAGAGCAGGAAATCGTAGGCCGCCTTGAAGCGCGGCTGCTGCAGGATGCCGTACGGGCGCTTGCCGCTACGCTGTTCGAAGCGTGGCTGCAGCGCCCAGATGTCCTTGATGTCGCCGCTGATCCGGCGCGTGATCGCCAGTTTCTCCGCCTGTCCGTCGAGGAGCTCGTCCATCGCCAGGAACAGCGACGGCAGCAAAGGTTCACCGGCCGCCCTGAGCGGTTCCCACTTGGCAAGCAGTTCGTGCCAGAGCAGGGTGGCGAAGAGGAAGCCGGGCGACACCGGCTTGCCCTCGCGCACCCGGCGATCGGTGCTGGCAAGCGCCAGGCCGACGAAACGTTCGCCGCTCGACTGGTCGAGAATGAGGTCGAGGAGCGGAAAAAGGCCGCGATGCAGCCCCTCTTCGCGCAGTTGCTCGACGCAGCGCACGGCATGCCCGCAGGTGAGCAGCTTGAGGATCTCGTCGAGCAGGCGTGACGGCGGAACGTTCTCGATCAGGCTGCTCATTTCACGGATCGGGTGCCGCGCCTCGGGATCGATCGACAACCCCAGTTTGGCCGCCAGGCGGACGGCGCGCAGCATGCGTACCGGGTCTTCACGGTAGCGCGTCTTCGGCTCGCCGATCATGCGCAGCGTCTTCTGCCGCAGGTCGGCGACGCCATGGTGGTAGTCGACGATGGTCTCCGAAGAAGGGTCGTAATAGAGGGCATTGACGGTGAAATCGCGCCGTGCGGCGTCTTCCGCCTGGCTGCCGAAGACGTTGTCGCGCAGCACCCGCCCCTGCTCGTCGACCAGTGCCTTGCCGCCACCGTTTTCGCCGTGATGGCCGCGGAAGGTGGTGACCTCGATGGTCTCGGCGCCCATGCTGACGTGTACGATCTGGAAGCGGCGGCCGATGATGCGCGAGCGACGGAAGCAGTGTCGCACCTGTTCCGGCGTCGCGTTGGTGGCGACGTCGAAGTCCTTCGGCTTCAGCCCGGCGAGCAGGTCGCGCACCGCGCCGCCGACGATGAACGCCTGGTAACCGCTTTCCTGCAGGGCTTCGACCGTGCGCCGGCTGCCGCGGCTGATGTCGTCACGCTGCAGGCCATGCTGGGTGACGGCGATGACCGCCGGTTCGCTGGGCTTGCCGGTAGCCTTGCGTCCGAGGACGCGGGAGATGAACTTGCGGATCATTAACGGGGGCTTGTCTCGTTCTCGTGCTCTTGTGCCGTCATCATAGCCCAAATCGTCGCCGTCGGCCCGGAGAATGCCCAGTCAGGTCAGTCGCGCAGGCTGAGAACCGGCCAGCCGGCTCCTGCGGCGTGCGCCCGCAGGGTGGGGTCCGGGTCGACGGCCACCGGGTTGCTGACCCGTGACAGCAGCGGCAGGTCGTTCAGCGAGTCGCTGTAGAACCAGCTGCGCTCGAAACTGCTCCACCACAGCCCCATCGCCTCGAGCCAGGCTTCGACGCGGACGATCTTGCCTTCGCGGAAGGACGGCAGGCCGCGCACCTTGCCGGTGAAGCGGCCATCCTCCTGCGCCGGAATCGTCGCGATCAGGTGCGCGATGCCGAACTCGCGGATGATCGGCCCGGTGACGAAGCTGTTGGTGGCGGTGACGATCGCGCACAGGGCGCCGCGCGCGAGATGCCCGCCGACCAGCGAACGGGCCTTGTCGCCGACCAGCGGCAGGATGTGGCGCGACAGGAACTCGCGTTGCCAGAGGTCGAGCTGGCTGCGTGGGAAGCGCGACAGCGGATGCAGCTGGAAATCGAGGAAGAGGTCGATGTCGAGCGTACCGGCCTTGTACTGCTCGTAGAATTCGAGGTTCTTCGCTTCGTACAGGTCGCGGTCGAGGATCCCCTTGCCGATCAGGAACTGCGCCCATTCGAAGTCGCTGTCGCCGGCGATCAGGGTGTTGTCGAGGTCGAAGAGGACGAGATCCATGGTCGTGGCTGTTCTGGTCAGGTGGGCGGCGCGGTCTGCAGGACCGCGCGCAGCAGGGGCAGGGTGATCGGGCGCTGGTGTTCGAGCGAGAACTGGTCGATCGCGCGCAGCAGCTGCGTCAGGCTGCGCATGTCGCGCGGTGCGCGGGCAAAGAGGTAGTCGATGACCGCTGGCGAGAGGTCGAGCCCGCGCGCGTGCGCCTGAGCGGCGAAAGCCGCCCGCTTCTCGCCGTCGCTGAGGCAGCGCAGGCGGTAGACGAGGCCGCTGGCGAGGCGCGTGCGCAGGTCCTCGCGCAGCTCGAGCAGCCGCGGCGGCAGGCACGCCGCCAGCAGCAGCCGGCCGCCGCCGGTGCGCAGGCGATTGATCAGGTTGAAGAGGACGATCTGGCCGCCATCGTCGAGCATCTCGAGGTGGTCCACGGCCCAGAGGTCGGCGGTCGCCGGCAGCTGTGCGAGTCCCGGGTCGAGCCGGGCATCGCCATAGGCGTCGGCGCATGCCTGCAGCAGGTGCGACTTGCCGGCGCCGCGCTCGCCGCAGAGGAAGAACAGCGCCTCGCGGTTGTCCGCAGCGAGCCAGGCGGCGAGCGCGGTCAAGGCTTCGCCGTTGCTGCCGGTGACATAGTTTTCCAGGCTGGGCGGCGCCGCGGGCTGCAGGTCGAGGGTCAACTGGCGCATGGGAGTTGTTTCAGGCTGCGGTGGCTGCGGGTGGAAAGCCCGCGGAAGGCGCTTTTCGGATAAGATCCCCGCTTCAGGCAAAGGCCGTGCGGCATTCTACCACTGCACCGCATCCGCCCGCCTCGTTCGGGATGCCCTTCAGGATGACTCAGGAATCTCTCACCTATCGCGATGCCGGCGTCGACATCGACGCCGGCGACGCGCTCGTCGAGCGCATCAAGCCGCTCGCCGGGAGGACCCGGCGGCCCGGCGTTCTGGCTGGGATCGGCGGTTTCGGCGCCCTCTTCGAAGTGCCCGCCGGCTACCGCCAGCCGGTGCTGGTGTCGGGTACCGATGGCGTCGGCACCAAGCTGCGGCTGGCCTTCGAACTGCAGCGGCACAGCACGATCGGTATCGACCTGGTGGCGATGAGCGTCAACGACATCCTCGTCCAGGGTGCCGAGCCACTGTTCTTCCTCGACTACTTTGCCTGCGGCAAGCTCGACGTCGCCACCGCGGCGGAGGTCGTCGGCGGCATTGCCCGGGGTTGTGAGCTGGCCGGCTGTGCCTTGATCGGTGGCGAGACGGCCGAGATGCCGGGCATGTACCCGGAAGGCGAGTACGACCTGGCGGGCTTTGCCGTCGGCGTCGTCGAGAAATCGGCGATCATCGACGGCTCGACGATCGTCGCCGGTGACGTGCTGATCGGCCTGCCGTCGTCGGGGGCCCATTCGAACGGCTATTCGCTGCTGCGTCGGATCATCGCGCGCACGCAGGCCGACCTCACCGCGACCTTCGCTGGCGACACCACGCTGGCCGATGCGATCCTGGCGCCGACGCGCATCTACGTGCAGCCGGTGCTGGCGCTGCTGCGCGCGCTGCCGGTCAAGGGCCTGGCACACATCACCGGCGGCGGTCTCACCGGCAATGTGCCGCGCATCCTGCCGCCGACGGTTCGGGCCGAGATCGAGCAGTCGGCCTGGCGTCGACCGGCGCTCTTCGACTGGCTGCAGCGCGCCGGCGGTGTGGCCGAAGGCGAGATGCATCGCGTCTTCAACTGCGGCATCGGCATGGTCGTCGTCGTCGCGCCGACGGACGTCGCGCAGGCGCTGCAGCTGCTGCGCGATGCCGGCGAAGCGGCGCTGGTGATTGGCCGCATCGCGCCGCGCGCCGCTGGCGATGCGGCGACGGTGGTCCGCTGAGAGGGTGTGAAGCTGCATTCGTCAATCGATCGCGGTACGAGGCGCGCGGAGCAGCGACGGATGTGGTCGGCAGCGGCACATCACGGGCAGGCAGATCCGCGGCCCGTTGGCTGCACGCCGCGCCGGTGTACTGCTGCCGGGGAGGCTTCGGTCGGTGGCCTCCTGGCTCAGACCTTGATGTTGATGCGTCCGCTCGCCGTCCCCTGGCGGCGGCTTTTCTTCGAACGGGTATCGAGCAGCACGGGCCGGTTTTCGACGCGGCGTTCGCCCTGGCGGCGTTCGACCGCGACGGTCGCGTTCACCGCCGGGGTGCCGGTCGTCGTGGCCGCAGGCCCAGCGCTTCGTGGTGGCGGTGGCTCCCGGCCGGCGAGCGCCCGGTCGTTCTGCGGCGAGGCCGACAGATCGTTGGCGAGTCCGGCGGCAACGCCCACCGGTTCTGGCTTCCTCGCCGCGTCGGCTTCCTTGTTCGGGTTGCCGACTGGCGGGATGATTTCGGCTGGAATCCTCATCCTGCGGTCTCCGTGCGGCTGTGCACGCCGGCTGCCCCACAGGGCGCTCGGCCGACGATCAAGCTCATGATTCGTTTGCCGAATACTCTAGCACCGCTGTCGCCGGAGCGGTACCGGCAAGAACGGTGCCTTGCCAACTTTGTCGCAGCCGGGGGCAGACTGCGCGTACTCGTCGGTGCACGGCAGCGGCGACGGGGTGCGGCCGTGCCGGCAACTCGTCCCGCCGGGCACCGGCGAGCATCGCCGCCAGTCCACCGCCGCAGCGTTCGCAGTGGCAGCGCGCCGCGCGCTGCAGCAGGAACTCCAGTTGCCCGCCCGGCGGGAGATGCGGATCAATATGTCGAGCAGTAAGAGAAAGCGCACGTTGGTTCTGGCAATGGCTCTGGCTGGCCTCGCCGGGCTGAGCACCTTCGCCTACCTCAGCTACCGCGCCCCGGTCGTCGCCGGGGCGCCGCCGGCGGGGCAGGCGGCACGGCCCGGTGGCGGTGGGGCGCCCGGCGGCCAGCCGCCGCCAGCGCGCGTCGAGACGGCGCGGGTACAGGCCGCCGACCTGGCGCTCGAGGCCGCGGCGGTCGGTTCGCTGCGCTCGAACGAGTCGGTTGTGCTGCGCCCGGAGGTCCCCGGGCGGATCGCCGCGATCAGTTTTCGTGACGGTACGGCGGTCGCCCGGGGCGATCTCCTGGTGACGCTCGATGCGGCGATGCAGGCGGCCGAGGTGGACCAGGCGCGCGCCAGTCTCGGGCTGGCACAGGCCAACTTCAAGCGCAGCCAGGATCTCTTCGCCCGGACCTTCATCAGCCAGCAGGCGCTCGACAATGCCGAGGCGACGCTGAAGGTGCAGGAGGCGGCACTCGCCCTGGCCCAGGCGAAGTTCGAACGCACGCGCCTGCGGGCACCCTTCGCCGGCATCGTCGGCATTCGCAACGTCAGCGTCGGCGACTACGTCAAGGAAGGACAGGATCTGGTCAATCTCGAAGACATCGCGACGCTGAAGATCGATTTCCGCCTGCCCGAGTCGTATCTGCCGCAGTTGCGAACCGGGCAGCAGCTCGAGGTAGCGAGCGACGCACTGCCGGGACAGGTGTTCCCGGCCGTCCTCGAGGCGATCAACCCGCTGGTCGAGGCCGGTGGCCGGGCGATCGCGCTGCGCGCCCGGATGGCCAACCGCGAGGGCCTCCTGCGTCCCGGCATGTTCGTCCGCGTGCGCCTGATCTTCGAGCAGCGCAGCAATGTCCTGCTGTTGCCGGAACAGGCAGTGGTGCCGGACAGCAAGCAGCCCTACGTTTATCGCGTCGTCGATGGCCAGGCGCGGCGGACGCCGGTTCGCACCGGCATGCGGCGCGATGCGCTGGTCGAGGTGGTCGAGGGTCTGGGCGCCGGCGATGAAGTGGTCACCGCCGGACAGATGAAGCTGCGCGACGGCGCCGCCGTGCGCCCGCTTGCCGAAGCGGCGCCGGCGGCGGCAGCGGCGCCTGCAACGGCGCCTGCATCGGCGGCCACCGCGGCGGCCGCAGCGCGCGGTGAAGGCCGATGAAGATCTCGGCGATCTGCATCCGGCGGCCGGTGTTCGCGACCGTGCTGTCGCTGGCGATCATGCTCGTCGGGCTGGTTTCCTATACGCGCCTGCCGGTGCGCGAGTATCCGAAGATCGACGAGCCGGTGGTGACGGTCGACACCACCTACCGCGGCGCTTCGGCCGAGATCATGGAGTCGCAGGTCAGCAAGCCACTCGAGGATTCACTCGCCGGCATCGAGGGGGTCGACGTCATCACCTCGATCTCGCGCCAGGAGAACAGCCAGATTTCGGTGCGCTTCAAGCTCGAGCGCAACCCGGACTCGGCGGCGGCCGACGTCCGCGACCGCGTTTCGCGCGTGCGCAACAAGCTGCCGACGGCGATCGACGAGCCGGTGATCGCCAAGGTCGAGGCCGATGCCAACCCGATCATCTGGCTGGCGTTCTCGTCCGACAAGCACTCGGCGCTCGAGGTCACCGATTTCGCCAACCGCGTCGTCAAGCCGCGCCTGCAGACGCTGCCGGGCGCGGCCGACGTGCGCGTCTTCGGCGAACGCAAGTTCGCGATGCGCATCTGGCTCGATCGCGACCGCCTGGCAGCCTTCAACCTGACGCCGCAGGATGTCGAGGACGCGCTGCGGCGGCAGAACGTCGAGGTGCCGGCGGGGCGCATCGAGAGCGAGAGCCGCGAATTCTCGGTGGTCGCGCGCACCGACCTGTCGCAACCCGAGCAGTTCGCCGACATCATCGTCAAGCAGGCGACCGATGCCCGCGGCAGCTACCCGGTGCGCATCGCCGATCTCGGCCGCGTCGAGATCGGTGCCGCTTCGGAACGCAGCAGCGTCCGCTTCAAGGGGCGGCCGGCGGTCGCACTCGGCGTCATCAAGCAGGCCACCGCCAACCCGCTCGAGCTGTCGCGCGCCTTGCGCGCCGAGGTGCCGAGGCTCGTCGCCGACCTGCCGCCGGGAATGACGGCGAACGTCGCCTACGATTCATCCGTGTTCATCGACCGTTCGATCGACGCCGTCTTCAAGACCATCGGCGAGGCGATGCTGCTCGTCCTGCTGATCATCTTCTTCTTCCTGCGCAACCTGCGGGCGACGCTGATTCCGCTGGTGACGATCCCGGTGTCGCTGATCGGCGCCTTCGCGCTGATGCTGGTGCTCGGTTTCAGCATCAACACGCTGACCCTGCTGGCGCTGGTGCTGGCGATCGGGCTGGTGGTCGACGATGCGATCGTCGTCCTGGAGAACATCTACCGCCACATCGAGGCCGGCATGCCGCGCCGTCAGGCCGCTCTCCAGGGGGCGAGCGAGATCGGCTTCGCGGTCGTCGCGATGACCATCACGCTGGCCGCCGTCTATGCGCCGGTGGCCTTCATGACCGGTCGCACCGGCAAGCTCTTCGTCGAGTTCGCGCTGACCCTCGCCGGCGCGGTCCTGGTGTCCGGCTTCGTCGCCCTGACGCTGTCGCCGATGATGTGCTCGCTGCTGCTGCGCCACGAGACCGCGCACGGACGGGCCTACCTGTGGGTCGAGCGGCTGCTGGCGGCGCTGACCGCCGGCTACCGCCGGGCGCTGACCGCGGCACTGCGGCGGCGCTGGCTGGTGATGCTCGTCTTCGCCCTGGTCGCCGGTGCCAACGTCTTCCTCCTCGGCGCGCTGAAGTCGGAACTGGCACCGATCGAGGACCGCGGCGTCATCATCGGCGTCTTCCTCGGCCCCGAGGGTGCGACGCTCGACTACACCGACCGCTATGCGCGCCAGCTCGAGGACATCTATGCGCGCACCGCCGACATCGAGCGCTATTTCGTGGTCGCCGGCAATCCGACGGTCGGTCAGGGAATCTCCTTCGTCGGGCTGGTGGACTGGCAGGAGCGGCGGCGGAATTCGGCCGCCGTGGTCAAGGAGCTGTTTCCGCAGTTCATGGGCGTCCCCGGCGTCATGGCCTTTCCCGTCCTGCCACCATCGCTGGGGCAGAGTCCACGCGAGCGGCCGATCAACTTCGTCATCGTCACCTCGGCTTCCTATGCCGAACTCGAGCAGATGACGGCGAAGATCCTCGAAGAGGTGGCGAAGAACCCGGGCTTCACCAACGTCGATACCGACCTCAAGCTGAACAAGCCGGAGCTGTCGGTGATCGTCAACCGCGACAAGGCGATGGACACCGGCGTGCAGATCGAGACCGTCGGCCGCACGCTGGAAACCATGCTCGGCGGTCGGCAGGTGACGCGTTTCAAGCGCGACGGCGAACAGTACGACGTCATCGTCCAGGTGGGTGACGCCGAGCGCACGACGCCCTCCGACATCCGCGACATCTTCGTTCGCGCGCGCGACGGCAGCATGATCCCGCTCGCCAACCTGCTGCGCGTCGATGAGACCGTCAGTCCGCGCGAACTGAACCACTTCGGCCAGCGGCGCGCGGTGACGATCACCGCCAACCTGAATCCGGGCTACACCATGGGCGAAGGCCTGAAATTCCTCGAGCAGACGGCGGCGCGCGTGCTGCCGGCGGGCTATGCGGTGGACTACGCCGGCCAGTCGCGCGAGTTCAAGCTCTCGTCGTCGTCGCTGGCGCTGACCTTCGTCCTCGCGCTGGCCTTCATCTACCTTGTTCTGGCGGCACAGTTCGAGAGCTTCCGCGATCCGCTGATCATCATGCTGACGGTGCCGCTGTCGATGACCGGCGCACTGCTGGCGCTGCTGCTCAGCGGTGGCACGCTCAACGTCTATAGCCAGATCGGGCTGGTGACGCTGGTCGGGCTGATCACCAAGCACGGCATCCTGATCGTCGAGTTCGCCAACCAGTTGCAGGAGCGCGGGCAGGAGATCCGGCAGGCGGTGATCGACGCTTCCGAGCTGCGCCTGCGGCCGATCCTGATGACCACCGGCGCGATGGTCCTGGGGACGATCCCGCTGGCGCTGGCGCGTGGTGCCGGTGCCGAGAGCCGGCAGCAGATCGGCTGGGTGATCGTCGGCGGCCTCTTGCTCGGCACCTTCTTCACCCTGTTCGTCGTGCCGACCGTGTATACGCTGCTCGCTCGGCGCAAGGGGAGCGGCGCGAATGTCGGCGAGGGAGTGGCGGCAGGGGCGCACTGAGCGGTCGCCGGCAGCGGCCGCTGTCGCGCCGGCGCGGCTTCGATTCGCCGGTGTGAGGCTTGCATGGAGTCGGCCCCGGCCTTCCAAAATCAGCGCTGGCCAGCTAAAGTCGCGCCTTTGGCAAAGGGGGCGGTGGCGAGGAATGGCTGCGCTGCGAGGTCTTCGATGAAAAGCATGAGCGGTCTCGACGGCCTGTTCCTGCACCTGGAAACGCCGGCGACGCCGATGCACGTCGCCGCGCTCTACGTGCTCGAGCCGCCGCCCGGAAAGGCGAGCGACTTCGCTGGCGAGATCGAGCGTCGGTTGCTGCCCAGGCTGGCGTTGTCGCCGTTCTTTCGTGCCCGGCTGGCGCCCTTGCCGCTGCATTTTGCCAATCCGCTGTGGGTCGATGGCGGGATCCCCGATTTTGCGCGGCATCTGCAGCGGATCGTCCTGCCGCAGCCAGGCGGCGTCGCGGAGCTGCACGCCTGCGTCGCAGTCCTGCACTCGACCGTGCTCGATCGCCACGCTCCGCTGTGGGAGCTGGCGATCATCGACGGGCTGGCTGCTGGCGAGGTGGCGATCTACCTCAAGGTGCATCATGCCGCCATCGATGGCATCTCCGGCCTCGGGCTGGCGGCGTCGATCTTCGACGACAGCCCGGACCCGCCGCCGCTGCCTGCCGACTGGCGGGCGCTGGTTGGCGAGGCGGAGCGTGCCGGCACCGGCGCGCGACTCACCGGCGCCTTGCGCCATACGGCGACGCAGTCGCTCAGCCTGCTGGCGCAGGTGCCGTCCGCCGTGCGACTGCTGGCTGGACTGGTCGGCGGGCGGCGTCAGCCAGCGGCAGAAGGGATGCGGCAGAATCTGGGCTTCGGGCCGCGTACCGCACTCAATGGTCCGATCACCGCCGAGCGCGGCTTCGCCGCCGTGTCACTGCCACTTGCCGGCGTCAGGGCCATCGCCGAGCGGCACGCGGCGACGCTGAATGATGTCGTGCTGGCGCTGTGCAGCGCTGCCCTGCGTGATTACCTCGCCGCGCACGGTGGCGTGCCGCGCAAGTCGCTGCTGGCGACGATGCCGGTCTCGCTGCGCGACGCCGGCAACACCGAGATGACGATCCAGGCGACGCTGACGCTGGTCCGCCTGGCAACCGATGTCGCCGATCCGCTGCGCCGACTGCAGGCGGTACGCGCCGCCGCCGGCGCCGCCAAGGCGCTGACGAAGCGTGCCCGATCGATCATTCCGACCGATTTCCCATCGCTCGGCGTGCCCTGGGTCGTCGGCGGGCTGGCGTCGCTTTACGGGCGTTCGGGACTGGCGGCGCACGTCCCGCCACTGGCCAATCTGGCGATTTCCAACGTGCCGGGTCCGCGGCAGCCGCTCTATGTTGCTGGAGGACGCATCCGTGCCTGCTGGCCGCTGAGCATCGTCACGCACGGTCTCGGGCTCAACATCACGCTCTTCAGCTATTGCGGATCGCTCGATTTCGGCCTGACCGTGGCGCGTGCCGCGGTGCCCGAGGTGCAATCGCTGGCGACGGCACTGCAGGCGGCCTATGTCGAGCTGGCGCAGTTGTCCGACGTGCCGCCGGTAGCCGGGCAGGCGCAGCAGCCCCGGCGCCGCACGGTGGGTACCCGGCAGCGCCCGGCAGCGGTACCGGCCGCTGCCCGCGGCGCGTCTCGTTGAGGGTCTTCGACAGGAGGAGCTTGAGCGCATGTACGAGCCGCAACAGTGGTATGAACTCGGTCTCCTGCGCTCGCCCGGATGGCTGCGGCTGGCGCTCGAGATGCGTGCCGGCTGGGAGTATGGCGCGAGCATCGCGGCGACGCCTTTGCTGAGCATGGCGCCGAATGGTGATGGCCATCCCGTTCTGGTCTTCCCCGGCCTGATCACCGGCGACCTGTCGACGCTGCCGTTGCGCAACTATCTGCGCAGCCGTGGCTACGCGGTCTACCCGTGGGGACTGGGGATCAACCGCGGTCCGCGCGATGGCGTCATCGATGCCTGCCTCGAGTTGCTCGACCGCCTCGCGCGCGAACACGGGCGCTCGCTGAGCCTCGTCGGCTGGAGCCTTGGCGGCATCTACGCGCGCGAGCTGGCCAAGGCGCGACCGGATGTCGTGCGCCAGGTGATCACCATGGGCACTCCGTTCACCGGGCATCCGAAGGCGACGAACGCCTGGCGGATCTACGAGTGGGCGACCGGCCACAAGATCGGCGCGCCGGACATCCATGAACCGCTGCGGACGCCGCCGCCGGTGCCGACGACGTCGATCTTCAGTCGCAGTGACGGTGTCGTCGCCTGGCAGTGCAGCCTCGAGCGCGACAGTCCGCATACCGACAACATCGAGGTGCAGGCGAGCCACCTTGGCATGGGGATGAATCCGCTGACCCTGTACGCGATCGCCGATCGCCTGGCGCAGGCGGAGGATGCCTGGCAGCCGTTCGACCGCTCGGGGTTCAGGAGCTACCTCTACCCCGATCCGCGACGGCGGGCCAGGTACTGATGTGATGCCCGCCCTCGCGTCGTTGCCGGGCGGAGAGGCCAGCAGGCCCGCCGCTGACGACGCGCTGCCCGGCGAGTCCTTCGTCAACGCCAACGGCATCGAAATCTGCTATCAGAGTCTGGGCGACGACGACGCCCCGGTGATCCTGCTGATCATGGGGCTGGGCATGCAACTCGTCGCCTGGCCCGATGAATTCTGCCGTCGCCTCGTCGAGCAGGGTTTTCGCGTCATCCGCTTCGACAACCGCGACACGGGCCGTTCGACACGCATCCTCTGGCGGCAGCGACCGCGCCTCCTGCTGGCCATTGCGCGCGGCCTGCTGGGTCTGCCGGTACCGGCGCCCTATCTGCTGGCCGACATGGCCGACGATGCCGTCGGATTGCTCGATGCCCTGCAGGTGCCGCGTGCGCACATCGTGGGTGTCTCGCTTGGTGGCATGGTCGGCCAGTGCCTGGCGGCTCGTCATCCGCAGCGGGTGCTGAGCCTGTGTTCGATCATGTCGGCGACCGGCAACTGGCGGAGTTCGCTCGGCAAGCCCGCCGCCCTGCGCCAGCTGCTCGGCCGGCCGGCGAAGCCCGACTGTCTGCGCAGTCGGGCCGACCACCTGCTGCGCGTCTTCAGCGTCATTGGCAGCCCCGGCTTTCCGTCGGATGCGGTCGAGTTGCGCCGGCACGTCGAGCGCGGACTTCGCCGCGCGTACCATCCGCGTGGACAGGTGCATCAGCTCTTGGCCGTCATCGCTGCCGGCGACCGGCGGCGCGAACTGGCGGCGATCCGGGTGCCGACGCTGGTGGTGCACGGAGCCGACGATCCACTGCTGCCCGTGTCCGCCGGCCGCGAGACGGCACGGCTCATCCCCGGCGCCCGCCTGCAGATCATCGAGGGAATGGGTCACGATCTGGCGCCCGGCGTGCAGGCGCTGCTGCTCGTTGCGATCGTGGAGCACTGCCAGCAAAGTTACGGGGACAGTATATTTAACTCGCCGTATGGGGGAGACGGTCCACCGCCCTGACCCAGCGCCGTGCCGGCTTGGCGACACTGACGGCAATTAAGTATACTGTCACCGATTTGCGTTGCGTCTAGTGAAGGCGAAGCCGGAAAGTGCGAGTCCGAACAGGGCGAGGGCCGACGGCTCCGGGACACTCGCCGAGTTGACCGAAATCCGCAGATTTTCGAGGGCGAATGATTCGTCATCGATGCCTTGCGAATTCGCGAACAGGAACTCGACGGTCATCGTCGACGCCGAGTGTGCGATGCCTTGCAGCGCGGCGACCGACGCCATGTCGTAAGCCGCGTCGTTATAGTTCGGCGAGAATCCGAGCGCGACGTCATAGGCGAGTTGCGTGCCGCGCACTGGCGACTGGTCCGCAGCGTCAAAGATGTCGTATCCCGCCGAGAATACGGTGGTGCCGTCGACCTTGACTTCGAAGATGTCGGGCGAACAGCAGCCTGTCAGGCCGTCCCAGCTGTCGATCACGGCAAGCAGGAAGTCGATGCCGACGGTGGTGTGCGTCGGCAGCCCGTTCAGGTTAGCCGTGATCGCGGTGCCGCGTGCAAACTCTGAGTCGAAGCCGGCGACGCTCGAATAGCCCTGAGAGGGCGCGGAGAGGTTGCCGTCGGTCGCAATGCTGCAAAAGCTGAGGGTCCCGCACGACAGGCCGTTCTGGTACGTGAAGACCACTGCGGACTCGGCGGGCGCATGGGCGAGCAGACCAACGGCGAGAGCAGCAAGCGAGGACTTGAGATACGTTTTCATGGTTATATTCTCCGCAGTGAGGATTTGGCTCGGAAAGATCCGGTGCCATCCGACGAGCAGATTCCGTGCCAGCAATGCATTGATCTGATATAACGCATGAAAAAATGGCTGGTCCGGTCGCCCTGTAAAAGTTTTCGACACGGACGAACGCTGCGCGCAGACCGGGCCGCTCATCGGGACGCGGCGCTGCCCATCGCGGGTCGGATCCGATCGACAGCCCGACGGCAGGCACGAGCGGCACTTCATTCTTCGGTCGGATCGGAGCTCCGGCGGTTGCCAACGGCTTCTGCCGCACGCGGTCGAGCGCGCCGCCCCAAGGCTGCCCGCCCCTCCTTCGTGCGACGACCCGTCACTGGCGCCCTGCCTCGCGGTCAGTGCAGCAGCACCGCTGGGATGATGACGATCCGTGAGGTCGGAACGGTTCCGCAAGCGGGCCGTGCGGCGCTGTTCGGTCGCGCCGGTCTTGCCGCTTGGCGCCGCCTCGGTTGAGCGCTTCCAGCGGCGCGCTGAGCTCTGCCGAGCGCGCCACTGACGCCCGTTGTCACCGTCTTGAGCTTCAGCCGAAGCGGCCGGTGATGTACTCCTCGGTCAGTTTCGATGAGGGGTTGGTGAAGATGCGCTTGGTGTCGTCGAACTCGATCAGTTCGCCGATGTACATGAACGCCGTGTAGGCCGAGACGCGTGCGGCCTGCTGCATGTTGTGGGTGACGATCAGGATGGTGACCTTTTCCTTCAGTTCGCTGACGAGTTCCTCGATCTTCGCCGTGGCGATCGGGTCGAGCGCCGAGGTGGGTTCGTCGAAGAGCAGGATCTCGGGGTCGGTCGCCAGCGCGCGGGCGATGCACAGGCGCTGCTGCTGGCCGCCCGAGAGGTTGAACGCGAGATCGTCGAGGCGGTCGCGGACCTCGCCCCAGAGGGCGGCGGCGCGCAGCGCCTCCTCGACCTTCTCGTCGATCAGCGAACGGTTGCGGACGCCGCGCACGCGCAGGCCGTAGGCGACGTTCTCGTAGATCGACTTCGGGAAGGGATTCGGCTTCTGGAAGACCATCGAGATGCGCATGCGCACCTCGATCGGGTCGACGTGCCGGTCGACGATGTTGACGCCGTCGGGATAGAGCAGGATCTCGCCCTCATAGCGCATGTTCGGGTAGAGGTCGTGCATGCGGTTGAAGCAGCGCAGGAAGGTCGACTTGCCGCAGCCGGAGGGGCCGATCAGTGCGGTGACCTGGTTTCTCTCGACCGGGAAGTCGATGTTCTTCAGCGCCTGGAAGTCGCCGTAATAGAAGCTCAGGGCTTTCGCCTGCGCCTTCAGTTCGGCGCCGGCTTTCGCGGTGGGGAAGGTCTCGGTATTCACGATGATGGTCCTCTCGTGGCGAGCCGCGGGCTCACCATTTGATCCTCTTGCGGAAGTGATAACGAATCCAGATGGCGAGGGCGTTCATCGACAGCGTCATCAGCAGCAGCACCAGGCCGGCAGCCGCGGCGTTGGCCTGGAAGGCTTCCTCGGGGCGCGAGATCCAGTTGAACATCTGGATCGGCATGACGGTGAAGGGTGCCAGCAACCACTCGAAGGAGATCAGCTGCTCGGGATTGGAGAACGGTGAGGGCGGCAGGAAGGCGATGAAGGTCAGCGCACCGATGGTGATGATCGGCGCCGTCTCGCCGATCGCGCGGGCGAGCCCGATGATCACCCCGGTCATGATGCCCGGCAGCGAGTAGGGGATGATGTGGTGCGAGACCACTTGCCACTTGCTGGAGCCGCAGGCGTAGGCGCCCTCGCGGATGTTCTGCGGGATGGTGCGGATCGCCTCGCGTGTCGCGACGATGACCACCGGCAGGATCAGCAGCGCCAGCGTCAGACCGGCCGCGGCGATGCTCTGGCCGAGGCCGAACTGGTAGACGAAGAGGCCGAGCGCGAGCAAGCCGTAGATGATCGACGGCACGCCAGCGAGGTTGGTGACGTTGATCTCGATGATGTCGGTCAGCAGGTTCTTGCGCGCGTACTCTTCGAGGTAGATGCCGGCACCGATGCCGAGCGGCACGGCGACGATCGCCGTCACCAGCATCACCAGGATCGTTCCGACCCAGGCCGAGAGGATGCCGGCGCTGGCGGCGCGGCGTGAGGGAAAGCTGGTGAAGAATTCCCACGACAGGTGCGGTGCCCCGTTGACCAGCATCTGGCCAAAGAGTGCGGCGAAGACCAGAGTCGCGAAGAGCAGGGCAAGGGTGCCGAGCAGGCCGAAGAGCCAGTCCCAGGTCTTGTGGCGGGAGATCAGGCGGCGCATTTCGGCGACGCCGGATTCGGAGGAGGAAGCGCCAATCGATTTCGGGATCATGCTCTAGTAGGCCTCGCGGAAACGCTTGCGCAGGACGTGGCCGATGATGTTGAACAGCAGGGTGATGAGCAGCAAGGTCAGGCCGGCGGCGAAGATCGTCTGGTAGCCGATGGAACCGTGCGGCAGGTCGCCGAGCGCCACCTGCACGATGTAGGCGGTGATCGTCGCCGCCGGCTCGGTCGGGTTGAAGCTGAACTTCGGCTGCATGCCGGCGGCGATGGCGACGACCATCGTCTCACCGACGGCGCGCGAGATGCCGAGGATGTACGACGAGGCGAGCCCCGACAGGGCCGCCGGGGTGACGACGAAGACCGCCGTCTGCAGACGGGTCGCGCCCATCGCGTAGGAGGCTTCGCGCATGTGCATCGGCACCGCCCGCATGGCGTCCTCGGACAGCGAGCTGACGTAGGGGATGATCATGATGCCCATCACCAGTCCGGCCGAGAGCATGTTGAAGCCCGGCAGCTCCGGGTAAATCTTCTGCAGCACCGGGGTGACGAAGAGCAGCGCGAAATAGCCGTAAACGATCGTCGGGATGCCGCCGAGCAGTTCGAGGAAGGGTTTGGCCACCTCGCGCACGCGAAACGGAGCGAACTCGGAGAGGTAGATGGCGAGGATGGTACCGAGCGGTACCGCCACCAGCAGGGCGACGATCGTCGTCGTCAGCGTGCCCGAGAGCAGTGCGATGATGCCGAAATGGGCGTCGTCGAAGAGCGGCGTCCACTGCGTGTCGGTGAGGAAGTCGAGCAGCGGGACGGTGCGGAAGAACACCACCGACTCCCAGACGAGAATCGCGACGATGGCGGCGGTGGTGAATACCGAGACCAGCGCCGCCAGCATGAGCAGCGTTTCGATCGCCCGTTCGGCGAGCCGGCGGCGCAGCCGTGCCGCCGACCATCCCTGCGGCAGCGCACCCGGTGTCGCCGTCAGGGTGACTGGCGGATGCTTCAGGGGAAGGATGCTGCTCATCATGCGGACTCCTGTTGGCGGCAGATCGCCGGTGGCCGGGCGTGCCTCAGAGCTGTGCCTCGCGCTTCATCAGTTCCTCGATCGTCAGGCCGGTTTCGTTCTCGCCACCGAAGACGGTGCCGATCTTCTTGTGGGCGATGTGGTCGAGGTTGCCGCTGTAGGCTTTTGCCGGCAGCGGGATGTACTTGACCTCCTTCACCAGCGGCCGCGCGTTCTTCATGTAGAAGTCGACGAAATCCCGGACCTCGGGCTTGTCGAGCGATTTCTCGCTGACATAGATGAAGATCGGCCGTGACAGTGGCTGGTAGCTGCCGTTGTCGACGTTTTCCGGCGTTGGCGCGACCGGCCCCTTGCCGCCGTCGATCGCCACCGCCTTCAGCTTCTTCTGGTTCTCGATGTAATAGGCGAAGCCGAAGTAGCCGAGCGCGCCCTTGTCGCCGGCGATTCCCTGCACCAGCACGTTGTCGTCTTCGGAAGCCGTGTAGTCGCCGCGGCTCGATTTGGCCTTGCCGACGATCGCTTCGGTGAAGTAGTCGAAGGTGCCGGAATCGGCGCCGGCGCCGTAGAGCTTGAGCTTCTGGTCCGGCCACGCCGGGTTGACGTCCTTCCAGCTGTTGATCTTTCCCTGCGCGCCTGGCTCCCAGATCTTCTTCAGTTCGGCGACGGTCATGCTCTTGATGAAGGTGTTCTGCGGGTTCACCATCACCGTCAGTGCGTCGTAGGCCACCGGCAACTCGTAATAGCGGATGCCGGCCTTGCTGCAGTCATCCATCTCCTTCTTGGAGATCGGCCGCGAGGCATTGGCGATGTCGGTTTCGCCACGGCAGAATTTCTTGAAGCCACCACCCGTGCCGGAGATGCCGACGGTGACGTTGGTCGCCCCCTTGCGGGCTTTCTGGAACTCTTCGGCGACGGCTTCGGTGATCGGGAAGACGGTGCTCGAACCGTCGACCTTGATCACCGGCGGCGCGGCGAAAGCCAGCGGGTTGAGGACAAGGCTGCCGAGCACGGTTACGGCTACGGCGACGGCGGCGGATTGGCGTGCAGGCTGTTTCATCATGGTCTCCTGTGACTGTGTCTTGCTTGCAGAGCGGAGTGTGTGTTGCCCCTGTGACAGCCTGATGACGGTTGGCTCGGCGCCTGCCGCGCCGGGGCGAAGCGTTCGCCAGTGGCCGGCGTCGGCGGTGCGGCGGGGTCGCGCGAGCCCCTTGCGCAGCGTTTCACGCGGCCCGCTCCGGCCCTTGGGCGGCGACCATGCCGCGCAGCGCCAGCAGGAGGTCGACGCGATCCAGACGGACGAGCATCAGCAAGCCGGCGCGTACGAGTTCCTGCCTGCTGGCGCGGATCTTGACTGCCGCCAGTTGCCTCTTGAGCTGTCGCAACTGCCGGTCTTCCTGCTGCGGCAGTCGCAGTTTGCAGTTGCGTGTCGCCACCTTCCCCTTTCTACCCTTGCTCGTCTTCCGTTCGGTGCCCTTGTCGGGCGATGGTGCGGCCGTGGGCGCTGCAGTCAGCCGCCGGCGTTTGAGTTCTTCGGCCGCCGCGGCGATGACGTCGGCGCTGAGCGGCTTGCTGGATGGGGACATGACGGACTCCTTGCATGATGAGATTCGTGGTTGCTGACTGGCGCCGCTGGCGAACGGACCGCCGCTGTGGCGTGGCGCCGCGGGCGATCGCTCCGGGCGAGACGAGCACGGCTGCGCTGCCTCCTGCCTGGGCGCGACCCGTTTGCCGGCGATCGACGAGCATTGTGTGACCGCTTGTTGACGACTTGATGACGGTTTGCCGCTGGCGGCGTTGCCACCGATTGCGGGATGCGGGTGACCAGCGGCCGCTACCCGCATCGACGCCTGCTGACGCGCACGCGTGGCAGATCTGGCGGCCGCGACGCCCGATATAATGCGCGCAGACGCTGACCGCTGCGGTCGGCAATGGCAGGAGGTCTGGCATGGATTTGTGGGCATGCCCCGCGGTCGTCACCGGGGCGGCATCGGGTCTGGGAGCGGAAACCGCGCGCTATCTGAGCGAGGCGGGCGCACGGGTGGCGTTGATCGACATCGATGCCGACGGCGTGCACCGGGTCGCGAAGGACATCGGCGCGCTGGCGATTCACTGCGACGTCGCCGACTCGCAGTCAGCCGAGGAGGCGATCGCGCGCGCACGCGCGGCGCACGGTGCGGCGCGCGTGCTCGTGCACTGTGTCGGTCGCGGCCACAACGAACCCATTCTCGGGGCCGCTGGGCCGGTGGCGCTCGAGGATTTCCGCAAGCTCGTCGAGGTCAACCTGATCTCGACCTTCAACATGATTCGCCTGGCCGCTGCCGACATGGCTGCCCTGCCGCAGCAGAGCAACGGCGAGCGCGGCGTCATCCTGTCGACGGCTTCGGTCTCGGCCTACGAGGGGCAGAGCGGCGAGGCCGCGTATTCGGCATCGAAAGGCGGTGTCGTCAGCATGATCCTGCCGGCGGCGCGCGAACTGGGCCCCTTGGGAATCCGTGTCGTCGGCATCGCGCCGGGGCTGTTCGGGACGCAGACGCTGTTCGACATGGAGAAGAACCTCGACTCACGGCTGGCGCGGCAGATTCCGTTTCCGCACCGCTTTGGTGATCCGGCCGAGTTCGCCATGCTCGTCCTGCACGTCATCAAGAACGTCATGATCAACGGCAGCGTTCTGCGCCTCGATGGTGGCTATCATCGCTGAGTCGCCGCTGCCAAGCGGCCACGGGAGGAAGCCCGGGTGAGCCGGACGGTTCTTCTGTATCTGGTCTCGCATGCCTCGGGTGAACTGGTCGAGATGCTGGCGCGCAACGCCGTCACCCAGCTGGCCGGGGTCGAGGTCAGGCGCCGCCTGTGGAAGACCGTCCGCCGCCTCGACCAGGTGCCGGAAATCCTCGGTGTGCTCGCCGCCGCCCCCGGCTACGTCCTGCACAGCATCAGCCACAGCGATGTGCGCGAAGCCCTCGAGGAAGGCTGCCGCCATCTCGGAATTCCCTTCCAGTTCGCGCTCGAGCCCTTGGTCGGTCAGCTCGCGGAATACACCGGGGCGGCCATCCTGTCGCATCACAGCTCGGGCGATGCCTTCGATGAGGACTACTTTCGCCGTGTCGAGGCGATGAAATACACCCTTGCGCACGACGACGGCGTCGCCAGCGACGATCTCGACGGTGCCGACGTGATCATCGTCGGCGTCTCGCGGGCGACGAAGACGCCGACCTGCATGTATCTCGCATCGCGCGGCATCAAGGCGGCGAACGTGCCGCTGGTGCCGGGCGCGCCACCGCCGGTCGGCCTGCTGCGCGCGAACGGGCCGTTGATCGTCGGCCTGACCGTCGACCCGGCGCGCCTGGCGATGATCCGTGCCGCTCGCCTGAGCGCGCTGAAGGACGAGTCGAACGGCGACTACGCCGACCTCGACGCCCTGCGCAAGGAGGTGCTGGAAGCTCGTCGCCTGTTCATCCGTCGCGGCTGGCCGATCATCGATGCCAGCCACCGCTCGATCGAGCAGACGGCGTCGATGATCATCGAGATGCTGCGCAAGCGGGCCGGCGAGGCGAACTAGAGGGTTTGGCGTCGCCGCCCTCCGGTCATCGGCTGTCCACCTAGAACCACAGGCGATGCAGGAAGAAGGCAGCCAGGCCGACGGCGATCGTCGCCAGCAGCTTGCGCGTGACGATGCCGGCAGCGATGCTGCAGAGCGCGGCGACCAGGTAGGGGTTGGCGGCGGAGAGTTGCCATTGGCCGTCGGGCAGCAGCACGGCGGGAACCGTGATCGCGGTGAGCACCGCCGGTGGGATGAAGCGCAGCGAGTCGCTGAGCCAGGCCGACAGGCTGATCCGTCCGGCGAGACCGAAGAGCAGGTAGCGGATGCCGAAGGTCACCGCGAACATGCCGGCGATCAGCCACAGCTCGTCGCTGCTCATCATCGGGCGAGCGCCGCTTGCGCCCGCAGCAGTCGCTGCGCGAGCATGCCGGAGGCGATGCCGGCGAAGGCCGCGACGAGGATCCCCAGCTTGTAGGGCATGGCCAGCGTCAGCAGCGAGGCGGCGCCCGCGGTGAGGACGCTGATTGCCACCGGGAGCGTACGGACGAAGGGAATGATCATGCCGATGAAGGTCACCGGCATCGCCACGTCGAGCCCCCAGCCCTGGGCGTCGGGAATGCGGTCGCCGAGCAGCAGTCCGGCGAAACAACACAGTTGCCAATTGAGGTACATGGCGATCGACGAGCCAAGCTGGTACCAGTGCTTGCAGGGTGAGGCGTCGGCGCGCTGGAAGCGGTGCACGGTGACGGCGAAGGTCTCGTCGGTCAACCAGAAGGCAAGCGGGATCCGCCAGCGCTGCGGCAGGCTGCGCAGATGCGGCAGGAGGGTGGCGCTGTACAGCATGTGCCGCAGGTTTACGATCAGCGTCGTCAGGACGATGATCGCCACCGGCGTCTGCGCAGCGATGAGCCCGACGGCAATGAATTGCGACGAACCGGCGAAGACGAATGCCGACATCGCCAGCGCGGCGGCGAACGACAGCCCGGAGGTCGCAGCGATGGCGCCGTAGATCAGCCCGAAGGGCAGCGCGCCAAGCAGCAGCGGCAAGGTGTCGCGGACGCCGGCGATGAATTCCTGCCGGCGCAGGGATGATGGCTCGTTCATGGGTCGCCTGGTGGTCCGGGTCGTCGTTGGGGACCCGGATCTTAAACCGAATGCCCGCCGCCTTGCCGTCGCATCGGCGACCTGCAGGGCGGCGACCACGCCACGCGCCCGGTTGCTGCCGCCGTCCGCTCGGCGCTCGCCGGGCCGGGTCCAGGCTGGCTCAGTGGCCGAGCGCCTCGCTCAGGGTGCGGATGTTGTGGCGCATCATGCCCAGGTAGCTGTCGCCCGGAGTACCGGGCGGCGACAGCGAGTCCGAGTACAGGGTGCCGCCGATGCGCGCCCCCGATTCACGGCTGATGCGCTCGAGCAGGCGCGGGTCGCTGATGTTCTCGACGAAGATGGCCGGGATCTTCTCGCGGCGAATCTGCCGGATGATGGCAGCGACTTCGCCAGCGGACGGTTCGGCATCGGTGCTGACTCCGACCGGGGCGATGAAGCGGATGCCGTAGGCGTGCCCGAAGTAGGCAAAGGCGTCGTGCGAGCTCACCACCTTGCGCTGCGTGGCCGGAATGGCGGCGAAGGCGCTGCTCGCCTCACGCGCGAGCGCGGCCAGTTCCCCCTGCAGGCGGACGGCGTTGGCGGCGTAGGTCGCCCGGTTGGCCGGGTCGGCAGCGGCCAGCGCCTGCGCGATGTTCGCCACGTAGCGGCCGCCATTTGCCAGGTCCTGCCAGGCATGCGGGTCGACATCGTCGCCGTGCAGGTGGCCCTTGCCGCCCTCCGCATGCGCTTCGTGCAGCGCTTTCACGCCCTTGCTGGCGACCGCGAGCTGGCCACGATAGCCCGATGACTTGATCAGGCGGTCGATCCAGCCCTCGAAGCCGAGGCCATTGACGATCACCAGGCGGGCGCGCGCCAGCGCCCGCGCGTCGCTCGGCGTCGGCTGGTACACGTGCGCGTCGGCGCCTGCACCGACGAGCGTGTGCACCTCGACGAGCTCGCCGCCCACCTTCTGCGTCAGGTCGCCGAGGATGCTGAAGCTGGCGACCACCGGCAGTCTTTCCGCCGCACTGACGCTGCCGATGCTCGCCAGCAGCAGAACGCGCAACAGCCATCCCAGGGCAGCGCAGATTGTCCGCTTCATTCCGTTTCTCCTTGAGCGTTCAACGTTCGAAATGCCAGCCCGATCGCCGGCGGCTGGCCAGCGGTCCGAGCGGACCGAGGGCGAGCGACAGCAGGTAGGTCGCGCCGAGGGTGAGGACGATCGCCGGCCCGGCCGGCAGGTCGGCGTGGTAGGACAACAGCAATCCGGCGAGCGATCCGGCGAAGCCGATGCCGCTGGCGATCAGCAGCAGCGGTCCGACGTTGCAGACCCAGAGGCGGGCCGCTGCCGCCGGCAGGATCATGATGCCGACCGCCATCAGCGTACCGAGCGCGTGAAAACCGGCGACCAAGTTGAGCACCAGCAGGACCATGAAGCCATAGTGCGCCAGCGGCGACAGGCGGCTGATGCGCGCCAGGAAGGAGGGGTCGCAGGCCTCGAGGACGAACAGGCGCAGGCCGATGGCGAGGGCGACGATCGACAGCGATGCGAAGGCGCCGAGCAGCAGCAGCGCCGGATCGTCGAGCGCCAGCACGCTGCCGA
>WBZM01001162.1_pt1 | contig 28064 bp, 23 predicted proteins | sample 5204271 | NCBI WGS metagenome assembly WBZM01 (sample SAMN12344346, study PRJNA552823) | activated sludge metagenome | biome: Activated sludge suspended growth; feature: Nitrification reactor; material: Wastewater; isolation source: activated sludge from nitrification reactor of wastewater... | reverse complement strand
TCAACAACGCCGGCGAGGGCTTCCTCCGCGACCTGCGCGTCCGCGTGTTCGACCGGTTGCAGGCACAGTCGATGGCGTTCTACGACCGCAACAAGGCGGGTGTGCTCGTGTCGCGCATGACCGCCGACATCGAGAGCATGGGCGAACTCATCCAGTGGGGGCTGCTGCAGTTCGTGTCCGCTGGTCTGCTGCTCGTGTTCACGCTCGTCGTGCTCGCGGTGCTCAGCTGGGAGCTCACGCTCGTGGTGATGCTGGTCCTGCCGATCATCGTCGTGGCGTCCGTGCGCTTCCAGCGCCAGTCGAACAAGGCGTACCTCGACGTGCGCGAGCGGGTGGGGCAGAACCTCTCGTCGCTGCAGGAGGGGTTCGCCGGCGTCCGCGTCATCCAGGCGTACGACCGCCAGGACGAACAGATCCGCCGTTTCCGCGGCACCAACCGGGCGCTCTACGACAGCCACCTGCACAGCGTGCGCATCAGCGTCTGGTACTTCGGGTTGGTCGAGTGGGTCGGGGTGTTCGCGATCGCCGTCGTCGTCGGCGTCGGCGGGTGGCTCAGCCACAACGGCGGCATCGAGGTCGGCACGGTCGCGGCGTTCGTGCTGCTGCTCGCCAACCTGTTCGAACCCGTCCAGCAGCTGTCGCAGCTGTACAACACCGTGCAGTCCGCCGCGGCGTCGCTGCACAAGCTGTACGGCCTGATCGACGCGGTGCCCGACGTCGCCGAGCACCCGCACCCGGTCACCCTGCCCCCGAGTGGCGCGCTCGAGGCGCACGATCTGACGTTCCGGTACGACGGTGCCGAACGCAACGCGTTGTCGCACGTCCGCATCAGCGTGGCCCCGGGCGAGCGGCTCGCTCTCGTCGGGCCGACGGGGGCGGGCAAGAGCACCCTCGCAAAGTTGCTCTCGCGGCTGTACGACCCGACCGACGGCTACGTCACCTTCGGCGAGATCGACCTGCGCGTCGCGTCGATGGCGTCGTTGCGCGAACGCATCGTCGTCGTACCGCAGGAGGGCTTCTTGTTCGGCGGCACGATCCGCGACAACGTCCGTGTCGCCCGGTCCACCGCGACCGACGACGAGGTCGCCGCCGCCCTCGACCGGATCGGTGCGCTCGAGCGGTTCGAGGAGTTCCCCGACGGACTCGACACCGAGGTCCGCGAACGCGGCTCACGGTTGTCGGCGGGGGAGCGGCAGCTCATCTCGCTCGCACGGGCGGCCCTCGTCGACCCGGCCGTGCTCGTGCTCGACGAGGCGACGAGCAACCTCGACCCCGGCACCGAGGTGGTCGTCGAGCGAGCGCTCGAGACGCTGATGACGGGCCGGACGGTCATCGTGGTCGCGCACCGGTTGTCGACCGTGCGGCGCGCCGACCGGATCGCCGTGGTCGACCACGCCAAGCTCGTCGAGCTCGGCACCCACGACGAGCTCGTCGCCCGGGGTGGCCGGTATGCCGCGCTCGCCGACGCGTGGGCCCGCAGCCAACCCAGCGTGTGACTGCTGACCGGCGGCAGCCGGTCGCGTGGATCACTACGGTCGCCGCATGGGCGACCTGCCACTGATCGGGAAGGGCCGTGCGGCCGACGTGTACGACCTCGGCGGCGGGCGGGTGTTGCGCCGGTACCGGCTGGCGGCAGCGGCGAACGCCGAGCTCGAGGCGCGGGCGATGCAGCACCTGCGGGCCCACGGGGTGCCGGTGCCGGAGGTGTTCGAGGCCGACGGCACCGATCTCGTGATGGAGCGGCTCGACGGCCCGACGATGCTCGACGAGTTGAAGCGGCGCCCGTGGCGGGCTCGCTCGATCGGACGGCAGTTGGCCGATCTGCAGGCGCAGGTGCACCGCGTACCGGTCGACGGGCTCGAGCTGCGCCGTCGCTGCGACGGCGACGCGATCCTGCACCTCGACCTGCACCCCGACAACGTGATCCTCACGGCACGGGGTCCGGTGATCATCGACTGGAGCAACGTCGCGCTGGGCGACCCGTTGGCCGACTCGATGTACAGCTGGATGGTGATGGTGACGAGCTCACCCGACGGCGTGCCGCTCGTGCTGCGACCGTTGCTGCAGCGCGTCCGCGACGCCCTCACCGACGGCTTCGTCGAGCGAACGCCGCTCGACGACGCGGCCCGCCGGTGGGTGACGTGGGCGTGCGAGCAGCGGCTGCTCGATCCGAACACCCGCCCCGACGAGCAGGTCCGGGTTCGGGCCTTCGCAGCCCGTGAAGGTCGGACCGGCTGAGTTCCGCTCGGGTCAGGCCCGCTCGAAGACGAGCACGAACTCGAGCAGACCGTTGTCCTTCACGGTGGCGAAGCCGTTCGAGGGATCGGGGATCTCGTAGTCCGAGAACGCGATCGGGATCGAGCCGAGCACGCCGATCTTGCCGCCCGACAGCTGCGCGGTGACCTCGAAGGTGACCGAGTTCGTGACGCCTCGCAGCGTGAGATCGCCGGTGGCCGTGGCGGTGATCGACTCGCCCTCGGCCGGGACGCCACCGAAGTCGATGGGGGCGGTCAGCACGAACGTCGACGTCGGGAACTCGTCGGTGCTCATGATGCGGGTGCGGAACTGGCCGTCGCGACGGGACTCGTCGCTGGTGACCGACGCCATGTCGACGGTGAACTCGGCGGCCGTCGCGCTGGTGCCCTCGATCGTGAGCGTGCCGGTCACCTGGTTGGTGCGCCCGGCGCCTTCGGTGTCGACGCCACCCAGCACCTCGCTCACCCGGTAGCCGAGGGTCGACTCGTCGGTGATGTTCCAGACGCCGTCGACACCGTCGGCTGCCGCACCGGTCTCATCGCTCGCGGCCGCCGTGGTGGTCTCGGTCGCGGCGGGCTCGGTGGTGGCGCTGTCGGCCGGAACGGTCGTCGCGCCCAGTGCCGCGTCGAGATCGCTCTCGTCGAGCGCAGCCGGGGCGTCGTCCTTGATGAACAGGATGTACCCGTAGGCCCCCAGGACGCCGAGGACGGCGAGGGCGCAGACGGCGATCACGATCTTGCGGGTGCGGCTCATGAGTGTGCTCCTGTCCGCCCGGACGAGGGGACGCGGCGTGAGGGATGCCGAACGGACGGCGTCATGATGACAGAACGCCGACCTCTCGGGTCGGGGATCGTGGTGAGAACACGGTGAGAGGAGGTCGTACGACCATCGGGCAGTTGACATCGGACGCGGATCGATGTGACGGACATTCCACGGGATCGCGCGGAAAGGGCTCGTTACGAGACTGGTCAGTGCCGATATGTTCGGGACTCGCTGTGTCGAACCACCCCTTCCGCCCTCTCCGCCATCGAGCGGTCCGCTTGCTCTGGTCGGCCGCGCTCGTGAGCGACATCGGCACCTGGGTGCAGCTCATCGTCGTCGGCACCCTCGTCGCCCACGACACGGGTTCGGCGGTGAAGACCGGCCTCGTCGCGCTCGCCACCTTCATGCCCCAGGGCATCGCCTCACCGATCGGCGGTCTCCTCGCCGACAAGTTCGACCGCCGCCGCGTGTTCGCCTCGGCGCTGTTGTTGCAGGCCACGATGACCACGGTGCTCGCGATCGTGCTCGGCGCCGGCGTGCGCACGCCGGCCGTGCTCACCGCCATCATCCTCATCGCGAGCGGTGCCGGCGCGCTCGGTGCGCCCTCGTACCAGTCGATGCTGCCCGACCTGGTGTCCCCGGACGAGCTCGTCGCGATGATCTCGCTCGGCGTCTACTCGTGGAACGGTGGGCGCATCATCGGGCCGATGCTCGGCACGCTGCTCGCCGCCACGGTCGGACCGGCGTGGACCATCGGGTTCAACGCCGCCAGCTTCGTCGTGCTGTCGGCCGCCGTGTGGGCCGTGCGTCGTCCGTTCCGCCCGCCCCAGGTGAGCGCCGGCACGGTGGTCGAGCGGCTCGTCGGCGGCTGGCGCTCGTTGCGCATCGCCCCCGGCAGCTTCCACGGGGTGGTCATCGCGATCGTCGTCAACCTGATGCTCGTCCCGTTCATGGGCCTCATCCCCATCTACGCAACCCGCGAGTTCGGGGGCAGCACCGGACTCACCGGTGCGATCAGCTCGGCGCAGGGCATCGGTGCGATCGTCGGTGGCCTGATCGTGACGATGCTCGCCGCGCACATGCGTCGCAGCCGACTGCTCGCGTTGCTCGTCGCGTGGCTCGCAGCTGCGTTGCTCGCCTACGCACACGCGCCCAACACCCTCACCGTGGTGGCCTGCGCAGCGGTGCTCGGTGCCGGCATCTCGGCGTTCTTCGTCACCACGTCGGCACTCATCCAGCGCGACGCCCCGCCCGCCAGCCGTGGCCGGATCATGTCGCTCAACCAGGCCTCGATGGGCATCTCGTACGGCATCGGCCTGCTCGCGATCGGCTCGCTCGGCGACGTGTTCGACCTGCACGTCGCCTTCACCGTCGGCGCCGTCGGCATGGTGCTCGCATTCCTGCTCGCCCGCAGCCGATCCAACACGTGGTACCGGGCGCTCGACGGCGAGCAGCTCGAACCGGCCACCCAGCTCGTCCCCGCCTGATCTCGCACCCGTCGGACGCCTTCGGTACGTTGGTCCGATGCCTCGCGATCGCATCTACACCAAGGCCGGCGACGACGGGACGACCGGTCTCTTCTACGGCGGACGCGTGGCCAAGGACAGCGAGTTGCCCACCGCGTACGGCAGCGTCGACGAGGCCCAGGCCGTGCTCGGACTCGCCCGTGCGCACGCCGGCGCCGGCTCGCCCGTCGAGGCGTTGCTCGTCCCCATCATGCGCGACCTCTACGTGCTGATGGCCGAGCTCGCCACGTTGCCCGACAACCGGCACAAGCTGTCGCCCGGCATGTCGTCGGTGACGCCCGAGATGGTCGCGCGGCTCGAGTCGCTGATCGACGAGCTCGACGAGCAGTTCGAGCACCCGACCGAGTTCGTGGTGCCCGGCGGCGATCCGGTCGGTGCCTGGCTCGACCTCGGTCGCACCGTCGTACGCCGCGCCGAGCGCCATGCACTGCGTGCGGCCGAGGCGCCGTCGCACGTGGTGCCGTACCTGAACCGGCTGAGCGACCTGCTCTGGACGATGGCCCGCTGGCACGAGGGCACGAGCCTGCTCGCCAAGCAGGTGCAGAAGGACGCGTGACCGGCGCTCGATCCGGCAGACTGCTGGCATGAGCAGCTCTGTCAACGTCGAGGTCGTCCGCTCCGTGCCCCGCACGGTCGAGGCCGTCGGCCTTCCCGTCGCCACGTCCGGACCCGTCCCGCGTCAGCTCGGCATGAGCCGCGCCACCCTCGCCGCCCACGGGTTCGAGGGCAAGCCGGGTCAGGTCCTCGTCCTGCCGGCGGTCACCGGGGCCACGCCGATCGCGATCGGCGTGGGCGACCCCGGGTCGCTCACGGCCAACGGTCTGCGCTCGGCCGCGGCCTCGCTCGTGCGGGCCGCCGGCAAGCGGGCCACGATCGCCACCACGCTCGCCGACCTCGAGGGCGTCGACGCGAAGTCGGCCGGCCAGGCCGTGATCGAAGGTGCGCTGCTCGCCGGCTACAAGTACATCGGCCTCAAGACCGACACCAGCGGTGCGGCCACCCTCACCGGCGTGAGCCTCGTCGTCGGCGACAAGCGCAGCGCCGGTGTGCGCGCCGGGGCCGATCGCGGGATCGTCACGGCCGGCGCCACCTGCCTCGCCCGCGACCTCGCCAACACGCCACCCGGGTACCTGACGGCGCGCAAGATGGCCGAGCGCGCCGTCACGGTGGCCGCCGACTCGGGCCTCGGCGTCGAGGTGTTCGACAAGGACAAGCTGCTCGCCATGGGGTGCGGCGGCATGATCGGCGTCAACCAGGGCAGCGTCGAGCCGCCCCGCATGGTGAAGCTCACCTACACGCCGCGCAACCCCACGGGTCACCTCGTGCTCGTCGGCAAGGGCGTCATGTACGACTCGGGTGGTATCAGCCTCAAGCCGAGCGATGGCATGCACGCGAAGATGAAAATGGACATGAGCGGCGCCGCTGCCGTGCTCGGCACGATGAGCGCGCTGAAGGCGTTGCGCTGCAAGGCGCAGGTGACCGGCTACCTCATGTGCACCGACAACCTGCCCTCGGGCAGCGCGTTCAAGCTCGGCGACGTGCTCACGTTCCGCAACGGCAAGACGGCCGAGATCCACAACACCGATGCCGAGGGTCGTCTCGTGCTCGCCGACGGCCTGTCGCTCGCCGTCGAGGACGGCGCCGACGCGATCGTCGACATCGCCACCCTCACCGGTGCGGCGATGGCGGCACTCGGCCCCAAGATCGCTGCCGTGCTCGGCAACGACCAGCCCTTCATCGACCAGGTGAAGACGGCGTCGCAGCGCGCCGACGAGTCGCTGTGGCAGCTGCCGCTCGCGAAGGAGTACCGCAAGCTGCTCGACTCGCAGGTGGCGGACATGAAGAACGTCGGCGGCCCCTACGGCGGCGCGATCACCGCCTCGCTGTTCCTGAACGAGTTCGTCGGCACCACGCCCTGGGCACACCTCGACATCGCCGGCCCGATGGACGTCGACGCCGACGACGGCTGGCTGTCGCGCGGTGCCACCGCCTTCGGCACGCGCACGCTCATCGAGCTCGCCACCACCTTCACCCGCTGACCGACGTCCGAACCCGACCCGACCCGACCCGAGCCGATCTCGGCCGGGCGGCCGCGCTCGGCCGCGTCCCCTACGGTGGTGGCCGATGAAGGTCCTCTTCGCCACCGCCGAGCTCGCTCCACTGGTCCGCGTCGGCGGCCTGGCCGCCGCGGCGGCCGGGCTCGCCGACGAGCTCCGCCGCCAGGGGGTCGACCTCGAGATCGTCCTGCCCGACTACAGCGGCCTGCCGCTCGCCGGTGAGGAGACCGTCGAACTCGACGTGCCCGACTGGGCGGGTCCGGCCCGAGCTCGCCGCGGCCGGTCGGCCGACGGCACCGACGTCACGCTCGTCGACGTGCCGGGCATCGCTCGATCGCACCCGTACCTGCAGCCGAGCGGCGAGGGCTGGCACGACAACGACGAGCGCTTCTTCAAGTTCTCGATCGCGATCGCCGCGCTCACCCGTGCCCGCCGCCCCGACGTGCTCCACCTCAACGACTGGCACACCGCCAGCGCGCTCGCGCACCTCGATCCGGCCAAGCGGCCACCGACGATGCTCACCATCCACACGCTCGGCTACCAGGGGCGGGCGAACGGCGGCTGGCTGCGGGCGTTCCCGTACGAGCGTGACGCGTTCGAGTACGTCGGTGATGTGAACCCGCTCGCCGGCGGCGTGCGGCTGGCGGACGTGGTGGTCACCGTGAGTCCCACGTACGCCCGCGAGATCGTCACACCGGAGGGCGGCTTCGGGCTCGACGGATTCCTCGGCGACCGAGGCGACCGGCTCGTCGGCATCCGCAACGGCATCGACACCGTCGCCTGGGACCCGGCCACCGACGCGGCGCTGCCCGCCACCTACGACGCGGGCGACCTCAGCGGCAAGGACACCGACCGAGCCGCGCTGCGCGCCGAGCTCGGGCTCGCCGACACCGCCGGCCCGCTCGCCGTGGTCGTCACCCGCCTCGCCGATCAGAAGGGCGTCGACCTGATCGTGCCGCTGCTGCGCCTGCTCGATCGCCTGCCCGGCCAGGTGGCGATCCTCGGCGACGGCGACGCCCGCCTGGCCGAGGCGCTCGAGCACGCGGCGGCGACGATGCCCGACCGCGTCGCGTTCCGTCGTGGGTACGACGAGGCATTGGCACATCGCCTGTTCGCCGGTGGCGACCTGTTCCTGATGCCCAGTCGGTTCGAACCCTGCGGGCTCGCGCAGATGCAGGCGATGCGCTACGGCACGCTGCCGGTGGTCACCGACGTGGGCGGGCTGCACGACACGGTGGTCGACGTCGACGCCGACCCCACCCGCGGCACGGGTGTCACGGCGGCACAGGCCACCAGCATCGACCTGCTCGACGCCTGGCACCGGGCGGCACGCGCGTGGGGCAACCGGCCACGCCGCGACGCGATGCGCCGACGCGGGATGACCGCCGACTGGTCGTGGTTCGAGCCTGCCCGGCACCACCTCGAGTGGTACGAGCGACTCGCCGCCGAGTAGTCACCCGCCCCGTCCGTCAGAGGGCTACTGTCCGGCTCATATGGCCGCACCGCGCATCCTCGTCGTCGTCCTCGCCGGAGGTGAGGGCCGCCGTCTGGCGCCGCTCACCACCGACCGTGCCAAGCCGGCGGTGCCCTTCGGCGGTTCGTACCGCATCATCGACTTCGTGCTGTCGAACTTCGCGAACGCGGGCTATCTCAAGATCGTCGTGCTCACGCAGTACAAGAGCCACAGTCTCGACCGGCACATCTCGCAGACCTGGCGGTTCTCGACCCTGCTCGGCAACTACGTGACGCCGGTGCCCGCGCAGATGCGCCGTGGCCCGCAGTGGTTCGCGGGTTCGGCCGATGCGATCTACCAGAACCTCAACCTGATCAGCGACGAGCGCCCCGACTACGTGTGCGTCTTCGGCGCGGATCACATCTACCACATGGATCCGAGACAGATGGTCGCCGAGCACATCGAGAGCGGGGCCGGTGTGACGGTCGCGGCGATCCCGGTGCCGCGCGACGAGGCGAACGCGTTCGGCGTGATCCACGCCGACGACCACGGCAAGATCATCGACTTCCTCGAGAAGCCGGCCGACCCGCCGGCGATGCCGGGCAACGAGGCGATGTCGCTCGCATCGATGGGCAACTACGTGTTCACCACGCAGACGCTCGTCGACATCGTCTCGCCGACGGGCGAGGACGGCAAGACCACCGACATCGGCGGCGACGTGATCCCGGCGCTCACGCGCGCCGGTGTGGCGCACATGTACGACTTCTCGCGCAACGCGATCCCCGGCCAGGCCGAGCACGAGCGGGGCTACTGGCGCGACGTCGGCAGCCTCGACGCGTACTACGAGGCCAACATGGACCTGCTCGCCCCGGTGCCACCGTTCAGCCTCCACAACAAGGAGTGGCCGGTCTACAGCCTGCAGTTGCCGCTGCCCCCGGCCAAGGTGTTCCACGGCTGGGGTGGCCAGGACGCGCAGGTGATCAACAGCTTGTTGTGCCAGGGGTCGATCGTGTCGGGCGGCCGGGTGGTCACGTCGATCCTGAGCCCCGACGTGTTCGTGGACTTCTCGGCCGAGGTGTCGGAGTCGATCCTGTTCCCGGGCGTCACGGTCGGCACCGGGGCCAAGCTGCGCCGGTGCGTGATCGACAAGAACGTCAGCGTGCCACCCGGGTACCAGATCGGGTTCGACCCGGTCGCCGACCGTGAGCGGTTCACGATCAGCGACCGGGGCGTGGTGATCGTCGACAAGGACCGGGTGCTCGACTGAGCGCTCGGCCGGAGCGTCTCAGGTGGGTGCGAGCCGACGGCCGAGCAACTCGTCGGTGACGTCGACGGCCACCGCGGGCGCGATGCCGAGGCCGAGCAGCTGACGTTCGATCGCCTCGCCCGGGTCGCCGGCGTGCAGCATCGCTCGCCCGAGGATGCGGGCGCGGTCGACGTCGTGATCGTCGGGGCCGCTGCGATGCCAGGCCTGATGGGCGTCGCGGAGGTACTCGGGCATCCGGGCGAGCTGGCGGGCGCTCACCGGGGGTAGCCGGCGGCGGACCGCGAGCCCGCCGGTGACCGGTTGTGCCGCGCCGAACATGACGCACCGGTTCACCGAGCGGGCGAACGGGTTCGCCGCGCCGGGGGTGAAGGTCAACCCCATCGCCGCGGCGGTCTGCCCGAGATCGAGCTCGAAGCCGCCCGGGTACTCGTCGAGGCCGGTGGCGATCCGACGGACGATCCAGGTCGTGGTGGGGCCGAGGACGTTCAACCAGAACGTCTCGACGTACGACGAGCGAGGGTCGTAGCCGATGCGGTCGACGACCTCGTCGTGCCACGGGACGACGACGATGGTGGGCTCGACGAGCGGGACTTCGAGCGCGGTGCTGGACATGGTGCTCCCCAGTCGGTGGTGGGTGGCCCGGCGTGAGCCGGGCGCGAGGGGGAACACCCACATAGAGGGACGCGCTCACAGGCGCTGCGGAAAACGGCACGCGCTCGGCGGCTGTGCCACCATGCCCGCATGGACGCGTGGACGAGCGATCCCCGAGCGACGGCGCGGGCGAGTGCCGCGTCGATCGGGCAGGCCCGCGGTTGGATCGGGGACTCGAGCCGAGTGACGGTGTTGACGGGCGCCGGCATCTCCACCGATTCGGGCATCCCCGACTTCCGCGGCCCCAACGGGCTCTGGACCAAGAACCCGTTGGCCGAGAAGGCATCGACGCTGCAGCACTACCTGCACGAACCCGAGGTGCGCCGCGCGGCGTGGCAGAACCGACTGGTGTCGCCGGCATGGGATGCGCAGCCCAACGCCGGGCACCGTGCCTTCGTCGACCTCGAACGCCAGGGCCGACTCGACACGCTCGTGACGCAGAACATCGACGAACTGCACCAGCGCGCGGGCAACGACCCGGCGAAGGTGGTCGAGGTGCACGGCACGATGTGGTGGAGCAGGTGCTGGAGCTGCGACGACCGCCGGCCCATGGCCGAGGCGCTCGACCGTGTGCGCGCCGGTGATCCCGACCCGGCGTGCCTCGTGTGCGGTGACGGGATCCTGAAGAGCGACACGATCTCGTTCGGTCAGGCGCTCGTGCCCGAGGTGATCGACGCCGCGCTCGCAGCCGCCGAACGGTGCGACGTGCTCGTGGCCGCCGGCTCGTCGCTGTCGGTGTTCCCGGCGGCCAACCTCGTGCCACGGGCGAAGGCGTCCGGTGCCCGAGTGGTGATCGTGAACGGACAGCCGACGAAGATGGACCACTTCGCCGACGCGGTGCTGATCGGCGAGCTGAGCGAACTGCTGCCCCAGCTCGTGTCGTCCGTCCCGTGACGAAACCTGACTGACTCGGTAGGCTTTCGTGCATGGCCACCTTCCGAGACCTCCTCGCCGCTGCCAAGAACGAGATCACCGAGATCGACACCGCCGCCGCCGCCGAGCGCATCGCCGCCGGCGCCGTGGTGCTCGACGTGCGTGAGCCCGACGAGTACGACCAGGGTGCGCTGGCCGGTGCGATCCACATCCCGCGCGGCCACCTCGAAGCACAGGTCGAGGGTCGCATCCTCGACAAGAACGCGCCGGTCGTCGTGTACTGCGCCGGCGGCGTGCGCAGCGCGTTCGCCGCCCGCACGCTCGGCGAGCTCGGCTACACCGACGTGTTCTCGATGGCCGGTGGATTCGGTCGCTGGAAGGACGAGGGCCGCGCGTGGAAGACGCCGGTGGTGCTGACGCCCGAGCAGCGCAACCGCTACCAGCGACACCTGCTGCTGCCCGAGGTCGGTGTCGAGGGCCAGGCCAAGCTGCTCGGCGCGAAGGTGCTGATGCTCGGCGCCGGTGGCCTCGGCTCGCCCGCCGCGCTGTACCTGGCCGCTGCGGGCATCGGCACGATCGGCATCGTCGACATGGACGAGGTCGACGCGTCGAACCTGCAGCGCCAGATCCTGCACAACATCGATCGCGTGGGCGACCGCAAGGTCGACTCGGCCAAGAAGACGCTCACGCTGCTCAACCCCGACATCGACGTCGTCACCTACGACACGCGTCTCGACGCGTCGAACATCATCGACATCATCTCGGGCTACGACGTGATCGTCGACGGCGCCGACAACTTCCCGAGCCGCTACCTGCTGAACGACGCGAGCGTGAAGCTCGGCATCCCGGTGGTGCACGGGTCGATCTTCCGCTTCGAGGGCATGGTCAGCGTGTTCCACCCGCTCGAGGGCCCGACCTACCGCGACATGGTGCCCGAGCCGCCGCCGGCCGAGCTGGCGCCGAGCTGCGCCGAGGCCGGCGTGCTCGGTGTGCTGCCGGGCATCATCGGCAGCATCCAGGCGCTCGAGACGATCAAGGTGATCCTCGGGCTGGGCGAGCCGCTCATCGGCCGGATCCTCGCGGTCGACACCACGGAGATGACGTTCCGCACGTTCAAGCTCCAGCGCGATCCGAGCAACCCGGTCACGTACGACAACCGTGACCGCATCCTGATCCAGGAGCTCGAGGGCCTCTGCGCCCCCGGCCTCGCCCACTGACCCCTGATTCGACCCGAATCACTCGCGACGGCGCGTGTCCGGCTCCGGCCGGGCACGCGCCGTGTCGCGTCCGGGCCAGAGTCGCGTCAGGGGCGAGCGAGCGCGTCGCTCACGAGTCGAAGGATCTCGGCCCCGTCGAGACCTCGCTGTCGGGCCTCCTCCACGAAGGCCGCTGCGCGACGTCGAGCTTCGCGCTCCGGTGGCGCGGCGCAACGCGACATCGTGCGCTCGCACGACCGGAACGGCGCACGTCGTGGCGCCGCGTCCGGGGGTGTGACACGTCGATCCGGTTTCCGGGGTGTCGGCCATGATTGTTCCAGATGTGAAAAGGGGCGTTCATCTGGATCTTCGCTGACGAAATCGAACACATGTACCCATCCGCCGAGTAGTGTTCTGGGTGTTCGGGCAGGTGGGTCGCCGGGACGGATCGGGCCCTCGGGCCCTCGTGGTCTCTGGGGTTGGTCGGCAGTTGCTCTCGGCGAGAGGGGGTGTGCAGATGGAACTCGTGTCGTTGGCGTCGTCGTTGGACGCGCTCGTGTTCGCAGAGCTCGACAGTACCGGGGTCGTGGACGGACTGCGCACCACCACGCGTCTGCGTCGCCTGCTCGATGCGTGCGACATCCAGTTGAACCGTCGCCTGGTCGAGCTCGCCGACGACGACCCGGCGATCAGTCCCGAGCACACGAACGCCGAAGCGACGCAACGCTCGCTCCGGAGGGGGAGCGACTCGGTGGAGCGCGCCCGACGGGCCGGCGCGGTGCCGGTGCTCGAGCAGGCGGTCGCGAACGGGGACATCTCGGCGGAGCACCTGGATGTGTTCGTGGGGGCGCTGCGTTCACTCGACGAGGCGTTGCGGTGGCGGCTGCTCGAGCTGCAAGCCGAGCTCGTCAGGATCGCTGCCGCGTCGAGGGTCGAGGAGTTCGGCCGCCGGGTTCGCGCAGAGGTCCGCACGATCGAAGCCGACGACGGCACGAGCCGGTTGGTGCGCCAGAAGAAGGACACGGGCCTGAAGACGTGGACGGGGCGCGACGGGATGTGGAACATCCACGGCATCTTCGATCCGGAGACCGCGCTCCCGTTGATCGAGGCCTTGCGGCGAGCGACCGAGACCTTGTTCCACGGTGAGCATCCCGAAGGGGCACCGGAGGATCCGCTGCTGCGTCATCACTGGTTCCAAGCACACGCCCTCGCCCGGCTGATGCGCGGTGAAGGTGCTGTGTCAGGAGCGCCCGAGTTCGTGATCGTGATGGACCACGAGACCTTCTCGACCGGGAAACGCCACCCCGACTCGCGTGTCGAGTGCGGGTGCGAGGTGGAGATCCCGATCGAGACGTTGCTGAACCTGGGCGGCCGTGCTCGCTTCGTGCCGGTGATCGTCGACGCCGACGGCAACGTGATCTCCGAAGGCGCACGCGTCCCGTCATCCGAGCAACTCGTCGACGCACTCCTGAACCCGGTCGATCTCGATCGCGGGCGCGAGGTGCGGCACGCGGACCGGAAGCAACGACATGCGCTCCGGGCGATGTACCGGCACTGCGCGATTCCCGGCTGTCGTGTCCCGTTCGCGAGGTGCGAGATCCATCACATCAGGCGCTGGGAGGACGGTGGACCGACGGATCTCGGCAACTTGTTGCCGGTGTGTTCGCACCACCACGACCGGATCCACGCGGACGGTTGGATGCTGGAACTCGGAGCCGCTCGCTCACTCGTCATCCGGAAGCAGGGGGCGATCATCATGTCGACCGGACCACCGGGAGAACAGTGGGCCGCCTGAGGCTCGCCCGGGCCGGCACTCGAACCTCCTTGGGCAAACCGATCCATCCACGCCCGCACGCACGCCCGCTCAGCCAGCTCGTGCCTTCCCGACCCTGCGACACGGGAACCCGGCCCAGCCACGACGGCGGGACCCGACCAGTTCCTCGCACCTTGACAACCGAAGACGGCACCCTACGGACCCTCGGCTCGCCGTGGCTCGTGAGTGCGATCGCTGTGCCTGGCCGCGAAGTCAGCCCGGAGCGGTCTCGAGCTCCTCGGGGGTGATCACCTCACGCTCCTGCACCAGCACGCCGGTGATCACGAGGGCGGCGCCGAGGAGATCGACGAGCGACGGCTGCTGGTCGAGGGCGATGAAGCCGACCACCATGGCCGTCACGGGCAGCAGCGCGAGCAGCAGCGCGAAGCGACGCACCGGAATTCGGCGCATCACGTGCTGGTCGATGCCGTAGCCGATCGCGTTCGAGAACACGCCGACGCCGAGACCGGCGACGAGCCATGCGGGGTGGGTCCACACCCCGCCGCTGCCGGGTACGCCGATCGGGGCGAGCACCAGCGCACCGATGGCGAGACCGAGCGCCAGCCCCGACAGTCCGCGGTCGAGGGCCGCCACCCGGCGCCCGACCATGATGTAGGTCGCCCACATCGCCGAGGCGAGCAGGATGAACACGAGGCCGAGCGGTTCGCTGTCGATCTCCACGCCGCCGAGCACGATCACGCCGACCACGGCGAGCACGAGCGCCACGGTGTTGCGACGCGTACGGGTGAAGGCCGCTGCGACCGCGATGGGGCCGATGAACTCGATCACGACGCTCTTGCCGAGATCGATGCGGTCGATCGCGAGGTAGAAGAACAGGTTCATCGCCGAGGTGGCGATCCCGAACAGCGTGGCCGCCCAGAGCTCCCGACGGCTCCACCCGCCCATGCGGCGCCACGCGATGGCCACGAGCACGATCGCTGCACCGAGCACCCGCAGCCACGCCACCGTGGCCGGTCCGAGCTCGTCGAACAGCGACACGGCGATCACGGCGCCGGTGTACTGCGAGATGCCCGAGACGACGAACAGCGCCTCGGGGGAGAAGCGGTCGAGCGCGCCCTCGGCGCGGCCGGTCACGCGTGCTCGCTCGGGTCAGTCGAACAGGTCGGGATCGGTGCGGCAGATCTCCTGCCACAGCGGCTGGAAGCTCAGCCACCCGGCGATCGGCGAGGCGGTCTGCTCGCGGGTGTAGACGGCGTCCTCGTGCGGGATCCGCTGGGGCGTGCCCGCGGCCATCGCCAGCAGCTGCGCCTGGCACGAGCGGTCCATCGACAAGAACCAGAACGCCGCCTCGTCGACGCTCTGGCCGACGGTGAACAGGCCGTGGTTCTGATGGATCGCGGCCTTGCCGCGGGGGAACTGCGACACGAGCTCGCGGCCGTCGTCGACGTCGAACTGGACGCGGCCGCGTTGCGCGGTGACGATCACGTGGTCCTCGTAGAAGATGCAGGCGTCCTGGGTGATCGGCTCGAGCGGGACGCCGAGCGAGCTGAAGGCCTTGCCGTGCACGCTGTGGCTGTGCGCAGCGGCGATCACCTCGGGGCGCGCCTCGTGCACGGCGGAGTGGATGACGAACGCGGCGCGGTTGACCGGGCGGGTGCCGTAGACCACGTTGCCGTCGTGGTCGACGAGGATGAGGTCGCTCACGCGGATGTGGCGGAAGCTGACCGCGAACGGGTTCACCCAGAACAGCTCGGGGAACTCGGGGTCGCGCACGGTGATGTGGCCGGCGACGCCCTCGCCGAAGCCGACCCGCCCGAAGATGCGCAGTGCGGCGGCGAGCTTCTGCTTGCGATGGAGGCGCTCCTCCTCGACGGTGGCGAAGGGGGCCGGCAGCTCGAGGCTCACGGGCTTCGGCGTGAGCTCGATCCCGTCGATCGTGCGCAGTTCGCGGTCGGTGGCGGTCATGTCCGCAGCCTACGGCGTGCGCTCCGACCAGGCGATGCCGACCCGTGTCGCCTGAACGGGGGACAGCGACAGGGCCGTCCGGCCCATTCCCCTCCGGATGAGCGTGCACTACTCTGCGTGGCACCGTTGCTCGGCGGAGCGATGGCGGCGGAACACACCGAGGGAGAGCGGCGGATTGTCTCATGCGGCGCGCGCAGTGCCGACAACCGAGGGCAGCGGAACGGGCAGCACGGCTGACCACGTCGCCCCGTACGTCGGATTCGTGATCGAGGACCACCTCGGTCACGCGACGCACGCCGAAAATTTGTTCCGTGAGCTCGACCGGCGTGGCCTCACCGCCGCCTGGATGCCGATCCCGTTCCCGGTCGACGGCCTCGCCCGCCACGTGCCCGGGTACGGCTCGAACTGGACGGTCCGGGCCGGCGTGCGCGCCCGCCGTTCCATCGCCCGGGCTCATCGCGACCGGCCGCTCGATGCGCTGTTCGTGCACACCCAGGTCGCAGCCGTGCTCTCGTCGTCGTGGTTCGCGCGGGTGCCGGCGGTGGTGTCGCTCGACGCGACCCCGCGCCAGATCGACGAGCTCGGCGGTCACTACGGCCACGCGACCGCCGGCGGCAGGGTCGAGCAGCTCAAGCTGCGCGCCAACCGACGCAGCCTGTGCCGTGCCCGTCGAGTGGTGGCGTGGTCGGCGTGGGCGGCCGACTCGGTGGTCGCCGACTACGGCGTGCCACCCGACGCAGTCGAGGTCATCCCGCCGGGGATCGATCTGACCCGCTGGCGTGCGGTCGACCGACCCGACGGTGGCGGCGCGGTCGGTGACGGCCCGCTGCGTGTGCTCTTCGTCGGAGGCGACCTGGTCCGCAAGGGCGGCGACGTGCTGCTCGAGGCGGTCGCGTCGGTCGCCGGCGAGATCGCCGTGCACCTCGACCTCGTCACCACCGACCCGGCGGCCGACCGATGGGTCGATCACCCGGCGGTCACCGTGCACCGGGGGATCACGCCCAACAGCGACCGGCTCCTCGAGTTGGCCGGCGCCGCCCACGTCTTCTGCCTCCCGACGCGGGGTGACTGCCTGCCGCTCGCGCTGCTCGAGGCGGCCGCCGCCGGCCTCGCGACCATCAGCACCGGCGTCGCCGCCATCGGCGAGGTGGTCGAGGACGGCGTGACCGGGCTCGTGGTCCCCGTCGGCGACGCCGGCGCGATCGCCCGCGCGCTGCACGAGTTGGCCGACCCCGTGCTGCGGCGTCGGCTCGGCGCCGACGCCCGCACCCGGGCCGAGGAGCGCTTCGACGTCGTCACGAACACCGGTCGGTTGCTCGACGTGCTCGCCGAGGTCGCGGCCGCAGGCCCACCGGTCGGGGTGACCCGATGACGCGGGTGCTGCTCACCGTCTCGGGTGTCGTGCCCGACTCGCTCGACGACGACATCGCCGCCGGGCGCCGCCCTCGCGTCGACTACCGAGCGATGGCGGCCGCGTCGGGGTTCGAGGTCTTCGACGAGCGCCAGGGACTCGCGGCGTCGCGGCTCGGCCGTCTCGTCGCCCGCGTCGCCGGTGCGCACGTCGGATCGTCGATCGCGCTGTACCGGGCCTCACGCGACGTCGACGTGGTGCTGACGGATGCCGAGTGCACGGGCCTGCCGCTGGCGGTGTGGTTCCGCCTCGACGTCGTCGCACGGCTCCGCCGTCGTCGCCGACCGCGGCACGTGATGATCTCGCACCGCCTCGCATGGGGCCGGAAGATCACCCTGCACCGGCTCCTCCGTCTCGACCGGCAGATCGACGCCTACATCGTGTACGCGACCGAGCAGCGGCGCCGCCTGATCGAGGACATGGGGATCGCTCCGGCGAAGATCGAGCTCACCGGCTTCGCGGTCGACGAGTGCTTCTGGCGGCCGACGCCGATCCCGACCGAGGGCCGTCCCGTGATCTGCGCTGCCGGACTGGAGCGCCGCGACTACGGCACGCTCCTCGCCGCGATCGACGGCCTCGACGTCGAGCTCGTCATCGCCGCCGGCAGTCCATGGGCCGTCCGGGGATGGTCGCCCGAGGGGCGCTTGCCACCGCACGTGACGGTCACCACGTTCGACTTCGCCGGGTTGCGCGACCTGTACGCCCGGTCCCGGTTCGTCGTGGTGCCGCTCGAGGCCGTCGACTTCCAGGCCGGCGTCACCTCGATCCTCGAGGCGATGGCGATGGGTCGACCGGTGCTGTACACCGCGACGGCCGGTCAGACCGATGTGGTGGTCGACGGCGTCACGGGCACGTCGGTGCCACCCACCGACGCCGGTGCCATGCGTGAGGCGATCGTCGCGTTGCTCGCCGACGAGGACGGGCTGCGACGGATGGGCGAGGCCGCACGTGGCGACGTGGAATCCCGGTTCGGCCTCGACGGCTACGTGCGCCGCATCAGTGCCATCGCGTGCGGCCAACACGCGGCTCGGGTGCCCGCATGAACGTCCTGCGTCTCCTGACCCGTCCGTTCCGGTGGGCGACCGCGATCGTCACCGCCGTCGTGTCGCTCATGACGGCGTACGTCTCGTTCCTCGCGGTCCTGGCCTGGGTCGGTCACCGACGTGGTCGCGACCGCACCGTGGTGCCGGCCGCACCGACCCACACGTTCGCGGTCGTCGTGCCGGCCCACGACGAGGGCGCGAATCTGATCGCCACGCTCGAGAGCCTCGCTCGCCTCGACCACCCCGCGGACCGGTACACGGTGCACGTCGTCGCCGACCACTGCAGCGACGACACCGCGGTGCACGCCGCGGCCGCCGGGGTGCGGGTGCACGTGCGCGACGACGGCGACCGGGGCAAGGGACCGGCGATCGGTTGGTGGCTCGCACGGCTGCTCGACGAGCCGGACGGCCGTCCGGACGCGGTGGTCGTCATCGACGCCGACACGATCGTGGCCCCCGACTTCCTGCGGGTCGCCGATGCCCATCTCGCCCGCGGTGAACGAGTGGTGCAGGCCCACTACGCCGTGCGCGACCCCGATCGTTCGTGGCTCGTCGCGCTGCGCGCCGCGGCGCTCTACGCCCGCCACTACCAGCGGCCGCTCGGACGTGAGGTGATGGGGGCGTCAGCGGGGCTCTTCGGCAACGGGATGGTGATCGCGACCGACCTGCTGGCGACCCATGGGATGTCGGGTCATCTCGTCGAGGACATCGAGCTGCACGTCGCGCTCGTCCGGGCGGGCGAGCGGGTGGCCTTCGCCGCCGATGCCCGGATCGAGGCCGAGATGCCGGCCACGCTCGAGGCGGCTCACGCGCAGCAGTTGCGATGGGAACGCGGGCGGCTGTCGGTCGCTCGTCGTCGGGTGCCCGAACTGCTGGGCGGTCGGGGTCGTCCGCGAGCGGTGCGGCTCCGGCACACCGAGGTGGCGATCGATCAGTTGATGCCGCCCACGTCCGTGCTCGGTCTGGTGTCGTTCGCCAACCTCGTCGCTGCGTCGTTGGCGTGGCGCCGTCATCGGCGCGGCCCGCTGGTCGTCGCGGTCGCGTTCACCGCACTGGTGGCGCAGGTGGTGTCGCTGGTCAGTGCGCTGCGCCTCGCCAAGGCACCTCGCGCCGTGTTCTGATGGCTGCTCGCGGCGCCGGTCATGGCGGCATGGAAGACCGCCTTGTACGCGTCGACGGTGGTGCACCGCGGGCCGGTCGAGTGGCGGCGCACCCGACGTGCCGCCGAGGACGCCGCGCCGGCCCGAGCAGCCGACGGGCGGACGACGGCCGGCGCCCGACCCGTGAGCCTGATCGAGGGCGTCCTGCTCGACCGGGTCGACATGGACCAGGCGCTCGAGCGCATCGTCGGCTTCGTCGAGACGCACCGCGCCACCGGCCGCACGCATCAGGTGGCGACCGTGAACACCGACTACCTCGTGCGGCTCGAGCCCGGGTCGCCGATGCGGGGCATCCTGCAGCGCACCGATCTCGTGAGCGTCGACGGGATGCCCGTCGTGTGGGCCGCCCGCTGGCACGGCACGCCGGTGCCGGGCCGGGTCACGGGCGCCGACATGGTGCCGCTGCTCGCCGGGCTCTGCGCCGAGCGCGGCTACCGCCTCTACCTGATGGGTGCGGCGCCCGGGGTGGCGGCCACCGCCGCCGACGTCCTGCGTGCCGAGCACCCTGCGCTGCGGGTGCGGGCCTCGAGCTGCCCCGACATGGCGACCATCGACGACATGGACCGGTCGGTGCTCGACGACATCCGCACCTGGCGGGCCGACATCGTGCTCGTGGCGCTCGGTCACCCGAAGCAGGAGCACTGGATCGACCGCTACGGTGCCGAGATCGGCGCCGGCGTGTGCATCGGCATCGGCGGCACCCTCGACTTCCTGGCGGGGCTCACCACCCGCGCGCCGCTCCCGCTGCAGCGGGTGGGGCTCGAGTGGAGCCATCGCCTCGTGCACGAACCCAAGCGACTCGGCCGGCGCTACCTGAACGACGCGGTCAGGATGTACCGCATGTTCCGACGTGTGCCGGCGCTCGTGCTCGAGCCGGTCCGACCAGCGACCATCGAGTCGCAGCCGGCGCACGGCGTGGTCGTCCTCGGACCGGACGACTCGATGATCGTGCCCGACCACCCGACACCCCTGCGGGCGATCGTGGTCGACCTGGGGCGCTTCGCCCGGCTCGACCGGTCGACGGTGGCCGCCATGGCGGCGATGGCCAGCGGCGCACGTCGCGACGGCCTCGAGGTGTGGCTCGTCGGGTGCTCGCCGGCCATCTGCGGCTACCTGACGCGGCTGGGTGTCGATCGGCTCTTCGCGTGTGCCACGTCGGTCGAGGCGGTGATCGACGAGATCGAACACGGCGGCCGACGACGGGTGCCCGACGACCGCGATCGCCGATGCGAGCGCCGCCCGGTCGAGCGACCGATGGATCATCGGCCGGATCTGCCCGACGACCTGCCGGACGAGGTCCTCGCCGATGAGTGAGGCGCCTGCGACGACGGCCGACGCCCCCCGCCACCACGGCGGATCGAGGGTGGCGACGAACATCGTCTGGTTGGGCGCCGGCCAACTGGTCACGTGGAGTCTGGCGCTCGTGCTCGCGTTCGTCCTGCCGCGCCACCTCGGCGCGTCGGCGGTCGGACGTCTCTACTTCGCCCAGTCGCTCTGGGCGCTCGCGGCCGCGGCGATCGCGTTCGGCACCGACGCCGCGATCGCCAGGTCGATCGCGCGCGATCACACCGTCGGACCGACGCTGACGGGTCGGGCGACCGTGGCCCGCGTGGCGCTGCTCGGTGTCGTGTGGCCGGTGGTCGTCGGGCTCCTGCTCGTCCTGCGCGAGGACGGACCGATGATCCGCCTGGCGCTGGTGGTCGGGCTCGCGACCTCGATCGGTGCGCTCGTCGGCCCGGCACGCTCGGCGCTGCAGGGCGTCGAGCGGATGCGGGCGCTCTCGATCGCCGACATGACGATCAAAGGGGTCCTGGTCGTCGGCGTGGTGCTGCTCGTGTCGCTCGACCAGGGCGTCGGTGTGGTGGCGTTCGCGTGGGTCGCCGCCGCTGCGTGCGGCGCCGCATTGGTGGTCGTCGAGGCGCGTCGTCTGGCGGGTGCCAGGTACTGGGCCCGTCCGGCGATGGTGCGCGCAACGCTCGGCCTCGGGCTCCCCTTCTTGCTGTTCGAGGGCAGCCGCATCCTGTACCAGCAGGTCGACACGGTGGTCATCTCGCTCCTGATCGACGACCGCACGGTCGGGTGGTACGGCACGGCCGACCAGATCTACCGCACCATGTTCTTCCTGCCGTCCGTGGCGCTGGCCGCGCTGTTCCCGATGCTCTCGCGCCTCCCGTCGCGGCCCGCTCGCGAGGTCGAGACGGTGTTGGGCGACTGCGTCACGTTCACCTACCTCGCCGCGGTACCGCTGGGCGCGGGGCTGGTGGTGCTGGGCCCTCGTCTCGCCGAGTTCGTGTTCGGCGGCGGGTTCACCGGCACCGGCCGTGCGCTCGCCGTGTTCGGTGCCGCGCTGGTGCCCACCTACCTGGCCACGATGCTCGGCTACGCCGCCTCGGCGATGGATCGGCTCGGCGTGTGGGTCCGGCTGATGCTCGGTGCGGCCCTCGCCACGACCGTCCTCGACGTCGTGTTGGTCCCCTGGGCCGACCGCCGGTACGGGAACGGCGCGATCGGCGGTGCGCTCTCGTACGTCATCACCGAGATCGTGATCGTGTCCATCGGCCTCGGCACGCTCGGTCCGCCGCTCGCCCGGGTCCTCGCCTCCATGGTCACGCTGAAGGCGACGCTCGCCGGTGTCGTGATGGGCGTCGTCGTCTGGTCGATCCGCGACTTGCCGCTGGCGCTGCCGATCCTCGTCGGCACCGTGACGTATCCCGCGGTGCTCGCGCTGCTGCGCACCGTCGACGGCCGGCGTCGGGCGATCCTGCGCGACGCGGTGCGCTCGCTCCGGCGTCGCAGTGCCACCGACGCAGGCCACACGGTGCAGGGGGGTGAGGCGTGATGGTGATTGACCGGGCACGACTCGTCGAGCTCGCTCGCAACGAGTTCGGTGGTGGCGAGGCGCGATCCGTCGCCGCCCGCGGGCTCACCTCGTGGATGCCGACCGACACGTGCCTCCGGCTCCGTCGCGTCGTGTTCCGGCTGCTGGGCTTTCGCATCGGCGAGGGCACCGTACTGTTGGGCGATCTGTCGGTCACCGGCGGACCCGGTGCACACCGCCGCCTCGCGATCGGCTGCCACGGTGTGATCAACGAGGGCGTCAGGATCGAGGCGGCAGCGCCGGTCGTGATCGGTGACCACGTCGCACTCGGTCAGGACGTGCGGATCATCACGAACGCGCATCGGGTGGGCTGCGCGGACCGCCGCCACGGCATGGTCGAGGCCCGCCCGGTGGTCGTGCACGAGGGCGCTTGGCTGTCCACGCGCTGCACGATCCTGCCCGGGGTCACCATCGGTGCGGGGGCGGTGGTCGCGGCCGGGGCGGTGGTCCGCGTCGACGTGGCGCCGAACACGATGGTGGGCGGTGTGCCGGCTCGGCCGATCGCCCGGCTCGACCACGACGGTGCGCGGCTCACACCTGAGACAGGTGGGTCGTGAGCGCGCTCGACGTGTCGGTGGTGGTGCCCACCTACAACCGGCGTGCCGTGCTCGCCCGCGTGCTCGACGCGCTCGAGCACCAGACGCTCGACGCGGATCGCTTCGAGGTGATCGTGGTCTCGGACGGTTCGACCGACGGCACCGACCAACTGCTCGCCCGGTGGGCCACGTCGCCGCGCCGGCAGGCCATCACGCAGGCCAACGCCGGTCCGGGCGCCGCTCGCAACGCGGGAGCGGCCGCGGCCGCGGGCAGCCTGCTGGTGTTCGTCGACGACGACGTGGTGCCGAGCCCCGACCTCCTGGTCCACCACCTGGCGGCACACCGTCGCGCGGGCCGATCCGTGGCAGGATTCGGACCCATGCTCAAACCGGTCGACGTGCGCCAGTCACCGTGGGTCCGATGGGAGCACGCGACGCTCGAGAAGTCGTACGACGCGTTGGTGTCGGGCAGGTGGGATCCCTCGCCGCGGCTGTTCTACAGCGGCAACGCCTCGGTGCCGGCGTCGGCGTTCGCCGCGGTCGGCGGGTTCGACGTCTCCCGGCGCCGGGCGGAGGACACCGAGCTCGCCTACCGACTCGCCGATGCCGGCCTCGGCTTCACCTACGTGCACGACGCGGTCGGCTGGCACCACGCGGAACGCAGCCTCGCGTCGTGGCTCGCGATCGCGAGTTCCTACGGTGGCCACGACGTCGACGTGGTCCGCGCCGGGCAGCCCTGGCTGTTCGACGCGATCATCGAGGAGTACCCGACCCGCAATCCGGTCACGAGAGCCGTCACCCAGGTCACGGTGGGTCGATCCCGCGCGGTGCACCTCACGTCCATGGCGTTGGTGTCGCTCGGCCGGCTGATCGATCGCGCCGGCGGCGAACGCATCGCCCGCGGTGCGTTCAGCATCGTGCACAACATCCGCTACTACCACGGGGTCGCCGAGGCCCTCGGCGGGCGGCGGGTCTTCCTCGACACCTTCGTACCCGGGGGGCGCCGATGACCGACATCCCCTGCTGCGACGACCTCGTCTCGGTCGTGATGCCCACGCACAATCGGGCCGATCGCCTCATGTGGGCGCTCCGGTCGGTCCTCGACCAGGATCACCGCTCGATCGAGGTCATCGTCGTGGACGACGGCTCGCGCGACCGCACCCGAGAGGTGCTCGCCGCGGTCGACGACCCCCGCCTCCGTCCGATCCACCTCAGTCCCAACGGTGGTGTCGCTGCTGCCCGCAACGCCGGCATCGCCGCCGCGACGGGGCGCTGGGTGGCGTTCATCGACGACGACGACTTCTGGCTGCCGACCAAGTTGTCGGCGCAGATCGCGGCGATGCGCTCGACGGGCGCGCGCTGGTGCATCGCGAGCGCACTCGAGGTGACGCCGTCACTCGAGCCCCTCGCGTTCGCACACGTGTCGCCGGGCATGACCTCGGAATGGTTGTTGGGCTCGAACGTCATCCCCGGTGGCTGCAGCGGCGTGATGGTCGAACGGTCGTTGGTGGCCGAGACCGGTGGGTTCGACACCGCGCTGTCGATGTTCGCCGACTGGGAGCTGTGGACACGGCTGATCATCGCGGCCGAGCCGCCGGCGATGGTGCACTCGGCCCAGGTGCTCTACGTCGTGCACCCGGGGCAGATGAGCGCGGATCAGTCGAAGAGCGTGCGCGAACTCACGGCCATCCGCGATCGCTACCGCGACCGACGCGGCCGCGAGCGCGGCGGCACGGGCGACCGGTTCCCGATGGTCGCCTGGGTGATCCGGCGGGCGCGGGTGAACGCAGGCGTGCGCGTGGGCCTGCGCACGGCGTGGCGGCTGCGTGGGATGGTGCCGGCCGACATGGTGCTGTCGGTCCTGGTGATCCATCTCGCGCCCAACTGGGCGCGGCGGTACCGCGCACGTCGCCAGACGCACGGGTTGCGTGGCCGGCCCGAGGTGACGGCCGCGCTCGCGCAGGTGTCGCCGCCACGGATCGAGGAGCACGTGTGACCGACTGGATCGTCAACGAACCGAAGAAGGGGTGGCGTCGCCTGGCCCTCGGCGAGGCGTGGCGTCGTCGCGACCTGGCCTTCACGTTCGCGGCCCGCGACTTCAAGGTGCGCTATCGACAGACGATCCTGGGCGTGGCCTGGGCGCTGCTCGAACCGTTGGCCGCGTCGATCGCGCTCGTGCTCGTGTTCGGCCGCCTCGCGAAGGTGGCGCCCGAGGGGACCTCGCACCTCGCCTTCACGCTCGCAGGGTTCGCCGCGTGGTCGTACTTCTCGACGGCGTCGTCGGCGGCCAGCCAGTCGCTGGTCGGCCAGGTCGACCTGATCACCAAGGTGTACTTCCCGCGGATCCTCGCACCGGTGGGCTCGCTGTTGCCCGGCGTCGTCGACATGGGCATCGCGTTGGTGCTGGCCATGGTGGTGGCGCTGGCCGACGGGCAGTACCCGGGCCTCGAATTGCTGGCCCTGCCGGTGTGCGTGGCTGCGTTGTTGGTCGCCACCGTCGGCATCTCGCTCGTGTTCGCCACGCTCAACGTGCGGTTCCGAGACGTGCGATACACCTACCCGATGCTGCTGCAGGTGTTGTTCTTCCTCACGCCGGTCGCCTACTCGCCCGATCTGGTCGATGGGGCGTGGGCGTGGGTGTACGGGCTCAACCCGTTCGCCGGCATCGTCTCCGCGATCCGGTGGAGCCTGCTCGGCGTGGACCAGCCGCATGGGTGGTGGCTGTCGTCGGCGGCCGTGTCGGTCGTGGTGCTGGTCGCCGGTGTCTCCCTCTTCCAGCAGGCCGAGCGCCGCTTCTCGGACGTGATCTGATGAGCCGCCACGCGATCGAGGTCGACCACGTCACCAAGCGCTACAAGCTCGGCCATCTGGGCGCGGGCGACCTGCGTGAGACGATCGTCAACGCCGGCCGTCGGATGGTCGGTCGCGCCGAGCGCGGTGACGAGCAGCGCGAGCTGCTCGCGTTGAACGACGTGTCGTTCGCCGTGTCGGAGGGAGAGGCGATCGGTGTGGTGGGCCGCAACGGGGCGGGCAAGTCGACCCTGTTGAAGGTGCTCGCGCGAATCACCGAGCCGACGTCGGGCGCGTCACGGACACGTGGCAGGGTCGGCTCCTTGCTCGAGGTCGGCACCGGCTTCCACGGCGATCTCACCGGGCGCGAGAACGTGTACCTCAACGGCGCGATCCTCGGCCTTCCACGCCGTCGCATCAGCGAGCAGCTCGACGCGATCGTCGACTTCGCCGGTGTCGAGCGCTTTCTCGACACGCCGGTGAAGCGCTACTCGTCGGGCATGTACCTGCGTCTCGCGTTCGCGGTGGCAGCGCACCTCGACACCGAGATCCTCGTCGTCGACGAGGTGCTCGCCGTCGGCGACGCCGAGTTCCAGCAGAAGTGCCTGAGGCGCATGTCCGATGTCGAGGCCGAAGGGCGGTCGATCGTGTTCGTGAGCCACGACCTGAATTCCGTCGCCGCGCTGTGCGAGCGGGTGGTGTGGCTCGACAAGGGCGCCGTGATGGCCGACGGCCCGGCGGCCGAGGTGCTCGACGCATACCTGGCGGCGGCCACCCCGACCTTGCAGGACCCGAGCAAGTGGACCGTCGGCGACATCGGCCTGCGGCTCGAACACTTCGAGGTGGCGGTCCGGTCGGGTGCGGGAGCGATCCATCGCAAGGGGGATCCGATCGAGTTCCGTTTCGGCTACGCCGCCGACCACGAGGTCACACCGTTCCAGGCGGCGATCACGATCTTCGACTCACGCGGCCGTCCGGTGGTGGAGGACTTCCTGCCGGTTCCGCAGGTGGTCGCACCTGGCGCGTACGAGGGTTCGATGGTGCTGCCCGGTTTGCTCAACCCCGGTCGCTTCGAAGTGACGTTCTGGGCCGGGAGCACGTATCAGGACTACATCAACACCGACCGGTCGATCGCGTTCGACGTCGTCGGCGACACCAACGGCTGGCAGGGTCCGGGCCCGGTGGTGAGCGTCGACTGCGACTGGACACTCGACGGGCCGGGCGGCCGGATCGTGGGTGGCGCGTGAGTCGCGTGGTCGATGCTGCACGGTGGCGACTCGACCCCGAACGGCTTCGACACCGGCTCGGTGGGGTGCGCTGTCTGCTGCCGGACACCGAGGGGGTGTGTCTGAGCTTCGACGACGGGCCCGATCCCGTGGCGACGCCGGCGATCCTCGACGAGCTCGCCTCGCTCGGCGCTCGGGCGACCTTCTTCTGTGTCGGCCGGCGGGCGGTCGAACACCCCGATCTCGTCCACCGGATGCTGGCCGATGGTCACACCGTCGGCTCGCACAGCGACGAGCACCGGCATCCACGTGACCTCGGCGTGCGTGCGCTGCGGCGTTCGTTCGAGCGCGGGCGGCGACAGTTGGAGGACGTCTGCGGACGTCCGGTCACGTTGTTCCGGCCCCCGACGGGACTCGTGACCTGGTCGAGCGCCGTCGTCGCACGCCAACTCGGTCTGCGGACGTGGCTGTGGAGCGTCGACCCGGAGGACTGGCGCGGCGGGGTGTGCGTCGACCGTGTGGTCGCCGTGGGGTCGGAGGCGCGCGGCGGGGACATCGTGCTGTTGCACGACGCCGCCGAGCTGCCCGAGTCGCCGGCGGCGTACGACCGTTCGGCCACCATCGCGTCGATCCGTCCTCTCGTGACGGCCATCCGCACCGCAGGCCACGACCTGGTCCCGATCCCGGAAGAACCGAGCCCACGATGACCGAACTTCCCGACCTCGTCCGTTCCGCCGCCTCCCGGGTCGTCGGCTCGCTGCCGTCGCCGGTCCGCGATCGCCTGCGGGCGCGTCGCCACGCGGTGCGCTTCGGGACGTTGCGACGCACGGAGCCGGTCAGCCGTTGGTTCGGCTACGAGCGGGGCCAGCCGATCGACCGCTGGTTCCTCGATCGGTGGCTCGGTCGGCATGCCGCCGACGTGCACGGCCGCGTGCTCGAGATCGGCGATGCGAGCTACATCCGTTCGTTCGGCGGCGATCGGGTCACGACCGCGGACGTCTTGCACATCCACGCCGACAACCCGGAGGCCACCTTCGTCGGCGACCTCGCCGACGGCTCGTTCCTCCCGTCCGATGCGTTCGACTGCCTCGTGATCACGCAGACGATCCACCTCATCTACGACGTGCGTGCCGCCGTGGCCACGTTGCACCGCATCCTCAAGCCCGGCGGTGTCGCGCTCGTCACCTTCCCCGGCATCGCTCATCCGAGTCCCGAGGGCGATGAGTGGAGCGAGATCTGG
>WBZM01001161.1_pt1 | contig 28073 bp, 13 predicted proteins | sample 5204271 | NCBI WGS metagenome assembly WBZM01 (sample SAMN12344346, study PRJNA552823) | activated sludge metagenome | biome: Activated sludge suspended growth; feature: Nitrification reactor; material: Wastewater; isolation source: activated sludge from nitrification reactor of wastewater... | reverse complement strand
TGGCGGTGGAGCCGCCAGCCGACGAAAAGAATTTTTTAGGGGCTGCAAATCGGTTTTTCGCTGAGGCGAAAAACCGATTTGCAGCCCCTTTCAAGAGTACTGTTTACCTACCTCTTAAAGGCCTCCCAACGAAGCATGGAGTACGAAAAATTGAAAGCTTTCTTATAAAACCCTTTAAGCCTAAGCGAAAAGGCAGTCGCAAATTATTGCAATCTGCATTTCACATCCCAAACCCACATTCGAATCACCTTCCCGCCTCCCGAACCATGCGTTTAATCTTTTCATTTAATCCATTCGCATTCATCAAATCTTCCATTGTCAGGTGGAAACGGAACCGCCAATAATGCGGCACGATGCTGGGGTCATTGATTTGCTCAGTCTTTGCATCGGGTCGGCGCAAACGGGCGTCTATACCGATGAGGTCCTGTATGGGGAAAATGGCCCAAATGCTCGGCGAAGCGAGGTGTTGGCGATTGACTGCTTCCACTACCCCCGTGGTGCATTCAGCAGGAGCGGGGCCTTCGATGTGCAGGGCCTTGTTCAGGAAACGCTGTGAGCGTTCCGGGTCTTCTTCCCACCAGCCCCGAACGGTGCTCATGTCATGGCAGGAGGGTGAGCAGACACTTGTCCAAGGGTAAGTGGCAGGGTCATCGAACTCGACGGGATTAGCAGGTGCTCGCTGAATTTTCAAGGAGATGATATTTAGGTCACGCATGACACCGGGCACGGAATGTGGAATCATGCCGAGGTCTTCGCCGCAGATGAGCATGTTGCTGGCACGGAGCAGTGAGGGCAGTTTCCAGAGTGCCTGTTGCCGCCAGAAATCATCGTGGCGCACTTGATAGTAATCGTTGTAGAGTCGGTCGAAAATAGCTTTTTCATGCTGACTCAAGCCTTTGTACGATTGCGTGGCGTGAATGGTGATGCGGGGGTTGTAGCCCGCTGGTTCCTCCAGCAGCAGCACCTCGCTCACGAGGCGGCGCAAGGGCTTGTCAAGGTGCTTGTATGGTGCAAATTGAGGTTGATTTGCGAACAATTCCTTGATTTTCAATTGGTTATCCACGAAGTTGCGCAAGCGGAAAACACCGGGTGCGGTCTGCTCCAAGAAAGTGCCCACCACGTACTCTGCATCGGCCCCGAACATTTCCCGAAGGGAATGCGCCCTGATATAGGGCTGCAAATAGCGGTCGAGCGGGCCATGCAGCCCGAAGTTTGCGAGGTCTTGGCGGGAGTAGGGTAGGCGTGGGTTGAAAAGGCCCATCGTGCCCTCGGTCTGGTTGGTGGGTATTTGCCAGATGCGGAAAAATCCCAGTATGTGGTCAATGCGCAGGGCATCGAAATACTCGGCCAGCTTGCCCATTCGCTGCTGCCACCATAGGAAGCCATCGGCGGCCATGGCGTCCCAGTTATAGGTCGGGAAGCCCCAGTTTTGGCCATCCACAGCGTAGAGGTCAGGTGGCGCACCGGCCTGTCCGTCCATGTTGTAGAGGTGCGGGGCCACCCATGCGTCGCAGCTTTCCCGATAGATGCCGATGGGCAGGTCGCCCTTGAGCACTACCCCGTGCTGGCGGGCGTAGTTGGTGGCGCCGAGCAGTTGCAGGTGGGCGTGGTATTGGATGAAATAGTGGAGCGCCACCTCGTCGTAGTACTTATAGTTTGCAGAGCAAAGGTCTGTGATGACCTGCTCGCTATACATCGAGTATTGCGGCCAAGCATTGAAATTGGTCGTGCCGTTCACATCCCGCAAGTGGCAGAAAGCGGCATATGGCTTTAGCCAATCGGCGTTGTCGCTGATGAACTGCTGGGCAGCTTTGTCCTTGAAGAAATCGGCCTTTTCTTGCTCATAGAGCAGCCGAAAAAACTCGGTCTTGGTTTTTAGAACTCCTTCAAAATCAACCGTTTCTGATTTATTCAGCTTTGCAATGGCGGCGTTCAGGCGCTTTTCGTCTTCTTTGTTTTTCAGCTTCGCAATACTTTGCAAATTCACATAAAGCGGGTGCAGCGCAAATACGGAAATGGCGGCGTAGGGATAGCTGTCCGTCCAGGTCTTCGTGGCGATGGTGTCGTTCACGGGAAGGGTCTGCACGAGCTTCATGCCCGTGCGAACGGCCCAGTCGGTGAGCAGTTTCAGGTCGTTGAACTCGCCGATGCCGCAGCCGTTTTTGCTTCGCAACGAAAACACGGGGATGGCGACGCCACCGCCTCTCCAGAGGGTGAGAGCGTGAGAGGAGTGAGCGGGTGAGAGGTGAGCGTAGCGGAAGCTCTCATCGGTGCGGACGAGCGTCGTGCCTGTCCTTTTTGCACCTTTTCCCGATTTTTCCCCTTGGTAGGGGAAGGTAAAATGCAATTTGCGGTTCTCGCCCGACTCCCATTCCACGATGCGGTCGGTTTCGGGGTCGTAGGCAGCGAATTTATATTCAAAATCGGCGACGAGGTCGTCCCATTCGAGGTCGGCCTGCCAGAGCGGGAAGTTGGCGTCGCTCATCGGCACGGGCCGCTTCCAACTACCAAGTGTAGGGTGGCTGCCTGTCACACAGAATTTTAGGTGGGTGGGGATAGCGGCTGCGTAGAGCTGGAGGGTAATTTTGTTCCCATTGCCCCCCTTACTTTTGTTGGCTTTCGTTGCCGACGTTTTCCTTCCAAAAATCACATCCTTAAAGGCAGCGGAGAAAAAGCTGCGCTCTGCCTCGTTTTGTGGCCGCCAATAGTCTTGCAGAAAGGCCTGACTGGTGTTTTTGGCATCCAAGGAAATTAGACGGTATTGACCATGTTCCTCGGAAAGGCCGCTTTTGGTTTGGAGGGCGTATTTGTATGTAAAATATTCATTGTCAGTAAGTTGCGTAGTGGCAATCCAATGCTGCCCATCGTAGGATTGGCAGTGGATGGTCTCGTTTTTTTCACCTTTTTTGACGAGTATCAGGATATGTTCACCAGGCTGCGTGGTGTAGTGTATGTGAAAGTTGAGAATCATACTTTGAAGTTGGCAGTTAGACAGTTGGCAGTTGGCAGTCAATGTATTGCCTTGACAATCAATCTTCTGTGAATTTGCAAATTCTGGTGCTACTTACAATTTGGTTAACAAAATGCTTATGGCGGGCAAAAATAGCGAATGGCAGGAAGTTGCAAGGCAGAAAGAAATTGGTGTTGAGAAGTATCATTAGAGTCCCATATTTGGGCGTAACATCGCCTTAAAATTGTTCAAAACAGGCAAAACAGCATATTTTCGCCGCCAAATGATAGTGATACTATAATGACCGCTCGATTTTCCTTTTCTTTAGGCCATGAAACATTTTTTGCCCATTAACAATGGGTGCCCATCGCAAAATGTACAAAGCATGAGTAACACCTTGACAAAAATCTTTCTGGCTTCCATTTTTGGCTTCTCGCTCTCTTTCCATGCTTATTCACAGTGCAATATAGTGGCGAACGCCGGGCCAGACCAGGTCATCTGTGCCCCTGGCAATGTGACGCTTAGTGGTTCAGGCTCTGGCACTTTCGGCAATGTTCAATGGACGCCCGTGGATGGCATCAGCGACCCAGGGAGCCTCAATACGACGGTGAATGTCACGCAGACCACTACCTACACATTGACCCTGAGCGGAGGTGGGGCTACCAACAATATCATCATTGATGGCAATTTCAGTGGCGGCGGTGTGTTTGTAAGTGATTATATCCCGGGCACAGGTGGGCCTTGGGGCTTGTTGTCGAATGAAGGTGAGTATGCGGTAGGGCCAAACCCTCAAGCATTTCATACCGCATTTTTGCCTTGCGGCGACCATACCAGTGGCGGTGGCAATATGATGGTGGTCAACGGTTCGACCACGCCCAACGAAAACGTTTGGTGCCAAACGGTCACTGTTCAACCCAATACAGTCTATGAGTTCAGTACTTGGGTGGCTTCCGTGCTCTCTTCCAACCCTGCGGAACTTCAGTTTTCCATCAATGGTGTACTATTGGGCAGTACTTTCAATGCGCCTGGCACCCCTTGCCAATGGAGCGAATTCTTTGAAGTTTGGAATTCTGGCTCGGCCACCAGCGCCGAGATTTGCATCGTGAACCAGAACACCGTAGCCGGAGGCAATGATTTTGCCTTGGATGATATCGCTTTTGGCCCTGTTTGCAACGATTCGGATGAAGTTACCATCACCGTGGTGGATGTGGAGGCCGTCACCGACCCAAGTGCGATACTGCCTTGCGAGTTCGGTCAGGGCATCACCATCAGCGGCAATGGTTCCTCGGTAGGCGCAGGCATTAGTTACAATTGGGACACTCCAAATGGCAATATTGTTTCGGGCGGAAACACTTTAAACCCCGTGGTGGATGCCCCAGGTTCTTACCAACTCACGGTCACGCTGACGGTTGGTTCGGTCGTTTGTACGGAAACTGCCAGCGTGGAGGTGGTAAACGACCCTGATGTTCCAATCGCCGAGGTGCTCCCACCAAATACCATTAGTTGCACCACACCTTTGATGTTATTGGATGGTAATGGTTCCACAGTAGGCGGTAATATCGAGTACGAATGGACGACAACAGACGGCTCCTTTTCCGGGCCGACCGATGAAATAACTGCTTATGCATCTTCGCCCGGCACCTACACGCTTACAGTTACGAACATTATCAACGGCTGCACCGATGAAATGACCGTTGAAGTTCAATCCAACTATAATTTTCCATCCTCGAACCCCGTGGCAAATGGAAATCTAAGCTGCGCCAACCCTACTGTCACTATTAACGGCAGTGGTTCAACACCGGCAGGACTGGTGTATGCTTGGTCAACAGTGGGAGGCAATATTACCTCGCCGCTTGACCAGCCCAGTATCACTGTGAATGCCCCAGGCAGCTATGAACTAACTGTCACGAACCCTAACAATGGTTGCTCCGATACGGAGGTGGTTTCAGTGACGGCCAACACGACGCCGCCAAATGCGGTTGTTATTCCTCCCAATGCCATCAGTTGCACAGCTACCAGCATTTCACTCAATGCCACTGGCTCATCAGGAACCGGGCTATTAAGTTTCAGTTGGTCAACCAATGGCGGCAATATCGTTTCGGGCATTGATTCGGCCAATCCTATTGTGAATGCCGTGGGCACCTATACCGTTACCGTCACGCAAAGCAGCAATGGTTGCACCGCAACGGCCAGTGTGCAGGTCACGGGCGACAACAACCTGCCCACCATCAGCATTGCACCGCCCAGCCAACTAACCTGCACGACCAATCAGACCACACTCAACGCAACCACCACGGGCAACAACTTGACCTACAACTGGACAACATCAGGCGGCACCATCGTGAACGGCGGTACTACCCTGACGCCGTTGGTCAGTGGAATCGGCACTTACACGCTCACGGTCTCCCAGCCCAATGGATGTACGGCAGTTTCGTCGGTACAAGTGACCAACAACCTGACGCCGCCGGTGGCCGAAGCTGGCCCACCTCCGACGCTGAACTGCCAATCCACCACTGCTACATTGAATGGCAACGGCTCGACTACTGGCACTGGCATCAGTTACCTTTGGACGACGACAAATGGGCAACTGGGAAACGGCACGACCACGCTCACGCCAACCATCAACTCGGCAGGGACGTATTACCTCACTGTTTCGAATGCAGCGAATGGTTGCTCCGCAATGGATTCGGTAATTGTCCAACAGAACAGCAGCTTGCCTACGGCGGCCATTTTGCCTCCGGCAATGCTTAATTGCACCACGGCCAGCACCATGCTGAATGCTTCAAGTTCCTCTTCGGGCAATGGCTTTACCTTTGTTTGGAGCACGACGGGCGGGCATTTCCTGCAAGACCAAAACACACTGACGCCTACGGTTGATGCCGCTGGCACTTATGTTTTGACCATCACCAATACTGCTTCGCAATGCACGAGCACAGCCAGCGTGACGGTCGCTGCGAACTTCAACACGCCCGTTGCGGCAGCAGCACCGCCTGTCATGCTCAACTGCGATGTTGCTTCGCAATTGCTCGATGCCACGGCCTCCACGTATGGCAACAACAGCCAATTCAATTGGACGGCGTCGCAGGGAGGCACTATTCAGAATGGCGGCACTACGCTGAACCCACTTATCAACAACCCCGGCGTTTATACGCTGATAATCAATGATTTGGACAGTCATTGCGCCGATACGGTGGCTGTGACGGTTGCAGAAGACGTGGCCCTCCCAGTCGCCAGCACTGGCCCGGCGGGGGTGCTGACCTGCACAACCACGGAATTGAACCTGAATGGAAACGGCTCCAGCCAAGGGCCGGAGTTTACTTATACTTGGACGACGACAAACGGCAATATCCTCGATGGCGATGACAGCTTGACGCCGCTCATCAATGCCCCCGGCAATTACCTGCTCACGGTCGAAAACACCAACAACGGCTGCACCAATGTAGCCACAGTTGCCGTCACGCAGAACGGAAATTTCCCTTCGGTAAATGCTGGGACGAGTGTTCCTCTGACCTGCTCGTTGACCGAAACCAACCTAAACGCCACCGCCGACCAAGGAACCCAATTCAGCTACCTCTGGACGACCGCCGATGGCGAAATCCTGGAGGACGAGACGACGTTGACACCGCTCATTGGGGCGGCGGGCACGTATGTTTTGACCGTGTCGAATGCACAGAACGGTTGCACTTCGACCTCCGCTGTGACAGTTGGCGAAAACACAATTGCGCCAACTGCCGATGCAGGTAGTCCTGGCATTTTATCATGTACACAAAATCAATTGGCGCTTAGTGGCAGCGGCTCTGCGCCTAATGGAACGGTGACATTTAATTGGGCAACCACCAACGGCAATATTCAAGCTGGAGAGGACACTGCAACCCCGACCATCAATGCACCCGGCACCTATATTTTAACCGTAACGAACAACGCCAATGGCTGCACAACGGAGTCGTCGGTCGTGATAGCGCAGGACGCCAGCCTCCCGGTAGCCGATGCAGGCACGGCGGACGACCTGACCTGTGTTGTGAACAGCGTTCAATTGGATGCAAGTGCTTCAAGCCAAGGCGCTGGATTTTCCTATCAATGGTCAACTGCCAATGGCCAATTCCAAGGCAGCACCAATACCTTGACCCCAACCGTGACCGCCCCCGGCACCTACCTGCTCACGGTCACGAACACGGCCAGTAATTGCACCACGATTTCAAGTGTGACCGTGCTGCTGGACAACCAGCCGCCTACCGTGAACCCAGGGCCAGCAGGGCAACTAACTTGCACGACCACGCAACTGCAATTGAATGCAAACGGCTCGTCATCGGGCGCTAATTATATTTACACTTGGACGACCTCGAATGGAGGGGCCATCACTGGCGCCACCACCTTGACCCCGACCATCACTGAGCCGGGGCTTTACACCCTTTCCATTACGAACAATGTGAATGGTTGTGCAGCAACCAACAGTGTGAACATCACGGAAAACACCACACCGCCCGCTGCCGCAGCAGCTGCGGGTGGACTGCTTACCTGTGCCAATCCTACGCTTAACCTGAGCGGCAATGGAAGCAGCACGGGGGCGGGTTTCAGCTATCTTTGGACGACCAGCAACGGCAACATCTTGAACGGCGAGACGACGCTGAATCCAACCGTGAACGAGGCTGGACTTTACCTACTCACTGTTACCAATACGCTCACTGGCTGCACGAACACGGCCCAATTGACGGCCATAGAAAACACCACCCCACCATTGGCCGATGCCGGACCGACTGCCACGTTGACCTGTAATGCGCCCAGTCTTTCCCTCAGTGGCTCAGGGTCGCAGGGGGTAGGTTTTGGCTACCTGTGGACGGCCAGCAATGGCGGCAATATCGTTTCAGGAGCAAATTCATTGGCGCCAACCATTGATGCAGGCGGCACTTATTTATTGACTGTGACCAACAGCGCCAATGGTTGCAGTTCCACTTCCCAAGTGGCCATTCAAGTGAACCAGACAGAGCCAACCGTCAGCATTTTGCCTCCGGCAATGCTCACTTGTTTGGAAGAAACCGCCGACCTTAACGGAACTGGCCCCACCACTGGCGGCCAATTTGAATACGCTTGGACAACGACGGGTGGCAACTTCACCGGCCCGCAAGATGCCTTGCAAACCAGCGTGGACGCTCCCGGCACTTATGTTTTGACCATCACCAACACGGCCAATGGTTGCGAAAGCAGCAGCCAAGTGACCGTGGGCGAGGACGTGGACAACCCGCAGGTGGACGCTGGACAGGGCTTGGTTTTGAATTGCAACGAAACACAAGGCAACTTAGCTGGCAGTACTGATTTGCCCAATGGCCAATGGGCGGCCAACTGGACGACGACGGACGGAAACCTTGTTGCTGGTGCAACCGGACTTAATCCAACAGTAGCTGCTCCCGGTACTTACATGCTGACCGTCACCAACTCGCTCACCGGCTGCACCAATACGGATGAAGTAACAGTGACGGAGGTTGTTTTTGCCAATTTCGAATTTGAAGTTACACCACCTTCGTGCATGGAAAGAACTGGCGTAATAGAGTTTATAGATGAAATAGGCGGAACGCCACCCTACCAGTTCTCGATTGATGGTGGGGCGACGTTCACTTCTCAGATGGCCATTGCCAATCTTTCCCCAGGTAATTATAACCTCGTTGTGCAGGACGCCAATGGCTGCGAACTGACGGACGTGGCTTACTTGCCTGAACCGCCTGTCGTGGTCGTCACGCTTGGAGCCGATACCTTGATAAACCTTGGCGATGCCTACCAATTGGATGTGCAGACCAGTTTACCAGATGCCGATATTGCCGCTATCGAATGGAGGGCCGACCCAAGCCTCAGTTGCTTGGACTGCCCCTCACCATTGGCATCGCCTCGCCAGCAGACCGACTATTATGTGAAAATAACGAGCATCCAAGGCTGCACAGCCGAATCCGATGTGACAGTGTTTGTGAAGAAGGAAGTGGATATCTATGTGCCGAACGCCTTCTCGCCCAATGGTGACGGCATCAACGATGTCTTCATGATTTTTGCCGGAGGCAACAGCATCGAGAAAATAAAGAGCTTCCTCGTATTTGACCGCTGGGGCGAAACGGTCTATCAATACTTTGATTTTCAGCCAAACGACCCGGCTTACAGTTGGGATGGCAAGCTGAGGGGCACCCAAATGAACCCAGCGGTCTTCGTGTGGTTTGCTGAGGTGGAATTGATAGATGGGAGCAAGCGGTTGTTGAAAGGGGATGTTAACTTGGCAAGGTAATTCCGAGGTTTTTTGTTGTTTTGAAAAAAATCAAGCATGGCTTCACCCTTCCCCGGCATGGACCCCTACCTCGAAGGGCATCTTTTCCCAGATGTCCACAACAGCCTTGCATACTTGATAAAAGTCCAACTGGCCCCTCGGCTTGGGCCAGCTTATACCGTTCACCTGAACAATTATACGGTGGAGGATACCCATCCTTCCGAAGATGTTGGCATCATGTACCCTGATGTCGAGGTGGTCCACAAGGCGGACATGTTGATGGAGCCTGCTGCCGCCACCTATCAACGGTTGCCTGTATTGACGCCAGAAACGGCCATTTTGCCCGACATCAAGCCCATTGAAGTGCGAATCCCAATTGTAGAAATCAGGGACAGAAAAGGCAACAAGCTCATCACTGCCATTGAAATCATATCACCTGTAAACAAGCGGTCGCCCGGCTTACAGCCATACCGTGAAAAGCGGCTGAGGTTGCATTATGGTGGTGTTCACCTCATAGAAATAGACCTTTTGCGGCGAGGGGAACGTCCGCTCTCCCATCCGTTCATTCCTAAATGCCATTATTTGGTGACGCTCATCCGGGCGGGCATCGGTCGGACGCATTTTTGGGCAATGTCCTTAAAAGACCAACTCCCTGTCATCCCGGTTCCGTTACGGCAGCCTGATGAGGATACGGTGCTGGATTTGGGCCAGGCCATGCGTGATTTGTATGAGCAGGGTGCATTTGATAAGTCCATCAATTACAACGAAACGCCACCGCCTCCATCCTTCACTGAGGAAGAATTGGCATGGATGAAAAATTTGCTGAACCAACCAACCTGACATTTTCATTTCTTTGCGGAAAACATTCACCGCATGAAATTTCAGCACTTAGCTAATCTCCTGCTTTTCCTGCCATTTTGCCTTTCGGCGCAGGATGATTTGCTCCGCAATTTTCAAAACCCGCCCAACGCCGCTCGCCCACGAGTCTGGCACCATTGGATGAACGGCAACATCACCAAAAACGGCATCCAAAAGGACATGGAATGGATGGCCCGCACGGGTATCGGCGGCTTCCAGAATTTTGACGCCAACCTCTTCACGCCGCAGGTGGTGGAGAAAAAACTGGTGTTCATGACGCCGGAATGGAAGGATGCCTTCAAGCACATGACCAAATTGGCGGATGAAAAAGGCTTGGAAATGGCCATCGCTGGCTCGCCCGGTTGGTCGGTGACGGGCGGCCCGTGGGTACCCGCCGAAGATGGGATGAAGAAATACGTCTTTACCCGCACGAGGGTGGAAGGTGGTAAACCATTCAACGGAAAACTGCCGCAGCCAGCAGCAACATCCGGCAAGTTTGGCAATGTCAGTATCCCTAAAACCTCAGCAATGGGCGAAGAATCCAAGCCCGTGCAGGAGTACTACGCCGATGCCCTCGTCATAGCCTACAAGCTGCTCGACGTGGACGTGCCGTTGGCCAGCATGAACCCCAAGGTCACTTCCAGTGGCGGAAATTTCACGCTCAAAGACTTGACAGACAATGATTTAAATAAAGTCAGCTTCCTGCCGCCGATGGCCATTGGCGAGGATATGTGGATTCAATATGAGTTCGCTGCTCCGCAAACTTTCAAGGCGGCCTCCATTGCTGGAGCCAACCACACCATGCTCGAAGAGTTCAACGGTGGCCCGCTCAACCGCAGCATCAAGGTCAGTGACGACGGGGTGAATTTCCGAAAAATTGCCTCCTTCACGGGCAGCATCAACCCACTGAACACAACGGCATTCCCTGCCGCCACGGCGAAATATTGGCGGCTATGCTACGAAACATTGAAGCCTGCGGTGAACCCTTGGGTCGCCATGATGACGGGCGGGGGCGGCGATGGCAAGCCAGAAGGCGTCAACGTGGCCGAGTGGATGCTCTACACCGCCGACCGCATTGACCAAGCCGAAGACAAGGCCGCCTTCACACCGTGGCGGGAGGATTACCCCTCCTATTTGGCTGAAAATGCCGACGCCATTCCTTTGGAAAACGTCGTTGATTTGACCCAAAAAATGAAGCCTGATGGTAGTTTGGATTGGACACCACCTTCAACAGGAAATTGGCTGATTTTACGATTCGGCTACTCGCTCACAGGCCGCCAAAACCACCCCGCTTCACCAGAAGCCACCGGCCTCGAAGTGGACAAATTGGACAAGGAGGCCGTCCGAAAGTACATCAATGCCTACCTCGACATGTACAAGGATGCCACTGGCGGCTTGATGGGCGACAAGGGGCTGAGCCATATGATTTTGGACAGCTACGAGGCGGGCCACATGACCTGGACGAAGGCGATGCCAGAAGAATTTGCGAAGCGAAGGGGCTACCGCATCGAGCCGTGGGTGCCCGTGCTGACAGGCAGAATCGTGAAAAGCCGAGAGGCCAGCGAGGCGTTTTTGTGGGATTTTCGGAAGACCATCGGTGAGATGATTGCCGAAAACCACTACGATGTCATTGGCGAGGAACTGCACAAACGGGGCATGAAACGCTACACCGAGTCGCACGAAGACCGCCGGATTTACCTCGCCGATGGCATGGACGTGAAGCGCAATTCCGACATCCCGATGAGCGCCATGTGGACGCCTGGCAGCTTGGCGGGTGGCTCGGATGAAGAGGTGCGCAGTGAGGCCGACATACGGGAAAGCGCTTCGGTAGCGCATATCTATGGCAAGCCGATTGTGGCTGCCGAGAGCATGACTTCGGTGCAAAACGCCTTTACCTGGCACCCTGAAAAGCTAAAGCGTACGGCGGATTTGGAGCTGGCCAGCGGCCTGAACCGCTTCGTCATTCACACCTCGGTCCACCAGCCGCTGGACGACAAGCTGCCCGGTTTTTCGTTGGGGCCATTCGGCCAATATTTCAGCAGGCATGAGACCTGGTCGGGCGCTGGCGCAAAGGCTTGGGTGGACTACCTCAGCCGCTCCTGCCACCTTTTGCAGCAGGGCAGACACGTTGCCGATATACTGGTTTATTATGGGGAGAACACGAACCTGACTTGGCGTTTCAAAGAAGCATTGCCGAGCATCCCTGGATACGAATACGATTTCGTCAATTCCTCAGCAGTAGTGAATGTATTAGAGGTTGAAAATGGCAAAATCACCACACCCGGTGGCGGCTCGTACAGCATTTTGGTGCTGGATGAAACGGCCAAATTGATGACGCTGCCCGTTCTTAAAAAGCTACGTGACTTGGTAAAGGCTGGTGCTAAGATGACGGGCTTTAAACCGCAAAAAACGCCTAGCCTGAGCGACGACCCAGCCGAGTTTCAGGCCGTGCTGAATGAGTTGTGGAACCACCCAAACGTTTCCAACCAACCTGCTGCCAACTTGCTGAAATCGCAGGGTGTTTCGGAGGATGTGATTGTCAAAAACAACAAGGCGAAAGTGCTTTATGTGCACCGTAAAACGGCTGATACGGACATTTACTGGCTGAACAGCCGCAGCGCAGAGGCGAACAGCGCCGAGGTGAGTTTCCGGGAAAGTGGCCGTGTACCAGAACTATGGAATGCCCAAACGGGCAAGACCTCGAAGCTGGCTTGGCGAATCGAAAACGGGCGTACCATCATCCCGCTGGAGTTCGAGCCTTGGGACGCCGTTTTCATCATTTTCAAGGATAAAACTAATGAATTGAGTGCTGCTTTGCCGAAGGCCACAGAACAAGAAATCTCCAAGATGAACGGCACTTGGCAGGTGGATTTTCAGGAAAAACGAGGTGCGCCAAAAACGGCCCTGTTCGATAAACTTGCATCTTGGTCAGACCATAGTTTCAAAGGCATTAAATACTTCTCAGGCACGGCGACCTATCACAACGCATTCAATATCAAGGAGTTGGCGGTAGGCAGCCACTACTTGCTCGACCTTGGTGACGTGAAGAATATCGCAGAAGTCATTGTGAATGGCAAAACCATTGGTACGCTCTGGAAAACGCCCTTCAAAATTGACATCACCGAAGCGGTGAAAAAGGGAACGAACCAACTTGAAATCAAGGTGACGAACACTTGGGTGAACCGCCTCATCGGTGATGCACAGCCCAATGCAACGGAGAAAATCACGTTCACGACCATGCCTTTTTATCGGGGGAGCGAGCCGCTATTGCCATCAGGGTTGTTGGGGCCGGTGCGGGTATTGGAGCAGAAATGATAACGCATTCATCGCCAAAAATTGCCAAGTTATCCACTTTCAGTTTTTATGTTCGTGGTTTGAATTTGCTTCGCAACTTCATGCCTCGTTGATTGGGTGATTCAAAATTCATTTTAGATTTATTTATTCTCAACATGAAACTTAAACTTCTGTTTTTCAGCGCCTTAGCAGCGTTTTTCCTTTTTTCTTCCTGTAAAAAGGAAACACCCCGTGTCCTCGTCTTTTCCAAGACCGCAGGCTTCCGCCACGAGAGCATCGAGGCGGGCAAGGTGGCCATGTTGGCGATGGGCGCTAAATATCAGTTCCAAGTGGACACCACAGAGAACGACTCCGCTTTTTACGAAGACAATCTAAAAAAATACCACGCCGTGGTCTTTCTCAATACCACTGGCGACGTGCTCAACCCAGAGCAGCAAAACAATTTCGAGCGTTGGATGCAGGCGGGCGGCGGCTGGGTCGGCATCCACTCGGCCACGGACACGGAGTACGGCTGGCCTTGGTACGGCAAAATGGCGGGGGCCTATTTCAAGGACCACCCCGGCAACCCCAATGTGCAGGAGGGCGAGTACTACGTCGTGGACAAAAACCATGAGGCTTGCAAGCACCTGCCCGACCGCTTCAAACGCACGGACGAGTTCTACAATTTCAAGCAAATGAACAAGGACGTGAAGCCGCTCGTGGCCATTGACGAAAAGACCTACAAAGAGGGCAATATGGGCGACGACCACCCGATGACCTGGTACCACGAGTACGACGGTGGCAGGGCGTTTTACACGGCGATGGGCCACACCATCGAGTCGTTTTCGGAGGAACTTTTCCTCGAACACGTCTGGGGTGGCCTGAAGTGGGCGCTCGACGATGGCAAACCTAAAGCCTTGAATTACAGCGCAGTACGCACGCCGAGGATGCCGGAGGAGAACCGCTTCAACAAGGTGGTACTGGAAGAGGGGCTGAACGAACCCATCGAACTGGCGCTGCTGCCGAGCGGCAATGTGCTCTACATCGAGCGGCATGGCGCCATCAAGATTTACGACCAAGAAATGAAGGCGACGATGGTGGTGGATACCATCCCTATCAGCCACGAGTACACCAGCGCCGAGGGCAAAAAATCGGAGGCGGAGGACGGGCTGTTGGGTGTGAAGCTCGACCCCGATTTTGAAAAAAACAATTTCATCTACTTCTATTATTCGCCCGCTGGCGACACGGCGGAGAACGTGCTGGCCCGCTATGTTTTGAAGGACGAAAAGCTCGACCGGGCTTCCAAGAAGGTCATCATCCGCATCCCCGTGCAGCGGGAGGAGTGCTGCCATACGGGCGGCTCCATTGACTTTGACGCACAGGGCAACCTCTACCTGAGCACGGGCGACAACACCAGCCCCCGTGATTTTGCCTACGGCCCCAACGATGAGCGGCCCAAGCGCAGCCCGTGGGATGCCCAGAAATCGAGCGGCAACACCAATGATTTGCGGGGCAAAATCATCCGCATCAAAGTGCAGCCGGATGGCTCTTATACCATTCCCGAAGGCAACCTTTTCCCCAAGGGAACCGACAAGACACGTCCCGAAATCTATGCGATGGGCTTGCGCAACCCCTACCGCATTTCGGTGGACAAAAAAACGGGCTACCTCTACTGGGGCGAGGTCGGGCCGGACGCCAACAACGACTCAATTCCTTATGGCACAAGGGGTTACGACGAGGTGAACCAAGCCAAAAAGGCGGGTTTCTTTGGCTGGCCATACTTCGTGGGCAAGAACTATCCCTACGTTGAGTATGATTTTACTGCGAAAAAAAGCGGCGAAAAATACAACCCGGAGAAGCCCATCAACAACTCGCCGAACAACACGGGCCTGACCGAATTGCCGCCCGTCAGCCCGCCGTTCATCTGGTATCCGTATGCCGAGTCGGAGGAGTTTCCGTTGGTCGGAACGGGTGGCCGGAACGCCATGGCTGGTCCCGCTTTTTACAGCGAGGATTTCAAGGGAGCAAAGCGGCCCTTCCCCGATTATTACAACAACAAGCTCTTCATCTACGAATGGATGCGGGGCTGGATAATGGCCGTGACCCTCGACAAAGAAGGCAACTATGAAAGCATGGAGCCGTTCATGGGCAGCCACAAGTTCAGCAACCCAATTGACATGGAATTCAGCAAGGACGGGGATTTGTACGTGCTGGAATACGGCACGGCATGGTTCACGGGCAACCCCGACGCCCGCCTCGTGCGCATAGAGTACACGGCTGGCAACCGCAATCCGCAGGTGAAAGTGAAGGCGGACAAGACGCAGGGCGCTGTGCCGTTTGCCACGCATTTCACCTCGAAAGGCACTGCCGATTGGGACAAGGACGAGGTGAGCTACAAATGGAACGTGGTTTCGCCGGACGGCAAAACAGTCGGAACGTTTAACACGCCCGACCTCGATTTTACTTTTGACAAACCGGGCACCTACAAGGTCGAACTGACCGTGAGCGATGGCAAGGGCGGAGAGTCCGTTTCAACGACCGAAGTGCAGGCTGGCAATGAGCCGCCTGTGGTCGAATTGAAGATTACGAAAGGCAACGGCGGTTTCTTCTTCCCCGGACAATCCTTTGATTATGAGGTTGTTGTAAACGACAAGGAGGACGGCAGCACAGGTTCGGGCATTGCGCCGGAGGCCGTCAGCGTGACGATTGACTACCTGCCTGAGGGCTTCGACAAGGCGCTGATTGCGCAGGGACACCAATTTGCCGACAACCTCGCAGGCTCTATCGGCAAGTCGCTGATGGACAAATCGGACTGCAACTCCTGCCACAAGCTCGACCAGAAATCCATCGGGCCGAACTACATGGACATTTCCAAGAAGTACAAAACCGACCCAAAAGCGCCGAAGTATTTGGCACAAAAAATCAAGAACGGTGGCGGCGGCGTCTGGGGCGAAGTGATGATGGCTGCACACCCCAGCCTCAAGGATGGCGACGTGGCCGAAATGGTGAAATACATCCTTGGCCTGACGCAAAAGCCCGCCAACTCCCTGCCGCTGAAAGGCAGTTACACGACCGCCATTCCCAAGGGGCAAAGCGACCAAGGCGTGTTCATCCTGAGGGCAGCATATACCGATAAGGGGGCTAACGGCATCCCCGGCATCCGTGGCGAGCAGACTTTGGTGCTGCGCAATGCCAGCCTGAGCGCCGCCGCTGCCGACGAAATCAAGGATATCATGAAAATGAAGATACCCGGCACGGAGATGAACATTGCCATTGCCCAGAAAGACGGTGCTTGGATAGCCTTCAAGCAGTTGGATTTGTCGGGCATAGGAACTGTTACCGTCATCGCCAATGCCCCCAGCAATTATGGCATGACGGGCGGCACTGTGGAGGTGCGCCTCGGCTCGCCAACTGGTGAACTCATTGGCACTTCCTCGCCCATCACGCCAACGGAAATGAATCCCAATGCGCCGCCTTCTGACATGAAACCGTCCATTGCGGTAGCACCTTTGAAACCCACGCAGGGCAAACAGGATGTCTATTTCGTCTGCAAAGGCACGGGCGGTGGCGCTGCTGGGCTATTTGTGATGATGCAGGTGATGTTCCAGGGGGGCGGAAAGCCGAATATGTAAGGGGTTTCAACGTCGGCGAGGTTTTGACCCTCGCCGACGTTGCAGTAACGGAAGAATTAGGATAACTTTGGAAAAAAAAGAGTCATGGAAGCAGTTGCAAAATTGCCATTAACGCTGGATGAACGATTGAAACTGGGCAAGGAACTACGTATCCCTGCCAGTTGGGAGGATTTTTTGGACATGCTCGAAGAATGCGAGTACCGCATTGAATATGAACAAGAAGAAATCATTTCATTTATGGGATTCGGCACACCTAACCACGAGAAAATCATCGCAAAATTGAACCAGTTGTTGCTCAATTTGCTGAATGAAAACCTCTTCAATGTATTCGGCAGCAACCTCGCCCTTCATATTCCTGACTTTGTTAAAAGGTATTATAATGCTGATGTAGCCGTGGTTAAAGGCGAGAATGAAACAGTGGTGCTTAGGGGAGGCATGGTCTCCGTTGCCAATCCAGTGCTCATCATTGAAGTTTTGTCTGCTTCAACCCGAATTTTTGACGGGAACGTGAAGCTGAAAAATTACCGAAAAATCCCTTCCGTTCAGCAAGTCCTATACTTGGAAAGCGCAGAAATGCACGTGACGAGCTATACTAGGATTGGCGAAAACGAATGGCGCCTATTGGAATATTCAAGCAAAAAAGATGAAGTTCCTATTTTGGAGGAAGGCAAAATCAAGCTGTCTGACATCTACAACAAGGTAAACATCTGATTATCAACCAATTTTCACTTAAAGTAAATATGAAAAAACTGACAATACTCACCAGCATGGTGCTTGGGTTTCTGTGCCCAGCCTTCACACAAAAAATTATTGACCTCCAATCTACCCCCAACCCGCCCGACATCAATTGGGACAGGCCAGAGCGGCAATATTTCAGCAATGTCTGGCAGACGGAGGTTGTTACCAATGTCAGCAAACCAACGCTGACCGTCCACCTGCCTGACCCCGCCACTGCCAACGGCACGGCGCTCGTCATCGCACCTGGCGGCGGCTTCATGGCACACAGCATCAACAGCGAGGGCAATTGGGTGGCCGATTGGGCGGTGAAGCATGGCATCACGGCCTTCGTGCTGAAGTACCGGGTGGCCCCTTCTGGTGAAGACGCTACGGCTGAATTCCAGCAGGCAGTAGGCGACCGGGAGGCGTTTATGAAAAAAGTTGGGGCCGTCATTCCGCTGTCAGTAGCGGATGGGCGGGCTGCCATCGAGTATGTGCGCAGCCATGCCGCCGAGTACGGCGTGAAGCCAGACCGCATCGGCATCATCGGCTTTTCGGCAGGCGGTGGCGTGGTCGGTGGGGTGGTGTACGACCACTCCCCAGCAAGTCGGCCCGACTTTGCAGTGCCCGTTTATTCTGCGTTGCAACGGGACGACAGCCAGCCCGTGCCAGCCGACGCCATGCCCATTTTCGTGGTCTGTTCCGCCGATGATGTTTTCGGCTTCCAGAACCAAAGCGCCGATATTTTCAAGAAATGGAATGCTGCCGGAAAGCCTGCCGAATTGCATATTTATGAAAAGGGCGGTCACGGCTACGGAGCCAGGAAACAGGGTATGCCGAGCGACAAATGGCTGGATGCTTTTGGCGAGTGGTTAAAGTCGCATGGGTGGATGAACTGAGTTCCGTTATGTAGGCGTCGGGGGGAGGTTTTAAACCACCCCGAAGTTTGAATTTCGGTTTTAAGACATTGAAAAACAACATTTTATGAAAAAAATCTCCTCGCTAATTGTTTGCCTTGCGTTCAGCGCAATTCAGCTTTTCTCCCAAAACAACGATGGCTTCCCGGTTCAAACGACCATCGAAAACGGCACCATTGAGGGTAATTATGACACCAAGACGGGCATCCAAAAATACTTCGGGATTCCTTTTGCCAAGCCGCCCATCGGCAACCTGCGCTGGAAGGCCCCGCAACCGGCAGACAACTGGACGGGCGTGAAGCAGACCAAACAGTTTGGCCCACGTGCCATGCAAAAACTCGTTTGGGGCGATATGCACTCCCGCTCCAATGGCGTCAGCGAGGACTGCCTTTACCTCAATGTTTGGACGCCAGCGAAACGCAATACGAAGGGCCTGCCAGTGTTGGTCTATTTCTACGGCGGCGGCTTCGTGGCTGGCGATGGCTCCGAGCCTCGCTACGATGGCGAACACATGGCGCAGGAAGGTATCGTGGTGGTCACTTGCAATTACCGATTGAACATTTTCGGCTTCTTTGCCCACCCCGAACTGAGCGCCGAAGCGCCCTACAAAGCCTCCGGCAACTATGGCCTGCTCGACCAAGTGGCTGCGCTGCAATGGGTGCAGCGCAATATCGCTGCCTTCGGTGGCGACCCCAAAAAGGTGACGATTTGTGGGGAGTCGGCAGGCTCGATTTCTGTGAGCTACCAGATGGCATCGCCGCTGGCGAAAGGCCTGATTGCAGGGGCAATGGGGGAAAGTGGAGCTGGGATCAACCCCACGCTTGCACCTGTACCGCTGGCAGAAGCCGAGAAAACGGGAGCCGATTTTGCCAAAAACGCTGGCTACCCAAGCATCAAGGAGTTGCGGGCGCTGTCGGCTCGTGAGGTTTACGAAATCTACAATGAGAGCAACCGTTTCGGCTTTCCGGTGGTGATGGACGGCCATTTTTTATCGAAAACACTGCCGCAAATCTTTGCCGCCAAGGAGCAGGCGCAGGTGCCGCTACTGCTCGGATGGAACTCTGCCGAGATACCGGGCATGGCCTTCATGCAAGGTCAACCATTTTCGAAAGAGAACTTCACGAACCGGGTGAAGGCGGAGTACCCCAATGATTATGAGGAAGTTATGAAGCTATATCCTTGCTCCACAGAGCGGGAGATAGAGGTGGCCGCTACGAACTTGGCCTCCGACCGATTTATCTCCTACTCGACTTGGAAATGGGCCGACCTGCATATCCGAAACAGCCAGCAGCCTGTTTACCGCTACCTGTACAGCAAGCTGCGCCCGCCTCTCCGTGACAATAATATGACCTCCGGTTTTGCAGGTGGAACAGCGCCGAAAGATCCCAATGCCCCGCCACCCCCGCCCGCCGTGGGTGCGCCACATGCTTGCGAAATCGAGTATTGTATGGGCAACTTGCCACTCATCCACGATTTTGCATGGACGCCAGAAGACTTTAAAGTCTCCGAAACGATGATGAAGTACTTCGCCAATTTTATCAAAACGGGCAACCCGAACGGCGAGAAACTGCCCGATTGGCCTGCTGCCAAGGCGGGCGAAAATGCTCCTAATGTTATGATTTTGGACACTGAGTCGAAGGCTGAAAAGGCGGTGAACGATGGGCGTTATCGGTTTTTGGACAAGAGCTATAAGAATAATTGAAGATAACCATGCAAGACGAAAAACACCTACCAACCGAAGAATTCGAGCGGCAGCCCGTGCCCGCCTCCCACTGGAAAGACTGGCGCAGCTTCCTCGGCATGTACGCCGGGGAGCATGCCGCAGGCACGGAGTTCGTCATCGGGCCACTATTCCTGACGGCGGGCGTGAGTGCCTTCGACCTTATTGTTGGGCTGTTGCTCGGCAATTTCCTTGCGGTGCTTTCCTGGCGTTTCCTCACCGCCGAAATCGCCACCAAGCACCGCCTCACGCTGTATTTCCAGTTGGAAAAAATTTGCGGGAAAAACCTCGTCACGCTGTACAACATCTCCAACGGCATCCTGTTCTGCTTCTTGGCGGGCAGCATGATAACCGTCTCGGCCACTGCGGTCGGCATCCCGTTCGACATGCCAATGCCCCAACTGACGGACACCATGCCGAACGGTGTCACCTGGGTCGTCATCGTGCTGGCGCTGGGTGCACTGTTCACCTTCATTGCCGCCAAAGGCTACAACACCGTGGCCAAGGCCGCCAACTGGATGGCCCCCATCATCGTGCTGGGCTTTTTGTTAGCAGGTTTTGCTGCCTTGCGGCAATTGGGCGTCAGCAGCTTCGGCCAGTTCTGGGACATCTGGGGAGAGGGCGGCGAACCATTCCCCGGCCAAATCAAATACACCTTTTGGCACGTCGTCATCTGGTCGTGGTTCTGCAATGCGGCCATGCATATCGGCATGAGCGACCTTTCGGTTTTCCGCTTCGCAAAAAGCGCAAAAGCTGGATGGACGACCGCCGCCGGGATGTACGTGGGCCACTACATGGCGTGGATTGCGGCAGCATTGCTTTACGCAGCCTACCTGAAAACGCCAGAAGCGGCGGCTATTTTGGCCAATGGCCAAGCCCCGCCCGTAGCACCCGGCCCCTTGGCCTACAATGCCATCGGCATCCTCGGCATCGTGACCGTCATCCTCGCTGGCTGGACGACCGCTAATCCCACGATTTACCGCTCTGGGCTTGCGTTTCAGGCGATTTTACCTAAGGCAAGCACCACTTGGGCGACGGTCATAGCAGGTACGGTAGCAACCATTGCTGGGCTGTTCCCCGCCTTTGCCATGAAGCTGCTGGACTTCGTGGCGGTCTATGGGTTCATTCTTGCTCCTGTTGGTGCGGTCATTGTGTTCGAGCATTTCTTTGCGGAGCGGTTTGGGGTGGTGAAAAACTATGCGGAAAAGGCGGGCATCAGCTTCAATATGGCGGTGCTGTTGGCTTGGGCATTGAGCGGAGGGCTGTTTTATTTTGTGTCAAAATCGCAGGGGGTGTTCCTGTCATTTTTGACGCTTCCGGCTTGGGTTGGGTGTGGGGTGTTGTATTTGGGACTGAGTAAATGGATGCAGAAATCAAAATGACAAATGAATATTAATTGGAAACACATAGTTCGAGAGTTGCTTCTCTTTCTCGGATTTTATATCCTAAGTGGATTTTTAGGTTGTTTGCACACTATTTATTTGCCTTTAGACAGTATTTACTTTGGAGGACAACCACTTGACCATATCGGAGGTTCAACATTTTTAGACTGTATGTACTTTGAGTTGGTCTGTCGTTGGCAGGTGATCATAAAGATAGCCTTTTACTTTTGGGCTATTTTCCGAATCGCTTCCTTGATATTTAGAGCAATAAAGAAATTATGGCGGAACGGAAAATTAGATTAAATCACTTCAACAATACATGGATCACCTCGGCCGCAACAATAGCTTTTAGCATGAAAAAACATCACTTCACCTACTTTTTGCTTTTCATCGCAAGCACTGCTTTTACCCAAAAAAGCCAAACGCTGAGTTCCCCGAACGGACGCATTCAAATCAGGGTCACGGTTGGCGAAACCTTGCAGTTTGAGGTGTTGCATGAGGGCAGGCAGGTCGTTGCGCCCTCATCGCCAAGGATGGTTTTGTCGGATGGCCAAGAACTTGGCAAGTCGCCAGTGCCGCAAAAGGCACAAAACCGAGCGGTCAAGGAAACCATTATCCCGCCTGTTGCCATCAAGCGCAAGGTGATTCCCGACAATTTCAATGAGCTGACCTTGCAGTTCAAGGGGCGGTACAGCCTGCAATTCCGGGCTTACGACGATGGCGTGGCTTACCGATTCCAGACCCAGTTTGCCGACAGCATCACCGTTGTCAACGAGGCGGCAGAATTTAACGTGAACAGGACGGCCACGGTTTGGTACCCACAGGTGGTCAAGCGGGACAGTGTTGATATTTTCCACACCAGTTTTGAAGAACCCTACCAAATAAAGCCATTGGACAGCATCGGCAGGGATGCCCTCATGTTTTCGCCAGTATTGGTTGACGCCGGAAATGGCCTGCGGTTAGTGCTCACGGAGTCAGACCTGGAGGATTATCCCGGTATGTTTTTGTCGGCTTTGGACGGCGGCTTGAAGGGCGTTTTTGCACCGTACCCACTGGCCTTGAAAATGACCGAGGGGGAGTTCCCAGCCGAAATCGTCACGCAACGTGCCGATTATATCGCTCGCACCATTGGCAATCGCAGTTTCCCTTGGCGGGTAATGGTGCTGGGGGACGACAAGACCTTGCCCTCCACCGACCTTGTTTACCGCCTCGCCTCGCCCAATCGGCTCGGCGATGTCTCTTGGATAAAACCGGGCAGGGGCACGGACGAATGGATAATCAATATTGCACTCTACAACGTCCCATTCAAGGCAGGCATCAACACCGCTACTTACAAATACTATATTGATTTCGCAAAACGCTTTGGTTTTCAGCGGATTATGCTCGATGCTGGCTGGTCAGAGGTAAAAGACCTTTTCAAAATAAACCCTGATTTGGATATGGAAGAAATCGCTCGTTATGCCCGCTCGCAAGGCATCGGCTTGAGCCTTTGGACGCTGGCCTCTACCTTGGAACGCCAGCTCGAACCCGCATTAGAGCAGTTTCAACGATGGGGCGTGGACTTCATCATGACTGATTTCATGGACCGGGACGACCAGGCCATGGTCAATTTTTATCCAAAAATCGCAGAGGCCTGTGCCCGCCGGAAAATCATGGTCATGTACCACGGCGCTTTCAAGCCGGCAGGGTTCGAGCGCACCTACCCAAATGCCATCACCCGTGAGGGCGTCCTTGGGTCTGAATACAACGCTTGGAGCAGCAAGGCCACACCCGAGAACAACGTCCAGCAGGCGTTCATCCGCATGGTTTCCGGGCCTTTGGACTATGAGCCGGGCATTCTCGACAATGCAACCCAGTTCACTTTCCGGCCAATATGGGGAAAAGTCATGTCGCAAGGAACCCGCTGCCACCAGTTGAGCATGTTCGTAGTTTACGACAGCCCGCTCCAGATTTTTTCGGGAAACCCCAGCACTGGGTTGCAGGAGCCTATATTCATGGAACTATTAGGCAGCATTCCAACGGTTTGGGATGAAACGCTGGTGCCAGCCGCTGTCCTCGGCGACTATGTGGTGATGGCCCGTAAAAATGGCAACGATTGGTTCATTGCAGCCATGAACGACTGGACGGAGCGGGAAATCAGCCTCCCGCTGGACTTTCTCAGCGACGGCAACTACGAGGCGACGATTTGTGCAGATGGTGTGAATGCAGACAGAATTGCTTCAGACTACTTGATTTCAACTGACGTTGTTTCAAAAAACTCAGCTTTGAAAATTCGCCTTGCAGCTGGTGGCGGCTATCTGGCAAGACTTCAGAAAAAGTAGTAAAACAATGAAACAAGTAAGAAAATCATATTACATGAACTTCCACCATGTCAACTACCTCTGGGACGATATGCACGCCGCCACCCTTGGCGACGACCAAATCGCCCTTTTCCTCTACCGTTCCAACATCCTTGGGGCCGACCTCCGCATCACCAATTATGGTGGCGGCAATACTTCCTGCAAAACCATTGAAAAAGATCCACTCACGGGCAAGGAGGTCGAGGTGATGTGGGTCAAAGGCTCCGGTGGCGACATCGGCACACTGACCCGAAAGGGCATTGCCGGGCTGTATGTTGAAAAACTGCATCAGCTCAAGCAACGCTACCGGGGCATCGAGTTTGAGGATGAAATTGTGGGGCTGCAACTGCATTGCCTCTACGACCTCAATAGCGCCGCACCGAGCATTGACACGCCGCTGCATGGGCTGTTACCGTTCAAGCATATTGACCACCTCCACCCCGATGCCGCCATTGCCATCGCTGCTGCAAAGGACAGCCGGGCCATCACGCAAGAAATCTGGGGTGACACGATGGGATGGGTGCCCTGGCAACGGCCCGGCTTCGACCTTGCTTTGCAATTAGAGAAATGCCTTGCCGAGAACCCTGGCATCCGGGGCATCGTGCTGGGCGGGCATGGGCTTTTCACTTGGGGCGATACCTCGAAGGAGTGCTATCTCAACTCGCTGGAAGTCATTGAACAGGCGAGTGTTTTTATTGAAAATGCTGGCGGTTCGGCCAACGATGCCACCTCTGTTAGAATTCAAAACTCTAACAGAGGTGGCATCGTTGGACGAACCGCCACTGTCAAGTCAATTTTTGGCGGAGCCAAAATGCAAAGCCTTGATAACGAGGCACGTAGGAAACAGGCGGCGGCGATTGCTCCGATTTTGCGGGGCTTTTGTTCAAGTGAAAGAAGGATGATTGGGCATTTCACGGATGACCCACGAGTTTTGGAATTCGTCAACTCCAACGACCTCGACCGTCTCGCACCACTGGGTACAAGCTGCCCCGACCACTTCCTTCGGACGAAAATCCAGCCGCTGGTTTTGCAGCTTTCGCCGACTGCCCAGACTTCCGAAATTTCTAAAATTTCGGAAGTCTTAGCCCCACAATTCGAGCAATACCGGGCCGAGTACGCAGCCTATTACGACACCTGCAAGCACCCCAATTCCCCCGCCATGCGTGACCCGAATCCGGTGGTCATACTTTGGCCGGGTGTGGGCATGTTCACATTTGCGAAGGACAAACAGACCGCCCGTGTGGCCGCCGAGTTTTACATCAATGCCATCAACGTGATGCGGGGTGCCGAGGCCATTTCGGAGTACACGGCGCTGCCCCGGCAAGAGGCTTTCGACATCGAATATTGGCTATTGGAAGAGGCGAAATTACAGCGCATGCCCAAGCCGAAACCGCTCAGTGGGCGGGTGGCGCTCGTGACGGGCAGCGGTGGCGGCATTGGTTTGGCAACTGCCAAAAAGCTGGCAGCAGAGGGCGCTTGCGTGGTGCTGAACGATGTGGACGAGCAGCGTTTGGTGGAGGCGAAAAAACAACTTTCCGAAAGTTCTCAACTTTCGGAAAGTTGTTTTTTCGTCACCTTAAACGTTACCAATTCCAACTCCGTAGCCGGTGCTTTCGAGGCGGCCTGCCTCGCCTTCGGCGGGGTGGACATCGTGGTGAACAATGCGGGCATCAGCATCTCGAAGGGCATCCTCGACCATACCGTGGGCGACTGGGACAGGTTGCAGGACATCCTCGTAAAGGGCCAATTCCTCGTCTCGCAAGCTGGCGTGGAAGTGATGCGCAAACAGGGCTTCGGGGGCGACATCGTGAACATCGTGAGCAAAAATGCCGTGGTGGCTGGCCCAAACAACGTGGGCTACGGAGCGGCGAAGGCTGCTCAAGCACATATTACCCGCCTTCTCGCTGCTGAGCTTGGCCCCGACCATATCCGGGTGAACATGGTGAACCCCGACGCCGTCATTGCTGGCTCGAACATCTGGGCGGGCGGCTGGGCGGAGGGCCGTGCAAAGGCTTATGGTGTGACGGTGGAGGAACTGCCCGCCTACTACGCCAAGCGGACATTGCTCGGTGAAATCATCTTGCCGGAGGATATTGCGAATGCGGTTTTTGTCCTAGTGGGCGGGCTGCTGAACAAGAGCACTGGCAATGCGCTGAACGTGGATGGGGGCGTGGCGATGGGGTTTTTAAGGTAAACATGATGGAAAAACGAGCCTTCAAAATGCACCTCAATCCCGGCCAAGCCGAGGAATACCGCCGCCGCCATGACGAACTCTGGCCGGAGTTGGCCGACCTGTTGCGCAGCACGGGTATCCGCAACTATTCCATTTTTTTAGATGAGGAAACGAATACGCTTTTCGGCGTTTTGGACATAGACGACCCAGTGGCACTCGGTGAATTGCCCAAGCACCCAGTGATGCAGCAGTGGTGGGCGTATATGAAGGATATTATGGCAACCAATGCCGATAATTCACCAGTTTCAGTACCTTTGAAGCAGGTGTTTTTCCTTCCATAATTTAAACTCTCTACCATGAAAAAGTACTTATTCCTTCTTGCAGTCATGGTATCCATCTTCTCTTGTCAGGATGAACAGCCGATTGTTCAACCCTTAATCACCGGCTTTGAGCCAAATGCGGCAGGGATGTGCGAATGGGTTCGAATTGTTGGCAGCCAGTTTGATTCCATCGCCGCCAATAATCAGGTCAAATTCAATGGGGTTCAAGCCGAAATTGAGTTTGCAAGCGACACAGTGCTGTTGGTTCGAGTGCCTGTTGACGCTTCCAGTGGACCAATCGAAGTGACCGTTGGAGGTCAAACAATATTGAGCAATGAACCATTTACGCTACTTAAAGGCCATTGGAAGCAACTTCCTGATTTTCCGGGCCATAGTAGGTTCGAGGCAACAGGGTTTGTACTCAACGGCAAACTGTACATTGGCCTTGGCTCGCAAGGGAGCGTTTTTTACGATGATTTTTGGGAATACGACCCTGCTACGGGCGCTTGGACGCAAAAGGCTGATTATCCCGGTGGCGAACAACATTCGGCAACAGGGTTTGAACTGAACGGCAAGGGTTATATTGGATTCGGTAGCAATGCAACTGGTGAACTGTACGAGTACGATGCTGCCAATGATGCTTGGACGCAGAAGGCTTCTAACGCTATTTGTGGTGGAAGTGGGCCATACGTGTTTACTATGAACGGTAAGGCATATATCGGCTGTTCGAAGTTAGATGGCAACCATTTTTTCGAGTATGACCCAACAGCCGATGCATGGACGGAGATTCCCTCGGCCCCTCCGGGCGATAACCGTGTTAATGGCGTAGGCTTCACGCTGGACGAAAAAGGTTACATGGGTTTGGGTGGCTACACCCAATTTTCCGATTTCAGCGCCTTTGACCCGGCTACCATGACTTGGTCTGGGATTGCAGGACTGCCGCTCGAACCTGGTACGCAGACCTACGAGGCCAGTGCATTTACCATTGATGGAAGCGCTTATGCAAGGGTGCTCCACCAGTTTTGGTCATATGACCAAGCTGCCAATGTTTGGAGGCAAGTTGCGGCACCCTGCGGAAACCCAGCACACTCGGAGGTGGCACTGGCCACAGGTGGAAAGGGTTATCTCATTTGCGGGCTTGCACAACCGAGGTTTCCAGAGGTTGCAAATGTGCCGGGGTATGTCAATTGGGATTCCAACCAAGTCTGGGAATTTACACCGGAAGATTAAAACCATAGAATGAAAATGCTGATTGAATCAAGCCACATCGAAGCCCATAACGAAGCCCGCCTTGCGCAGCACAAAAAGCGGCTCGACTTCCTCACTTCCGAAATCACAGGCGAGCGGGATATTTTGCAAAAACTGATGGACTTCCAGGTGGCCATTCCCTCGTGGGCGCTGGGCACGGGCGGCACTCGTTTCGGTCGCTTTCCCGGCGGTGGCGAGCCTCGCAGTTTGGAGGAAAAAATCGAGGATGTGGGCTTGCTCCATGTCCTGAACCGCAGCAGCGGGGCCATCTCTTTGCATATCCCGTGGGATATTCCGAAGGAC
>WBZM01001160.1_pt1 | contig 28077 bp, 34 predicted proteins | sample 5204271 | NCBI WGS metagenome assembly WBZM01 (sample SAMN12344346, study PRJNA552823) | activated sludge metagenome | biome: Activated sludge suspended growth; feature: Nitrification reactor; material: Wastewater; isolation source: activated sludge from nitrification reactor of wastewater... | reverse complement strand
GCAGCTTATGCGTGAGTGGGAGGAGCAGACCGAGCGTCTCATCGACTTGGAAGTACCGCGCCAACCTTGACCTTCCCGCGACCGGGAAATTACGCGCAAATGCGTCTGGCGACCTGCGGAAAGTAAGTCAGCATGTTTGACCTCGGATGAAAATTACTTGCGGATCGCTATTATTCGATGGCGCCCGCCGGCTGTCAATGGGGCGCCCCCCGCCCCCGCCGCCAGTGGGGCGTTCGCGGGTCAACGCACGCGGCTGCCGAGGGTGAGCGGCGCCAAACTCAGCAACCAGGGTGCGCAGCACGTCCCACTCTGTGGGAGGCGCGATGCCGGCTTTCGCGAGTCGCTCCATGTAACGAATAATGACGGGCTGGTGAATTCAACTTGTGGTCGCAACATGTTCTCGACGATGCACGCGAGGCCCACCGCCGTGCGGACCCGCAGCACGCGGAAATGCACGCCTTGGCCGCGGTTCGGGTTGGTCCCGGCCCGCGCGTATTCCAGAAACAGCACACTCAGGCCTTCCTGCACGCCACGCCGACGCCGACGCCGACGCGAGCGTGAAGGTCAGGCAAGAGACGGTGGGCTTGGGCAGGCCGGTGACTTTGGCGATCTCCACGTTGCCCAGCAGCTTCTGGTCGAGCACGAAGGCCCGCAGTGTGGCGAGCCCGCGGGGCAGCGCGTTTGTCAAGGCGCGTCCGCATCGTCTGTCTTGAACTCGGCACCGGCACGGCCGGTGGACAACGCTGGCGCGTTGCCAACCGGCCATTTTGGATTACCTCGGATATGGAAGACGTTCTTTGCGCAGCCTTCAGAGATCCAGAACCAGACGAGCTGATTTCGCACGCGAGCAGCATGGCGTGAACTGGTCGTTTGCCGCCCGCTCGGCGGGAGTCAGATAGAGATCCCGGTGGTCGGGCTCGCCCTCGAGCACCCGGACCACGCAAGTGCCGCAGACGCCTTGCTCGCACGACGTTGGCACGTACACACCGGCTTCCGCTAGGGCCTGCACCACGGTACTGTCCATCGGCACGTAGATGACTTGGCCGGAACTGGCGAGCCTGACCTCGAAGCTGGCATCGGTACGTCTTGCTACGGGCTCGGCGGCGAAAAATTCATAGTGCAGTTGCCCCTCAGGCCAACCTGCGGCGCGCGCGGTGCTGAGCACCGCATCCATGAAGCCCTTCGGCCCACAGACATAGACGTGCACCCCCGGCTGCGGCTTGTCGAGCACCGCGTGAATATCCAGCTTCTGTTCCGGCGGCCCGTCGTCAAAGTGGAACTGCACTCGCGAGACGAAGGGTGAATGCTCGATGCGCTGGTAGAACGCTGTCCGGTCACGGGAGCGCGTGCAGTAGTGCATCTCAAAGGGCTCGCCGGCAACCGCGAGCCGCTCTGCCATGCACAGGATCGGTGTGACCCCAATGCCGCCAGCGAGCAGCACGCTGGATTTTGCCTGGTGCGCGAGCGGGAAATGATTCTTGGGCGCGCTGATCGTGAGCACGTCCCCCTCATTCACCTGCTCGTGCATGGCCTTCGAGCCTCCGCGCGTCGCGGCGTCCTTCAGCACGCCTATCCTATACAGGCCGCTCTCAAAGGGCGCGTTGCAAAGTGAATACTGGCGCGTCAGCCCATTTGGCAAGTGCACATCGATATGCGAACCAGCCGAGAACGGGGGCAGCGGCTTGCCGCCAATGTCGATCAGGTCGAAGCTGCAAACATCGACCGCCTCAACGGCTTTCCGCGCGACGCGCACCTGCAATGTTCCCATGCTCATACAGACTTCCGTCGGGTTGCTTTCAGCAGTAAACACATCGCCGCCTATTGCTCTCGTTTGGCGCTTCCGCACAGCAGTCAGGGAGACGGCAGGAAACCCTTGTCAAGCCAGCCCGTAACCTCCGCTCGAACCATTCGTCAGGTGGTTGCGAAACGCGATAGTTGCAAACTCCAAGGATAATCGTAGATCGAGACGGGCAGCGGAGTCAACATGTTTTCTCTTAGATGCGGATCGCTGACCAGAATTTTCTGAGGGTACCCGGGGCGGCACAACAGCTGCTAGTGTCCTGTCCCGGTAATTCGTCCGCAGAGGCGGGCGAGTTTTTCGATGATCGAATCCGCTGTGGCGGTCCAGGTGAACGGCTTGCATTTCTCGTTGTATGAGGTGACGAAGCTGTCGATCTTCTTTGTCAACTCCTTGACGCTTTTGAATGAGCCGCGCGGCGGATCGCCTTGTCCGCGTGATGATCGCGAAGAAACGCTCCACCTGATTGAGCCAGCTGGAGTAGGTTGGAATGAAGTGCATGTGCCAGCGTGGTCGCTGCGCGAGCCACGCTCGCACCTTCGGGTGCTTGTGGCTCGCGTAGTTGTCCACGATGCAATGGACGTCCAACTCTTGCGGCACTGCCTTGTCGATCTCGCGCAGGAAAGAGAGAAATTCCTGATGCCGGTGGCGCGGCTTGCAGCTGGCCAGAATCGCGCCGTTGAGCACATTGAGCGCCGCGAACAACGTCGTAGTTCCGTGGCGGACATAGTCGTGGGTGACGCCTTCAGCGTAACCAAATCCCATCGGCAGCATCGGCTGCGTGCGTTCCAGAGCCTGGCACTGGCTCTTCTCGTCAACGCAGAGCACCAGCGCGTTTTCCGGGGGATTCAGGTATAGGCCAACGACGTCGCGCAGCTTCTCAATGAACAGCGGATCCGTCCCAGAGTTTGAAGCTCTCCACGCGGTGAGGCTTGAGTTGGAAGGCATTGAGGTAACGCGCGACGGAGGTCTTACTGATTCCGGTTTCGGCGGCAAGGCCGCGCGTGCTCCAGTGTGTTGCGCCGTCCGCCGGCTTGGTGTGCAGAGTCTTCGTGATCAACTCTGCCACTCGTTCGTCATCGACCGTGCGCGGCCGCCCTGGTCGAAGCTCGTCATACAGCCCTGGGAGCCGATTCCGCGCATACCGCGCGCGCCACTTGTTGACCGTGTTGCGATCGATCCCCAGTGTCGTCGCAACGTCAGTGCTGGCCTTGTCCGGCCCTTCGCATGCCAGGACGATGCGCGCGCGCAACGACAACGCTGTTGGAAGTGAGCGCGATCTGGCCATCGAAGTGAGCTCCGCACGCTCCATGTCCGTGAGCTCGATCGTGCTGGTGGGGGTGTATGCGTTCGGCATGAGACATCTCCAAGGATGCCTCAACCCATGCAGTTTTTGTGCCTACGAATTAGGGGGACAGGACACTATTATAGATCGCCAAGTGCACGGCTTCCCATCCGATGCCACGATTGCGGTTTTTCGCGCGGTCTCCAGTGATGCGGTCACCCAGGACGTGGATGCGTCCGAGCCGTTTGGTGTCGATGTGCAGCAGCTCGCCGGGCGTGGCGCGTTCGTAGCGGCGGATCGGCTCCACGGGATCCAAGGACTTCAGTCGTGACAGGCCGGCTTGCACCATGTAGCGGCTGACGGTAGCCAAGCTGCGCCCGCACGCCTGAGCGATACGCCACAAGGGAAGACGTTGCCGGCGCTGCTGCTCGAAGCTCGCGATCTCCGCCGGCAGGCACGGTGCAGGTCTGGTGTGCGGGCGGCAGGTGCGATCTTGCAGGCCAGGCAAGCCCTCGGCATCAAACCGCGCAAGCCGCTTGTACGCAGCACCCGCGTGTCTGCTTCGGTCTCCGGTCCCTCTTGCATCGTGAACTCCTTGTGCACTGGGGAGTCCACGTTCGCTGCTCAGGTCAGCCGCGGCAAGGACGGGATTCTTCGGACAGACACAGCATAGCGGCCTCCGGGTCCCATATCAGTTGCGATATGCGAGTATCTCGAGCCGACGCCTTCGCCGTCAAGCTGCACGGGGTGTCAAGCTGCACGGGGGATCGCAGCCCTATAATCCAGCACATGGTGCGTCGTGACGTTGAGGAAGGACTGATCCCCGCGGGGGGAGGACCGACCTTGGCTTGCTGCGCCACTCCAACGGGTGAAAGTCCCGTCCCGGTAGGCGTCGGTGCGCCGGGTAGCAGGCCCCAGGCAGCGGAGGGAGACTTCCATGCCCGAGCGGGGCGTCAAAAGCCCGTGAGGCGGCAACTGCCGCGCAGCGGGGAGCAAGCACGCGGGCCGCAACATGAAGTGAAGCCTGCAGCCTCGACAGATTTACAACCCGCAGGCCGAGCCGCTCATGTCACGGCGAAGGCAACATCACCGGGGCGAGTGCCGAAGCGCGCTGGGGACTGCGGCGGGGTATGGGGCGCAGCACGCGTGCAAGGAGTGGAGCGGAACACGAGAGACCCGTCTGCGCTGCCCGAGTCGGGGCAAGCGCGCTCGTATAAGCCCAAGGTGAAATCGAGGCGTGCGCAGCGGGAGTCCGAGGGGATCGTAGTACCGTTGGGTGCGGCGCAAGCCGTGCCCGCGAAGGCCGTGGGGCATAACGCGGCTGGAGGGAAGGGTCCCTGCGGTGGTCATGTTGCTGGAGCGGGTAAGCGCAAGGGAATGGCCGGCCAGACCGGACCTAACGACCCCGGCGGTGATGAGCCGCGCGAAAACGTGCGACAACTGCAAAGGCAGCTTTGGGCCGCAGCCAAGCGGGCGCCGGCAAGGCGCTTCCATGCGTTGTACGACCAGTTGTGCAGGGATGACATCCTGCACGAGGCGTGGAAGCGAGTGCGCCGCAACCGCGGCGCAGCGGGGATCGATCGTGTGTCGGTCCAGGATGTGGAGCAGTATGGAGTCCAGCGCTTCTTGCAGGAGCTGGGTGACGTACTGCGAGCGGGCGAGTACGGTGCGCAGGTCGTGCGGCGCGCCTACATCCCCAAGGCAGACGGAGCAAAGCGGCCCTTGGGTATTCCCACGGTGCGCGACCGGGTGGTGCAGATGGCGGCCAAACTGGTGCTGGAGCCAATCTTCGAGGCGGACTTCGAGCCGTGTTCGTACGGATTCAGACCCAGGCGCAGTGCGACGATGGCGATCGAGCGACTCAGGCAACTGGGCAATCGAGGGGCCGATCACGTGCTGGACGCCGACATCAGCGATTACTTCGGCAGCATCGATCACGACAAACTGCTTACCTTGATGGGGCAGCGCGTCAGTGACCGGCGGATACTCAAGCTGGTGAGGCAATGGCTACAAGCAGGGGTGATGGAAGACGGCGCGGTGCGCCACCCGGTGGCGGGAACGCCGCAGGGTGGTGTGATTTCGCCGCTGCTGTCGAACATCTACCTGCACGTGCTGGACCGGGTGTGGCGCCGACACGGCGCGCATCTGGGCGAACTGGTGCGGTATGCGGACGACTTCGTGGTGATGTGCCGTAGTGCGCAAGCCTGCGAAGAGGCCCAGCGCCGCATCGAGCACGTGCTGGGTCGGCTGGGCTTGAAGCTGCATCCGCAGAAGACGCGACGCGTGGTGCTGACGCAGGGCCGGGAGGGCTTCGACTTCCTGGGCTGCCACCTGCACAAGCGCATGAGCGGGCGACTGTGGCAGCAAGAGGGCGTCAGGCGGTACTACCTGTATCGGTGGCCAAGTCGCCGGGCGATGAACCGGGTGCGCGGCCGGGTGCGGGAGCTGACCCCCAGAGGGCGCTGTCATCAGGATGTGCGAAGCGTGATTGCCGAGCTCAACCCGGTGCTGCGTGGCTGGGGGCAGTACTTCGGCAGCGGCAACGCGGCCAACCATTTCATCGATGTTGACGCCTACGTCGTGAGACGTTTGCGCAGCCTGCGGGTCAAGCGCGCGGGGCGCAGCCTGAAGGCAGGCCAGGCGCAACGCTGGGATCGCGAGTACTTTGAACACCTTGGGTTGTATCGCCTGCGAGGCACCATCCGCTATGCCGGCAAACCTCCCGGAAGAAAACGGGAGTCCGCGTAATGCTGCGAGCCGACAGACCACTGGTAAGCCGTGTGCGGGAAATCCGCATGCACGGTTTGGAAGGGGGCGTTCGCTCCTGGATTTATTCAATTTAGGAACCAACGTCTACCAATGACTCAGACGACGCGTGTGCTTCTCGAGGAGAGGGTCACCTATCGCTGCCTATTGATCGCGACTTGTGTTACCCGTCACTTGGCGCCCAAGTGGTCGGCCGATTTCGGGCTCTCAGTCACTAATTGGCGCGTTATGGCCGTGATCGGCCGGTTTGAGCCAGTTTCGGCAAAGGAAGTCGCCGCACGCACGAGCACAGACGCGTTCTTCGTCACGCGCGCGATTGACAACCTGGTGGAACAGGGCTATGTGGATCGCGGCATAGACAGCGAGGACCGCAGGCGGTTGAGCCTCACGCTAACAAGGAAGGGGAAGACAGTTCACTGCCGTGTTGAGGACATGATCAACGAAGTCGAGACCCGGCTCTTGGCTGGCCTCAGCACCGCGGAGAAGCAAGTGTTTCTCCACGGCCTTTTCACGCTGGCGACAAGAGCGATGCAGTTGGACCAACCGAAGAAATAAGGCGCTCAATCCTTCACGGTCTCTCATCTTTGCGGATCACCGTGCCCCGGCCGGCGAAGCGGTGGTGCCGGCGTCGTAGCTGGCGGCTGCGCGTTCGGAGATCGCCAAGCTGCAGCGAGTGCTGGGCAAGAAGACGCTCGAGAACGAGATCCTCAAGCAAGCCTTGGAGTACGCCGCCGAAAAAGTGGAGTGCGCGCTCGCCCTTGCTGCCCGGAGAAGACCAGTGAAGACGCTCTGCCGGGTGCTGGGGGTGGGTGCGCCTGCACATTCACGACCTTCGCCATCGTGCCGATGGCTGGCGTGACGGACGCAGCGGCCGCACGCTGGCGGGCGATGCGCGAGCTGATTGCCGGAATTCGCGAGCCGATCGCCGAACTCCCGAGCTACGGCTACCGGCGTGCGTGCGCTGGTGAACCGCCAACGCCGAGCACAGGAAGGTGCGGCTCGGGTCAATCCGGAACGGGCCTAGCGGGTGATGGCCCGGGCGGGTCTGCTGCTGCCCAAGGCGCCGCGACGGCGCCAGTCGAGCCGCCGGCTTGGCGGGAAGGCGCCGAGCAAGCGTTGAACCTCGGACGGAGTCAGGGTCTGCGGCAGTGGTGCCAAGCGCCAGCTTGCTGGCGAGGCGACGATCGGCAGCAGATGCGCGACAGCGTTACCTTCGAACGCACGGAAGCGAAGATAGCTTCGCACGGCCGTCGTCGTGACGCCGGCGCTGGCGGTGCTGACGCGAGCCAGCGCTGCTTGGCCTGCTCGCTGAGCGCGACGCGCAGGTGGCGCATCTGACGCTGCTGGTGGACAAGCTGAAGGCGCAGTTGGCGCGCCGTGCCCGCGAGCAATACGGCGCCTCCAGCGAGCATCTGACGCTCATCGCCGCCGAGGCGCCCAAGGCCGCCCCGGCCGGCGCGGCAGCCACGCCCCACACGAAGCCACGCAAAGCCGCGCCGCGAACTGCGCCAGTGTCGGCGGGAGGAGCGGCCTTTCAGCCAACACCGAATCCACACAACCCGATGCAAGACGAAGCCTTTCTCACTACGTCAACGACAACTTCTCCTACATGAGCGACCCAGGCCTCGCCGCCAGCGAGACCCCGCGGCTCGCCGTTGAGGAGTTGGGCATGCAGTTGCCAAAGCCGGTGATCGACGGCGTGCAGGCCGAACTGGCCGACCTGCGGATCGCTGCGAAGGATATCGGACGCCGCATCACCCAGTACGAGGCCGACGGCAGGAACGCCCGAATTGCGTGAGCTCTTCCGCGCACCGGAAAACAGGTTTCCGCGGGGGCCGCTTGTTCGTGCCGGGCGCGCGCTATAGTGCGGAGTGCCCCTTGGGCCGGAACAGGACATGAAGGACTTCACCTACATCGGCAGGCCGGCCCGCGTCGTGTTCGGCGCCGGCAAGCTGCGCGAGCTCCCCGCGGAAGTGGAGCGGCTGGGTGCGCGCAAAGCGCTGGTGCTGTCAACTCCGGAGCGGCGCGCCGCGGCCGAACAGGTGGCGGCTCTGCTGGGCCCGCGCGCGGCCGGTGTGTTCGACAAGGCGACCATGCACGTGCCGATAGCGACGGCACGCGAAGCCTGCGAGTACGCCGCGCGGATCGGCGCTGACTGCGCCGTGGCGGTGGGCGGGGGTTCCACGATCGGCCTGGGCAAGGCGATCGCCCGCGAGTCCGCCGTGCCAATCATCGCCGTGCCTACGACCTATGCCGGCTCCGAGATGACCAGCATCTATGGCATCACCGAGGCGGGCCTGAAGAAGACCGGGCGCGACGACCGGGTGCTGCCGCGCACCGTCATCTACGACCCCGAGCTCACGCTGTCGCTGCCGGTGGGGATGAGCATCACCAGCGGCATGAACGCCGTCGCGCACGCGGCGGAGGGGCTGTACTCCGCGACCGGCAACCCCATCATCGATCTGATGGCACAGGAGGGCATCCGCGCGCTCGGCCTGGCGCTGCCGCGGCTGCGCACGGCGCCCGGCGACATCGGGGTGCGCGGCAACGCCCTCTACGGCGCCTGGCTGTGCGGCACGGTACTGAACTCGGTAGACATGGCGATCCACCACAAACTATGCCACACCCTGGGCGGCAGCTTCAACCTGCCGCACGCGGAAACGCACACCATCGTGCTGCCGCACGCGTTGGCCTACAACGCCCCGGCGGCACCGGAGGCCATGCGTCGCATCGCCGGTGCGCTGGAGGCGAGGAGCGCGCCGCAGGCGGTCTTCGACCTGGCGAAGGACAATGGCGTGCCGGTGGCGCTGCGCGACATCGGCATGAAAGCCGATGACCTCGACCTGGCCTGTGAGCTCGCGCTGCAGAACCAGTACCCGAACCCGCGGCCGTTGGAGAAGGCGGCCATCCGCCAGCTGCTGCAAGATGCCTTCGAGGGCAACCGGCCCGCATCTTGAACCCAATCGTCGCTTCAGAGAGTTCCTACTCTCCTAGAGTTCGACCTGCGTATGCGCGAACCTCAACCAAGACAACATCACCCAGGCGGTGATTGCCGGCCTGGTTGGCACTTCGCCAAATGCCACCTGCGGTCCTCACAAGCCTCTTGCAGCACTTGCACAGCTTTGCGCGCGAGTATCCTTCAGCGAGCAGGAGTGGGGAGCAGGGCATCCGGTTCCTGCAGCGCAGCCACCACTTGTGGGCGCCGGTGCGAACGTGCTGGTTATCGGGGTCCTTTTGATTTCAGTGCAGAAAGTGACGGTTCGTGCCTCCCTGGAGAGCGAGGATTGGCGCGGGGTCTGCTCCAGTAGTACGCGCAAGTGCTTGTCATGCCTTGAGTTTCTGTTGGTCTCCCGATCGGCCGCTGAGGGCCTGTTTGCGTGGTCGATTTCAGCCGCCAGCACTCGTTTTCGCTGTAGTTTGTGACGGCAGGATCTGGCCTGCGTAGCGCTCCAGCGGGAAGCGGAAGACCCCGCGCAGGTTGATGCCCTCCAGCCGCGTCGGTGCGATGCGCCCGGTCAGCTCCGGCGGCACGATTTGTCGCCTGTTGGCCCACCGGTCCAGTACCGCCTGCATCTGCGCCGTGTTCCATGCCATCACGATGTTGGCCAGCAGGCTCAAGGCGTCGGCCACGGCTTGCATCTCGTCCGCACGCCGGGCCTGGGCCGGCCCTACACGGCCCGTGTAAATCGCACGCTTGAGTGCGTTCACCGCCTCACCCCTGTTGAGTACCCGGCGCAGCTCCCTGCGGAAGCCGGCATTGACGAAGTAGTCCGCCAGGAAGGCCGTCCTGAGCAGCTTGCCCAGCTGCACACCGGCGTCGTAGATCGGGTCTCCTCTGGCGGCCGACCCGAACCTGGCCAGCGCCGTCACCGCGCTGGCGTGACCTGTCTGCACCGAGGCCGCCAGATGCACCAGCTGGTCCCAATGAGCTTCGATCAGTGTCGTGTCCACGCTGGCCTCACACACGGCGGCGATCTCCACAGGGATTGTCATTCCTCGCGGCACGAACAGGTGGCGTTGCCGCAGTTCGCGCAGCCGCGGGCACAGATCGAAGCCCAGCAGACGCGATAGCGCCATGGCGAAGTCGGTGTAGCCGTGCGTGTCGACAGCCAACTGCGACACCTCCACCCGCTCCTGTCTCACGACCCCTTCGATGGCGGCGCCGGCCTGGCGCTCATTGAGCACGATCGGCTGGGCGTGGAAGATCCCCCAGCGGTCGCGCACATGGCTGTACACGCCGATGGAGGCCGTCTGGCGCCGTGGATCCTGGCGTGCCTGCCATACCCGCCGGCTGGTCTCCAGGCTCATCATGTCCGACGAGGCCAGATCGGCTCGGCCCCATGTCGCTGCGATGGCATGGCGCTGCATGAACTCCAGCACCGCCTGGCAGGCCAGGGCCAGACGCCGCTCATCGCCGGCCCAGCGCATGGCCAGGCGGATGCTGGTGGCCGACAGCTGCGGGATCATGCGCGCGCACTCGGCGGCGCTCAGACTGGTGCCGTGGGCCAGGATGCCGGCATAGGCCATCAGCAGCTCATGGCCCGATCTGGGCTCACGCCCGAGCATGATCCAGCTGAAGCGCACCTGGGCGTCCACGGCCAGGATGACCTCGGGCAGTTGCACCTCGCCGATGCGCTGGTCAAGCCGGCTGCGCAGTTTGGTGACTTCGGGATCTTCTTCATCGGCGGCCAGTGGTGCCAAGTGCAACTCGTCATCCACGCGCAGCGATCCGGCGCGCGTGGCAGCAGCCACCGCATCGATACCAGCGCGAACGCGTGCAAGCAACGGTGTGAGGAAGTCACTGGCCTTGGCCGGCAGCTGCAGCCGGGCGTAGTGGCGCCGGGCTTCGGTCTTCCAGCGCTCATCCGGGATGAACAGCCGCTCGCGGCCGCGGAAGCTCAAGGAGTGCTCAATCCAGACCGAGCCGTTGCGCAGCGCTCGGCGCAAGGCGAACAGGGTGGCCACCTCCAATGCCCGGAACGCCCGCTCACGGTCGACGTCAGCGATGGCTTGACGCCATGCCGGGCCCAGGCGCGCTGCCGTGACCTCGCCCGGCAGGCTCTTGGTGCCGGCAGCGTACAGGGTGCGCAGCCTGTCCAACGCATCGATCGCCGGATGCTCGCCCGTGGCTTGCCAGGCCAGCCCGCTCACTGCCACCAGCAGCGAGCGCACCGGGGCAATGGCGTCGATGAGGTGCTGGCGGATGATCGACGCCCGACTGGGTGGCCGCCGGGCACGCTTGGCTGCGACCAGACTGACCAAGCGCGACCGCAGTTCGGCATCCGGCACCGTCTCCTGGGCCGCAAGATCGGTCAGTTCCTGAAGCAACTGCTGGTACTGCTGCGCCCAGTCGACGGTTGCCGTCACGCCGTCGGCGCACTGGCGCCAGAGGTCGGCCACACGACGCTGGAACATGAGGATGAGCTGATCTGTGGCCGTCAGCAGGCAATAGCGCAGGAAGCAGGCCATCTCGAGCGTGCGCGCCGGCTCCTTGATCCGGGCGCTGACCGAGGGCGGCCTGCTGGCCATGCGCCGCGCATAGCGGCGCACCAGCACGTCGTTGAGGTTGCCCATGTGTTGATCGATGCCCAAATCCGTCAGGAAGGCAATGCGTTCGAGCACCTCGGTGATCTGGCGCGTCGAGTGCTTGGCCGGTGCGCTCCACAGCCAGCTCTGGCTGTGCTGGCCATCCGGGCGCGCACTGTCCAGCGCCGACGCCCAACGTTTGAGCAGGGCGGGCGGCACTGCGGCTCGGATCGCCTGGGCAGTGGCGGCCTCGAGTTCGGTCAGTGCAACCGCCACCAGGCTGCGGATGACGCGGTCGTGCACGATGAGTAGCCGGTGTTCGTACAACCAATGCCGGGCATGCAGCAGCAGCCGCTCGCGATCAGCGCTGTGGGTCACTTCATCGCGCAGGACTCGCACCAACGCTCGGCGCTGGTGCTCGGTCATCCAAGCAAAGCCCAACGCCTCGCAGGCCTGCTGCTGGTGATCGAACAGGGTTCGGCCACGGGCGTACAGCGCACGCAGCGACGCCAGGTCGGGTGTGGTGATGCCCAGCATCTGGCCCAGGTGACGCAGCAACACGGGCGGGACCGCACGCACACTGTTCAACGGTCGGCCACTCATGCGCACGAAACCGATGTGCAGTGCCAGGCCCAGCTTGTGGTTGTCGCCTCGCCGGCGCGCGATCAGTTCGAACTCGGCATGACTGAAGCTGAAGAAGGCCTGCAATTCGAACTCAGTGAGTTCACGCGGCAGGTCGCGCAAGCCCAGGTACGGTGTCTGCCAGCCTTGCATCTCCGCCGCTCCTCGTCACTCGGAAAGCAGTCAAAGATACGCCGCGCCAGACCGAACAGCAATCCTCGCGAAATCAACAACTTACGCCGCGAGGTCCGCGCCGTTGCTGGCGATGCGAACCGTCACTTTTGACACTGAAATCAAATGGACCCCGCGCATGGGGTAGGTCGGCGGGTGTGGCGCCGGCTGGCAGACTCGGCTTGCGCGTTGCCATGCGCGGCTTTTTGAATGGCTGAGGTAAAAGTCTGGCGCTGATCCGAATTGCTGAGCTAAAGGACGGCCGCCAAGCAGAAGGTAGTTTCTTTGGCTGTTATGGTTCGCCCCAGCCGGGCCGTACGGGCCCGGCGGGTTTCGACGAGCGTCTGCTGAGCGGTCAGCTTCACGAGACACTGCGGTGCGGCAATCACCACGCCCCAGGTAAATGGGTCGAGCAATCTCAACTGACGGGGGACTCGGGGCCGACGCTGCGATCAATATGTTAGCTGCCGTCAACTCGATACCCTCCTACCGCCGGCGCGATCCGGTAACCCCTGGTCCCAACCCGATCGTGTTCGCCAGTCGCTCAGCGAGTAAGGCTGAGGTTCGCTAGCTTGCTGCTCTCCAGCTCATTGCGTCGGCTACCCAGGGCCTTCCCCGCCCGAACCGTTGAACCGCACGCTCGTTACAGGCGTTGATGCCCCCAAGTACACGCTTCCACCTGAGGGCAGTTTTGGACGAGGTGCCCCTGAGTGTGCTTCCAGCGGTCGCTACCGAGCTCGAGGAAGACGACGGCGCCCGCGGCGAGGTAAGGGATGGCGTGAGCCGCGGGGACTTGCACACGTCGCCACGACGCTACCTCGCTTCAGGTGACCGTACCGGGCGCAACGCCCGACCACGCTGCTTGCAACAGTGCGAGGACTCCGTCGAAGCTCAGGGGCGCGGGGTTCGGGTAGGGGGCCGCGGTGATCTGCTGTGCCGCATGCAGGAGACCGCTCTCCGGCATGCCGAGGGATGCCAGCGAGCGTGGCAGCTGAAGGCGCTGCGCCAGTTCAAAAAGGCCAGCCGGCCCCTCGTCCGAGCCCAGCGCCCGTGCGACGCGATTCATCGCTCCGGGCGCCGCCTCGCGGTTGTAGTGCGCTGCGTGCGGCAACACGACCGAGTGCATCTCTGCATGGGGAAGATCGAAGCTTCCGCCCAGTACGTGGCACGCCTTGTGGTGCAAAGCCATGGTGGTCGACCCGAGCGAGGTTCCTGCAAGCCACGCGCCGTATAACGCGAGCGTACGAGCGTTCTCGTCATTGGGGCAGGCCACCAGCCCTGGCAAGGCCTGGGCCAGGGCCCTGATGCCTTCTTCGGCCATCAATGAAATGACGGGGTTGCCATCTTGCGCGTACAAGGCTTCAACGCAATGTGCGATCGCATTCATTCCACTGCTGGCCGACAGGTTCGAGGGCAGTGACATCGTTAACGTCGGATCGTAGAGAACCGTGCGTGGCAGCACTCGGGGATCACGACCGGTGCGCTTGACGCCCCCGTCCGTGATCCCATAGATGGAGGTCATCTCCGACCCGGCGTAGGTCGTCGGAACCACAATCAGCGGCAGCCCGGAGGTGAGCGCCACCGCCTTTCCGAGGCCAATGGCAGATCCGCCGCCGATCACCAGGCAGGCGTCGGCACCGAGTGCTTGCGCAGTTCGGCGCGCCTCCTCTGCGAGCCCGGCCGGGACGTGGGGCTCGGGCCGGTCGAAGATCCCGGCGACGCGGGCGCCGAGCTGGGCCAACACTGGACTCACCGGGCCCAACGCACTGGGCGTCCCGATCACGAACACGCGCTTGGCGGCGAGGCGGTCGATTTCGTCCGGAGCCCGCCCCACGGAGCCCGAGCCAAAGATGACGCGACTTGCCGAGGCGCAGTAGATGAACGGTTGCATCGGCTTCACTCCTTCTGCACACCAGCCTTGGCTGCAACGCCGCCCCAGAGCGCGACCTCTTTGCTCAGAAAAGTCTGAAACTCAGCAGGCGAGTTGCCGATCGGCGTGAACGCGAGCTCGGACATTCGCTTTTTCACGGCTTCGCTCTTGAGTGCCTTGGCGACGGCAGTATGAAGCTGATCCACGATCTGCGGCGGTGTGCGAGCCGGTGCCAGCAGGCCAATCCATCCGCTGGTGGCGAAGCCGGGGACGCCGGACTCCGCGACCGTCGGAACGTTCGGAAGCAACGGGTCGCGCTGCGCCGAGGCGACCGCGATCGCCCGCAATGAGCCCGACTTCACATTCGTCAGCACACCGGGTAACGAGTCAAACATCAAGGGCACCCGGCCCGCCATCACGTCGATCATGGACGTCGAGCTGCCCTTGTACGGCACGTGACTCAGCGAGATGCCGCTCATCTGCGTGAACAACTCCATCGTGAGATGGCTGGTCGTCCCACTGCCGGCCGATCCGAACGGAACCATCCCGGGTTGAGCGCGCGCACGCTCCACGACATCCTTGGCGGACGCCAGTTGCGAGGCTGGCGCCGTCACCAGCACCTGCGTGACCGAGGCGATATTGGAGATCGGGGCAAAGTCCTTGAGCGTGTCGAAGCCCACAGCCTTGTAGACATGAGGGCCGATGGCCAACGGGCCGCTCGATCCCATGTAGAGCGTGTATCCGTCCGGCGCGGCCTTGGCGGCGAAGGCGGTGCCGATGATGCCGCCGGCCCCAACCTTGTTCTCGACGACGATCGGTTGCCCGAGCGCTGCGGCCAGGTGCTGGCCGATCAGGCGCGCGAGGATGTCCGCACCCTGGCCTGGCGGGAATGGAACGACGAGCCGGATAGGCTTGTCGGGATAGGCGGCAGCCGAGACGGCGGGCAGTGCTGCGGTCAGCAGGCCCGCCGCCAGGCAGGTGAGGGTGGCGCGTCTGCGGGGGTGATTCATGTTGTCTCCTCGGATGGGATGTTGGTGGTGGGTGGTCAAGTTGCGCCAATCAGGCGCAGGGGGTTGTCGACGAGGATGCGATCACGCAGATCCGCCTGAGGAACGAAGGTGCACAGCGCATCCAGGAGGCCGCCGGCATGGGGCATTCGCTGCGGATCGAAGTAGCCGGTGTGGGGCCAATCACTGCCCCACAGAAGACGGTCCGCGGCCACCTCGACGAGGCGCTGTGCAATCGGCTGGACGTCCGCATACGGAGGCCCGAGCCGCGAGATGCGATCGGCACCAGTCAACTTGATCCATATATGCCGGTGAGCGGCCAGGTCCAGCAGCGCCCTGACGGGCGCCTGGTCCATCCCCAGGCCGGGGTCGATGCGGCCGAAGTGGTCAATCACCACCGGCGCTGGGATGTTGGCGATCCATGGCCGCAGGTGGGGCAGCGCCGAGCCAGCAAAGTGAAGTTCGACGAACCAGCCGAGGCCGTCGATGCACCGCATGACGTGATCGAAAACTTTCAGATCCAATTCGCCGCCATGCTGCGGATTGAATGCGAAGCGAACGCCACGCGCGCCCGCCTGATGCAATGCCTTGCAAGCTGCGGGGGTGGCGCTGGCATCGAGTCGCACCACGGCCAGGTAACGGCCTGCTGACTGGGCAACGGCGTCCAGGTCGACCGAATTGTCAAATCCGTGCGTGTTGGCATGCACGACGAAGCCCCGTTCGATGCCCAGCACGTCATGCATGCGCATGCATGCATCGAGTGGGGCATCCGGCGGCGTGTACTTGCGGTTCGGCGCATAGAGAAAACGCGACTGTGGCCCGAGCACGTGGAAGTGCGTGTCCCACGCGCCTTTGGGTAAGGTCCACGAAGGCGGGCGTGTCGAAGCTGGAGCTCCGAGGCAGTCTGGAATGGTCACAATTCTTGCTCGCCGCTAGCGGATATTGTTTGTAAGCCTACATACTAAATCTAATTATGGGATGATTGCAAGCTTGCATGGAAGCGCTATGGGCCATAGAACATTAGACGCGAACGCGTCGCGGGAACGAGCCTCCGCTGAACCGGACGCCTGTGAGGGCGGCGAGGTGTCGACACTGGCGCAGCTTCATGCGCGGCCTGGATTTCTTTTCCGTCGCGCCGGCCAACTGGTCGCCCATATCGCGGAGCAGGAGACCGCCAAGATCGGGCTGAGCGCACCGCAGCACGTGTGTTTGATTGCGCTTCACCGATGCTCGGCGCAAGGTGCGGCGTTCCAGCGCTGACCCGCTGGACACGGTGGACATCGTGCGCGGCGAGAAGCGCCGCCGCCTGCACAAGGCCTTCCTGCGCTACCACGACGCCAACAACTGGCCGCTGCTGCGCGAGGCGCTCAAGGCCATGGGCCGGTCCGACCTGATCGGCAACGGCAAGCACCACCTGATCCCCAGTTTCCAGCCGATCACCGATGGCAGCTACCAGAGCGCGCGGCGCAAGAACTCCACTCCGGTGGTGGGCAAGGCGGCAGCCCCGGCCAAGGGGCGGATGCTGACGCAGCACACCGGATTGCCACCGCGGGTGACGGGCACGCCCAAGGCGCCGAAGAGGGCGCGTTAGCCGCTACAGGGCCGGCAGCGCCGCCCGCGGGTCGTGCCGCGCCAGCCGCCCCAGCAGGTGCTCGATTTCTGCCCGCGCCGTCGCCGACATCGGCGCCGCCGGCTTGCGTTGCGCGGCACTCGACATCAGCCCGCGCCGCATCAGGGGTCCTTTTGATTTCAGTGCAGAAAGTGACGGTTCGTGCCTCCCTGGAGAGCGAGGATTGGCGCGGGGTCTGCTCCAGTAGTACGCGCAAGTGCTTGTCATGCCTTGAGTTTCTGTTGGTCTCCCGATCGGCCGCTGAGGGCCTGTTTGCGTGGTCGATTTCAGCCGCCAGCACTCGTTTTCGCTGTAGTTTGTGACGGCAGGATCTGGCCTGCGTAGCGCTCCAGCGGGAAGCGGAAGACCCCGCGCAGGTTGATGCCCTCCAGCCGCGTCGGTGCGATGCGCCCGGTCAGCTCCGGCGGCACGATTTGTCGCCTGTTGGCCCACCGGTCCAGTACCGCCTGCATCTGCGCCGTGTTCCATGCCATCACGATGTTGGCCAGCAGGCTCAAGGCGTCGGCCACGGCTTGCATCTCGTCCGCACGCCGGGCCTGGGCCGGCCCTACACGGCCCGTGTAAATCGCACGCTTGAGTGCGTTCACCGCCTCACCCCTGTTGAGTACCCGGCGCAGCTCCCTGCGGAAGCCGGCATTGACGAAGTAGTCCGCCAGGAAGGCCGTCCTGAGCAGCTTGCCCAGCTGCACACCGGCGTCGTAGATCGGGTCTCCTCTGGCGGCCGACCCGAACCTGGCCAGCGCCGTCACCGCGCTGGCGTGACCTGTCTGCACCGAGGCCGCCAGATGCACCAGCTGGTCCCAATGAGCTTCGATCAGTGTCGTGTCCACGCTGGCCTCACACACGGCGGCGATCTCCACAGGGATTGTCATTCCTCGCGGCACGAACAGGTGGCGTTGCCGCAGTTCGCGCAGCCGCGGGCACAGATCGAAGCCCAGCAGACGCGATAGCGCCATGGCGAAGTCGGTGTAGCCGTGCGTGTCGACAGCCAACTGCGACACCTCCACCCGCTCCTGTCTCACGACCCCTTCGATGGCGGCGCCGGCCTGGCGCTCATTGAGCACGATCGGCTGGGCGTGGAAGATCCCCCAGCGGTCGCGCACATGGCTGTACACGCCGATGGAGGCCGTCTGGCGCCGTGGATCCTGGCGTGCCTGCCATACCCGCCGGCTGGTCTCCAGGCTCATCATGTCCGACGAGGCCAGATCGGCTCGGCCCCATGTCGCTGCGATGGCATGGCGCTGCATGAACTCCAGCACCGCCTGGCAGGCCAGGGCCAGACGCCGCTCATCGCCGGCCCAGCGCATGGCCAGGCGGATGCTGGTGGCCGACAGCTGCGGGATCATGCGCGCGCACTCGGCGGCGCTCAGACTGGTGCCGTGGGCCAGGATGCCGGCATAGGCCATCAGCAGCTCATGGCCCGATCTGGGCTCACGCCCGAGCATGATCCAGCTGAAGCGCACCTGGGCGTCCACGGCCAGGATGACCTCGGGCAGTTGCACCTCGCCGATGCGCTGGTCAAGCCGGCTGCGCAGTTTGGTGACTTCGGGATCTTCTTCATCGGCGGCCAGTGGTGCCAAGTGCAACTCGTCATCCACGCGCAGCGATCCGGCGCGCGTGGCAGCAGCCACCGCATCGATACCAGCGCGAACGCGTGCAAGCAACGGTGTGAGGAAGTCACTGGCCTTGGCCGGCAGCTGCAGCCGGGCGTAGTGGCGCCGGGCTTCGGTCTTCCAGCGCTCATCCGGGATGAACAGCCGCTCGCGGCCGCGGAAGCTCAAGGAGTGCTCAATCCAGACCGAGCCGTTGCGCAGCGCTCGGCGCAAGGCGAACAGGGTGTCCGAGCGGAGACGCCCCACCCATTGCCACCAGCAGGTAGAAGCCCAGTACCGTGGGCGGAAGCACCAGCGGAAGCGCCAACCCGGCTTCAACGAGCTGCCTCGCGCGGCCGCCGCCGGTGGCCAGCCAACGGCCCGCCAGGATGCCGACCGGCAGCAGCACCAATGCCGTGGCGCCGGCGAGCCAGAGCGACAGGCGAAGCGCTTGCCAGTCCATGGCCTACTTGGCCGCCTCTCCGGGCAGGATGAAGCCATAGCGGCGAAACACCGATCGCGCCGCCGGCTGCTGCAGGTACTGGTAGAACTCGCGCGCGACCGGTGTTGCCTTGCGGGTCAGCACCATCCGTTGGCGCAGCGGCTCGTGCAAGGTTTCGGGGATCAGCGCGAACTTGCCCTTGTCCGCGAAGACGGGGGCAAGCGCGAGCGAGTAGGCGAAGATCCCGCCTTGGGTCGAACCGGAGGTGGCGAACTGGGCAGCCTGGCTGACGTTCTCGCCGAGCACGAGCTTGGGTTCGATCGCGTTCCACAGGCCGATCTTCTGCAGCGCCTGCATGGCTGCGCGCCCATAGGGAGCGTGTTCTGGGTTGGCGATCGCGAACTTGACCAGTCGCCCGTCACGCACCGCACGCCCCAAGTCGGTCATGCGCTCATCTCCTGCTACCGCCGAGCCGGTGGGGGCAAACAGGACGATCCGTCCCGTGGCGTAGAGCGCGCCTCGATCTGCCGTCAGGCCTTGGTCGGCCAGCTTGAACACGAAGTCCTCGTCGGCCGAGAGGAACAGCTCGAACGGCGCGTGCTGCGCTATCTGCCGGAAGAAGTTGCCAGACGACCCGTAGGTGATCCGAACCGGCTTGCCAGTCGCAGATTGGAACTCGCGAGCGATATCGTCCAGGGCGAACTTGAGGTCCGACGCAGCTGCGATGGTGGGGCCGCTTTGGGCGAACGCAGCCCCTGCGCTGAGCGCCAGAATCAGCAGCAGCCGCCTGTCGAACCTCATGGATCACCTCCGATATGTCGAACTTAGCATATCGGGGGCGCAGGCATCAGGACTTGATCAGCAGGTCCAGGGTCCTCATCTCCTTGGCGATCGACTTCAGGGCACGCTGCTCCATGGCGCGGTAGGTCTTGAGCACCTTCAGGCCGGTTGCGGTGAGCTGCGCGCCTCCGCGGCTCGCGCCCCCGCGTTGCTGGTCGACCAAGGGCGACGTGAAGTGTTCGTTCATGCTCTGCACCATCTGCCAGGCAGTGCGATAGCCCATGCCCATTTCCTCGGCGGCCGCCCGTATGGAGCCGGACGCAGCGATGCGTTCCAGGAGTTCCGCCTTCCCAGGACCAAGAGCCGTGCCGTGCTTGAGCTGCAGCCGAAAGCGCGCCTGCGGGGTCACCTTAGACGGCATGGAACCGGAGCAGACAGGATTGCAACGACTGCATCAGGCCATGATAGCTACGGCGCGCGCGGTCGCTTCAGGAGTTATCCACATCCGTTGGGCCGCGCGGGGTTATCCGCAGATTGAAAGAGAAAACGAAACATCCAAACAGCCGGATACCCTGTCTACGTTGCCGGATTCACTGACTGCTTTCACCGGAATACGCACCCCTGATCGCCAAAGTTTTGCACCTGCCGCCGGAGCTGGCCGGCCTGTTTCTTGGTGGCACCATTCATGACGTGGCGCAGGTTGTCGGCGCGGGTTACATGTTGAACCATGAAACGGGTGACTACGCCACCATCGTCAAGCTGTTCCGGGTGTCCATGCTGGTCGTGGTCGTGGTGGTGGTGTCCAGCATGTTCAAGAAAGAGCGCGAGCAGTCACAGGATGGCACGACTGCGGTCAAGCAGGCGTTGGCACCCTGGTTTTTGTGGGTTTTTGTGGCCCTTGTGGCTCTCAACTCAACGGGCGGAGTGCCCGTGGCCGTTCAGGAGGGCCTGAACCATGTGTCTCGAATTTGTCTGGTCGTCGCCATTTCGGCCTTGGGCATCAAGACCTCGTTCCGGCAATTGGCCCTCGCCGGATGGAAACCGTTCGCCTTGCTGCTGGTTGAAACCCTGTGGATGGCCGCGTTTGTGCTGGCTGCGATTTATCTGAGACCCTGAGCGGGTCCCCGGCGTCCACCAGACCGTGGCCAAAGCGCTGTGTGTCAAGGGCCAGCGGCGCGGCGAACTGAGCCCAGGTTTTCCTGGGGCCCAAGATCAAGCGGGATCGGAGTGTGCGTGAGCCGGCCGTGGCACGCCGCGCGGGGTCCAGTGCCTGAGAACCTATAAAAACTGGATCTTTTAATTATGCCGGTTTGCCACAAAAGTAGAGATCCTTCATACCGTCTCATTCGCCTACCTACGATGTACATCCCTCCACACTTCGATGAAACCCGACCTGAAGAACTGCCCAGTCCACACCAGCCACGCGTGCGTAGCTGGCTATCTCGCTGACGGTGGATTTGGAGATGCCGAGAGCGGCACCGATTTGGCGGGTGCTCAATGCCCCGGCGTGCAGCAGCTGCAGTGTGTGTCGTATTTTGCTCATGGTGACCCTGGGTGTGGGCATTGCTGGTTCCGGTCAAAAAACCGGTCAGCGTATGCCTCGTTTGGGTCACTCAGAACACCCTCAGGTGTCCGCCATCAAAATGGAATGCTGTCCGCCATCACCGTGGAACGGTGTCCGCCATGGCGGTGGAACGCTGTCCGCCGTCAGCCTGGAATCGTGTCCGCCATCGCGTGGAATACGCAGGAAGACCGTGACCGCTGCATGGAAGCCGGCATGAACGACTACCTGACCAAGCCGCTGTATGTCGCCGCACTGACGCTGGCGCTGGAGCGCTGGATGGACCAGCCGGGCGTGGGTGGCAGCGCAAGCGCCGTGGATACAGCCCCGGCCGTAAACGCGGTCCAGGATGCGGAGCCGGCGCTGATGGACTTCGAGCGCCTGGCGCAGTTCAAGGGTATGCGTCCGGTGAACCCATATTGAGATAGCCCGTTCAAGCAGGCATCGTGTGCACGATGGAGATCATGCACACCATGTCGAGCGAGGCGAACGCACCAACGCCGAAGCGGCGCAATTACAGCCCGGCACTCAAAGCGCAGGTCGTGGCGCAGTGCCGGGCGGACGGCGCATCGATTGCAGCGGTGGCCTTGACCCACGGCATCAACGCCAACATCGTCCATCGCTGGCTGCGCGAGCACCCGGCGAAACCCGCCCCCAAGCCCATAAATCCATTCATCCCGCTTCCCCTGCCTGCCCCGCAGGTTGAGGATGCCGAAGCTGTTCGGTCTGCTCCTGGCGGCTGCGCCGACATTCGCGTCGAGATCCGGCGTGGCACAGGTGTCGTGACGGTGAACTGGCCTGTCGAGGCAGCCAGCTCCTGCGCCGACTGGCTGCGGGATTGGCTCAGGTGATCCGCACATGATCCGGATTGACGCGGCCTGGCTGGCCACCACGCCGCTGGACATGCGCGCCGGCACCGATACGGCACTGGCGCGGGTGATAGCCGTCTTTGGCGCCGCCCACCCCCACCACGCCTATAGAAGTCCATTGTTGCAGGGAGGTCGTCGGTGACGAAGGCGAGGTGATCGATGCCGCGCATCGGTGTGGCAGAGCGTTGGCTAATGAGGGTCATGCTTGTTCCAGTGAGTTGATAAAAGGGCGAATGGTGGCTATTGCCGCCTCGGGGTTGTCGCCGGCAACGTGGTGTCCGGCTTCGATCTCTTGCGCCTGGATACGTGGATTTTTTTGCAGTACTTTGGGCAATGTTTCGGCCGCGAAGAGGTCCGATCGCGTCCCGCGCAGCACGAGAGTAGGGACAACGACATCGCTCAGTAGCTGCCAAAGGTCCACTCCGCGCTTGGGCGCCTCACCGGTTTCGAGCTGACGCCTGAACTGGTCGCGGAAAAAAGAATCGCGCTTAATGGCGAACCCACCAGCGACCGGCCTGGTGTAGGCCTCGAAGCGAGCCCGCTTGTCGGCGCCATCCGGTGAGTCCGGGTCGGTTCCAAAATAGCGCATCGCATCGGCCACGGTAGCAAAGGTGTCGGGTGTGGCCGCGACAGTGTTGGCAACGCGCTTCGATCCGGCGGGCGCGTTCTCGGGCGACCAGTCGACCAGTACCAAGCCGGCGACTCTTGCGGGATTGGCCGCTGCGAAGCAGGTGGCGCTGCGCCCGCCCATCGAATGCGCGACCAGGATCACCTTGTCCCACCGCAAATGATCGAGCAGGTGAGCGATATCGTCTGCCATGGTGGTCACAGAGTAATCGCCCGCTGGGCTGTACGTCGAGTCCCCGAAACCACGCATGTCCATGGCGCAGCCCAGGCGGTCGGTGCACAGTCGCGTACCGAAGTTAACCCAGTCGTAAGAAAAATACGACAGACCGTGAATGAACAGCACCGGGGTCCTAGTCGCCAGGGCGTCGGGGTCTCGCCGACCGAAAAGGCGATAAGCCAAGGTGACGTCGCCGGAGGGACATGTGTAAATGGTGTGGGACTCAATCATGTGACATTTATTTCCTGTTGCCGCGGGTTGATGCATTCAGTTCATGAAAATCGCGAGATGCTTCTTTTGTCGATGCTTTTTGATTGAGCTCAATGGTAGTTTTGGGCTTTCCTGTTGTCGACATCATGAAAGTCATAGGTAAAATGCATCGGGTGCATATGGAGAACCTGGAATTGACTCAGTTGCGTCTTGTCGAAGCGATAGCTGAGACTGGCAACCTGTCGTCCGCCGCGGAAGTAGTCGGCTTGTCGCAATCGGCAGCCAGCCATTCCCTGGCGCGATTGCGTAAAGAGACTGGCGACCCTCTATTTGTACGCACCTCACAGCGCATGCAGCCGACGCCGTACGGCGAACAGTTATGTGCAGCTGTGCACAATGCGTTGCTGCTGCTACGTGAAGGACTTCGGGGCGGCCGCAGTTTTGTTCCCGCCGATGCCAGCCGCATCTTCTCTCTGTACATGAGCGAGGCTGGACAGTTGACGATGCTCCCACAATTGCTGGCTTACTTGCGCGAGCAGGCACCCGGGGTACGCATTCATGTCAGCCGCCTTCCTGAGAAGAACCAAGGGAGTGCCTTGGAGGTGGGTCAGGTCGATATGGCGGTGGGTCACATCACAACAATGACTACCGGCTTTCACCAGCGCTTGCTGTTCCACGAGCGTTATGTATGTGTCGCATCGCTGGACAATGAGCTATTTGCCCAAGGAATGAGCTTCGAGGCGTACAAGCAGTCACCGCACGCCATCGCCGACTCCAGCGGCATGGCGCACTGGATGGTCGACCAGCAACTGGCGCGTCACAATGTGGTTCGCCAGATTGGTCTGGTCGTTCCCGAGTTCCTGGCGCTGCCCTTCGTCGTCCCGGGATCAGATCTGGTCGTCACCATGCCGAGCCGGGTGGCTGACCGGTTTGCGAAAATGATTCCATTGCGCGTGATGCCGTTGCCAGTGGAACTCGATCCTTATGAAATCTTGTTGTTTTGGCACGCGCGAGTACATATGGACCCTGCCAACCAGTGGCTAAGGCAAACCTTGGTGGCACTCTTCAAATCTTTCGAAGCGGATTTGCCGGCTCCATAAGAACGATCTCCGCGTTCTTGTGCTGTATCCGGTCTGAATTTAGGCGCTGAATCAGAGCGGGACGGTGACGTCTTCGGGCCGGCGAGCATCGGCCGAATCTTCGGTGGCAAACCAGTCCTGAAATTCAATCCAGTTGCTCGGGTAACTTTTGTTTCCACTTTGCCAAATTTCGTTCACCACGGGATGATAGGCTTTGTGGAGCTAGGGCGTGTTAACACAAACCACGAAGACCGTCAGCAACCAGGACGAAGCTGAGGAAGCCCAGGAACATCGCGTCGAGTTTTTCGAACCGAGAGAAGATTCGGCGATAGCCCTTCAGGCGTCGGAACAACCTCTCGACCTCATTTCTGCGCTTGTACATGGCCCTGTCGTATTCCCAGGGGTCAAGGCGGGTTCGTGTCGGGGGAACAACCGGAACGAACCCCAGGTCCAGCGCCAACTGGCGCGTCTCGTTCCCCTCATAGGCGCGATCCATGAGTAGATGAATCGGCCGGCTTGTCGGCCCCAGGCTTTGCAGAAGGCGCCTGCCTTCGGGCGCGTCATGCGCCTGTCCGGGCGACAGGCTGAAGGTCACTGCCGTTCGAGCATCCGCGGCAACCATATGAACCTTGGTATTCCATCCGCCGCGGGACTTGCCGATGGACTGTGGGCCGTTTTTTTTAGCGCGCCCGTGCCGTCCGGGTGGACCTTGATGCTGGTGGAGTCCAGCGAAACCGCCTCGATGCGGATGCGCACCACCTGTTCGCGCTGTAGCTCCTCGAACATCTTGTCCAGCACGCCTGCTTTCTCCCAGCGGCGCATGCGCGTGTAGATGGTGTGCCAATTGCCAAACCGCTTGGGCAGGCCACGCCACTTGCAACCGTGTTCGGCCACGTACAGCATGGCGTTGACCACTTGAAGATTGGTCATGCTGACGTTGCCGCGTTGGGTGGGAAGGCAATGTTCAATACGTGCGAACTGCTCGGGCGTGATTTCCATGCGAGCAAGTATCGGCCTTGATACACAGTCCGTCCATTAGTGTTAACACGCCCTAGCTTGTGATGGTCAGCTGACGGGCATCGGCTCCGCGCTTGGCCGGTCGTGCACTGGTCCGCGCACCCGACTCGCCCCCTTATGTTGCCCGACCCGTGACAACAATGCGCAGCCGCAGTGGTGCCACGTTCACACTTTTTCCAGAATCACCGCGATACCCTGTCCCACCCCAATGCACATCGTGCACAGCGCGTACCGACCACCGGTAGCGTGCAGGCGGTTGACCGCCGTCGTCGCCAGCCGCGCGCCACTGGCGCCCAGCGGGTGGCCCAGCGCGATCGCGCCGCCCCAGGCGTTCACCCGCTCGTCATCGTCCTGCAGGCCCAGCTGGCGCAGCACCGCCAGCCCCTGCGCCGCAAAGGCCTCGTTGAGTTCGATCACATCAAGCTGCTCCAGCGTCAGGCCGGTGAGTGCCAGCACCTTCTGCGTCGCCGGCGCCGGGCCGATGCCCATCACACGCGGCGCCACCCCGGCCGTGGCCATGCCCACGATGCGCGCCTTTGGGGTCAGGCCGTTCTTCGCCGCCGTGGCCTCGTCGGCCAGCAGCAGCGCGCAGGCACCGTCGTTCACGCCGCTGGCGTTGCCCGCGGTCACAGTGCCGTCGGGGCGCACCACGCCCTTTAGCTTGGCCAGCGCTTCCAGGCTGGTCTCACGCGGGTGCTCGTCCTGGTCCACCAGGATGGCATCGCCCTTCTTCTGCGGGATGCTCACGCCGACGATTTCACGCGCCAGATGCCCGGCCTTCTGCGCGGCCACCGCCTTGAGCTGGCTCGATAGCGCCATGCGGTCCTGCGCCTCGCGCTCGATCTTGTATTCCACCGCCACGTTCTCGGCCGTCTCGGGCATGGAGTCCACGCCGTACTGGGCCTTCATAAGCTTGTTGACGAAGCGCCAGCCGATGGTGGTGTCGTAGACCGCGTTAGCGCGGCTGAAGGCGCTCTCGGCCTTGGGCATGACGAAGGGAGCACGGCTCATGCTCTCCACGCCGCCGGCGATCATGAGGCCGGCTTCACCCGCCTTGATGGCGCGCGCGGCCGAGCCGACGGCGTCCAGGCCGGAGCCGCACAGGCGGTTGATGGTGGCGCCGGGCACCTCCAGCGGCAGGCCGGCAAGCAGGCCGGCCATGCGCGCAACGTTGCGGTTGTCCTCGCCAGCCTGGTTGGCGCAGCCAAAGAGGATGTCGGTCACGGTGGTCCAATCCACTCCCGGGTTGCGCTGCATCAGCGCCCTGAGCGGAATTGCGCCCAGGTCGTCGGCGCGCACGCTCGACAGAGCACCGCCGTAGCGGCCGAATGGGGTTCGGATGGCGTCGCAGATGAAGGCGTGGCGTTGTGTCATTGGGGTTCCGGGAGAATGGATGGGGCGGTGGGTGATGGTGCGATCGGCAGTCCGACGAGGCGCTGCAGTTCGTCAACGGACAGGCCTTGCACAGCATCGATCAGGCGCAATCCCTCGGGAGTGCATTCGAGGGTCGCGAGGTCGCTGTAGATGCGCTTGACGCAGCCGATCCCGGTGAGCGGATAGGTGCACTGCGGCACCACCTTGCTCTCGCCCTTCTTGGTCAGCAGGTCCATCATCACCCAGGTCTGCTTTGCGCCGATGGCCAGATCCATGGCGCCGCCCACGGCGGGGATGGAGCCTGGTTCGCCAGTGCTCCAGTTGGCCAAGTCGCCGGTGGCTGAGACCTGGAAGGCACCGAGCACGCAGATGTCGAGGTGGCCGCCGCGCATCATGGCGAAGCTGTCGGCGTGGTGGAAATACACGCCGCCAGGCAGCAGCGTCACCGGCTGCTTGCCGGCGTTGATGATGTCGTAGTCCTCCTCGCCCTGCGCGGGCGCGGGGCCCATGCCCAGGATGCCGTTCTCGCTGTGCAGCACCACCTCGATGCCTGGCGGCAGGTGGTTGGCCACCAGCGTGGGCTGGCCGATGCCCAGGTTGACGTAGGCGCCGTCGTAGATGTCCTGCGCCACGCGGCGCGCGAGTTCGTCCTTGGTTCTTCTCGTGTAGCTCATGTGAATCTCCTGGTTCATGCGGCAGTCTTGAAGCCGCCGGCCTGCGTGGCCACGCGGGGGATGCGCACCACGGCGCTCACGTGGATGCCGGGCGTGACCACGGCCTCGGGGTCGAAGCTGCCGAGTTCGGCGATCTCGTACACGCTGGCGATGGTGCGTTTCGCGGCGGTGGCCATCACCGGGCCAAAGTTCCGCGCGGCCTTGCGGTAGGTGAGGTTGCCCCAGCGGTCCCCGCGCTCAGCCTTGATGAGGGCCACGTCGCCGAGGATCGGGTACTCGAGCACATAGGACTTCCCGTTGATCACGCGGGTTTCCTTCTCGCTGCCGTCGGCATTGCGCGCGAGTTCGGTGCCGAAACCCGTCGGCGTGAAGAATGCGCCGATACCCGCGCCTGCGGCACGGAGCCGCTCGGCGAGGTTGCCCTGCGGCACGAGTTCGAGTTCAAGCTGCCCGCTGCGGTACAGCGCGTCGAACACCTGGCTATCCACTTGGCGCGGGAAGCTGCAGATGACTTTGCGCACGCGTCCGGCCTTGAGCAGCGCTGCCAAGCCGGTGTCGCCGTTGCCCGCGTTGTTGTTGACCACGGTGAGCTCGCGCGCACCCTGTTCGATCAGGCCGTCGATGAGCTCACCCGGGATGCCGGCGGTGCCGAAGCCCCCGATGAGGACGGTAGCGCCATCGCGCACACCATTCAGTGCCTCGGCCACCGAGGCTGAAATCTTGTTGATCACGAGTCTTATCTCCAGTGAAAAAGCCGAGCATTCTTTACGACGGCCGTTAAGTTTGTTCTAATGACGAACATTCATTCTATTGACGAACAATTTTACCTGTTCAGGGGTCTCCTCGTTTTCAGTGCAATAAGTGACGGTACGCAAAGCTAGCACTGGCGCGGGGGTGGTCTGGGTAGACCGTTGATTTCATTGACTTTCCTGTTCGCTTTGTAAACGGGTATGGTGGCCTC
>WBZM01000048.1_pt2 | contig 28084 bp, 19 predicted proteins | sample 5204271 | NCBI WGS metagenome assembly WBZM01 (sample SAMN12344346, study PRJNA552823) | activated sludge metagenome | biome: Activated sludge suspended growth; feature: Nitrification reactor; material: Wastewater; isolation source: activated sludge from nitrification reactor of wastewater... | reverse complement strand
CAACCACAAATTACTTGGCCAGTTCCCATTCTTCAAACGATTGTCAATTTTTCAAAAATCCTCTTTTGGATTTCAAAACATACTCTAAAGAAAAAAAATTGTCAAGTTTTGGTGAAATGAAAAAAAAGGCTCTACATTTGCCACATCTTTAAAAGTAGTTTTTGTGTTTATTTGTTTGGGTTAAAGACCCTCGGCTCCCCGCCGAGGGTCTTATTATTTCTGACGGGCGCAGTTTGTTGATGCTGTCTCTTTCAACTCAAAATTTCCTCAGTTAATTTTTCAACATAAATCAGAGGCTGAAATGGATACCTGAAACCGGTCGAAAAGGTGATGCCTGTCGAATTTTAAGAAATACCCTATTTTTGCCACTCAAAATCAATTTATAGATGAATCATCAAAATAGCATACGTTGGGGCATAGTGGCCTCTGTGGTCGCAATACTTGCTTTAAGCCGTCTTTTGCCGCACACATTGGCGTTCAGCCTTTTCAATTTTTCCCCGCTCGGCGGAATTGCCCTTTTTAGTGCAGCCTACTTCCAACGAAAGTACATGGCCTACTTGATGCCGTTTGCTGCTCTTTGGCTAACCAATCTTTTGATAGACAACCTTTTCTTTTCACAGTATTATGCGGGGTTTGCTTGGTTTGCCAACCCAGAGGTCTATTTCGCCTTCATGTTGATAGTGCTGATGGGCATGAGCTTGCTGAAAAAAGTCACTTTCCTAAGGGTAGGGGTGGCTGCGGTGAGTTCATCTATCCTGTTTTTTGTAGTCACCAATTTCTATGCTTGGCTGAACACCGACCTTTACCCAAAAACCCAGGAAGGGTTGATGGATTGTTATATTGCTGCAATTCCATTCTATTGGAACACCTTGGCAAGCGACATTTTTTACGCTGCTGTTTTGTTTGGTGGGTTTGAACTTGTCAAGCGGCAATATCCTACTTGGGTGCTTAACAAGGCTTGATTTCACGACCATCATTTTTCTTGAAAAAAATGGCCTGTTGGGTATTCTCAACAGGCCATTTCTCATTTTCCTATGAAAAAGCCAACCGAATCTAACCATCCTGTCCAAGAACCACCCAAATTGGTGAAAGGCTTGGACTATTACTGGGAAGAGGGCAAAATGGTGCTGACCTCCTATTTTCTTAAAAACAGGGGGTTTTGCTGCAAAAATGGGTGCAGGCATTGCCCTTACGGTTTTTCAAAGGATAGCCGGATTCAGCAATTCGACAAGTCAGAGGGTTAATGCGGTTAAGTAGGTATTGGGAGTTAGGTATTCGGTATTGTGTTGACAATCAATTGCTTGTGCAACAAATAATTTAGCCTGATTTCACGAACGAACTTAAATTGACTTGAACCCAAGTTTTTCCTCAAGCACAGGACTTAGTGTTGGCAACTTATTCCGTTCAATCAAAAAACTGGTCAGTCCTGCGATTTCTTTGAAGATGTAGTGCTTGTCGAGGGCACCTTTCAGGTAATCCTTTCCTGTAGAACCACCTGTGCCCGTACGGGTTCCGATCATCCGGTGTACCATGTTCATGTGTCGGTAGCGCCAGGTGGACAATTGTTCGTCAATCTCCAATAACAAGTTAAGCAGTTGGAATGGGGTCTGCATCATTGGATAGCCCCTGAAAAGAAAGATGAAAAGCCCCGCCCTGCATGCTTTTGGACTAAGCCGCCGGCCTTCTTCTCCCTCCTCGCCAAAAAAGACAGAATTGAAGAACCTCAGGTTGAAGCGTTCGTTTGGCATGAGGCTTTCGACGTACCTGGCAGCGTAGTCCACCCAAAAAGGATGCCTTTGGATTTCGTCTGGTTCAAAAGCTGGCCAATTCTCTTTGTCATCGAAAAAGGGCATGCGTTCCAGCCAATCGTTCACCAAATCCAGCAAAGACGGCTTACTTTCTGTTTGTTTGATGAGGTCAACATGCTCCTGTCTGAGTTGGGAAATGTAATACTCCTGGGCATGCCGCTCGGTATAGCGAAGGCCAAGACGGGCCTCCGCCAACTTGAACTGCCAGCTCTGAAAACCAGAAGCAGGGCGAAGGAAGTTTCTGAAATCAAGGAAATCCATTGGCGTCATGGTCTCCATGATGTCAATTTTATGGACAGCCACTCGAAGAATGACAACCACCCTGTTAAGGCGATGGACGACAGTCTGAAGGTCAGGTGAGTTGTCGTTGATAGTGCCTTGGCCCAAAATTTCGGCCACGGACTCTATTTCGAACATGATTTGCTTGAACCACAGCTCATAGGACTGGTGAATGATGATGAAGAGCATTTCATCATGGGCATGGGCATTGTTCAGGTCGCTCTCCAATTGTTGGGCGTTCAATATTTTGTCCAACTGGAGGTAATCGGAGTAGTGTACGTCTTTCGTTTGCATAATTTGGCTAAATTGATTTCAGGCCGCCAAGTTACGCCTTCTATTTTACGATGGTTAGTGATTAAAAGCAGAGCCTCCTTTTTCGGTCACAGCCTCGATAATAATCGCCCTGTTTACTCCTCAAAGGCTTACCTTGCGCCTTTTTCTTGTCCATGAAATACTACCTTATTGCTGGCGAGCCGTCCGGTGACTTACAAGGGGCCTCGTTGGTCAAGGCCATTTTCGAAGCAGACCCACAGGCGGCGATTCGCTGTTGGGGCGGCGACCTCATGACCGCCGCTGGGGCAACCGTTGTAAAGCATTATAGTGAGCTTGCCTTCATGGGCTTTGCGGAGGTGGTCAAAAACCTGCCTGCCATCATCAGGAATTTCAAGGAAGCAAAAGCAGATATTATCGTCTTTCAGCCAGACTGCCTCATTTTAATTGACTACCCCGGCTTCAACCTGCGCATGGCGACTTGGGCCAAGCAGCAAGGAATCCGGGTGTTTTATTACATCTCCCCCCAGCTATGGGCATGGCATACCAGTCGGGTGAAAATCATCAAGGATTGTGTTGAGCGGATGTTTGTCATTTTCCCTTTTGAAGTTGATTTTTATAGAAAACATGGAGTAAGGGTAAGCTATATCGGCCATCCGTTATTGGAAGCAGTTTCCCATCACCACGCCAGTCCAGATTTTTTTTCAAAAAATGGCCTTGACGGTAATCGCCGCATCATTGCCTTGCTGCCTGGTAGCCGTCGGCAAGAGGTGGTTCGAATATTGCCCAATATGTTGGAAGTAGTTGCGCAGTTCGCTGATTATCAATTTGTTGTAGCAGGGACGCCATCCTTGGGAGCTGGTTTCTACGAACCTTTTTTGCAGTCGAAACCATCCGTGAAACTGTTGATGGCCCAGACTTACGACCTTTTGGCCCATGCACATGCCGCCTTGGTGACATCGGGTACTGCCACTTTGGAAACTGCTTTGTTCAACGTGCCTCAAGTGGTCTGTTACAAGGCCAGCCCAATCTCTTACCGTTTGGCGAAGATGCTGGTGAACCCTGATTTGCGCTTCATTTCAATCGTCAATCTGATTGCAGATAAGGAGGTTGTCAAGGAATTGATTCAATCCGACCTCAACCAATCAATGCTGACAACTGCCCTTTCTTCCATTTTGAAAAAAGAAAACAGGCTTTCGCAATTGGCTGATTATCAATCCATAACACAAAAGCTGGGTGGGATGAGAGGTGCCGCAACAGCCGCCAAGGAAATTATAGAAAGGCTTAGTTCAGAAACGCAGCATCACAAGTCTTTGAGGTAGGTTCGCCTCTTTTTGTGGATGCGGTAATCAAAATCCTTCCAGAGCGACAGTACATTCTGGTTGTCTTCCAGCATGGGATTAATATTCAGGTGGTCGTAACCCAACGAATGGAAGGTGCTCCCAAATTCTTGGAAGATGATGCTGTGAACGCCACGCTTACGCCATTCTTCTTTAACGCCAATCAAAGTGAGGTCGGCACCGTCATTGAACCATTGTGCCCACAACAAATGCAGAAAGCCGAAGGGGAATAAGTGTCCATTTGCTTTTTTCATGGCTTTGGCCATGCTGGGCATGGTGACCGCAAAGCCTATCGTCTCCCCGTTTTCGTCCAGGACATTGCATACAAATCTTGGGGGAAGCATGCCGATATAGTTCTTGATATAAAACACTTGTTGTTCCTCGGAAATAGGGACATAGGTAGGTAGGTGGTGATAGGTTTCTTTCAACATCTTGAAAAATACCTCACCAAGCTCAAGCATTTGTTTTTTGTTCTTTGGCCTCGTGACTGACAAATGGTAGCGTTTCCGAATCAGGTTGGCCGACCTGCCAAATTTTTCAGGAAACGGGTTTGGCAAATGGGCAATAAGTTCAAGCCATTCCAATTCTTTTTGGTAACCAAGTATCTCAAGGTGTTGAGGGTAATAGGCGTGGTTGTATAGGGTCGTAATGCCGCCCATTTCATGGAATCCTTCCACTAACATTCCGTTCTTGTCTAAGGAATTGAACCCATATGGGCCTTTCAAAAGGCGGCAACCTTGGGCTTTTGCCCATTTCTCCACGCTTTCAAGCAATGCTTTACTGACCGATAAATCATCTTTGAAATCAAACCATCCAAACCGTGCGTGTGCCTTGCCAAGTTGCTCGGTTTCCATCTCATTGATGATGCCGGCCACCCTTCCAACCATCTTTCCTTCCAACCATGCCGTAAACAAGGCCATTTTAGAATGCTGAAACGCAGGGTTTTTGTTGGCATCCAGCCAAGCCATTTCAGAAGCAATCAATGGTGGAATCCAATAAGGGTTGTCAGCATACAAATGGAAAGGGAACTTTACGAATTGTTTAAGCTCAGCTTTTGATTTAATAACCCTTATCTCAAGGTTCATACTGAAAAAAGGTTGATTTCTAACCAAAACCCGCTATGGCAGTGAAGGTTGAACCGCCAAGTTGAAAAACAGCGATTTTTTCTTTGCGGTGCGAATGGGAAAAATGTGGTTTTTCGGAAATAGGACAAACTTGTCGCTGGACATACTGTGCATGATTATTGTCTTGGCAGGACTTGACGTCCCTCATTCGTTAAAAGCTGGTTAAAAGCTATACTTGGTATCCTTAGGCATACGAATCGGGATTTGCGTTCCGTTTTATCCTAAAATTAAAACAACAAGACCATGAAAAGAATCACAATTTTGGCCTTTGCCTTATTCAGCTTTGCCATATCATCCAATGCTCAGATAAGGTTCGGCCTTCGAGCTGGGCTGAGTTCTTCCCAATTGAAGTCGGAAACAATTGACCAAAACGGGCTTACAGTCGCCATCAAGGATGCCAATTATGGGTATCATTTTGGGGTATTTGGCCGTGTAAAACTTAACGACCACTGGTATTTGCAACCGGAGGCCGTTTTCAACTCTTCATCAGTTGATTTTCAAGTAACTGATTTTGGCGAGGGCTTTATGGACGAGGTATTGACGGAAAAATACCGCAACCTCGATATCCCTTTGATGGTAGGTTACAAACTTGGGCCACTGAGGGCAGAGGTTGGTCCAACTGGTCATGTCTATGTAGCCAGCAAATCGGAATTGGAAGAAATCGGAAGTTATGACCGCCGTTTCAACGATTTCAATCTGGGCTATCAAGCAGGACTTGGCCTTGATATTTGGAAAATCACCCTCGACCTTCGCTATGAAGGCAATTTCCAGAAGTTTGGCGAGCACATGACCATCGGTGGTGAGCAAATCAACTTCTCCCAGAATCCTTCGAGGTTGCTGATGACGGTTGGTTTTTCTTTCTGACTTCCAGCAAATTATCAAGGGGGTAATTCCTAATTGCTTTAGCCGAAGCCCCCTGAATACAACTCGACGGCTGTTGGCAGAGCCAACAGCCGTCGAGTTTTTTTTAGGTTCAGTCAAAGATTTTGTAAAGTATATTTTAGCGTCGCAGGGGGCTTGGGGTCGGAACGCCTCCAAAACCACCTTACTCCCCGGCTGTGGTGGTGGAGCCGCCGCAGCCGGGGAGTAGCTTTAGGGGTTCTTTTTGAAAAATTGCACGGCAATTTTTCAAAAAGAACCCTTGTGCTAAATAGATACTTTGTAAAGCAAAATTTTTGCTTCACCCTTTCTGGAGGCACCTGGCATTCCACCAACATTGCGATTAGTTTTCAAAAAAAACTACCCGTTATACAACCAACCCCGATAACCAACTTCACTTTATCTTCGTTCAACAGCTTTCGAACCAACTTTCGCTAATGACCACTTACCAAGTCAGCATGACCGAAAAAGAATTGGTGCAATCATGTATAGCAGATGACCGGATTGCACAGAAAAACTTGTACGACAAGTACAAGAAGGCCATGTTCACGCTCGCTTACCGCATCACCGGCGATTTTGAAGCCGCCAACGATGTTTTGCAGGAAGGCTTCGTCAAGGTCTTCAAGGGCCTGGCCAATTTCAGGGGAGATTCTACCCTGGGGGCATGGATAAAGACCATTGTCGTCCGAACGGCATACAGCCACCTGCGCAAAGGCAAGGAATTCTTTGAATCCGTGGATAACATCCCGCCAGCCTCACAGGTTGATTGGGGCCATTACCTTGATGCCGAATACCTTGAAAAGGCCATACTTTCTTTACCAGAAGGATACCGCACTGTGTTCATTCTGGTGGAAGTGGAAGGCTATGGCCACAAGGAGGTCGCCGAGCTGTTGGGCATTTCCGAAGGGACATCCAAATCACAGTTGTTTTATTCAAAAAAACGGCTGCGGGAAATCCTCAAAGACCAAGTCTGACCCAAAGGAAAAACTATCGAGCTTACGCAAATGCAATCCTTCAAATGGAAGAACAGAACAAAAAATCATTAATAGAAGCCCTTTCCTCGTTGCCAGAGCACGAACCCAATGAGATGCTTTGGGAGCAAATAGAGGAGCAGATGGACGGTGGCCTTGAGGCTATCGTGCCCCGGCAATTGTTGGATTCATTGCCACAATACGAACCACCTGACAGCACTTGGGCGGCCATTTCCAAAAGTCTGGAAACCGGAAAGCCCGTTGCCAAAATCGTGGGAATTGGTTGGAGAAAGGCATTGGCAGTAGCGGCAAGCCTGACGCTTTTGGTGGTTGCCTATTGGCATTTCAGCAAGCCAAGCGTACAGGAAAACAAGGTGGTGGCTGTAAGTTTCAGTGAAGAGACGGTTGACCCATTGTTGCTTCAACACGATTGGGATGAAGACGAGGAGGCTTTCAGTGAGTTCCTAAGCCTTTGCGAAGCAAAAAAACTGGTGTGCGAGCAGCCAGCGTTCAAATTGTTGCAAGGCGAGCTTGAAGAGTTGACAGCAGCTAAAGATGAACTAAAATCGGCAATAGGTACCTACAATACCGATGCTGACTTGGTAATGCAAATCAAGGAGATTGAATTGGAGCGCAATGGCGTGCTCAAGAAAATGATGGCCATGCTTATTTAAATTGCTTCATGGCTTTATGGTTAAACAGTCCCGGATTGAGGTTCAATCATCCAACTACTATCCAATAAAGCCGAGAGTCAATGAATCAATGAATCCATGAAAAATAGCTCAAAGTTGTTGATTGTCAATGTGTTGGCCATTTTGTCCTTCGACCTGGCTGCGCAGACGACCCTCCAAGTGGTGACAAAAGTGATGGAAAACACGTTCCCCTACAAGAACGGTACAGAAGTGAACATTGAGGGTGAAAAGGCAGAAATCAAGGTGGAAACTTGGCAGCGAAATGAAGTAAAAGTATTGGTAGAACTCGTCTCCAAAAATGCCGACCGAAAGACGGCACAGGCTGACCTTGACCAAATGGTTTATAGCACAGAACAGGTTGGCAGCAAACTTTACTTTAGAAATTACCTTTCCACGAAAAAGGGTGGCAAAAAACCAACTTCCGACATCAAGGCCATTTACACCATCACCCTGCCTGCCGATTGCCCCGTTTATATGAAAAACAATTACGGCCTGTCCGACATCAGCAACCTGACCAAGTCGTTGAAAGTCAACAGCCAGTTTTCAAAAATTAACCTTGAAAACATTAGTGGTCAAGTGGGAATTGATACCCGTTTTGGTGACATAGAAGGGAGGGACATAGACGGATTGGTTACTATCAACTCCCGCCGTTCCGACATTACCATGCACGACATCAAGGGCACCTGGAACATCAATTCGCAGTATGGTGTGATGAAGTTTTTCACAAACCCCAGCCCTGATTTGCTGACCATGAACATCACCGGAGAGAAATCGGATGTCTATTTCTTCGACCCTAAACCCAACTATTACGGATACACGCTCACGGCCCATTACGGAACAATTACAGCTCCCAACAATTTGAAACTCAATTATTTGCAAAATACGAATGACCTCAAGAAGGCCATTTTCTCTTCCAAAATCGGCAAGTCGAACATCTCGGTAAAGATTAGTTTTGGGGACATCATCATACGGAATCCATGAAAACACGCTGGCTTGTCTGATTGGGCGGCCCATTTGGAGCAAAACACTCCGAGTGGGCCGCTCTCATTTTATCTACCTCCAATTTTTAATCTTTTCCCTACTTTTCGCCCCCATAGCCCGAAGCGACTTGATTAGAAAATGAAACTGGCTGCCATTTGCCAATTCCTATATGCCACTCATCATCATCCTAATAAGTATCATAGTGCTGTTGCTGCTCATCATAGGGCTGCGCATGAACGCTTTTTTGGCCTTGCTGCTTGTGGCACTTGGCGTTGGGATTTGCATGGGCATGTCAACTGCTGATACCTTGGCCGCCATACAAAAGGGGGTAGGGGGGACGCTCGGCACTTTGGCGCTCATCATGGGATTGGGGGCCATTCTTGGCGGATTGATTGCGGAAAGTGGTGCGGCTCAAGTGATTGCCCGCCATTTAACGGATGCATTTGGCGTGAATAAGATAGCGTGGGCAATGGTACTCACCGGGTTTATCATTGGCATCCCCATGTTTTATAATGTTGCATTCTTGATGGTGCTCCCCATCATTTTTGCTATGGCAAGGGAGACAAAACAACCAATTTTGGTGGTGGCTCTGCCTATCATCGCATCCTTGTCTGTCATGCATGGCTTTCTGCCACCACACCCTGCACCTACTGCCATTGTTGATTTCTACAAAGCCAGTATGCAGTTGACCCTGATTTATGGTCTTGTAATCGCTATCCCTACTGTGATTGTGGCAGGTGTGATTTTTGGCAAGACCATGTATAAAATACCCGCAGTGGTCAACGAGCGGCTGTTCAACATGCCCAACCATTCACCTGAAAACCTGCCATCATTCGGGGTTTCTGTACTTGTGTCTTTGACACCAGTCATATTGATGGGCCTCAGCGCAGCAGGTATGCTGCTCTTGCAAAAGGAAAACCCACTCAACCAAGCCATGCAGTTCTTGGGCGACCCCGTCATCTCATTGTTCCTTTCTGTATTCGCTGCGGTATTCTTATTGGGCAAAAAGTCAGGCAAGAGCTTCTCTCAACTGATGGATGGATTAGGCGAGCATGTGAAGCCAATTGCCATGATTTTGCTGATACTTGCCGCTGGTGGGGCATTTAAGGAGGTTTTGGTCAGCAGCGGTACCAGCGAGTACATCGTTGGGTTGATGAAGGACCTGACGCTTTCGCCACTCATCTTAGCTTGGTCAGTGGCCGCAGTGCTTCGCATTGCGCTTGGCTCTGCGACTGTGGCAGCACTTACAGCGGCTGGAATTATGCAGCCCCTCGTTGCCGCAGGCAATGTGAACCCCGAACTGATGGTATTGGCGACAGGCGCTGGTTCCTTGACGTGTTCCCAGGTGAATGACACAGGGTTCTGGCTATTCAAAGAGTATTTCAACCTGAGTATTTGGCAAACACTGCGCTCATGGACAGCCATGGAGACCATCGTATCGTTGGTAGGGCTTGGCGGCTGCCTTTTGATGGATATCTTTATTTGAAAACAAAAATCACTCGACAAATGACAATTGGGCTAATTGGTCTTGGCAAAATGGGTTTCCCGCTTGCCCTCAACATGCTTCGCAACAAATTCACGGTAGTTGCCTTCGATATTGACGATGCGAACCGCAAAAAATCGGCGGATGCTGGCATCGTGACCACCAGCAGCATCCAAGCGGTGGCCATGCACCTACCTTCGCCACGTATCATTTGGAGCATGGTGCCAGCAGGGCCGGCCACTGAATCCGTTTTGACACAATTGCCCAGCCTTCTTTCTCCAGGTGATATTGTGATTGACGGAGGAAACTCCAATTACAAGGATACCCTCAGGCATTATGCCATGTTCAAGGAGCACGGAATCCGGTTTTTGGATTGCGGCACGAGCGGTGGAACGAGCGGCGCCTTGAACGGAGCCTGCACCATGATAGGTGGTGACAAGGATGCCTATGAAGTTTGCAAACCAGTTTTTGATGCAATTTCCGTTGAAAATGGAAGCCTGTATGTGGGCGAGACAGGGAGCGGTCATTTTACCAAAATGGTGCATAACGGCATAGAGTATGGCATGATGCAAGCCATTGCCGAGGGCTTTGAGGTACTCAACAAAAGCCAGTTTGATGTGGACTTTGAAGCAGTTGCCAAGGTTTGGAATCACGGCTCGGTGGTGCGCAGTTGGCTCATTGAGCTTACGCAAAACGCATTTTCAAAAGACCCTAAGCTCTCAGCCATAAAGGGCATCATGCATTCCAGCGGAGAAGGTAAATGGACGATTGAAACGGCTTTGGACCTTGGGGTTCCCACGCCGGTCATTGCACTTTCCTTGCTCATGCGCTTTCGCTCACAGGAGGAAGATACTTTTGCTGGGAAGGTCGTAGCGGCACTGAGAAATGAGTTTGGAGGCCATGCCGTCGTAAAAGCTGAGGCAGGGTAAAGCAAATATGGCATTGTTTTTTATTGTGTCTTTAGTTTTACGAAATTATTTTATGGCCTAACCGAGTTTGAATGAAATCTTATTCCTTGATTATCCTGGCAACCCATTGTTTCATTCTTTTTGGAAAGGCCCAACCCGTCGTGGTCCTTGAAAACTCAGGAGGGAAATTGCCTTTGGAAAAGGAAATAAAAATAGGGGGTTGCCCAGGCAGGGAGATTCGAATTGAGCAACTATCGCAAATTGCAGGGATGATTCAAAGAACTTTTTGGGTGAAAGTCAGGATGTCAATGATTCAAGTATTTTATGACCCTGAAAATCAGCGAAATGCTTCCTTACATCGATTTTTGGAATCATTCCAAAAGAAAACTAAATCTTATTCGGATTTGACGGATTTCAGCAGAAGTTGATTGTCTTCCTTCAAAATTTTGACAGTTAAAGATTTTTTGTTTTTTTTACGCCCGAATTCATCTCCCAACCTTTAGCGAAGTTTGATAAACCCATCACCGATTCCAGATTGTTCTCTCCTAAGATAAAATTTTCTACGCTGTCTTCACTCCCGATCCATGAATGCATACCAAACTGACCCCCCGTAGCCTAAAGAAATTTTGCCTGTTTTGCTTGAAAAAATATTTTGTGAATTGATGTGCCTGCAATGGCCTAAAACACTATAAATCGAAGTGATGAAAAAATTTTTCTGTACACTACTTGTCCTAACCTTTTTTCTCAAAAGCGTATCTACCTTATATGCCCAATGTGGTGGTGGTTCTTGCAGTACTCCAGTTGCAGCCTTCGACATCGCAAGTGCTTGTGTGTTGCCCAACCCACAGGCTTTGAGCTGTTACCAGGGGGCGACCATCAATAGTGGTGTGGCTGACCAGCCACCAACTTGGTGCACCACCGTCGAAAACAACCAATGGTTTGCTTTTACGGCCACAAGTTCATCTGCCACTTTTCAAATAGAAGCATTGAACTGTGCATCAGGCGGTGCCATACAAGCTGCCATTTTGGATTGCAGCTTGAATTTCATGTCGGATTGTCTTGGGAATATTTCTCAAAATACCACAGTCTCTTTGTCCACCAACCAGCCTTTGACTCCTGGGACGGTGTATCTGCTCATGATTGACGGCTCAGCAGGTGCTAATTGTGGCTATGCCATAAACGGTTCATCTGCCATTACTACAGGCCCAACAAATCTTTGTATCCCAAGTGTCGCACCCTCGGATTATGCATCCACATCACCATCCGAATGGACAATCTCCCCTGCTGGAGCTGGTGTTTTTGTTGGCCCTTCCGTAGGAACCAATGTTTCTGTTGAATGGCTGATTCCGGGCAATGCCCAGATTTGTGCTCAAAATTCGGTCTGTCCAAACATTCCACCATTCTGTTTGGATGTGACGATAGGTGAAAACGCCCAAGCTACCTACGAACTCAACCTTTGTCCAGGTGAAACGGTCACTTGTGGGGGCAACGTCTATTCAGCACCAGGTTCTTTTGACAACGTAGTGCCTGCCCCAGGTGGGTGTGATAGTTTTATCACTTGCATCATTACAGCTGTACCACCTATTAGTTCTCCAATGCAGACTGTTAACCTGTGTGGGCCAGCTGAATTCCAAATCTGTAATGATATCTACACGTATTCTGGAATATTTACAGCGATTTGTGACAATTGGCAAGGATGTGACAGTTCCGCTTCGGTAAACCTGAATATTCTAGAGCCGCTTGCAGTCATCACTGACCCACCGGTTCTTGGATGTGGCCCCGATTCGATAGTCATTCTTGACGGTTATGGGTCGAGTTTGGGCTTGCCACCAAATACTTGGTCGGTGCTATGGACTGGCCCAGGCATTTCAGGACCAACCAATCAGCTTCTCTGCTATGTTACTGAACCTGGGGAATATTGCCTGACCGTCACACAAAAAACTTCAAATGGACAGTTTTCTTGTGATAACACAGTTTGCGTCACAGTGACAGAGGATGTACAGTTTCCTACTGCACCACAGATTACTGGCCCTACAACTGTTTGCGGCAATACGGCTGCCACCTATACCGCCAACCTTCAAGGTTCTGTCATTCCTGACAACTTGACTTGGATAACACCCAATGGTGAGCCAGTCACTCAAAATCCGCTTACCTATACCGCAGTCGTAAACTGGGGCAATACGGGAGGGCTATTATGCGTCACCTCCAATAACGAATGCGGTTCTTCTCCTCCGGCTTGCATAAACGTAACTGTTAACGCAGGGCCTGCCGTTCCGGTGGTCACAGGGCCATCAACTGTTTGTGCAAACAGCACGTTGCAAACATATACCATCACCAATTCAGTAGCAGGAGTAACCTACAATTGGACAGTACCACCAGGAGCGACATTCACTGGCTCAGGAAGTACCATCAACGTCAATTTCAGCAACGTTGCCAATGGCAACGTAACGGTATGTGCTACTGGCACCAATAACTGTGGCGCAAGCACCCCCGGCTGTGCCAACGTATTGGTTACAGGGCCTCCTACGGCTCCTACCTTTTCAGGCCCGTCGAGTGTGTGCGCCAATGGAGGGGCAGCAAATTTTGCGGTTACAAATGTTCAGACAGGGGTGACTTATACTTGGACAGCACCGCCAGGAGCAGTTATTACTGGCTCTGGAGCAAACGTATCCATTGATTTTGCCAGTTCAAGCCCGAATGGTCAGGTTTGTGTGACCGCAACAAATTCATGTGGCAACCCCTCCACCTGCAAACCTATTACCGTTTCGCCTGCACCTACCGCAGTTTTAAGTGGAACTGGGGAGTTTTGCCAAGGAACAACGCCAACTACCAATTTCACTGTTGTACTTACAGGACAAGCACCTTGGACATTGACGTATTCAATCAATGGCGGTGCTCCAATAACTTTGAATCCAACAAGTTCACCTTTCAGTTTTCCTGCTACGGTGGCTGGCACCTGTGTTTTATTGAGTGTAGTTGATGCCAATCAGTGTACCGGAACAGTCTCAGGTTCGGCAACCTTGAACCAGAACCCTTCACCTACAGCTGTACTTTCTGGTGGCGGTACGATTTGTGAAGGAAGTGGGGACAATATTCCACTTAGTATCACCCTTTCTGGCGAGGTACCTTGGACTTTGCAATGGTCAATAGATGGAGCGGCTCAACCGCCATTAACCATCAATACCAACCCTTTCACACTGCCAATAGGTGAGTCACGTGCTGGAAACATCACTATTGGAACTGTAAGCGATAACAACGGATGCTCAGGCACTGGCACTGGTTCGGCATTGGTTGAAGTCAATGGTTCGCCAGTTGTCGGAGCAGTTACAGTGGCGTGCAACGATACCAATACCAGTTACACAGTTACCTTTAATGTTTCAGGTGGAGACCCAAGTTCGTATTCCGTGCTGCCAGCAAATGGCAGCTTGGTGAACGGAACTTTTACAAGCAACCCTATTCCTACTGGTAACGGTTACTCATTTGTTGTTGCTGATGCCAATTTTTGCAACACCATCAATGTGGCAGACCCCGTTGTGGTCTGTGATTGTGACACAAAAGTTGGTACAATGCAGACTGGTTTGTTGACGAATTGTGGCCCAGGTACCATTTCGCCCAACTATGACCCAACCCTTCAATTCCTTGATGGCAATGACGTTAGGGTTTTTGTATTGCATTCTGGCAATTCCGTTAGCATCGAGCCACCTGTGATTGGCACTTTCAATACACCAGACATCAGTTTTGACCCTGCAACAATGTCTTATGGTACTACCTATTACCTCTCTGCAATGGTGGGGGACGATGACGGGAATGGTGGTGTTTTGGCAACAGACCCTTGTGTGCAAATAGCGCAAGGAACTCCTATTGTTTTCTATGAAATACCTTCAGCAAACATTGAAGGAGGTGATGAAATTTGTATTGGAAATAGCATTGATTTGACTTTAACCCTTACTGGGGAAGCACCGTGGGAGACCACCATAAACGGTCAAACCGTTTCAATTTTCACTTCACCTTTTACCTATAACGTTACACCCAATACCACCACTACCTATGACCTGACCAACGTGATGGATTTGAACTGTACCGCATCCGTGAATGATAGTGAAACAGTGACAGTCAATACACCGCCAACAGTTGGAACTCCAATTACACAATGCGACCCTACTGGCACCACATTTACAGTAACTTTTGAAATCAATGGTGGCGACCCATCTTGCTATGCTGTTACGCCATTGAACGGGACTTTGACTGGCAATACTTTCGTAAGCAATCCAATACCTGATGGTTCTGGGTTTAGCTTCACCGTAACCGATTGCAAAGGTTGCACCCCTGTTTTGGTTGAGCGCCCTGTGGTTGATTGTTCTTGTCTTTCGACGGCCGGTAATTTGGATGCTGCTCCGCTCAATCTTTGTGGTACAGAAACCAGTGACCCAGATTACGATCAGACTGGCGAGTTTCTTGATGCAGACGATGCCCGATGCTTCGTACTTCATGCTGGCAATCCACTCCAGCCATTGGCTACCAACTCCACACCAGAATTCAGCTTTCAGGCAGGCATGAACTACGGCCAGGTATATTTCATTTGCCCTGTTGTAGCCAATAGTGATGGCAATGGTTGTGTTGACCTCTCCGACCCTTGTATTAGCATTGGCGGGTGTACTGAAGTTCGCTTCCATGAAATACCAACCGCCTCGTTGGGGCCGGATGAAAGCATTTGCCTTGGTGAAGCCGCTACCTTGACCTTTAACGCAACGGGGGCTGGCCCTTGGCAGGTGCAGTACCAAGATGACCTTGGCAATGCAAGTACGATGGACATAACCACCAGCCCGGTCAGTGTTGATGTATCGCCTACTGCTGACGTTGTTTATACGCTGATTGGCGTTACCGATGCATTCTGTACGGGTACGGTTTCAGGAACAACAAGCATATCCGTCAATGAACCACCACAAGTACAGGGCATTATTGAAACTTGCTCCCCTGATGCAACAACCTTTACGGTGGAATTCGATGTAATCGGTGGCGTACCTGGTACGATAACCGTTACACCTGCTACCGGCCTCTTCAACAGTGGTACGTTTACGAGCCAACCATTCCCAAGTCCCTCACAGTGGTCTTTTGACATTGACGACATAAATGGTTGCGGACCTGTGACTATTTCAGGTGTCGAAAATTGCAACTGCCTCACAGATGCGGGCATGATGGGCAGCAATGCACTTAAACTTTGCGAAGATGAAATGGCAACGGTACCTGCAACGGTAGGCTCCTTCCTCGACCCCGATGATGTACTGGTCTATTACTTGCACACAGGCAATGGGCCATCGTTGGGTAATGTGATAGCAACCACCACGACAAGTCCCCCGGTCTTTGCATTTGATGCAGCCACTATGGACTATGGAACCACCTATTATGTTAGTGCGGTTGCAGGCAACAACAACGGCAGCGGCGATGTGGATTTATTCGATGGTTGTCTTGACGTGGCCCCGGGTACTCCTGTGACTTTCAATCAATTGCCAACAGCATCCATAAGTGGCACGACTTCCATTTGTCAAGGAATGTCAACCCCTGTAACCTTTACTGCTACAGGCACAGGTCCTTTCACCGTCACCTACACCGTGAATGGTGGTGCACCTCAAACAGTGCAAGTTCCAAATAGTGGAACTTTTGATTTGGATGTATCTGAGGACGTAACCCAGAATTTTGTCCTGGTATCTGTGCAGGATGCCAATTGCGACAATACGGCTATGGGTACTGCAACAATTACTGTGAATCCCAATGTGGACGCAGGGACAGTTAATGGCAATTTTGAATTCTGCAGAGGAGTTTCTGCCTCGGTTGACCTCAACAGCAAATTGGAAAATGCTACACCAGGTGGCACATGGAAAACTCCCGGCGGTGAAATTATACCAAACGGCAGCTTTAACGTGGCCGGTTTTGCACCTGGCACCTATGATTTCACCTATTCCGTGCCTGGAATTGCGCCCTGCCCCGATGATGTAGCAATTGTTCAAGTTATCATTCATCAAAGCCCGGTTGCTGATGCAGGCGAGCAGGGAAAACTTACGTGTGAGAACAAGGAAGTAAGCCTCGGTGGCCCTGGTACCTCGCAAGGTGTGACCTATGCTTGGGCTGGCAACGTCAGCGATCCAAATATTGCCAATCCAACAGTAACTGAGCCAGGAATCTACACGCTCACCGTAACCTCCACGCATGGTTGCACGGCATCAGATGAGGTAGAGGTCATTCAAGACATCGTGCCGCCATCTGCCGATATTTATGTGTCGGATGTGACCTGTTTTGGTGAAAATGATGGCTACATCACGGTCAACAACATTACGGGTGGTACACCGCCTTACCTCTGTTCTTTTAACGATGGTCCTTACACGGAGCAGAAGCAATTCACCAACCTTGGCCCTGGTACCCAGACCATCAAGATAAAGGATGCATTTGGTTGCGAAACGACGTTGACCTTCCCCATCAAGGAACCCATCGAAGTGACGGTGGATGTTGATGGCAATTTTGAAGGAAATGCCCCAATCGTCCAGCTTGGTGACCCGTTGACGCTTTCCATCCAGACCACGCCTCCAGTGGACGAGTTGGATAGTATCGCTTGGTTCCCCGCTGACCTCGTCGATTGTCCAACTTGTGAAGAGAATACGCTCTTCTTGACCCAACAGACCACGTTTACGGTCTATGTTGAGGAAGGAGGTTGCAGCGATGAAGACATCATCACTGTTTTCGTACGCAAGGATCATCCGATATATGTTCCGAACGCCTTCAGCCCGAATGGCGATAATACGAACGATATTTTGATGATTTACGGAGGAAAAGAAGTGAAGAGCATCAAATCGTTCCTCGTTTTCAGCCGTTGGGGCGAAACAGTTTTCCAATACTATAATTTCTTGCCCAATAACCCGGCCTATGGCTGGGATGGCAAACACCGCGACGAATTGCTGAACGACGCAGTGTTCACCTGGTTTGCGGAAGTAGAATTCGTGGATGGCTTGGTCAAGTTGTTCGAAGGGGATGTTTCGATAGTGCGATAAAAAATAGGACCAAGGCAATGAAAAAAACAGCCGGGACGTTGAACCACAACGCCCCGGCTGTTTAATTAGGATTATGAAATACACATTCGCTTTTTTCTTTGGATTGCTCATCGCTTCGCAATGCGCTGCACAACTTGGCTTCAACGCTGGTTACAAAACCTTCAATGCACCCAATTGGGAGGAATGGGTTGAACTATCGCTCAACGAGTCGCCTTACCCAAATGCGGGTTGGCAGGTTGGGGTGGATTATTGGTTCAGGCTGAAAAAGCGCAGGATTGAATTCATGCCCGAAATCAGTTTTTCCAATTACAAGCATTCCTTTACTGGGGGGGAAATGAAGATGAAGCAATTTGGTCTCCATTTCAACACCGCTGTTTACATATTCGACCTTGCCAGCGACTGCAATTGCCCTACGTTTTCCAAAGATGGCAACGTCCTTGGGAAAGGCTTTTTCTTGGAACTTTCGCCTGGCTTGACCTTTTTGAGCCATGATTTTTCTGATAATTCTGTTTTGGGCGCCTATTATCCAGGCAAATCTTTGGGCTTTGGAGGCAGCTTAGGAGCAGGGCTTGACCTTGGTTTTTCCGACCTATTTACGATTACACCGCTTGCTCGTTTTTATTACTACCCTTCCTTGAATGCGGTAGATGACCTTCAGCCTGCGGGTGTTGAACCAACGGAGTTGACACAAATATTCGTTGGCCTGCGATTTCGCCTCCATTTCAAGGAAATGGACAAGGCCCGCTACCGTTGATTATGTTGCAATGCACAAGTTTTGAATGGAATTGTAAGGTGTGATGAAAATCTTTGCGAGATTTGCAGACAAGTTGGTTAATCCAACATTGAACAAGCACCAGACCCATTCTCAAACATGACCGAGCATACCATCGTCCACCTCACCGATTGCAATATCTACCAGCAAGATAATTTGGTATTGCAGCACGTCAATCTTAATATCACCAAGGGGGAGTTCGTCTATCTGATTGGAAAGACTGGGAGCGGAAAATCCAGTTTGTTGAAAACGCTGTATGCTGCCTTGCCAATGAACAACGGTAAAGGTATCGTCGCCGGTTTTGACCTGAAATCGCTCAACCGCAGGACGATTCCATTGCTGAGAAGGAAATTGGGAATCGTTTTTCAGGATTTCAACCTTCTGGATGACCGCTCGGTGGAGGCCAACCTGTTGTTTGCCCTTCGGGCAATGGGTTGGTCGGACATGGCCAAGATGAAGGCCCGCATCAATGAGCTATTGGAAAGGGTGGACCTCAGGGGCAAAAACGACAAGATGCCGCATGCCATTTCAGGCGGCGAACAGCAGCGGGTCGTCATTGCAAGGGCCTTGCTGAATCACCCCCAACTCATCATCGCAGACGAACCTACTGGCAACCTCGACCCTGAAACTTCGGACGAAGTACTGTTGTTGCTGCGCAAATTGGCCCAGGAAAACGACACCGCCGTACTCTTTGCCACACATGATTACCGGATACTCGAAAACTTTCCAGCAAGGATTGTCAGGTGCCATAACGGAAAGGTGTTCGATGAGGAGGATGTGGTCGTTTGACAAGGTAGGCCCTCATTTCATCCATGAATTTTAGGAGTAGGTAGAACTTGCCTTGGGCGGCAATCTCGCCCCTTTATTTTTGTGTTCAAAAAAAAGAAACATGTCAAAGCATCCAGTCCGTGCAACGGGTTTTACCAGATTTTTTCTGGTCATGTTATTGATAGCACCGCTTGCCTATATAGGGGCCTCCTATTACAATGGCGAAAATGGCATAGAGAACATAAAGCGTTTTTTGAACCTCGATAAAAAGGAAACTTCGAACCAATCAGGCAACGCCGCTGATAACGGAACGCAATCTTCAAATGGGGACAGCTCGGTACAAGGCCAAGCCTCAAAGGAGGAATTGCTGCGAGTCAAAGAAGAATTGGAATTCAAGAACAAGCGGATTGAGGAACTGTATCGGGAAAACGAGGAGTTGAAGCGCAAATTGGAGAGTGCCGAGAAAGCGTTGGAAGAATCAAAAAAATAAGGTCAATCTTTAAATCAAACAAATCAAATCATGGATTTCCTTTTCACCGCTTTAATGAACGGCGTTGCCGTTTGGCTTGGGGCCAAATACTTGGAAGGAGTAAAAGTGGAGGATTTTTCAAGAGCCATCATTATTGGTCTGGTGGTGGCCTTTCTCAATTCATTTTTGGGAGCCATCCTCGATTTCGTTCCAAGCCCTGGCACCATCGCAAGGTTCGGCATTTTCAATTTGCTGATGGACGCCTTGGTGCTTATGCTGGCAGACTATTTCTTGAAGGGGCTTACCATCAAGAATTTTTGGTGGGCCTTGGGTCTGGCCGCAGTAGTGAGCGCAGTGAATATCGTTGCGCATTGGATTTTCTGAAAATACAAAGGGCATAAAAAAGGCCGCATGGAATCCAGTTTCCATGCGGCCTTTTGTTTTAAAAATATGCCAAGTAACCCTAAAGTTTTGGGCAATTGACCTTTTCCTTCCTTGTGGCAGGGTGGTAGTAAATCAAGGATAGCTCGAAAGCGCCACGGTGGTTGGTGGGTGGAGTTAATTGGTTGGAAGCAATATCATAGCTGACACCGAGGTTCCATCGCTCCAATTCGAGGATGGCGGTAAAAGTGACAGCAGGCGTAGCCATGCCTCCATTTACGTCCTTGGCAAGGTGGCCCCAAAGCCCTGCACGAATTGCCACCTCGTTCCAGTCACGGTTGGTATAGCGGATATTGGCGCCATACAACGCTAACATGTTCTCGCCTTGGCCGATGACGGCAGCGGCAGGAAGCAGGCTCAATTGTTGGCTGAAAGGCAACTCGCCACCAGCATGTATCACCCATTTCATGTCCATTGACTCAGCCCCATCCGCATCCACAAAGGAGACCTTGGGTGCGTTGACATGGTTTACAGAACCGCCAATGTAAAAGCTCTGGTTGTCGTCAAAAACCGTGTACCAAGCCAACCCTGCATTGATGTCCATGTAGGTACCTGTTGACTGGTTGATGGATTCGCCATTGTCACGACCGGAATCGACCTGCTCGGTGGTTGGGTCAAATTGGGAACTGAACCACATTTTGCCGTTATCAATCGTATGTTGGCCAAAACCAAGATGTGCGCCACCTATCAAATACTGGTCGTACTGGCGGTAGCGGCTTCCATCCAATTGCTTCATATAAGAAAGGCTGAAACCTCCAGTTTGTCGTGTATAGTTTGAACTGCCAGCCCTGTCACTCAGTGCTGTAACACCATAAGCCAGGTAATCGCCCTTGCCAATCCTGTTCTTCATGTCAAAACTGGCACTGATAGTCTTGAATGGTTTCGAGTCGAGGATGCTGCTCCATTGTTCCCGGTAATTGGCCACAACCCGCCATTTCCCAGGATGCACTCCCGTCATGGCCGGATTCAATTGCAGGGGAGAAGCATAAAATTGCACAAACTGTGGGTCTTGGGCCAGCAGCCGCAGACAAAAAAAGACAAAGAGTGAAGAGGTAAAGATTCTAATTTTCACGGTGGAATATTTTTATTGGCGGGCCAAAAGGTTCGCCAATTAGTAAAAGCAATTTCCCGGTTATTGCCAGCCGATAGATTCGAGCGTTTAAAAGTCATAAAATCTTTGCCCCTCCTCGCCGCCTACGGCGGCTCGTCGGGGGAGAGCCTTCGGGGGCGTTCCGCCCCCAAACCCCCTGTTATGACTATTCAACGCTCGAATCTAAAGGCTGGCAATAATAACCGGGAAATTATCTCTTAGCCGTTACATAGTTATCTAATTAGTGTGGTTTCGCCTTTGAAACTTTCTGTCATGCCGTCTTCGTACTCGGCTTCCAAGTACCAGACATAGACCCCCGGTGGCATTTCCTTGTTCCTGAAAGTGCCATCCCAACCACGGGTAGTCGAATTGATGGGGATGTCAACATCTTGGTAAAGCAGTTCACCCCAGCGGTCGAATACTTGGAACCGTTTAATCATGGTGCCCGATTTCCCGTGTACCAACAGCAAGTCGTTCAATCCACTATTGTTGGGTGTGAAACCAGTAGGCACAAGTACACGTCTTGTCTTTTTCACATGGACTTTCATGTGGTCTTCTGCTTCGCAACCCTTTTCATCAATGGCAACCACAAAATAGTCGTTTGAATAATCAGGTACTGCCCAAAGTTCGCTCCATGTCAGGGTTCCTGAGCAGTCTGACATCGTATCTTGGGTCAGCGTGCCGCAATAAGAGGCATCCCAGGTGTACATGACATCTCCTTGGGCATTGTTTGGAACTGCCACAACAGGAAATTCAGCACCATAATCCACCATGTATTCATCAAGCACTTCCCCCCAGATTTCTATTTCCACCGTAAATTGAGGTGGCTCCTCTACAGTAGCGGGGAGGGAGAAAATACAACCGTTTTTATCCTTGAGGCTGACCATATAGTCGCCAGTCTCCAAGGCAATCAAGGTGCTGCTGCCAAAAAATTGATTGCCGTCAATGCTATAAGTGAAAGGTGGTGTTCCGCCAATTGGGTTGATGGTAATGGCCCCGTCCCGTCCTTCAAAGCAAGAAACATCCTTGACAATGATTTCAGCATCAACAGCTGCTGGCTCACTAATGAAAACGGAGTCCACATGGCTACACCCGTTCGCATCCGTCACAGTCAAGTAGTAAGAATCAGCATTAAGCTCCACCTGTTTTGGGCTTGTGCCACCATTCGACCACAAATAGGTATAGGGTGAAATGCCTCCTACCACATCAGCTTGTGCGATGCCGTCATTATAGCCGAAACAATCGTTGTTCGTTTTCTGAAATTCGATTGTAAGGGAAGCAGGTTCTTCCACTTGGACGCTCGCCGTATTGCTGCAACCAGTAGCATCCGTTACTACCACAGAATATTGGCCAGCAGCGAGGTCGGTGGCAATAGCTGTTGTCTGGTTGTTTGCGGCAGCATCCCAAACATAGTCATAAGGAGATGTGCCACCTACTATATTGGTAATATTAGCCGAACCGTCTGTTGACCCAGCACATTTTGAATCTTCTATCAAAATATTGATGGTGAATGGCATTGGGTCTTCCAACAATTTTGATGCAGAGCCGGTACAGCCTTGCCCGTCCGTTACGGTAACCGTGTAGGTGACTCCTCCTGCGAGGTTCATCAATAGGTCGGCAGTTGAATTGTTACTCCACTGATAGGTATAGGAACCATTGCCGCCCGCCAAGACCACTACGTTCATTTGGCCGTCATCTTTGCCACTACAGGTCGGTGGGGTGGAGGAGATGTTGATATTGTAGGCGGGCCACTGGACAATATCCACTACGTCCGTCGCAGTGCAATTCTGTGCATCAGTCACCGTTACCTGGTATTGCCCAATTGATAGGTTGGAGACAGTACCAGTTGTCTGGTTGCCTGGTAACCAGCTAAAGCTGTAAGGGCTTGTACCGCCCGTAGCAGTTGCTACCGCAACGCTTTCGTTCTCACTGTAGCAGCTTGTAACAGTTTGGGAGGCATTTACCTCCAGTGGGGATGCTGGTTCGTCAATGGTAATACTTCCGAATTGTTGGCAGTTGTTATTGTCGGTAATGGTGACGGAGACGACGCCAGCGTCCAATCCACTGGTTGAGCTTTGATTTGGCGTGGTACCTGCGCTCCACTGGTAATCATAGGGGCCTTGGCCGCCTGTGACAGTCACACTTGCCGTGCCATCATTACCGCCATTGCATTTTATGTCTGTTTTTGTGATGTCCAGAACCAAAGGAAGGAACCCATTGATGCTCACAGCTCCTGTTGCCGAACAACCGTTCAAATCGGTTGCAGTGACCGTGATGGGGCCAGCCGGCAAGCCGCAAATAGCTTGAGTAGTGGACATATTAGCATTGTTCCATAGGTAGGTAAACCCACCAACCCCTCCGGTCGCAGTGACAGAGGCACAGCCGTCACTGCCGCCAACACAACTAACTGGCTGGGTCTGAATGGCGGAAACGATGATGGGCGGCACATCATTGACCGTCAGGTCAACTGCATCGGTACATTGCGTGGCATCCGTAACCACGATTTGGTAAACACCAGGGCAAAGTCCTGTGATATTGCCATCATTCTGAGTGAAGGTGGTACCTGTTGTTGTATTGGTCACTTGGTAGGAGTATGGAGCCGTGCCACCTGTGACGGAAATTTGGATAGCTTCATTACAAACGCCATTGCATCCCACTGAATAAGGGCCTGCGTTGGTAGGGAATGCATCAATTGGGCAAAACTGGTACAACAGGTCGTTGGCCCCCACATCAACATTGCAAGCTGCCCCATTCACTTTGCTCCTCACCTGCACATTGATGGATTGGCCATTCACAAGGCCCGAAATGATATGGGAAAGGTTCCCATTGTTCGGTGTTGTCCAGCCTGCATTGTTCACGTTGATTTCGTAGGGCAGACCGGGGTTCACATCATTCCAGGTTGCCAAAACAACGCCAGGCCCTTGTACCTGTAAAGTGACGAAAGGGGCTGCAAAACTGTTGAGCAACTGAACAGCAATAGTATCCTTTTGAATACAGCCATAGCTATTGGAGGCAGTCACGATATAATTGGTGTTGTTATTGGGAGTAGCTGTTGGGTTGGGGCAGTCAGCGCATGATAGGCCCGTGCTTGGCGTCCAAATGTAGGTTAGGTTGTTTTGCGATTTGAAAGTAATGGACCACCAATTCACTTTGCCCATAGCGTTGATGCCGTTGGCATCAGAAACCCTTAAATTCCAGTTCCCATTGATGGGAGCGCCATTTAAAGATGACCAATTGCCCTCCGGGCGATAGTTGCCCGTGAACGGAGCACTGCCTGACGTAATGGCCATTATAGCTGCCGTGGTAAAACAAGTTTTGGTATAGTTGTCACCACTGCCACCATTGCCAGTTGACAACATCAACTGTTGATTGTTTGGTGCTTTTAGGTAGATATCGAGGTCGCTGTCGAAGTCGGTGGTGATGTCAAAGCAAATCGAAACGATGTCGTTGACAGCATTGGTAATGGTGGCTGGGTTCATCGAATTCACCGACAACGTAGAATTGTAAGGGTTGGCAACCGGGTGGTTGCTTGCCCCCAACGGGTAGTTGTCATCGGAATGGAAAGTCACACTCGGAGAGGCTGGAACTGGGCCACTGACATCAATATTGACTTGTTCGCTGACGCAGATTAGAGTATCACCCGCAGGGGTCAATAATTCATCGCAATTCATGCAATCGGGGTGCATAGGGGGCAGTACATTCAGGTTGATGGTCGTGTCCCAAGTGCATCCAAATTCATCTTCTACTGTGAAAATATAGGCCATTTCACCTGCATCGAGCGGCGAAACATTTATCATATCATCAGTGGAAGCATAAACGCTCGGATGTGCTTTCCAACTCCAGTCAACGAGGGGTGGCTTAAAAGTCTCGACATCGGGGTAAAGCGATGGGTCGAACTCGATGGACCAAGAGAAAATAAAGCCATTATCCTGTCCCCACAAATCGCAGACTTCGATGACCCAATCGCCGTTCAAAGGGCAACCCACGAAATTGCTCAAAGACTGATACGATTTATAAGTGCCTGAAGGCAAGGTGCTGATATTCATATGTGAATTGGCATACTCAATCCACGTCTGGTTGTACTGAGGGGTGGGTGACCAGCCATAATCGTATCCGGTGCCTGGAATTGGCACAGGTGTGGTCTCATCATTTTGATAAGGAATGCCCAAAAAGACCTCACCACCTGTTTGCCCTGCATGGTTGTGAAGAATGGCATTTTGGCCATTGGGGCAAGTTAGTTTTATCTCAAGGTCCCTCATCCAGGTATGCTCCATATTGACGAAAATGGCCAAGAGGTCGCTGATATTGGTAAGGGTTTGGCCTGGGGAGAAGTTCCTGAAGGTAATCGCTGTCTCATAGCATGAGCCATCGCCATCCGGCAAAGCGAGCGAGTCGGAACGGATACCGGTGGTCTGGAAACTGCCTTCTGAGGGTTCCACGGATACGGCATGCGTCGGGTCCATTAAATTGACCATTGCATCGAAGTCCACGCTGTCGCCCACGCAGATTTGGTTCGGATATGCGCCAAGTTCAAAATGCGGCTTCGGTGCTACCCTAATTCTTTGGCTAATGAAATTGGTATTCTTGCAACCGTTCTGGTCGGTAATTTCCAATTGAACCACATAGCCTCCCGGTTCTTCGAAAACGTGGGAGACATCCGGCCCGAAGGTAAAAGTGCCATCGCCAAAATCCCATTCAAAGCTGCTCGTCAGGTCGGACTGGTTGTAAGCCAAGCCGTTTTGGGGGTACACCCCTTTGCCTTCGAAGAAAACACGCTGGCCGGGGCATATGTCAATCCAACCCGTGTCCGCTGGCTCAACTACTGGGTCTGTGGTTTCCAACTCGGCCAAAATGGTCTGGCACGAGGCAATGCAGTTGATATCCGCACTCCAGCCTGCTGATGTAATCAGGAAGTCCGAATCGAATTTTACGGTAATGCAACCGCTTGCGTTTGCGGCGGAAGCCTGTATGATGAATGAGGCTCCGTTCGAAAAATCACTGGCACAGGCAATGGCAGGAGCATTGGTGGATGTGCCGTCGAAGAAGCAAAGCTCATCGCCAAAAAATAGGTTGACCGGAGCAAACACCAATTGGATGTGGTTGCCTTGTCCGGTTGGGCAAATAGTGGTCTTGTAGTGTTGGTTGTTGCCGTAATTATTGTTGCCTCCGCCACTGTCAAGGAAGAACCCATCACATGTGGTGACAGAGGTCAAGGAAGAGGTCATCAAATAATTGTTGGTTTGGGAAAAAACCTGGGCTGCCAACAAAAGAAAGCTTGAAATGAAAAGGGTAAATTTCAAGTTCATATTTTTTATCAGAATTGGGAAAGTGTAGGGGATGGTTTCGTTTAATTCATTTTTGCTGCCCCAAATGCCAAGCTCATTTGCTGGCATTCAAGTGTTCGTTCAGTAACTCGTTGAACCGTTTTCCAGAAATCAAAACGATGGCCTTGTCCGAATTTTCGATTTTGATGACCGTTTGTTTTTCCCAATCCCGATGAAGGTCGAACTGCTTTTCGAGCAATAGGATGTTGATGGCTTTCAAATCTTCCACACGGACAGTAGTAGTCGCCTCTTTCGCTTTTTCGGCAGGAAGGTCGGTCAGGTACCAAGAGTTATCAAGGTAAAAATTCCAACGCTTCAGCAAAAAAGGATTGGCGGACTGCAATGATTCAAGGTATTCGCCGCTATGGATAGCATAAAGGCGGCTGTCGATGGGTGTTGCCGTGTGGGACAGTGTTGATTGTGCGGTTACAAAGGTAGCAAGGCAAGTAGAAAATAATAGTGCCAGGCAAAGATTTTTTTTCATGACTCATTAGTGTTTGCAGGGCGCTCAGGTGGTGTTGATGCAAATGTATTTCTTTGGATGGAATTCTTGCGCTTAATCGAATCATTCAATGGCAAAAAGACGACATTCGCCTACAAACAACACATCGGGGGGAGATAAAAATGTAGATTGTACACTCGGCCGTAGGGGGCATCGGTTGGGATGGCCTCTTTTTCAAGGCGCTGCGACAAAGAGGATTTGGTCGGCAGTTTTCCACAATTTACAGGAGTTCCCTGATTTTTGGCCAAAAATTTGCTTTTTGTAAATATGTTTTCTGCCCTCGGAATTGTACATCGGGTAGAAATTGCACCGTATCTTTCGCCGATTTTTCAACAAAATATCCCGTGAATGAAAGCATCCATCAACCGAATTACTTTGTTGCTGGCAGTTTTGCTGCCTTTTTTTGCCTCCGCACAAACTTTTCCTGCTTCCATTTCTTCTTCCAAGCCGTATCATCAAGTACATCCTAAACACAAGGGGACTGCCGAGCAAGGATGGCAGCCAAGCCAGAAAACGGCCAATCCCGACAAGCACCCGGTTTGTGTTTTCGATGAAATGAACGAGGAACATCGTCACCTCGACCCCAGTTTTGCCAAGGAATTGGATAAATACCTGAACGAGGTGGTACCGCAATTATCGGCCAACAGTGCCGAGAAAAGCATGGCCGAACCCTTATTGACCATCTCCGTAGTGGTGCACGTCATCCACAATGGCGAACCAGTCGGTCAAGGCCAAAACATTGCTGATGCCCAAGTGCTGGAACAGATAGCCATATTGAACGAGGATTACGCATCCTTGAACGGCCGGTTCTACAATACGCCAAGTCAATGGATGGGGGTGGCAGGCTTTCCCAATATCCAGTTCTGCCTCGCCAATAAAAAACCCGATGGCAGTGCAACGAATGGCATTGACCGCCGCCAGATGACTGTGACGGGCACTACTT
>WBZM01001159.1_pt1 | contig 28107 bp, 22 predicted proteins | sample 5204271 | NCBI WGS metagenome assembly WBZM01 (sample SAMN12344346, study PRJNA552823) | activated sludge metagenome | biome: Activated sludge suspended growth; feature: Nitrification reactor; material: Wastewater; isolation source: activated sludge from nitrification reactor of wastewater... | reverse complement strand
CCGCACCCAGACATAGATCGCGAAGCCCCCGAAGATCCACCACTGGATGCCGTAGAGCAGGTTGCGCAGGGAGTTGAGGGCTGACACTTGCGGCGTGTTGAGGGGTACGACGGTCTCGAGGCCGGGTTGGCGCGGGGTTTTGGTGAGCACGAAGGCGCTGTAGAGGTCTTGGTCGATGTGTTCGGTGAGGCTGGCGATGCGCAGTTGCGGCATCACGTTGTCGGTGGGGTCGGGGTCGATGTCGCCGGCGGGTTCGCTGGGTTGGAGCCAGCCGGTGATCTCCATGCTCGCCGGCAACTCCACTTGCGCCCGGTCTGGCGCCCAGCCCAGTACGACGGGCAGCACCGACCCCCCGACGTCGAAGGGTACGACGATCCAGTAGCCGGTCTGTGACCCGTGCGGGCGGTCGGAGATGTAGAAGCGTTGGTCGAGGGGTTTGCCGGTGAAGGTGACTTGGCGGGCGAGGGCTTTGTTGAGGAAGGGCCCGTCGGGGGTGATCATTTTGGTGAGCGGCACCGGCGGTTTGTTGACGACGTCGTCGGCGAGGGTGGCTCGGTGGGCGGCCCATGCGGAGTACTGCCAAAGCCCGAGGAGTACGGCGATCGTGAGCGCGGCGAGCGCGAAGAGGTGGCCTCCCCAGTAGCGGGGTTTGAGGAGCTCGGTCACGTGGTGAGTGTAGTGGGGGCTTCCACGGATCTTGGTGGGCTATACGTCTCGTAGTTCAGGCTTCAACAAAACGTGTCGCAGGTCATAGTCTTCTCCAAACCGGGGGCAAAGCGTGAGGACCACTGGGACAATGCTCGTTATGTTTGATCACGCCCGCCGCTATCGTGGCGCCGTCTTGGCGCTGTGTGATGGCTTGGCCTGGGTGCTTAGCTTTGTCTTCTTGACTTGGCTGCAGTCTTTTGTCGGTTATGAGCCGACCAACCATTGGCAGACCGCGATCGTGGTGGGCGCGGCCTGCGGCGCGGCCCAGGTGCTGATCTCGCGGGTGTTCCGCCTGCATCAGGGCCGGGCTCGGCTTGCTTCTTTTGACGACGCAGTAAATGTCGGCGCGGTGTGGATGAGCATCTTCGTGGGTGTGATCTTCCTAGGTTGGTTTGAGCTGGTCCCGTTGCGGGTCTCCGTGGCGGCGACGGCTCCGGTGGTGGCGATCTGTTTGATGCTGGGCGGCCGGGTGGCGGCTCGGCTGGTGCGTCAACATGCCATGCGCCTCAGCGGCGCGGAGCAGTTCGCCACCCGTGCTCCAGCGGTGATCATTGGCGCAGGTGATGCAGCCAACCAGTTGATCCGAGATTTGATGAGCAAGGGGTCTGCCCAGTGGCGCCCGGTCGCGCTGCTCGATGACGACGTACACAAGCGGCATCGCCATCTGGCTGGGGTGGCGGTCAAGGGCACGATCGCTGACCTGCCCAAGGTCGCGAAGCAGTACGCCGCCACGACGGCGATCTTGGCGGTGCCGAGCGCGTCACGAGAGTTGGTCAAGAAGGTCAACCAGTTGGCCAATGACGCGGGTGTGGAGTTGAAGGTCTTGCCGAGCGTGGAGGATTTGGGCAATCCGGCGCATGCGGCGATCAGCGATGTGCGTGATCTCGACATGACTGATTTCTTGGGCCGCCACCAGGTGGAGACCGATGTCGACTCGATCGCGCACTATGTCGCGGGCAAGCGGGTCTTGGTGACTGGCGCCGGCGGGTCGATCGGCTCGGTGTTGTGTCGACAGTTGCATGACTTCCGTCCGGCCGAGTTGATCATGCTTGATCGTGACGAGTCGGCGCTGCACGCCGTACAGCTGTCTATCCATGGGCGGGCGCTGCTTGACGGCAGTGACACCGAGCTTGGTGACATCCGCGATGCTCGCTATGTCGACGCGCTCTTTGCTCGCCGCAAACCCGAAGTGGTCTTCCACGCGGCTGCTCTGAAGCATTTGCCGCTGCTGGAGGCGGCGCCCGGTGAGGCTGTGAAGACCAATGTGTGGGGCACCCAAAATGTGTTGGAGGCCAGCCGCAAGCATGGGGTCAAGCGCTTCGTCAACATCTCCACCGACAAGGCCGCCAACCCGACCTGCGTGTTGGGCTACAGCAAGCGGCTGGCGGAGGGTCTGACCTCGAGCATGGCCAAGCAGTCCGGCGGCAAATACATGTCGGTGCGCTTCGGCAATGTCTTGGGCAGCCGTGGGTCTGTGCTCACGGCCTTCACCGCCCAGATCGCCCAGGGCGGCCCGGTCACGGTGACCGACCCCAAGGTGACTCGCTTCTTCATGACGATCGACGAGGCAGTCGAGTTGACCATCCAGGCCGGCGCGATCGGCGATGGCGGCGATGTGCTGGTGCTCGACATGGGCGAGCCGGTCACGATCAAGTCGATGGCCGAGCAGCTGATCGAGCTGTCCGGCAAGCCGGTCAAGATCGTCTACACGGGCTTGCGCGAGGGCGAAAAGCTCGACGAGGAGCTCTTCGGTGAGGGCGAGGTCGACGTACGCCCGATCCACCCGCTGATCTCACACGCCCACGTGCCGCCCTTCAGCGCCGGCCAGGCAGCGGTTTTCGATGCGTACGCCGATCCTGCCGAGATCTCGGGTCAGCTGGCTTCTGCTTGCGCAAATCTCCTCATCTCATCGCACTCACACGTCAGTGACATATAGGCTCTACGAATACTCGCGTATGACACAAGAGCAGTTTGGTGGAGGAGCAGCGTATGCCTAGGGCGCTCTTCATCGTCAACCACAACGCCACGATCTACAATGTGCGCCGCGAGCTCCTGCAGCGCTTGGTCGGCAACGGATTTGAGGTGTTCATCGCCGTGCCAACACATGAGCGCAATCAGGCGTTTCGAGATCTCGGTTGCACTGTGATTGATACGCCTGTGAGTCGCTTCGGCACTAACCCAATCATCGAACTCGCGACCATCGCTCGATTTGTCAGGGTGATCCGAAAAGTCAGGCCAGACGTTGTCTTGACCTACACGGTCAAAGCAAACGCCTACGGAGGAATAGCTGCACAAGTCTGCCGGGTCCCATATATCGGTACGGTGACAGGGCTGGGGGCAGTGTTTCAATCACCTGGGCTCTTGCAACGGATCAGCGCTAACCTGCAGCGGTTTGCCTTCCGCAAGGCTCACAAGGTGTTCTTCCAGAACTCCACTAACCTGAAGACCTTTCGTAATCTCTCCATCGTGGGAGAGCAAGCCGCATTAGTGCCAGGATCCGGGGTAAATCTCAAGCTCCACAGCCTCGAGCCGTACTCCCTCGACCAAGGCATCACCCGCTTTATCGCGATCTCCAGAATCCGCCGCGACAAGGGCTTTGATGAGCTCTTCGAAGCAGTGCGGCGCATCCACAGCGACCGCACTGATGTGGCTTTCGACGTGGTCGGATGGTATGACGACGAGAGCTACCGCGAAGTCGTTGCCGATATGCAGGCTCACTTCCCGGTTCGCTTCCACCACGACGTCACTCAAGAACGCGTGCATGAGCTCATCTCTCACTCACACTGCCTGCTGCATCCTTCCCACCACGAAGGGATGGCAAATGTCATCTTGGAGGCTGCTGCCGCAGGAGTTCCGTGCATAGCCTCTGACATACCCGGGTGCCGCGAAGCCGTGGAAGAGGGTGTCACCGGCTGGTTGCACGCCGTAGGAGATGTTGACTCGCTGACAGATGGGATAACCAACTTTCTGCACACAGGATGGGAAACTCGTAGGTCCATTGGACTGGCCGCCCGCAAGAAGATGGAGGCGCAGTTCGATCGCGAGCGGGTCGTAGACCACTACGTCTCCGAGATCTTGGGTGCCATAGAAGCGCAACAGCAGGAGGTGGCCTAGCACAATGACTGGTACCAGCGGCGTATTTCGCCTCGATGACGTCCCTCCCGACGATCGTTTCTCCATTGGTGTGTCACCTGCTCACGGACCTCGCGGAGGCGTGGCACCCGTACACAAGGCCAGAAGCCACAACGGCCGCTTTACTGCAATGCTCGACGGCTACTTGATAAACGCGCGCTCCTTGAAGGCCAAGCTCGGTGGCAGCAAGATGGAGTCAGACGTGGAGATTGCACTGGCACTTTTCGAACGGGAGGGCGTCCAGTCGTTCAACACCCTTGACGGGGCCTTTGCGATTGCCGTGTACGACTCCAAGGAACAGACCCTCATCCTTGCCCGTGACCGCGTCGGACAGATGCCCCTTTATTACCACCAAGACGGCAATCGGCTGCTGTTTTCCTCATCCCTCAAGGATGTCGTCCAGGGATCTTCGGCCAAGTTGGAGATGTCGCACGCTGCTCTCGAGGCATACCTTCAACTCACTTACATTCCCGCACCAATGACTATCCACGAGGGCGTCTTAAGTCTTCTGGCCGGGTCGTACATACAGGCCAATTCCTCTGGGCTGGGCGAGCCCCAGACCTACTGGGACATCGACTACAGCGACACCAACCAAATCCATGATCTAGCCCGCTGTGAAGCTCTAGTTCGTGATTCCTTGGTGTCTTCCGTGGAACAGGCATTCGAGATTTCAGGTAGCACTGGCACGCTACTGAGCGGAGGGATCGACTCCACGATCGTCACTGGGATCGCTGCGACTGTTTTGGGAAGGACGGTTCCAACCTTCTCAATCAGTTACCGCGACAAGCGCCATGACGAGTCGGCCAGGGCCAAGATCGCTGCGGATTTCCATCACACTGAGCATCAGTTCATCCCACTCGATTTCTCCGAGCCCCTGGCAGAGCTCGATGAGTTACTTCTCAACCTAGACCAGCCCTATGCGGACTCGTCTTACTTACCGGCATCGATGGTGTCGCGGGCAGCGAAGCAACATGTCGATACAGTCCTCACGGGAGATGCTGGAGATGAACTCTTCGCTGGGTATAGCAAATACCTGATCGGACACTACGCCGACAAATTCAATAAGGTGCCTACTTGGGTCTCTGGCCCTGCGATCAAGTCGGCGAACCGGATTTTGCCTTCCGGCTCAGACCTGCGGCGCAAATTAAACAAGGTGGCAGAATCCGCCACGCTCCCGCCATTTGAGCAGCGTGAGCGACTGATGGCTATGGGTTTCTCCAGAGAAGAACTGGGCTCATTGCTTCTGGGAGAGCCAAATGATGTTGCTCGATTGCTTGCCCGCAAGTACTACGACCGCTTTGCCTCAAGTGACGACGAGATGCGGCAAGCCCTCTATCTGGATTTCAAAGTCGTCCTTGAGGGCGACATGATGACCAAGGGACAGAATGTAAGCTCGGCCAGCGGCATACGCATCAACATTCCGCTGCTCAATCGGCGGGTGATCGAGACAGCTGCCCAAGTGCCTAGTACCTACAAGATCAACAATGGCGTCACTAAGGCCATTTTTAGAGACACGTTTTCAGACCTGATCCCCCCAGAACTCCTCAATGCACCCAAGCATGGCTTCACCATGCCAATGGATGTCTGGTTGCGCCAAGGCCTGAGAGACTCCATGCTCGACCTATTATCCGAAGAGCGCATCAGAGACACCAAACTGCTGCACTACCCCGCCGTACGCCGCGTCGTGGACGAGCACCTGGCGGAGCGTGAGGATCACAGCAGCAAGCTCTGGGCCCTCTACGTGTTGATGTATTGGCAGGACACGCATGGATCATGAGCACCAGCCGCTCGTGTCGATCATCATGTCGGTCTACAACTGCGAAGCCACATTGGCAGAAGCCGTCGAATCGATCTTCGCCCAGACATACACCAACTGGGAGTTCATCATCTGTGATGATGCCTCCACCGATGGCACCCTCAAATGGCTTCGAGACCTTGCCTCTGTCTACTCCGAGCGCCGGATCACGATCATCACCAACTCCGTCAACATGCGGCTTGCCTACTCGCTCAACCGCTGCCTAGAAGTGGCCCAAGGCGAGTTGATTGCTCGAATGGACGGCGATGATATTTCTGAGCCAGATCGATTAGAGCGCCAAGTCCGGTATCTCCTCGATCACCCTGAGATGGATCTGGTGGGCTCCGCAATGCGTAGATTCAATGCTGCTGGCCTGGGAGATGTCGTCCACCCCGCATCGCAGACCCCCGACAAGTGGACGATGGCCCGAAGCAGTAAAGCCCCCTTCTGGCACGCCACCGTCGTGGCCCGCCGTGAGGTCTTCAGGGCCGTTGACAACTACACAGTTGCCTGGCGCACTCAGCGCGGACAGGACGCAGATCTTTGGTTTAAGTTCTTCAGCGCTGGCCTAGCAGGTCACAACTTGCCGGAGCCCCTATATCTAGTACGTGAAGACGCGGCTGCAATCCGGAGACGGACTCCTAGGGTGCGCCTCATGGGCTTCATGACCTACGTCAAAGGGGCCCGAGAGTTGGGATATGGCCCAACGGCATTTGCTCGGGCGGCAGCCAACCTCCTCAAGGCCCTAGTGCCGTATACGCTGATCGACCACCAGAGACGATTCGTGGCCAAGCGCGCAACGTCCCCTCAATTAGATGCACCCTCGCCACCATGACCGTCTATTGGGTAACTATTGCTCTGGTGGGCTATCTACTTTGGATGGCTCGACTAGTCGATCCTGCGTTAAATGAGCATCCAATGGGGCGCTTTTCAACAAAACCGCTAGCACGGTTGCTCATCTTGGCTGCCGCGTTGGTGTTGATGTTGGTCGCCGCTCTCCGCTGGAGAGTGGGCACAGATTTTTATCAATACATCCTAAACTACACCAAATACAAGTCGGCCTTCTTGGTCGATCTGCGTGCCTTCAACGAACCCGGCATTCGGGGTGTTGCTTGGCTGGTATCCAAAATTCACGACGATCCAGTTGCCTTCATAGCAACTTCCAGCATTTTGACTATCGGCCTAATGCTCTGGACCATCACGCGCTACAGCATTGCCATCCCAATGAGTTACATACTGTTTGTGTTTGTCGGATCTTGGCATGGCACATTCAATGGAGTACGTCAGTTTATGGCGGCTGCCATAATACTCGCTGGTCATCGATTCATCATCAATCGAAAACCTATCCATTTTTTGTTGATCATCTTACTTGCCACCTCCTTTCACCTTAGCGCCGTGACAATGTTGCCGCTTTATCTTCTCCCAAATCGACGTCTACGACCAGCTATGTTTGTGTTGATGGCTGGCATCGCCCTAGCCCTACTTCTCTCTTCAAATGCTGTCTTGGTCCTGATCTCGGACGTGAAGGGAGATCTTGTTTTTAACGATTACACTGCTACACATATCAACTCCCTACGCATTGCAGCTGCGGTTGCTCCGGTAGGACTCTATTTTACGTACGCCAAACGTACGGAATTAGATCACGAGTGGTTCTACCGGAACATCATTGTCGTGAATGCTGTGGTTATGGTCGCTGCGGCATGGAGTGCCTATCTGGGTCGCTTTACGATCTACACCTTGGTCTTCTTGCCTTTGGCATTACCTAGGTTAATTGATTTTTCAGATCGCAAGGTGACCACTTTGGTGCGCGCAATGGCGGTCCTTCTATATGGATTATTTTGGTATGTCGACGTATCGAAATCCGCTGATCTGAATCACTTCCAGTTTATTTTTGATCAGCCCTCTGGAAGTTTGCCGTGATCGATGAAATGCTCAAGGGCACGTTCCCGTGCGAATCAAAACCTTAGTAGGTGAATAGCCAATGCTACGTAAGACATTGCGGCGACTCTTGCCAATACAACTGCGCCACGAAGTCATCGCCCTTCGAGAGATCCTGAAAGATGGATGGCGCTACCAACGCGCAACAAACGAGGGTGCCCGATGGAGTAGGCGAGAGTCTCATGGAGAACAGCACGAAGCTCGACTGACCATGGATTATCACAGGATTGAGAAGGGCCTCGCCCTGCCTGCGCCTAAGCAACCCTTCGGAGCAGGCGTCAAGGAACGTATGTTGCTGCTCCTAAGACAAAGAAGCAATCCAGAGTCAACCGGGCGATACATACAGCTTTCCGAGGAGGCTCTGGCAGCACTTGATCGTTGGAATGCGAGCGGAGAGATTGATGACACCGTTACTCCAGTACTTGAACAAGACCCCGCTGCACTTGATCAGCGCACGGCTGACTTCTTCTTCAACTCCCGCCACAGCATCCGCAACTTCGATCTCAACAAGGTCCCGACCTTGGATGAACTGCTTCACGGAGTGGCACTTGCGCGCAACACCCCCTCTGTTTGCAATCGCCAGGCATTTAGAGTTCACATATTTAGGGAACGTGCCCACATTGATGAGATTTTGCGAATCCAGAATGGGGCCACGGCATTTGCACACACGATCCCAGCCTTGGGCGTGGTGACTGCTAGGCGGGCAATGTTTGTCGGACCGGATGAGCGTAATCAGCGGTGGGTGGACGGTGGCCTGTTCGCCATGACTTTGGTTTGGGCTTGGCACGCAGTTGGTCTCTCGACGTGCATGCTCAACTGGGCTCTACCGAACTCCAGTAGTGACAAATTGCGTCGACTCGCTGACATACCCCACGGCGATGACATTGTTGTGTTGATCGCGATCGGGCATACCAGTCCCCGAGCCAGAGTTGCACGTTCTGAGAAGAGGAGTCTGGATGACCTCGTCATCCTCCATTCCTAGGACCAATCTGCTCATTTCCGAGACACCCTTGGTCAGTGTCATCACTCCATGCCTCAATGAGGAGCATCATGTTGGTCAGGAATCGTAATCCAACTGCCTAGGATTTTTTCATAGGAACGAGGCGAAATCTTGTTATTGCCACCTCCGTGAAAGAATGTCAGTTCTCCGAAGATGATCCGCTCGTCATTCAAATAGTAAAAATCGACACGGCAAGAAGGAAATGGCTGCGACAATTCTTCAGCGTAACGAATCATGTCGAGTAGCCGTTTAGGGCGAGGAATATCCTTATCCAAGATCCGTGGTCTTGTAACTTGAACATCTAGCAGATTCCAGTCACGGTCATATACGTTGCGTCGAGCATCTGCACGATGTCGTCCTGTTGAGTCAGCGGTGTCAATATCGACAAAGATGCCATGGCAGTTGCCATAAGAACAAAAGAAGCGATAGTCAACTAGACTATCGTTACCATTATCAATGACTGGCTCAATAATTAGTCTGGGTGTAATCTCTTTGTAGTTCCATTCACGACTCAGAGCATAATGATTACGCTTCATGTACAACCGAAGTCTCTTCGTGGCGTGCTTCGTATCGAATGCAGACAGATCGTCACATCGAATATTTGTTGCAGATGAATTGTTAGTCTTAATATAGAACTGATCTGGGAGTAATGACCATTCAATCTCCTGCGGAGTTGAATATATGGCGAGCAATGGAAGCAGAATGTGACTCAATCCACAATTTCTCACGTAATCACGTACCGCAATCTTATCTGTGCATGTGGTTATTAGCGGATCCCGGTAATGCAACTTCAGCCACCATATACGCTCATCAAAAGTCGTTGGTTGACGTAAATCCAGAGGAGTTCCGCAAGACCGACGATGGGATCGTTGGGCAAATTCTTCATCCGAAAATCTGGACATGGATAAGGCCCTGACCGAGTGATAGGCATGCGTGACCCGCAACCCCGTGAGACTCGTTCCCAGAGTCGAGCGTAGGAGTTGATTTACGAGGCGTTTCAATAATTCACTGGTTTTCTGTATGTTGGGCGCCGACGTCTTGGTTGATCGTTTCTTGGGCGACCGGCCAATTGCTTTTCTTGAGGTCTCGTAAGGAGACATGCGATTGCATCATAGGGCGTATGGCGGTTTGGGATCAATGGGTTGATCCGGTAGCGAGATGACCTGATCGGATCCTTTGAGTCCGGGATCAAATCGGCCCGATAGTCATAGAAGATCACGCTTGCCGTATCTGCTGGACATGGGCAGCCTGGAGAACGCGGATGGGTATCGCGTCTTCTCCCATCACGCAACCGTGGTTCAGCAGAGTTTTCACGTGCATTCAATATGCCACCCAACGCAGTGATAGCATCTGGTATACGGACGCATGTAGCTACGTCGAGCGAAACAATGCGAGCACGGTTTGAAGGATCAGTTTGAGGTCCTTGCTAAGGCTTGACTCGCTTGCGTAAGCGACGTAGAGGTCACACTTTCTTGGAAGCAGTACATTGATATATGCGTCACGCGGGTCTTCGTATCGGGACAATATTTTGGACTCATGCCGGAATTGGATACTGGCTGGATCCGTGATTCCTGGGCGAACACTCAGGATGATTGACCGTTGCTCTTCTGGCCAGTGGTTCACGAACTCCTGAAGCTCCGGGCGTGGGCCCACTATGCTCATCTTGCCGCGGGCTACGTCCCAGAGTTGAGGTAGTTCATCGAGTTTTGATGCTCTCAGTAGCCGACCAACTTTGTGAATCCTGGGGTCAGACCCAACCGTTACCGAAGGGCCTGTGCCTGAGTCCATCGTCCGGAATTTGTGTATGTAGAAAGGTTCGCCGTGGAGGCCAACTCTTGATTGTCGAAATAGCACTGGCGGCCCATGCAAGACGCGTAGTGCGACAGAGATGGACGCAAGGAGGGGGCTGAGCAGTACCAAGGCGACGGTACTGATCAGAACGTCCAATGATCGCTTCATGTTCATGCTTCTGTTGGCGGTGTCGGTGGCAACTCAAATGTGAGGATTGTGAGAAGTGTAGTCCCGCCGTCAACGAGGCTATTCAGGGCAAGCGTTCGCGAGGAGTGCTCTGGTTGACCGACAGAACTCTTGGTGATGCAATGGTTCGCTGGCTTCCTAATGAGTCCAAGTGAGGAACTACACCATGACGCACGACTTTCTCCCTTTCGCGCTGCCTGATGTTGGTGAGGCTGAGATCCAAGCTATGGCGGCCGCAGTGCGCTCTGGATGGTTGTCCTCGGGGCCAAAGGTGAAAGAGTTTGAGGGCGCGTTTTCGAGTTTCATGGGCGGCGGGGTCGAGGCCGTCTCATTGAACTCCGCCACGGCTGGCTTACATTTGGCCTTGGAAGCGCTTGGAGTGGGGCCAGGCGATCAGGTGCTCGTTCCCACATGGACATTCACTGCAACCGCAGAAGTCGTGCGGCTACTTGGTGCCACTCCGGTTCTCGTAGATGTTGATCGTCACACTCTGAACATCGATTGGGCCGATGCAGCCTCTAAAGTGACTAGCTCGACCTGTGGTGTGATCCCTGTCCACTTTGCGGGACTGCCTGTGGACCCTAGGGCGATTGCAGATTTCAAGACCAAATACGGATTGTGGGTGGTCGAGGACGCCGCGCACGCGTTCCCTGCGGCGTGGAGCGGGAAGCTCGTAGGGACGAATCAAAGTGAGGCAACGGTCTTCAGCTTCTATGCAACCAAGACTATGACGACAGGTGAAGGAGGCATGCTAGTTACGCGGGATGCCAAACTCGCTCGTCGAGCGAAGACCATGCGTCTTCACGGCATAAGTAGGGATGCATTTGATCGATATCGATCGACCAAACCCTCTTGGCTCTACGACGTGGTTGCCGCTGGGTACAAATACAATCTCACTGACCCCGCCGCAGCGATGGGCTTGGTGCAACTGGGGCGCGCCGTTGAGATGCGTGACCGCAGAGCGCACATCGCGGCCAAATATGATGAAGGACTTTCAAACCTTGGCTTAGAGCTTCCAACATGGGGTGGTAGTGAGGTCGAGCATGCTTGGCACTTATACGTCATTCGTGTGCCCAGTGAACTCAGGAGAAATGAGGTGATTGAAGTGCTTGCACGGATGGGAATAGGCACCTCGGTGCACTTCATCCCTTTGCATTTGCATTCGTTTTGGCGTGACTTTGGGCAATATGGTCCTCAGGATCTTCCCGTCGCATCAGCAGTTTACGAACGGACTATTAGCCTTCCGATCTACTCCGCAATGCAATCGGAGCAAATCAGTCGAGTCATAGAAGGTGTTCAGATTGCTTTGGTTCGATAGCGAGCCGCTGGGAAGAAACACACCGGGGCCATCATCTGTCTCGCCAGACGACGTGTCGCCCTCGGAAAAAAGGAGTGTCGATGACCTCGGCAGCTTCCACTCCTGAGTCACTGCAAAGGCTCGACAACGAGCCGCTCGTCAGTATCATCACGCCATGCTTCAACGGCGAGCATCACGTTGGGCGTCTGATCGAGTCCGTATTGGCACAGACCTACCCAAATATCGAGTTCATCTTGGTGAACGACGGCTCCACCGACGGCACCAACGAGGTAGTGCACCAACTGATGGGGAGGTTAGACGAGGAACTAACACGATTTGTTTATGTTGAGCAGGCAAACATGGGTCTTGGTGGGGCGATCAATGCGGGGCTCCTGCATGTCACGGGCGAATACCTGTGTTGGCCAGACGCCGATGACTACCTCGAGCCAACATCCGTGCGCCTTCGGGTGGAGGCTCTAGAAGCACATCCAGACTGCGCGGTCGTGACCTCTGACGCATTTCTCCGCAGGGCAGATGATCCCGAAAGTGTCATTGGCCGGATAGGTCAGAGATACCAAGACAACCACGAGCCCAAACAATTCGAACGACTGCTCCGGGCTGATTCCATCTTCGTGTCAGGCTGCCACATGGCGCTGATGAGCAACTTCGACGAGACCCATCCCGGCCGCACGATCTATCCGGCGAGGCGTGGCCAAAACTGGCAAATGCTGCTGCCGCTCTACCACAAGCACGACCGGCTCTATTTGGATGTGCCGCTCTACAACTACCTCGTCTCTGGTCAAAGCATGTCAGGAAGCGACACCCATCTATCCGACAAGCTCCATAGGATCGATGAGCACCGGGAAATCCGACTGACGACCCTCGAGTCCATCCCGATGCCAGCAGACGAGCTAGAGCATTGGAAAGGGGTTGTGGAGCAATTGCATGCGCAAGCAACCACGGAGATCTTTCTCTCCCATGGTGACCTTGAAATGGCCACGCGTTCGTTCAAGGTACTCAACGACCGACACTCCCAGCCCCCAAAGGAACGATGGCGGCTGAGAGCCAAGCTAATGGCACTGAGAGTGCGCCATGGACTTAGGAGACGTGTAGCCCCAGATTTCCCTAGGACGATAGATAGCTCGTCCATGATTTCGGAGGAGCCAGGGGGCACTGATCTGGCCGCGTCGGTCTTAATAGCCACCTACAACGGCGCTCGATTCATAGAAGAGCAGCTTGATTCGATCCTCAAACAATCAGAGCGTGTAAACCAAGTCTTGATTTTCGATGACCAATCCAGCGATGACACGGCATCAGTTGTCAACTCCTTCCTTGATCGACATAGACCCGCCAACTGGAGCTTCACGGTCAACGAAACCAACCTCGGGCCGGCAAACAACGTGCTCGACCACCTATCCTTGCTCACTGGTGACATCGTTTTCCTTGCTGATCAAGACGACATCTGGCATGTCGACAAGGTGCGCACAATGAAGGGCTATCTCGGTGGCCATCCAGGAGTCTCAATGGTGGTGTCGAGGACCGAGCCGATCGACGCGTCTGGGCATGACCTATCAGCTCCTCTGCGCAAGCGTGCAAGAGTGGATCACGGACGCATTCATCGACCAGGACTTGAGAAAAGTTCCACTCTCTCTCTGGGCGACTTCCTTGGCCACTCAACCGTGCCCTTGCACGCAATGTGCGTACGCAGGAAAGTGCTCGAGGAGGTCGCTGAAGCTGGAGCTATTCCCAAGCTCAGCCGCAGCCTGGGTGCGGATTGGTATATCGGGATCTGGAGCGTGGCCCTTGGGGTTAGCGAGTTGATTCCCAGCGTCTTAGTCAAACGCCGAGTCCATGACACCAACATCTCTCTAGGGAGGATGCACAAAACCACCGTATTAGCCTCAACCCAGGATGATCGACTTGCGATGCTCGCTGAGGCCAAGGCCGCCCACCAAGCACTCTTGCAAAAGGACTCCTTCCTAGTGCACCTCACCGACCGCCAACGCAAGCTTCTGCATAAAACGTGCAATTTCCAAGGTTCGCGCGTCGACTTGGCCAGCAACCCCAATCCACTCAAAGCCGTCGTAATCCTGAGACACGCAAGCTCATATGTACGCAGCGCAGACGGCCTCTTCGCCGGCCTTCGCATGTGGGCTGCTGATGTGGCATACGCCCTGAACATCAATTGGCGCCTTCCATCAGGAGGTGCCAATGGCCGCAACAATTAGTGTGATTGTCCCGGTCTACAACGCCGGATCTCACTTGCGTCACTGCCTGGAGAGCATCCAAAGGCAGACTCACGCCGTCTTGGAGATCATAGTGGTTGACGATGGGTCCACAGACGACAGCAGCGCGATCATCGAGTCATTCACAATCCACGACCCCCGCTTCATAGTCGTCCGTCAAGACAATGCTGGAGTGTCTTCTGCCCGCAACGCAGGCCTGACCCTAGCCACGGGCGACTACGTGTCTTTCATTGATGCCGATGATTGGCTCGAGCCCACTACCTACGAGCAAATGCTGGGGGCTATTGACCGTGACGGAGCTGACTTCGCGACCTGCGGCTACTTCGTGGATAGTCTAGCTACCTCCAGAGCCCGTCCAATCCCCGACGAGTTCCTTGACCGTCACAACACGCAGGCCGGCCTCGACCTACTCTTGGGCAGTCCCAATCGATTCGTTTACACCCGCATCTTCCAACGCGAACTGGTTGGAAGCACACGCTTCCGCGAAGACCTACATTGGGGTGAAGACACCGTTTTTGTCTTTGAAGTGATCAAACGTGCCCAAGCCACAGCCTTCGTTTCACAACCGCTCTATCACTATGTGCAGTCAGAGGGCAGCGCGACCAGGAGCGCCTTTAACCCCAAGCGCCTCACTGGGCTAACCATGACCGATGTGCTCCAAGAGCTCATTGGCAGGGACCATCCAGACCTAATCAAATATGCCCACCAAACCCGTATCGGCATCTTCGCCGAGCTATTTCAAGATCTTTATGCTGCCCACGACGAAGTCGGCTCCTCAATAAGACCGCAACTCATCGCTGACTTTCGTCGCGTCTATCCCGACATCATTCGCTGCCGAGGGCTCTCGTTGAAAGATCGCACGAAAGCCACGCTCATTGCCGTCAGCCCATGGGCCTTTGTGCAGGCACATGAAATCGGGATCAGGGGCAGGGCTGCTCTCGCGAGCGGCCTAGGCAGGCGCACCTGATGAGTTCAGTCGGCATCGCCACCCTTGGTGGCTACACCAATTACGGCAACAGATTGCAAAACTTGGCCCTTCAAGAAGCAATCATTTCGTTGGGTCACACCCCGGTGCTCACAATTGAGGGTTTGCCTACGCGCGAAACTCGGGCCGTTAAAACTAGGCGTCTGCTCAGCACAGGGTGGAGCCGCCGACACGAACTCTTCGACCGATTGAAAGGCAGCTCCACAAGAGTGCCCGACATTCATCAGGTCTCCGACGCCCGTCGCTCGGCTCTTCGGGAGTTTAGCCACGCACATATCAACTCCACATCGTATGCAGACCCAAACAGCTTGTACCAGGAGTCCTCGCCAGAGGAGTTTGACCACGTGGTCTTGGGGTCAGATCAGGTGTGGAACCCTGCCTTCACTCACGCCAACCCAGCGTGGTTCTTGGACTTCGTGCCACCAGAGCAGCGGATCGCCTACGCGGTGAGTCTTGGTGTGCCTAAGCTCCCGCCCTACCTGACCAAGAGATATCGTCGCGGGCTCTCGTCTTTCAAGGCAATCTCAGTGAGGGAGCACCAAGCAGCCACTATTGTCGAGGAGATCATTGGCAAAAGACCTCAGGTCGTGCTTGATCCGACAATGTTGATTGGCCGAGATTGGTGGGAGCAGCACATGGTCCGACCCACAGATCTCGCCCCAGAGAACTACGTCGCCAAATTTATGTTGAGCGCGGGCGACTCCACTCGCACATCCTCAGTGAGTCTGAGCGATGTACACGAATTCGCAACTAAATCTGATCTAAGCCTCGTTGACCTAGACACATACACTCCACCCGACAAGGTTGCGCTCGACCCATTTGAATTCATTGGAGTGCTGAAGCACTCGGCTTTGGTAGTGACTGATTCATTCCACACCGCCGTCTTTGCAATCCTCTTCCATCGGCCATTCTTGCTGGTCTCCAGGGGCTCAATGAACTCCCGATTCGACACCCTCCTAGACCATGTGGCCCTCGATGGTCGGCACCTTGTGTCGAAGATGGACATACACGCGGCTCTTGAGGTGGACTGGGATAGCGTCGACACCAAGCTCGCTGAACGCAGATCGTTGTCTTGGGATTTCTTAGAAAGAAGCCTGACAGGTGAATAGTCATAAAGAGACAGGCCTGTCACAGGTCGGGAGGCATTGAGTTGCGGATAACTATCACGGGCGGAGCTGGCTTCATCGGAGCCAATCTCTCAAAGCACTTGCTCGGCTTGGGCGCACAGGTCACGATTATTGACGATCTGTCGTCAGGCTCCCTTAGCAATATCGCGGACCTTGATGTGGAGTTCATTCAAGGCTCGATGCTTGACCCAAACACCTCTGCCTTCGACTCTTGCGACGCGATCGTGCACCTTGGGGCCGTACCTTCCGTGCCACGGTCTGTGAACGATCCCGTGACCTCACACGAAGCCAACGCAACCGGCACCTTGATGGTGTTAGAGGCGGCTCGCAAACGCAACGCCCACGTGATCGTGGCGTCGTCATCATCAGTCTACGGAGCAAACCCGACGCTTCCCAAGTCCGAAGACATGCGGCCAATGCCGATCAGCCCCTATGCGGTGAGCAAACTAACTACCGAGTCCTATGCCATCTCATATCAGCATTGCTATGAGTTGCCGACGCTGGCTTTCAGGTTTTTCAATGTCTTCGGCCCCCTACAAGCGCCCGGACATGCGTATGCCGCAGTGGTACCGTCGTTCACTCACGCGGCCTTGACGGGTGACCCAATCCCCATTCACGGTGATGGCACCCAGACACGTGACTTCACCTACGTCGGCACTGTCGTTGCCACGATTATAGATGCGTTGGAGCGTCGGGTGACGTCATTAGATCCGATCAATCTCGCATTTGGAAGTAGGTATTCGCTACTGGATGTGATCGCACTGCTCGAGGATCAGTTGGGTCATCCGTTGGAGCGCCAGCACCAACCAATGCGTCCCGGCGACGTCAAGGACTCACAGGCAGACAGCAGCAGACTGATCCAACTATTCCCAGACATTAGTCCTGTGCCCCTCAACATCGGGCTAGCTCAGACAGTTGACTGGATGCGGACGTTCATCTCCAAGGATGAGGAGTAAACCGATGGCCACGGGCCGCTACTCGCCCACCGTCGATCCCAGCGATCTGGCAGGCTACGACTACCCGATCATCACTGTCCCGACCCCCTTGCGCGACCCGCTGCCTGATCCGAACTCCATCGAAGGCGCCAGCGCGGATTTCGCCATGGACCTGACCCAAGGCGCCACATTGGTCTTGGAATCAACGACCTACCCGGGCACTACTGAAGAGCTCATGGTGCCCATACTCGAGCAAGGAAGGGGCCTAAAGGCCACAGGCGATTTCGAGTTGGGGTACTCGCCTGAACGAATCGATCCAGGCAACGCAACCTGTGGTTTCGTCAACACCCCAAAGGTCGTTGCAGGACTTGGTGACGCAGGCCGCGCGGAAGTTGAGGGAGCGGAGAAGGTGGCCCTGACTCCACATGAGGCATCCGCTACTGACGCCATCATCCTGCTCGCCGATCATGATGGCATTGAGTACGACTTCATCAATCTCGCACAGACCTTTGTGCTGGAGACGCGCAACCGCCTAGGGTCATTGTGAGCGCCTGTGAACTCCCCTCCGTACGGGACAACCTCCCAACGGGACTGGGACATAAGGAATCGGCGATGGAAACTCGTTTGAAGGAGGAGTCCTTGTGACGGACCCATTGGCTCCGCACCTAGAGTGGGCCTCTTCAGTTGACCCTCAGGTGCTATCTCGGGCAAAACTTAGAGATATAGTCCTCAAACATCGGATTCGTGTTCTGCAATTAGTGGTGTCAACCTTCTTCGCAGCCCTCTGCGAAGCTGCTCTTTTGGTGCTGGTAACTGGGCTGGCCGTCAACCTGGTTTCAGGCAACTCGTCAATCGGACCCTACCTAGGAGTGAGCCTAGACACTCAGACTGCGGCCCTCATCGGGGCCGGTTGCCTAATTCTGCGCTTGTCACTGAGCCTTACGGGCATATTCCTGTCAAATATGCTGTCTGCGGACGTCCGGACAGAGCAACGCAATCGTGTTACTAAAGCCTTCCTATACTCAAATTGGGCAACTCAGAGTTCAGAACCTCCTGGTCGGCTGCAAGAGTTGCTTACTACCTTCATCCATCGCATCACTGCAACGGTCCAAGCTTTCACAACTGGAGTTACGGCCGCCCTTGGCCTCGCAGCCCTTCTCCTAACGAGCCTCTCCATTTCTGTGCTCACCACATTACTTGCGGCTTGTGTTCTCGTCACCTTTGGACTTTTGCTCTTTCCTTTGCGCAAACGGGTTCGGGGCCTCGCCGCCATATGGGTGCGCGCTGACGTCGCTTTCGCGAATAGTGTTTCCGAGCTCGGCGATCTCGGTCTCGAGATGCAGACTTTTGGCGTACGAAAGGCGTTCTTTCATGAAATCTCAGAACTGACAGTCACATCAACACGCATTCAACGAAGAACAGAAAACTGGAATACATCACAATCTCAGCTTTATATCTCATTAGCTTACGGGTCTATACTCGCGGGAGTTGCTGTTGGCACCTCAATGAATCTCGGGAACATGGCAATTATAGGAGCGGTCTTGCTCCTTATGCTTCGTTCGTTGAGCTATGGTCAGACCCTGTCTTCAGCCGTGGCCAGCATATCTACATACTCTCCATTCTTAGATCAAATTAACGAACTCACTGCAGAGTATCTGAAGCACGAGGTTCAAAGTGGCGAAGAAATGCCCACGAGTCCTGTGCCGGTAACCCTTAAGGATGTCAGCTTCAGTTACTCGGGCAGAGACTCCACATTGAAGGATGTTTCATTCCAAATCGAGGGCACGGATCTTGTCGGGATTATTGGCCCTTCTGGCTCTGGAAAATCTACAATCGCTCAACTCGTCCTCGGGTTACGTGAGCCCACAGAAGGTTGCATACACGTTGGTGGCACCCCTCTGCCACGAGTAGATCGGTCCTGGTGGTGCCGCAACACGGCGTTTGTGCCGCAAGAGCCAAAATTGATCACGGGCACAATCGCCGACAACATCAGATTCTTTCGAGATGGTATCGAAGATGAGGACATCGAACGCGTCGCCAATGACGTAAACCTCCTTGATGCCATCAACGCGTTGCCTCGTGGCATTGACACACATATTGGCCCCAAGGGCACTGAATTGTCTGGTGGGCAGCGTCAACGGATCTCCATTGCTAGAGCTCTAGTCACTAGGCCTCGTCTGATAGTTATGGACGAGCCCACTTCATCACTGGACGCGGCGAGTGAGGCTGTGGTGATTGAGTCACTGGAATCCTTGAAGGGGCAAACCGCCATATTGCTCATCGCTCATAGGATGTCCACGATTGCGATTTGCGACAAAATTGTCGTCGTCGAACATGGTCGCGTGACTGCGGTTGGCGATCATAAGAGCCTCGTTTCCACGAATCCCTATTATAAGAACGCCGTCCGCGGAATCTAGTTGTTATCGTACTCGATTTCCCCACTATTTTCTTGGAGATTTAATCCGTGAATCCAACCGCTGAACCCGCGCAAGCGAACGTTACCACAGATCGATTCAGCATCGTATCTGTGATAATCCCGCTTTACAATATGGAGAAATATGTCCGTGAATGCCTAGAGAGCGTAAGAAACCAAATTTATCCTTGGGTTGAAGTCATAGTTATCGACGATGGGTCTACAGATGCTAGCGGATCAATCGCAGATTCATATGCGGCTCTGGACTCTAGGTTTAGGGTTCTTCACACAGAGAATAAGGGAGTAGCTGCGGCCTCAAACTTAGGACTTAGCATGGCTACTGGCACATTTTGCTATTTCTTGGGATCTGACGACATCCTTCCTGCTACCGCTTTACAAACCCTGGTTTCTCTCATCGAGATGAATGACACGGATATCGCTATAGGTGTATGTGAACGATTCGCAGACGTAGTACCGCCGCAAACTGAGGAGGCGCGAATTGAAGTAATTAATGGATCGGGCGCGATTCGAGATCAGATCCTGTTCGACAAGAAGGACCTGTATCCGTTAGAACAACGCCACCTTCCCGTCAATTTAGGATACCAAATGGTGTCTTGTCTCTACAGGCGGGAGATACTTGTCAAGCATGGGATAAAGTTCCTTCCCTTGACATATGGGGAAGATACCTATCTCTGTTTCGCCTACCTTTTGCACTGTGTTACAGCCATTACAACAACTCACATAACCTATTGGTATAGACGCAATCTGGAGTCGGTAACTTTTCAGTATCACCCTGACTATCTATTGCAGACTCATCGTTATTACTCCTTCTATTTAAGCCTATTCACGAGAGAAGCCCCGGACTTGGTTGAAAGGGTGAGAAGTGGGCTGGATGCGCAGTTCTTCCTCAGGTGTGTTAGCGCAATTGAACGTGAGTTATTCATGAGTCCGCCTGGACGAAGTGTTCAAGAGAAGCGCGCTACCCTGCGCGAAATTCGAAGAGACCCCAAGTTCCGTGAGCTTTTGACCCGGCAGAACATCAGCCGTGTCCCCTTGCCCGCGCAACGCAGGATACTCCAGTTGCTCTATCTGCGTCAGTACCGACTCGTTGCATTCCTCCCAAGCCTGCTGCAATTTCGTAATTGGACACTCTCGTCAGTGTCCTCCAGTCGCAAGGTTCTGGGTAAAATCTGAGTCGCCTAATGGGGTCCCGACTATGCTTTTGGATGGCCGGGAGCGATTCTCGGTCAAGTGCCACGAGGCAGGATAGAAGCCGACTCTTGCAGGACTTGGATCACGTCACGGGGGTGCCACACCACTGCCGCCTGATCGCCATGCGGCTCAACTAATTCGCTCTCCGTTAGTAGCCCAGGGCACTAGTCTTGAGTCCAAGCGTGTCGGCGAATCACGCATATTAGTCATTTAGGGGGGTCAGATATGTGTGGCTTGGTCGGGCTGCTAGAGAGTCAAGATGACGCTAGATCGGCATTGGTTCGCCGCATGAATGCGACCATCACACACCGTGGTCCCGATGAGGATGGCTACTTCGACGACCCTGACATCGAGATGGGAGTGAGGCGCCTGTCAATCCAAGACGTTGTCCATGGACACCAACCCAGGTTTTCTGAGGATGACTCCATCGTCGCCATGATGAATGGCGAGATCTATAACACCTCGGAGCTTCGTCAACTTCTCACCTCGCGTGGGCATCAGGTCGTAGGCACGGGGGACACTGAGCTGCTACCTCATTTGTACGAAGAGTTCGGGCTTGATTTTGTGCAGCATCTTCACGGGATGTTTGCGATTGCCCTGTGGGACAAGCGATTGAAACGACTCGTTTTGGTGCGTGATCGACTAGGCAAGAAGCCGCTCTACTACTGGTTGCGTGACGGAAAGATCAGTTGGGCATCAGAGCTAAAGGCTCTTCTCGCAGACCCCCGTCTGCCTAGGCGACCCGATCTCACGGCCATCAACCACTACCTCTCGTTTAAATATGTGCCGGCGCCGCTGTCTGCCGTGGAAAATGTCAACAAATTGCCCCCGGCACACATGCTCGTGATGGCGGATGGAGGCGTGAAGATTCATCGCTATTGGCGCTTGAATTACGCCCCTCAAGGCGTGGAGCTCGCGAAGACCGATGCCGATTTGACTGAGGAACTGAGGGCCAACCTGATCGATGCCGTCAAAGTCCGGATGATCAGCGAGCGACCCGTGGGAGCTTTCCTTTCCGGTGGGTTAGATTCGTCAGCTGTCGTGGCAGCAATGCGGCACGCTGGGGTAGACGACATCAAGACATTTTCGATCGGCTTCGATGAAGACGAATACAACGAATTGCCACACGCCCGTCGGGTCGCAGAGCGATACGAGACCGATCACCACGAGTTGATCGTGCGGATGGATGTGACAGACATCGTGCCGCGTCTGGCCACCATGTATGACGAGCCCTACGCCGACTCCTCAGCCATTCCTACTTGGTATTTGTCAGAGATGACTCGCAAAGAAGTGGTCGTGGCGCTCAATGGCGATGGTGGAGATGAAGCCCTAGCCGGCTATCAGTGGCATGCCATCACCTCGAGGGCACCTCAGGTTCGGTTTCCCACACCAGTTGCCTCTTTATTGCAACGGGTCGGCGTAGGCCTGCGCCACCACAGCGATCGATCCAGAGTCATCGACAAGGCATCCAAAGCAGCCCTCATGATGGCTGAGACCACTGGCGCTCGCCGCTATGCGAGGTTCGTCTCCTATCTGCGGCAGGAGGACAAGCTGAAGCTTGCCACTGATGATTTCGCCCGAGTGGTGCGTAGCGCTGACAGCCTCGACTTCATTGAAGAAGTCTGGAATGAGCATCTTGACACCGACTTGGTCAACCGGCTCCTTGCTGTAGACACCAGCACTTACCTACCCGGTGATCTCAACGTCAAAGTAGACATCGCGACGATGTCAGTCTCCTTGGAGGCGCGCAGTCCATTCTTGGATCACCACTTCATGGAGTGGGCAGCAGCAATTCCGGGTGATCGCAAGCTCAAACCTGGCTCGACGAAGCACCTGCTCAAGCTCGCTCTCGAGGGTTGGATCGATGACGACTTGATCCACCGCACCAAGCGCGGCTTCGGCATCCCGCAAGCAGACTGGTTGCGAGGCCCCTTGCGCGATCTGACCTTTGACTCACTGACCGATTCAACTGCCGTGGGCAGAGGGTTGTTTGATCCGAAGGCCATGAGCGCGCTCTTGGCTGAGCACATGTCTGGGGTTGACCTCGGTTCGGAGGTCTACACCCTCCTGATGCTGGAGTTGTGGTTCCGTGAAGTGCTCGACGCACCAAGCGCCTGCTGATCGGCTGAGCTCACAATCTCAGGTCTGACTCGTCTCTCCCGAGGATGCCTTTCAGGTCGTAGAGCACATGAGCCTGCGGCTTGCCAAACGCGCGTACGCCGCTCACGCCAAGATCGCGGAAGTTGCTGTGTCCCACGGCCAGCACGATCGCGTCGTACGCGCCTTTGTCTGGCTCGCTGATCACATCAATGTCGTATTCGTGTTTGGCCTCGGCAGCATCGACCCAGGGGTCGTGCACGTCGACGGTGATGCCGAATGACTCGAGCTCAGCCACGATGTCGACCACACGGGTGTTGCGGAGGTCTGGGGTGTTTTCTTTGAAGGTCAACCCCAAGACCAAGACTCGCGCCTTACGCAGGTCAATGTCTTTGCCGATCATGGCGCGGATCAGTTGCCCGGCGACGTATTCGCCCATCGCGTCATTGAGGCGGCGCCCAGCAAGGATGACTTCAGGGTGATAGCCGATCTCTTGGGCCTTGTGGGTCAAGTAGTAGGGGTCAACACCGATGCAGTGCCCACCCACCAAGCCTGGTTGGAAGCGCAAGAAGTTCCATTTGGTGCCGGCCGCTGCGAGCACATCTTGGGTGTCGATGCCGAGCCGGTTGAAGATCAGCGCCAGCTCGTTGATCAAGGCGATATTCACATCACGTTGGGTGTTTTCGATGACCTTCGCGGCCTCGGCCACCTTGATCGACGGCGCCAGATGCGTGCCGGCGGTGACCACCGACCGATAGAGCTGATCAATGAACTGTGCCGATTCGGGCGTGGAGCCAGCCGTGACCTTGGTGATCGTCTCGAAGCGATGCTCCTTGTCGCCGGGGTTGATCCGCTCCGGGCTGTAGCCGACAAAGAAGTCCTCGTTGTAGGTCAGCCCGCTCAATGCCTCCAGCAGCGGCACGCACTCCTCTTCAGTCGCGCCCGGATAGACCGTCGACTCATAGATCACCACGTCACCACGTGACAGTGAGCTGGCGACAGATCTGGTGGCGCCCAACACCGCGCCCATGTCAGGGCGCTTGTGCTCATCAATCGGAGTAGGTGTCGTGACGATGTAGACATTCACGTCTTTGAGAGACGCCGGATCATCACTGAAGGTGAGTCTGGTGGCAGCAGCCAAGTCAGCATCTTCGAGCTCAAGAGTGCGGTCGTGCCCATTGCGCAGCTCAGCGACCCTCTCAGAGTTGATGTCAAACCCGACCACATCAAACTTCTTCGCAAACGCTGCCGCCAGGGGGAGGCCCACATAGCCAAGACCAACGACACCTAGTCGAGTGTTAGCAAGATCCATTAGGTCAGGGGTTCCTTTGACTGGAGGGCAACGCAGGCGTGCCTATTCTGCCCGAAAAGCCGCGCGCACGGTATGGCCCGCCTTCAAATCTGAAGTACACCACGTAGCCCGTTAGACACGTGAAAGCCCTGATGCCCAGCCATAGTGTGTCAGCGCATTGCCTGGAGGAATACGCCTGACAAGGCCTTACTCTGATCCACCGTTACGTGTGTGCTGTCGCGGTAAACCACAAACCCACGCTTAGTCACATTTCGGCAGACTCCCGCTGGGCAGAGCTCAGGCGCTAGGTCGACAACGGGAGTGCCAGTGGCAGCAGCAACGGATGAAATCACCTTTGCGACTTCATTCTGACGACCTGGCAGCGAATCTGTCTGCATGTTTCGCCGACAGCCGTTCATTGACACCTTTATAAGCGAACACTGCTCCCAGCGAAGCGGGAACGGCTCTCCCCAGCTTGGTATCGTTTGCACCAGGAGCACCTTGTGCCCTAGATCTTCAATAGAGTGGATAGTTGCGCCCAGGGCACTTGAAAGTGCGTCCAACTTAGCCTGGGGATCGCCCTCATTCACACCCTGTGGATATTTGAATCTCGCCATGTCTGTGTATAGATATTGCCAATATGAGTTGGATAAGACCACCAAACCTGGATCCGCACGATCAAGAAACTTCATCACTCCGCGCGATGCCGTGGCGCACTCCTCTGAAGTGTCTGGACCTCCAACGGGCTGAATGGTTGGCAACGATGGCAAGAAGGCGCAGCCACTACTCGTGAGATTCACAACTGGGCGATAAAGCACCTCGGCAGCCGCGATCACTGCTTCGCTTAGGTGATCTGCATTGGAGTCACCAACTAGGTAAATCGAGGGCCCACCAGCATCCGCGTTCCAAGTGCATCGCTCCGGATATTTCCAACCAACGCGATCGCAATCAGCGGCGGCCCCAGCATGTTCCGGTGCTATTGCCGCGTGATATTTGGCCAAAGTGGGATTCCAAAGGTTGCGTTGCGACGCGTAGTGCAAGAAGGTCGACGCGACGGCAACGGGTAGCACCACCGCTGACACCAACCGAGCCATCGGCCAACCGCGCTCAACGGGGAGAAGTCGGATCGGCTGTTCGAGCCATCGATAAGACAGCCAGGCGGGAACCACTGAGAGTAGTGCCGCGAGAGTGAGCACCAGCGGCGATCGCGACACCAGTAGTCCAGCGAAGACGATCACGGGCCAATGCCACAGATAGAGCGAATACGAGCGATCACCAATAGAAACCATTGGGGGCGACTGCAATATGCGACGCAGAAGGGTGTCGTGACTCCCGGCCGCAATCAAAAACAGGGTGCCGACCACAGGCAGCAAAGTCCAAGGTCCTGGAAATGGAGTTTCAGCATCAATGAGCCAGAGTGAGAGGGCCACCAAGACCGCACCGGTCAGTCCCACTGCATGCGACCAACTCCGCGACCTCACCACGAGCCGGTGACCGGCCAAGGCCAAAAGTGCACCGGCGGCAAACTCCCACGCCCTCGTCACTGGGCCGTAAAAGCCCACGAACGTCTCTGGCATGAAGGGCATCTCCACGCCGAAGGCTCCAGCCATAGCGAGCGAAAACGAAACCAACCCCATAGAGCCGATAGCAATGACTAGTGCCACGATCGGTCGACCCAGGCGCTTGGTGATGAGCCAACCGAGCAGCATCAACATCGGGAAGACTAGATAAAACTGCTCCTCCACCGACAGCGACCAAGTGTGAAGGAGTGGATTGGCCTCGGCCGGCGCGTCAAAATAGTCACCCGTGCTGCGGGCGATAACGATATTGGCCACTAGGAGCATTGCACCAAGGCCAGTCAATGCAGTCTCACGCTGATTGCCGAGGGGCGAGTCAAAGACAAGCGATGCCAGCAACACCAGTCCGACAGTCAAAGCCAAGGCTGGGGTCAGTCGCTTAAACCGTCGTGCATAAAACCGACCCCAGCGCACTCGTCCAAGAGATTCCCGCTCGCGCAGCAACATCGCTGTGATCACAAAACCTGAGATCACGAAAAATATGTCGACACCCACGAAGCCACCAGGCATGGGCAGCCCAGCGTGAAAGGCGACCACGACGAGCACGGCAATGGCCCGCAGCCCCTGGATGTCTAAACGATGCGCGCTCGAGCGTTCGTTACGGGCACTTACTTGGCTCACTACTTGCTCCGCTTGCCGCCACTGACCTTCACGGGCTTGATCGGCTTGTCACGAACGGTCTTGCTGCGCTTGGGGGCGCTGTCTTGGCCGTAGTACGAGTCGTAGAGATATTTGTTGTTGCTGCCCCGCCTGATCCGGTTGAGTACGACGCCCAGCGTGCGGCCCTTGACCGCCTCGATATTGGCCAGCGCAGTGGCCAGCTCATGGTCGAGGGTCTTGCCGGCCTTGATCACGATCAGGGCACCATGCGCGTGGCGGGTCAAGATCGCGGCGTCGGTGACCGGCAGCAGCGGCGGCGCGTCGATGATCACGATGAAGTCTTGGGCTAGTGCGGTGAGCAGATTGCGCATCGCCTGCGAGCCTAGGAGTTCGCTCGGGTTGGGCGGCACCTGCCCGGCGCCCATCACCTTCAGTTGAGGCAGCCGCGCCGCCTCTTGGATCACATCTTCCGGCGAGGCCGCTCCCACGAGTACGTCGGTCAACCCCGCCCCCGCGACCGCGCCCATGTAGTTGGTCACGGTGGGTCGGCGTAGGTCTCCGTCGAGCAGCAGCGTCGCGCTGCCAGAGGAGGCCACTGCGGCTGTCGACTTGCCGTCATCGGGGCGCGGGCTGGTCACCACGATCACCCGAGGCGGGTTGTCGACGTCCATGTAAGACAGGTTGGTGCGCATCTTGCGGAAGCTCTCCGCGACCACCCGGCCACTGCCCGAGCCTCCGTCGAGCACGGCGAGTGGCCCGCGCTCGTTGGCTTCGTGCGCAAAATATTTGTCTTCAGGCACCCCGCCGACGACCGGGGTGTGAAACATCCGCTCCACCTGCTCGGCATCACGGATCCGCCGATCGAGCATGTTGCGCACAAGGGCATAGCCCAGCCCGAGAGCAAAGCCGACCGCCAGCCCGATCATCATGTTGAAGCGGGTGCGGGGTGAGATCGGCGAGCTCGGCAAGGCCGCCGACACCACCGGCACAACCCTCATCGTCTGCAGGTTCGGCGAATGGTTTGGGTTTTCCAGGTCGTCAACCGCCTCGCTCAGCGCCTGCACCCAGGCATCAGCCAGCTCTTGCGCCTCAGCCGGCGACTTCGCCTTCGCGGTGATCTGCAGGGTGACAGTGTCGGGGGGCTGCACGACGCTGATCTGGCCGATCAGCCCATCAGGGGTGGTGCCCAGACCAAGCTTGTCGATCACGATCTGGGCCACTTTGCGGCTCGTTGCCAGTTGGATGTACGACGTGGCTCGCGACTTCGCGAGGGCATCCCCCACCGAGCTCACGGCCGGATTGTCGCTGCTGCCGGTGGAGACAAAACCGGAGGCGTTGGCGGCGTAGATCTTGGGCTGGTTGTAGTTGTAGCCGATCGCCAGGATCAGCCCCGCCAAGGTCAAAGCGGCCACGCCGCGCCAATGCGCGCGCAAGATCCTGAGGTAGTCCTGCAACTCCATGCCCGTTGGCCTCCCTGTCACGGTCAGGGACAAGATTCTCACACTGCGCAATCCGGTGACACCAAAACCAGCTGTGTAGGCTCGCATCGGCAACGCTTCGTCAGGAGGTTCGGCGCCCATGCAGCCAGTCGTGGTGAAGCTGCTCGCCCTCGGCAGCGTCGTCGAGCTCGAGCTGACCGGCTCCGGTGCGTCCGCCGCCGAGCGGCTCGTACGACGATCCTGGTCGTGGTGTGTGAGCGAGCTCGACCTGCCGGCCATGGTGCGGGTGCGGGCGGCGTACGACGTGAGCGACGACCCCGCGACCTTCATGCAGTGGC
>WBZM01000505.1_pt1 | contig 28152 bp, 22 predicted proteins | sample 5204271 | NCBI WGS metagenome assembly WBZM01 (sample SAMN12344346, study PRJNA552823) | activated sludge metagenome | biome: Activated sludge suspended growth; feature: Nitrification reactor; material: Wastewater; isolation source: activated sludge from nitrification reactor of wastewater... | reverse complement strand
AAGGCTTTTATCAAAGGAATTTTTATTGCCGAAAACGCCCGTTCAAAATGACTGAGGTCAAAAAATACATCTCACATGAAAATCATATTCTTCCTCATCGCCGCCAGCCTTTTGCTTGCTTTGGGCTTTTTGGCAGCCTTCTTTTGGGCGGTGCGCACGGGGCAATACGAAGATGAGTACACACCATCGGTGCGCATCCTCCTCGACGACAAAATGGCCGGGCTTCCCTTCTCGGATTCCAAACCTTCACAAATCGCTGATAATCAACCAACCATAAACGACTCCGACAAAGGAGCTGCACATTCATTGACAACGACGAATCAATTATGACACAGGTAGAACAATTTCATTACGACAACGCGATTGTCAAAAAATTCGCCTTCGCCACCATGATATGGGGCATCGTGGGCATGTTGGTAGGGCTTATCATTGCCTTGCAGCTGGTTTTCCCCAGCCTCAACTTTGATACCCCCTTCCTTACATTTAGCCGCCTACGTCCGTTGCATACCAATGCTGTTATTTTCGCCTTTGTGGGCAACGGTATTTTCATGGGCGTTTACTATTCCCTCCAGCGCCTATTAAAGGCCCGCATGTTCAGCGACCTGCTGAGCAACCTGCACTTCTGGGGCTGGCAGCTCATCATCGTGAGCGCAGCGGCCACGTTGCCGTTCGGCTTTACCACCAGCGGTGAGTACAACGAACTTGTATGGCCGATTGACATTGCCATTACCTTGGTATGGGTCATTTTCGGTATCAACATGTTCGGTACCATCCTGAAGCGCCGGGAGGAGCACCTCTACGTGGCCATCTGGTTTTACATAGCCACATGGATCACGGTAGCATTGCTGCACATCGTGCGCAACCTGGAGCTGCCCACGAGCGGCTTGCACAGCTATGGCATCTTCGCTGGCGTGCAGGAGGCTTTGGTACAATGGTGGTACGGCCACAACGCCGTGGCGTTCTTCCTCACCACGCCTTACCTCGGCCTGATGTACTACTTCATGCCAAAGGCCGCTAACCGTCCGGTGTACAGCTACCGCCTGTCCATCGTACACTTCTGGGCACTTATATTCATTTATATATGGGCTGGCCCGCACCACTTGCTCTACACTTCGCTGCCCGACTGGGCACAGTCGCTGGGCATGGTGTTCTCGCTGATGCTCATCGCACCGTCTTGGGGTGGTATGATTAACGGCCTGCTCACCCTGCGTGGCGCTTGGGACCGTGTGCGCCAAGACCCTATCCTGAAATTCATGGTGGTGGCCGTGACCGCCTACGGTATGTCCACGTTCGAAGGCCCGATGATGTCCATCAAGTCTTTCAACGCAGTGACGCACTACACCGACTGGACGATTGCCCACGTACACGTAGGCGCCCTTGGCTGGAACGGCATGCTTACCTTCGGCGTACTGTACTGGCTCATCCCACGGATTTTCAACACAAAACTCCACTCCATGAACCTCGCCAACGTCCACTTCTGGTTGGCGACCCTGGGTATTATCTTCTACGCAATTCCACTCTATTGGGGCGGTGTGACACAGTTCCTGATGTGGCGTGACTTCACGCCCGACGGCTTCCTCGTCTATCCGAACTTCCTCGAAACGGTGACGCAGATTATTCCGATGTACGCCCTCAGGGTACTTGGTGGCACCATCTACCTTACAGGCGTGATACTCGGTGTTTACAACTTGTTTAAAACAACTGCTGGCGCTACCTGTGCCCCCAACGAATATGCCGAAGCACCAGCCTTCCCGAAACACCACGTTTCGACAGCGGGCAACAAGCACTGGCACAGCTGGATTGAGCGCCGCCCGATGCAGATGCTCGTAGCCAGCCTCGTAATGGTGCTCATCGGCGGTATGGTCGAGCTGTTCCCGATGTGGTGGATTGACGACAACGTTCCGAAAATCGCCAGCGTAACGCCCTACACTCCGCTCGAACTCCAGGGCCGTGACCTCTATGTGCGAGAGGGCTGCGTAGGCTGCCACTCGCAGATGGTACGCCCGTTCCGCTTCGAGACCGAGCGCTACGGCGAATATTCGAAGAGCGGCGAGTTCATCTATGACCGTCCGTTCCTCTGGGGCAGCAAGCGTACAGGGCCAGACCTTGCCCGTGAAGGTTACGGCAAAAACAAGAAATCAGATTCTTGGCACTACAACCACATGATAGACCCGACGAGCACCTCGCCCGGCTCCATCATGCCCGCTTATCCTTGGTTTGCCGAAAATGACCTCGACATTTCAACGACTGCTGCCAAAATCAATACACTCCGCAAGCTTGGCACGCCTTACGATGCTGGCTATGAGGAAATCGCCAACGAGGACCTCGCCAAGCAGGCCGCTGCCATTGCGAAGCGATTGAAAGACGAAGGCGTAGATCAGGCCGGCATCGAGAAAAAGGAAATCGTGGCACTCATCGCCTACCTGCAAAGGCTCGGCGTGGACATCACGCTGGAAAAGACAGCAGAGAAATAATTGCTGAATTGTTTGATTGTTGAATTGTTGCCCGCCTAACGACAATAGTCCAGCAATCAAACATTTCTATCAATCTCAATAATTCAACAATGTTCAAATATATCCTTCAAGGAGCAGGAGACATCAACTGGATGGCCACAACGGCACTGGTACTGTTCTTCTTCATTTTCGTCGCAGGCTCGGCTTGGGTGCTCACTAGGAAAAAAGACTACGTGGACAAGATATCTAGGCTGCCGCTGGATGATTGAGTCATTAGTCATTGGTCATTAGTCATTGGTCATTCTTAATTGGCCTTTTTAAATGACCAATGACCCCAATGACCAATGACTAATGACCAATGACCTCAATGACCAATAACTTAAAGATTTCAAAACCAACGTTTTATGAAAAATATATGCCTACGGCCAATCTTGCTGGCCGCAACATCATTGCTCCCGTTGGCAAGCTGGGCACAGGACGCCACCGCTGCTGCCCCCGTCAATCAGGACTTCTGGCCCACTACCTTGGGCAACCTCACGCTGGTGGTAGCGGGTGTGGTCATTATTGGGGCACTCATTGCAATTACAAGGCTCTTCTCCTCTGTGGTGAAAATGCAGGAAATCCAGATGCTCCGTGAGAAGGGCATCGAAGAAGTGGTGGAAGCCTACCGCCAGCCTGAGCAAAGCTGGTGGGACCGCTTGATGAAGTCCATGACGCAGGCCGTACCTGTTGGCCACGAGGCCGATATTGACCTTGGCCACGACTACGACGGCATCCGTGAATTGGACAACAAGATGCCACCTTGGTGGTTGGGCCTATTCTATGGCAGCATCATTTTCTCGGTCATCTATCTGTTCGCCTTCCACATGAGCGACATTGGGCCTTCTTCTAAACAAGAGTACGACACTGCAATGGAGACAGCCAAGGCCGAAGTAAATGCTTACCTTGCTACTCAAGCAGAAACCGTAGATGAAACAAATGTGACAGCACTTACGGACGCTCAGGAGATAGCCCTTGGCAAATCCATCTTTGAAACAAGCTGCGCCACCTGCCACGGCAAGCTGGGCGAAGGCGGTATCGGTCCGAACATGACGGACGAGTATTGGCTTCACGGCGGCGGCATCCAGAACGTTTTCAAGACCATCAAAAATGGTGTGCCTGAAAAAGGTATGATTTCTTGGGCCGACCAACTCAGGGCAAGCGATATGCAGCGGGTAGCCAGCTATATCCTTACGCTGCAAGGCACCAATCCGCCTAACGGAAAAGCCCCTCAGGGCGAGAAGTACAACGCTGACAACGCAGGTGGCGCAGCAGCAGCACCTGCAACTGATAGCACAGCTACCTCAGCGACACCAGCCGCTGTTGACACCACGGCTGCCGCTGCCCCGGCTGCGGAAAAATAAAAACGCATTGGCCAATGCATTATGTGACATTGGCCACAGTTCAAAAAGGAGTTTCTTTTGAATTTTGATGCAAAAGGAACTTCATCCAGCGACGCTACATTTGCCACGAAGTTTCTTCAAAAAGGGATGGTGGCAATGTGGCGTCGCCGCATAAAAGGGGGTATGCAATGTCAGGTTAAAGTAAAAATTGCCTCCCCTGTCAAGTCATGAAATTTTTTTGAAATGAACAACATAGACGAGTTATACGAAGACACCGAAGAATATCGGGACAGTATCGCCACCGTGGACAAGAGCGGCAAACGGGTGTGGATTCACCCTAAGAAGCCCAGCGGCTGGTACTATAATGCCCGTACTTGGGTAAGTTTCGCCCTGTTGGCCGTGCTGTTTGGGCTGCCATTCATCAAGGTAAATGGCGAGCCGCTGCTGCTGTTCAACATCCTGGAGCGCAAATTCATCCTGTTCAGCATTGTGTTCACCCCGCAGGACTTGCACCTTTTCGCCCTGGCGATGGTGACGTTGATGCTCTTCATCGTGCTCTTTACGGTGGTTTTCGGGCGGATATTTTGTGGGTGGGTTTGCCCGCAGACCATTTTCATGGAAATGGTCTTCCGAAAAATAGAATACTGGATTGAAGGCGACGCCAGCCAGCAGCGAAAGCTCGCCGCCGCTCCTTGGACGGGCGAAAAAATCGGTAAACGGGCGTTGAAGTTCGCCATCTTCTTTGCCATCGCCGTAGTGATTGCCAACACCTTCCTTTCCTATGTGATTGGTGTTGACGAAGTCAAGAAAATCATCACCGAACCCATCAGCCAGCACACGGGCGGGTTCATCGCCATGCTGATTTTCTCCGGCGTTTTCTTCTTCGTGTTCACCTATATGCGGGAACAAGTTTGCCTTGTGGTTTGCCCTTATGGTCGCTTGCAGGGCGTGCTCTTGGTGCAGGATAGCATCGTGGTGCATTACGATTACGTGCGGGGCGAACCGAGAGGAAAGATTGGCAAGCAGGGTTCAGTAGGCAGTTCGATAGTTGGCAGTTTGCAGTCGGGGGGCATGGCTATGGATTTGCCAGTTGTAAACCAACCCGCCGTTAAGGGAGACTGCGTGGACTGCAAGCTCTGTGTACAAGTTTGCCCAACGGGCATTGACATCCGCAATGGCACACAGTTGGAGTGCGTGAACTGCACCGCCTGCATTGACGCCTGCGATGGCATCATGGAAAAAGTAGGCCGCCCCAAAGGCCTCATCCGCTACGACAGCGAGACGGGCATCAAGGCCAGCCGTGACCCCAATTACAAGCGCAAGATTTTCACCACCAGGGTTTGGGCCTACTCTGGTGTGCTCGTGGCATTGATTGCTTTGCAAATTTTCCTCTTTGCCAACCGCTCCGAGGTGGAAACGATCATCCTGCGCACACCGGGCCAGCTTTATCAAAAAATTGATGGCGGCTACAACAACCTCTATAATTTTGAGGTCATCAACAAGACGGCACAAGATATTACGGGCATCGAGTTCAAAATCAAGAACTCCGGCGGCAAAATCAAGTTTGTGGGCGATGCTGGTACGGTTGCCCCAAAACAGGGCCTGTTGAAGGGCGTCTTCTTTGTGGAAATGCCCACGGAGTCTTTGGATAGCCGGAAAACCAAAATTGAAATCGAAGTCTGGTCTAATGGAGTAAAGGTGGACGAAGCTTCCACGAACTTCTTGGGGCCGATAAAATAGCGAGTGAGCGGGGTGAGAGAAGTGAGAGGGTGAGAAACCCAAAGCCTCCTCTCACGCTCTCACATCTCTCACCATCTCACAATATTCTAATCATGAAACTCAATTGGGGCACTTCTATCGCCATTTTCTACATAGCCTTTGCCGCCACGATGGTCGGTTTTGTCATCAAATCAAAGAGTTACGACCACTCGCTCGTGACGGACGATTATTACGCCAAGGACCTTGCTTACCAACAGCAATACGATAAAATGGCCAATGCCAAGGCCCTTGCCACTGACCTGACCATCGGCAAAGTGGGCGGGCAGGTGCAGTTTCTTTTCCCAAAAGAGGTTGGGCAGCCGTCTGGCGAAATCTTGTTCTATCGCGCTGACGACAAGAGCAAGGACTTTACGGTGCAGGTTTCCGCTGACACCAATGGCCTGCAAACCGTGCCCACCGACAAGCTAAAGCAAGGCCGCTGGACGGTGAAGGTGGACTGGCAGGGAGGTGGCAAAGAGTTTTACAAGGAACAAGTGGTCATACTTTAGTAGCTCATCTCGTCCGTCCGCTCCGTAGCGTTGGGTTTTAAACCCAATGCTACGGAGCGGACGGACGATTAAGAATAAGGTTTTACAGCGCCCATCTGTTAAACGCCTGACAATCGCAAAAAACAAGAATGGCTTGGCACCACAGCGGTGATGCCAAGCCATTCTTATTTTAGGCGAATACCTCTCAGCGGTAATATTCCTCACCCAGGACGGTGATTTTTCTCACCCCCAAACGCCCCCAAACGCTGGACATTTGCTTGGTCAAAAAACCATTTAATTTACACCAAGCAAGAAATGACCATCTCCGCCAACATTGAAGAACTAAAGCCAGTTGCTTTAGCAAAAACCACTTGCGCCCACTGCGGCGACGAGTGCCGGGACGAGCGCATCCTTTTCGCAGAAAAAAACTTCTGCTGCGAGGGCTGCAAGACTGTTTATGAAATCCTCCACGGCAGCGACCTCACCCAGTTCTACGCTATTGATAAAAATGCTGGCCTTAGCCTGAAAGGCCGCAAACAAGCCCAATATGCTTGGCTCGACGACCCCGAAGCCACCGCCAAAGTGGTGGAGTTCAGCAACGAAAAAATCTCGAAACTGACCCTGCACCTGCCCCAAATCCACTGCGCTTCCTGCATCTGGCTGCTCGAAAACCTGCACAAAATTTCCCCGGCTATCGTGGCCACAAAGGTCAACTTCCTCAAGCGAGAGGCCACCGTCACCTTCGACAATGCCGCCACTTCGCTCCGCAAAGTCGCCGAACTCTTGGACAGCATCGGCTACCCGCCCGACCTGAACCTCGGCACGCTGGAAGGCACAAACCGCAAGCCCGTCAGCCGTCGGTTGATTTACCAATTGGGCGTGGCAGGTTTTGCCTTCGGCAATATCATGCTGCTCAGTTTCCCGGAGTACCTCGGCCTGGACGAATCCGAAGTCGTTTTCCGCAAATGGTTCGGCTGGTTAAATGTGATGTTGGCAACGCCCGTCGCATTTTACAGCGGGCGTGACTACATCTCCTCGGCTTGGGCCACCCTGCGCACCAAGCAGCTCAGCATTGACGTGCCGCTGGCCCTCGGCATCGTGGTGCTCTACTTCCGCAGCCTCTTCGAAATCGCCACCGACACCGGGGCGGGCTATATGGACAGCCTCGCCGGGCTGGTGTTTTTCCTTTTGGTGGGCAAATGGTTCCAGCAGATAACCTATCACCGCATTTCATTCGACCGGGATTATAAGTCGTATTTTCCTGTTGCAGCTACAAGACTTGTCAGGTCTTTGAGACCTGACAAGTCTGAACCCGAACAGGAGAGCGTAGCCGTGAACAAGCTCGAACCCGGCGACCGCATCCTCGTGCGCAACGGCGAAATCGTTCCCGCTGACGCCATCCTGAAGCAGGGCCTTGCGAAGCTCGACTACAGTTTCGTGACGGGCGAGGCCGAGCCGACCGAGCACCATGCTGGCGAAAAAATCTATGCCGGCGCCCGCCACCTCGGCGATGCCATCGAGCTGCTGCTCACCAAAAAACCCAGCCAGAGCTACCTCACCCGCCTCTGGAATGACGACGCCTTCCACAATGAAAAGCTGATGGGCACCAGCCGCTTGGCCAATTCCGTGAGCCGCTATTTCACCATCATCATCTTGGCCGTGGCGTTCGTCACCCTGATTTACTGGCTGCCCAAAGACAGCAGGATTGCCTTCAACGCCTTCACTGCCGTGCTCATCGTGGCCTGTCCGTGCGCCGCTGCGCTCAATATCCCGTTCACCCTCGGCAACGTGGTGCGCATCCTTGGGCGGCGTGGATTTTACTTGAAGAACACGAACGTAGTAGAGGCGCTCCGCAACGTGACGGCAGTCGTTTTCGATAAAACAGGTACGCTGACCGAGGCGGGTGGCTCCATGCTGGAGTACGTTGGCGAGCCGCTTTCCACGGAAGAAATGGCATGGGCGAAGGCATTGGCCAGCCAATCCTCGCACCCACTGAGCCGCATGATTGCCGAAGGCGGTGGAAGAATGGAACTCGCTGATTTTCAAGAACATACAGGCAAAGGCATCGAAGGGAAAATTGAAGAAAACCACCTCCGCATCGGCGCTGCCGCCTTTGTTGCCTCCGGCAATAACGCCCCAACCGACGCCACTGTTTTCATCGAAATAAACGGCGTGACGAAGGGTGGCTGGGTGCTCCGCAACCGCTACCGCAGTGCCGCTTGGCCCGTGGTGGATTATTTCAAAAATTGGGCAAAAACCTTCCTCCTCTCTGGCGACAACGAGCGGGAAAAGGAGTACTTGCAGCCCAAATTCGCCCCTTCCCAATCCCCCAATTCAACCAATTCAACCAATTTAACCAACTTCAACCAATCCCCCCACGACAAACTGGCCTTCATCAAGGCAAAGCAGTCGGAAGGCGAGACCGTGCTAATGTTAGGGGACGGCCTGAACGACGCCGGGGCGCTCCGCCAAGCCGATGTGGGCATCGTGGTGGCCGAGGACGTGAACAATTTCACCCCCGCCTGCGACGCCGTTTTGGATGCCAAGCAATTTGGCCAACTACCTGATTATCTGAACTTTGCGAAGAAAGGCATCCACCTCGTCTATGCTGCCTGGATACTGGCGGCGCTGTACAACGTGGTCGGCCTGTGGTTCGCCGTGCAAGGCCAGCTATCGCCAGTGGTAGCCGCCATCCTGATGCCTTTGAGCAGCCTGACGATAGTAGGCTTCGGCCTTGCAAGTACCACAATTATGGGAAATTTGAAATTGAGAAATTAGGAAATTGGAGCAGCCCTCCAATTTCCTAATTTCCCAATTTCCCAATTCAACTCAATGTATCTCTGGACCGCCTTCACCATCGGACTTTTCGGCAGCCTGCACTGCATCGGCATGTGCGGCCCGATAGCCTGTGCGCTGCCTTCTCAGGGTGGCGGAAGGTCGGCGCTGATTGGCAATGCCCTGCTCTACAACCTGGGGCGTACGCTGACTTATAGCTTGATTGGTGGGATGATAGGATTGGTAGGCCGAGGGCTTTATCTTGCTGGTTTTCAGCAATATATGTCCATCGGGTTGGGCGTTTTGCTATTGGTGATTGCGCTTTTTTCCATCAATGTAGAGACCAAATTGCTGCAACTGCCGGGGCTGAACCAACTCGTTTTCCGATTGAAATCCAACCTTGGCCGCCTGCTGAAAAGCAGCGGCGTGAACACTTCTTTTTTCATTGGACTATTGAATGGCCTACTGCCTTGCGGCCTCGTTTACATGGCCGTGGTGGGTGCGCTCAGCACGGGCGGCATCGGGTCGGGCATGGCTTATATGGCCTTGTTCGGGCTGGGCACGCTACCGCTGATGCTGGCCACTGGCTTGGCGGGCAATTTTGCGGGCATAAGATTCAGGACGGCGCTGCGAAAGGCCTACCCGTTCTTCCTCGTATTTTTTGCGGTGCTGTTCATCTTCCGTGGGCTGAACTTCCATGTGCCCGGCGACTTCTTCTTTTGGGCGAAGATGGGCGACATGCCGATGTGCCACTGATTTTCCTCCAAATTTTTAACATTTTTTATTGTTTGCTAACTAACCCTTATACATCTGTGCGTGGTGCAATGCCGTTTAATGTGCGGCCATAAAATCAAACCATACCATCACATGAAGAAATACCACCTGGGTTTGTTCCTATTGTCTTGCCTTTTCCTTACTTGCAGTGAACTTAAACGGATGGAGGAACGCCGTTCCCATAAAAATGAAGCATCGGGTGATTCGACTTCAAAAACGGCTAAATTGAAGACCTTCCCAGTTCCTGGAAAATCCCGCAAAGACATCATCAGCTTTTTCGGAGATGCCCGTGACGGGGGCGCTCGGCGTCATGAGGGCATTGACATTGGTGCTCCGAAGGGTACGCCAGTGGTATCCGTCTCGGCAGGAGTCGTGAAGAGGGTCGTAGAAAAAGGCAATGGAGGAAAACAGGTCTGGATAGAAGACCGTAGTACTTCTTCTACTTTTTATTACGCCCACTTGGACAGCCAGTTGGTAGAGGAAGGCCAGCGGGTCACTGAGGGTCAACAAATCGGTACGGTGGGCAATACCGGCAATGCCTCTAAGGGACCCCCTCATTTGCATTTCGAAGTAATAAACAAAGACTCCCAGTCTGTTGACCCGCTCCCGCTGCTATCCAAGTAGGTAGCACTAAGTAATGAGACAATAGAGATTAGACAATAGATTTTAGATAAGTATTTGAAAACCAGTATGATGTCTAATTTCTAATGTCTATTTTCTAATATCCAACTACCTACTTCTTCACCACTGTCATAACCCTATCATAACTCAGCCCAGTGAAGATGCCGATGGCCCTGCCGTCGCTGCTTTCCACGTTGGAAACGATGCTGCTCGGCTGCCCGAACGGGTTGCCGTTGGAGTTGATGGCATTGAAGGTGCTGTTCCAAAAATCGAAATAAGCCCGCTCAATGTGGAACATGGTGTTGTAGATGGTATCGCCCTCCTTGAAATCGTAGCCAGTGCCAAATACGATGACCTTGTCATCCACGTAGTCGTCGTTGGTGGTAAAGTCTTGGTCGGGTATGGAGTCGAGCAGGGAGTTCTCATGGATCATCCTTCGGTAAAAATCCAAGGTGCTGGGGTCGTCGGTGATATAGGTCAGGCAGCGGGCCAGCGTGTCCTGCTCGTCGTCGAACTCGACCACCACGCTGTCAATCGGCACCACAGGCAGCAGGCGAGTGGCGGAGGTGATGGTCTGGCCGTTCGGCAAGGTGATTTTCAAAGAGAAATCGTTGTCGAAATCCGTCGGCACCAACTGGGCATTGTAGTAGTTGGCGACCTTGAAAGTCAATGGGTTCAAAAATGGCGTATTGTCCAATTTGTACTCCGTGCCATTGTGCGTAATTACCACCTCGGCGCTGTCCACCAGGATATTCTCCACGTACTCCAGCGGGTCGGTTGGGAACGGGTCGAAATAGGCCGAGCTGCGGGTCAGCAACAGCGTCATCGGCAGGCCCGGTTCGAGGTAGCACTCCACCACGTACTGAGGTTGGTACTCAGGTAGGTCGAGGTCTATTTCTTTCTCTAAGTTGCCGCAGCTGGACAAGAAGAAAGCAAAAAGTAGAAAGGCAAGTGTTGGGAGCGACAAGGATTTTGCTCCGTTTGATATGTTTAATTTGAAAAGTGATTTCATTGTCATTTTGATTTTAAGCAGTTGTTTATCAAATTTTATAAACCATTATTAACCTTTATCAACCAAGGTTAAAACTTAAAATTCCACGTCAGCGACCCGATAATCGGGAACAGCGAAACCTGCTTGGCGGCCAGCCCTTCCGGGATGGCCAAGGGGTCTTCCAAGGGGTCAACACCCTCGGCATATTGTGGCTCGATATAGAGGAAAAAGGCATTGCGGCGGTTCGTCAGGTTGAAAAAACTGAGGTTAAGGTCGCTTTCGCCCCATTTCGGGAACATCTTGTAGGTAATGCTCAAATCGGTGCGGAAGAAGTACGGCAACCGGAAGGCATTCCGTTCTCCATAAACTGGGGTAATCGGCTGAAAATCAGCACCATAGACATCTTGGAAGGCGAAGCGGCCCACGGGCAGCCAAGTGCGGTCGCCGCTACCATAGATGGCCGTGCCACCGAAGGTCCAACGCTTTCCGATGTCGTACATCAGCACCAGCGAGAAGTCATGGCGGCGGTCGTAGCGTGGGAAGAAATAGTTGCCGCCTCCGGCAAAGACCTTGGTCTCGTCCACGGGTTCAAATTTGCCCCGCTTCACGAGCGCCAGCGTATAGCCAATCCAGCCACGGAGGTCGCCCTCCTGCTTTTCGATGCCCAGCTCCATGCCGTAGCCATAGCCCCGCCCGATGGCAAATTCCTGCTCCAAAAAGTCGTTTGCAAAGAGCTGCGCCCCGTCCACAAAGTCCACTTGGTTGCGGAGCCATTTCACATAATATTCATTGGTGATGAGGTATTGCTTGCCCAAGAGTTTTTCCACACCGACGGCCACTTGGTCACTGCGCTGCGGCTTGATGACCTCCGTACTCGGATACCAAATGTCGGTCGGGAGCGAGATGCCGCTGGTGCTCACGAGGTGCTGGTACTGGTACATGCGGGCGTAGCTGCCCTTGAAGGAAAGGCCTTGGTTCACGTTGTAAACCGCAGCCGCTCGTGGCTCAATGCCTACATATACTTTTTCATTGTAAAAACCGGAAAGGCGCACGCCTGCATTCAGCTTCCAGTGCGAGCCGAAGCTCATCTCATCGCCGAAGTAGCCGGCCATTGACCAAGCGTCGAAATCATTGCCGCCAGAGAAGTTTATCTCGCCATCGTCGGTGCCAGCCTTCAAGCGGCCCACGCCAAAGTCGTGGTGGGTGATGTTGCCACCGAAACGCAGGATGTGCTGGTCGTTCAGGCCATAATAGAAGTCGGATTTGAGGTTGGCATCCTGCACATCAGAGCCGACCTTGAAGGAGAAGCCCGTGACCTTTGTTTCGATATTATAGTCGTAATCAGAATACGTGAAGGTCAGGTTATGAAACAGTTTTGGTGAAAAAACGTGGTTCCAACGGGCCGTGCCCGTCTTGTTCCCCCAACTGAAGTTGAAGTTGAAAAAATCGCCATCGAAGCCGAACACGTCGCGCCCGAAATAGCCGCTGAAATAGAGGTGGTCTTTCTCGCCGAGGTCGAAATTGACCTTGGTGTTTAGGTCGTAGAAATAATAGTCGGGGATGGGGTTGTAGTCGGGGTCGTCCTCGTTGGCCTTGTTGAACTGGCGGGTGATGAGGTCGGCATAGGTACGCCGACCGCTCACGATGAACGACGACTTGTCCTTCTGGATTGGCCCCTCCAACGTCAGGCGACTACTGATGAGGCCGAGGCCGCCCGCCCCTGCAAAATGCTGGTTGTTACCCTCCTTCATCCGCACGTCAATCACCGACGAAAGCCGCCCGCCGTACTGTGCAGGAAAACCGCCCTTGTACAGTTTGAGGTCTTTCACCGCATCGGTGTTGAAAGTGCTGAAGAAGCCGAAGAGGTGGTTGGCGTTGTAAACCAGCGCCTCGTCCAACACGATGAGGTTCTGGTCGGCAGCGCCGCCCCGCACGTAGAGGCCCGTGCTGCCCTCCGAACCAGAGGGGATGCCCGGCTTCAGTTGTATCACCTTCAGGATGTCGGACTCGCCGAGCAGGGCTGGGATAATCTTCACCTCCTTGGTCGTGATTTCTTCCACGCTCATCTCCGTGGAGCGGATGCTTTCCTGGAAAGAATTGGCCTTGACGACTACCTCTTGCAGTTCGATGCCCGTGCCTAGGCGCACGTTGAGGGCCACGTCCTTGGTGGGCAAAATGCGGAAGGTGCGGGACTGGAAGCCCACATAACTGTACTCCAGCACGAGCGAGTCGTTGCCAGCCGGTAGGGTAAGCGAGTAGAAACCGTACTCGTTGGTGGTGGCACCATTACCGTTTTTAAGTTCATAAATAGTGGCCCCGATGAGCGTCTCCCCGTTGTCGTCGTCCTTGATGACGCCGCTGATGGTGATTTTGGCCTGTTGGGAGTATGCTTGACTTGCCAATAGCAGTGCAAGAGCAAGCGTAAGAAAATATCTGAACATACAGTCGGTGTTGATAGAAATTCTGAAATCATAGTTGGGTATCACTCCCAACCAAACGAAAGATGGGTGCAAAGGTATTGCCCCCTATGGCGAACACTAACAATTTTCTACGAAAAGGGTTGAACGGAGTATGAATGGCGAGAGATTCTAAACGAAATCTTCATACAAAAGCGGTGCTTGACGAGGAGACAATAGTGGGGTTTGGTGATGTGAAATTGCCTATTTATTGGAATGTCACTCGGCTGCGCCCTCCGTGCCACGGATGTAGATGCCAGCACTTCCCGCTCCCCTCGGCGTTGACGCCGTACACCGAGTACACCACCTTCTTTGCGGACTTGCCGCCCTCCCGGCTTGTGAACCATATCCTGTCGAGGAAGGTGGCGGCGTAGAACGCCTTCAGGGGGCGCTGCTGCCAGTCCACCACTTCGGCCCAGACCTGCTCCGTCACCTCGGCTACCGAGGCTGGGCTGTAGTCCAGCCCGTACGCCTGCTTGACCTGGTGCTGGATGTCCCCGTAGCTGTTGCCGGTGGCGTACATCGTTAGTATCTGCTTGTCCAGCCCCGTGCCCAGCTGGGGCTCGAAGCGCCCGGCCCTATCCCGTGGTGTGCTTATGGGCACGGGGCCGAGCTTCGTGTCCAGTACCTTCGATGTGTGCCCGTTGCGGCGGCCTATGCTATGAATCTAACTTTGACACACTTTTTAGAACAGTCTCTATTAAAACATCGGTAAAATAATCGCCTTTTTCACCATGTAAGCCCCCTCAAATTCCAGCCTAAAAAAACACATCCCACTGGCGATATCCATTGGCCGCTGCCAAACCGCCTCCTGCCTGCCCACGCCCATCCAGCCCAAGTCCACTTCCTCCAGCTTATTGCCGAAGGCACCAAAAACCGACAAGCGTACACGGCCCGCAGCTGGCATGGTGAAGCGCAGCACGGCCAAGTCTTGCAAGGGGTTGGGAGAAATGGATTCAAATTTAAATGACTGATTATCAGCACCTTCTTCCGTGGCGGCAGGCGTGCATTTCGTGCCAAAATCGGCGCAGTAGCAACGCTCAGGCAGGGTGCAGTCGAGCACGAAGGGGTTGGGTTTGTCGCTCTGGTGCTGGGCGATGAGCCAAGTGCGGTTCCATTCCGGCTCGCTCACGGGGTCGAGGAGGTGCCAGGCGCAGAGGGTCTGCCGCTGCGAGTCGAAATAATCAGGGTCTTCGGCATCGGCTTGGGCCTTGTACATGGTGTAGAAGTAGAACATGGCCCGTGCCACGTTGCCCTTGTGGTCTTCCCGTGGTTCGAAGAAGCCGTCTTTTCGCTCACTGTACAGGTTGATATTGGTGCTTGGTGGGTTCGAAAGCTGCTGACCGAGGTAGTACCAATCGTCGGTCTGGGCATCAGGGATTTCGGCGAAGGGGAGGTTGCCCCGGTCGGCGTTCACGTCCACACGGGTCGGGTAGAGGTGGTGCATGTCGCCCTCGGCCTGGTTCATAGCACCGAGGCTCTGCGGGAAGGTGTGCTCCGTGTTGAAGCCCTTATCGAAGGCGTCCTGCGTGGGGTCTTTGGCGGGGTTCAGGTAAATGCGGTCGCCCGTATAGACGCAGGTGAGCGAGTCGTGGTAGGCATAGATTTTTGCGAAGAGCGTATCCCTTGCGAAAGCTTGCGAAAGCAGCACGGGAGCCTTATAATATTTCACGAGACTGTCCAATAGCTCCTGCCCGCTGCGGCTGGGGAACACGGGCTGGTATTGCGCCAAAGCGCTGATATTCAAGGATATAAGAAGGGTGGCAAGGGCGAAGAATTTGCGCATTTAAACTGTTTTAGTGGGCAAATGTAAGGTGCGAACGATTGACGAAGGTTGATAAAAGTAGATTAGGTTGATGGCGGACAACCATTGGCCACGGCAACTGTCTTATTTTAGCTGCATAAAACCACGCAAATGGCGTCGAAAATCATTTCTTTTTGCTTCGCAACGGCAGCTTTGTACTGCTCGCTACCGCAATGGTCGTTCGCACAAAACATCGAACGCCCCGACCGTTTCGCCCAACTGCTCCAACAGGCGGGCGTGGAGTTCTTTGAGCCGTTGGATGCTGGCTACAAGGACTACGAACCTTTCGAGAACCAGTACCTGAACTGCCAATACGCCATACGTTCCCGCAGCGAGAACCTCGAAATCCGCTACCATGTGCTGCCCTGGAACGAAAAGGACTATATGGCCTCGGCCCCGAACATCGCCACATTCTTGACCCTGACCCAAGTGGCCACCAATGCCGACGACGCCATCATCTCTGCCCTACGGCCTGATGGCCAGTCGCTCCTCCGAGACTTCAATGCCGACTGGGGCATGACCTATATCTTCACGCCTAAGCCAGCCTTTGCCGACTCGCCCCTCTGCAAAATGGTCGCCCTCTGCAAGGAAGGCCAAGGCACCGTCTTCGTCTTCTTCCTCTTCGACGACCCCGGCAATGAGGCGATTGATAGGCGGGAAATGGCGGTGCGGTTTAGGGAGGAAATTGGAAATTGATTGAAATTGGGAAATTATGAAATCGAAGATTCACGCAAGTAAATTGATTTTGTCATTGGGCCTCTTGGCTTTGCTGTTTGGTTGCTCCGCAAAAACGCCCGAAGCACCTGCCACTACCTTGCCAGCCAGCACGGCGTCGGTGCCCTCAGATTCCATTCCATTCCCCGTTTTCATGAGCTATGGCGAGTTCGAGCCGTTGCTGCGCCAAGCCAACGACACCACCTATGTCGTCAACTTCTGGGCGACCTGGTGCAAGCCCTGCGTGGAGGAGTTGCCTTTTTTTGAAAAACTCATCGCTGAAACTACCAACCCCACAGGGGCAAGCCAGCCCATCAAAGTGCTGCTCGTGAGCATGGACTTCCCCAAGGACTTTCTGCGAAAGCTGGTACCCTTTGTTGCAGAGCGCAACCTACAGCGCCACGTCGTCGCCCTCGGCGACCTCGACTACGATGCGTGGATTGGCAAGGTGAGCGAACAATGGGACGGTGCCATCCCATTCACCCTCGTTTACAAAGGCCAGAACCGGGTAGAGAAATCGAGCGAACTGGCCAGCTACGAAGAACTGAAGGCACTGCTCGGCAACTTGTGACCTTGCACCAAAACCCCTTACCTTTGTCTTCCTTTTTCAAAAACATTCCAAACCAAGCCCGCCTTACCACGTAGAACCGATTTCTTACCGGTAGTGGGTCGTCGGTAGTCGGTAGTTCGGGTTCCCCCGCCACCGACCACCGACGACCGACGACCGACCACCGTATCAACATGAAAGTTCTCAAATTCGGAGGCTCCTCCGTCGGCACGCCGGAGCGCATCAAGGGCCTCATCAGCATCCTGAAAAAATACCACGACCGGGGCGACCAGTTCACCGTCGTGTTCTCGGCGTTCAGCGGCGTCACCGATAGCCTGCTCGACATGAGCCGTTTGGCTGCCTCCGGCAACGAGGCATGGAAGGAGTCCTTTGAAAAATTTGCGCAGCGTCACCAAGCTGCCATCGCTGAATTAGTGGCGGGCGAGGAGCGGACGCAAATCGCCGCCGAAATGGAGCGCAGCCACCAGTCCCTTGCCAATATGCTCAGTGGCGTCTTCCTCGTTCGTGAGGCATCGCCCCGAACGATGGATTATGTGGTGAGCTTCGGCGAGCGCAGTTCCTCGTTCATCATCGCTGCGGCCATGCGGCAGGCGGGCATCCCAGCCCAGTTCCTCGACGCCCGCAAGGTCATCAAGACCAACGATAACTTCGTCAATGCAAAGGTGGATTTTGCCGCCACCTACCCGCTCATTGCGAAGCACTACGCCGAAAACAAGGAGGTGCAAGTGGTGACAGGCTTCATCGGTTCCACGGCGGACGGCCTCACGACCACCCTCGGTCGGGGCGGCTCGGACTACACTGCCGCCATTATCGCCGCCGGATTGGACGCCGCCAGCATCGAAATCTGGACGGACGTGGACGGGGTGCTCACCGCCGACCCCCGCAAGGTGCGCAAGGCGTTCACCATCCCCCGCATGACCTACGCCGAGGCGATGGAAATGTCGCATTTCGGGGCCAAGGTCATCTATCCGCCGACGCTGCAACCGGCCCTGCAAAAGCGCATCCCCCTCTATATCAAGAACACGTTCAACCCCGATTTCGAGGGCACTTTCATTTCGGAAAAAAGCAGCCAGAGCGATTTCCCCGTCTCTGGCATTTCTTCTATCAACAAAGTGGCCATGCTCACGCTGCAAGGCGGCGGCATGTTCGGCGTGCCGGGCATTGCGGGCAGGTTGTTCGGGAGTTTGGCGAAGTCGGGCATCAGCGTGATTTTGATAACGCAAGGCTCTTCGGAGCATAGCATCACCTTCGCCATTCCACCGGAGGTGGCCAAAAAGGCCAAGCAGCAGGTGGAGGCCGAGTTCGAGTACGAAATCGAGAAAGGGCTGGTGGAGCCGCTGAAAATCGAGGAAAACCTGAGCGTGATAGCCATCATTGGTGAAAATATGCGCTACCGCCCCGGCATATCAGGCCGGATGTTCCAAGCCCTCGGCAAGAACGGCGTGAACGTGGTGGCCATCGCCCAAGGCTCGTCGGAGCTGAACATCTCGGTGGTGGTTTCCGCAGCGGACGAGGCCAAGGCGATGAATGCCTTGCACGAGGCATTTTTCCTCAGCGATACGAAGGAGCTTCACCTGTTCATGGTCGGCGTAGGGCTGATTGGCTCCACGCTCATCGAGCAAATCAGGGAGCAGGCCGCATTTTTGAAGGAAAAACGGGGCCTCGAACTGAAAATCGTTGGCCTGACGAACAGCCGACAGATGCTTTTCGATGAAAACGGCATTGACCTCTCCAACTGGAAGGAACTGCTCTCGGAAAAGGGTGAAAAACTCAGCCTGCCCCAGTTCGTGGAGCGCATGAAGGGGCTGAACCTCAGCAATTCCATCTTCGTGGACAATACGGCGAGCGCCGAGCTGCCGCAGTTTTATGAGGAAATATTGGGCAGTAGCATCAGCATTTCCACGCCCAATAAGCAGGCGACGAGCGGCCCTTACGAGCAGTACCAACGCCTGAAGGCCGTGGCTGCCCGCCGTGGCGTGCCGTTTTTGTATGAAACGAACGTGGGTGCTGGCCTACCGGTCATCGGTACGCTCGAAGACCTCATCACGAGCGGCGACCGCATCCTGAAAATAGAAGGAGTGCTGTCCGGCACGATGTCGTTCATCTTCAACAATTTCAAGCCCGGCGACCGCTTTAGTACCATCGTGCGGGAGGCCAAGCGACTCGGCTACACTGAACCCGATCCCCGTGACGACCTCGGTGGTGCCGACGTGCGCCGCAAATTGCTCATCCTCGCCCGTGAAGCGGGCCTGCCCCTCGAAGCCTCGGACGTGCGCATCGAGTCCATTTTGCCACAGGCCGCCCAAGATGCTCCCAACGTGGAGGCCTTCTTCGAGGAACTGGAAAAAGCCGATGCCCATTTTGAAAAAATGGCCGCTGATGCAGCCGCCGAAGGCAAAGCCTTGCGCATGATTGCCAGCTTGGACAAGGCCAGCGGCGAAGCTACCATCGGCCTACGAGCAGTGGACGCCTCGCACCCGTTCTACTCACTCTCCGGCTCCGACAATATGATTGTCTTCACCACGGAAAGGTACAAGGAGCGCCCCCTCGTGGTGCGTGGCCCCGGCGCTGGCGCTGCCGTGACGGCGGCTGGGGTGTTTGCGGAGGTGGTGCGGATTGGGGGTTATTTGGGGAATTGATTCAACTTCTCTAAAAACCCATCCACATCCCCCGCCCACTCCTCCCGGTATTTCAGCAAGTAGTTCTCATGCCCCGCCAAAGGGTAGGTTTTGAACGTTTTCTTGCCAGCGAGGTTGTTGAAAATGGCGGTGGTTTCTTGCATGGAAACCCTTGCGTCTTGTTCGCCATAGAGCAGCAAGGTAGGGCAGTGGATGGACTTGGCATATTCAACCGGGTTGTGGGAAAATGCCCAGAAGCCGTTCAGCGTACCGCCCCAGAACATGAGGGTATGGGCCAATGGGACGGTCGGCACGCCGACTGCACGGAAGCGGGCACAGGTGGTCTCGTACATCGTTCCGAAAGGGCATTCGAGAATGGTGGCTTGGGCAGCCAAGTGGTAGTCGTTGATGGCCTTCATAATGGCCACCGCCCCCATCGAAGTGCCGAACAGGACGATGTTATCTTCGCCACTGCTTTTTATATAATCGAAACAGGCTTTTACCTCTTCAGCTTCCTTGTAGCCAATGGTCGTTTGTGTCCCGTCGGAGCCGCCGGAGCCTCGGAAATCCACCAGAAGCGTGTTGTAACCCATGCGCAGGAACTCGTCGGACTGCCCCAAAAAGCTTGATTTTTTGCTGCCATAGCCATGAAAAAGGATTACCGTGCCCTTTGCCGAGGTTGATTTGATATGCCAAGCCTCCAATTTCTTCTCGGCTTGGATATTTACCGTTTCAAAGGGTTGAGAGGGCGTTAAATCATTGGATGGGCGGGGCATATCCACCCCAAATGCCAAAGCCGAAAGCTTGCCCGACATGGATAGAAGCTCAGGTTTTATGGGCGTTTTTGCCACCTCGGAAAAATGCGTGAACTTCCATGCGTGGAAGGCTGCTACGAGGTTTATAAGTAGGAAACCAGCCGATAGCAGCCAGGCAGTCTTTTTGATTACTTTCCTCATTCGTTTATGTTCAAACTTGAGTTAATAGGCCGTGCTAATTCACGCTAACGATAAATATTGACCTTTGCATGCAGCATTTTATTGTTGCCATTTAAAAAATGGGGCAACTTCAAACACCAAGTAAAAATAAACCAATCCAACACAATCAGGGCCATCCCCGTCAAAACCCATCTTCTTTCCACCTTTGAGAATGGCCAGAACCCCCCATCTTTGCAGGGTTGATAAATTCGATGGCTTGATGCAAGGTGGTTTCGTTCATCAATTCAATCAGCCTTATCAACCTATCAATCCAGGAATGACGCCCTTCCTCCGCCTGCTTTCCCACCTCCGCAACTACAAGCCGCTGCTTGTGGGCAACATCCTGTGCAACCTGCTCATGGTGGCCTTCTCGGTGGTGAGCATCCCGGCCATCATCCCGTTCCTGAACATCCTATTGGGAGAGGAGCAGGCTGTGACGACACCACCGACCGGGGGGCTGTCGCTGGAGAGCATCAAGGGCTACGTGAACTATTTTTTGAGCCAAATCATCGCTGAGAACGGCAAGCGGACGGCCTTGGCATACGCTCTCGGCCTCGTGCTGGTGCTTTATTTCTTCAAGAACCTGTTCCGCTACCTGTCGCAGTTCTTCCTATCACCCGTGCGCAACGGCGTGGTGCGTGACCTACGGCAAGAGCTTTACGACAAGATGCTGGCCCTGCCCCTTGCCTACTATTCCGAGGAGCGCAAGGGCGACCTGCTGGCCCGCATGTCGGTGGACGTGCAGGAGGTGGAGTCGAGCATCCTCAACGTGCTGGAGAGCATCATCCGGGAGCCGATGATGATCATCGGGGCCTTCGCCTTCATGGTCTATGTCAGCCCTGGCATGACGTTGTTTGTGCTGGTGCTGCTGGCCTTCACGGGCCTCGTCATCGGGCGGGTGGGCAAGCTGCTCAAGCGGCAGTCGAGGGCGGTGCAGGAGCGGCTGGGCGGCCTGATTTCGATGATGGAAGAGGGCATCGGCGGGCTGCGAATCATCAAGGGCTTCAACGCCGAGGGGTTCCAGTCCGGGCATTTCCGAAGGGAAAACAACGAGTACCGACGGCTGCTGGTGCGGCTGCTGTGGCGGCGTGACCTCTCGTCGCCACTCACCGAATTCCTTGGCGTGGCCACGGTGGCCGTGCTCATCTGGTACGGCTACAGCGAAGTGGACCGTGGGACGCTCACCGTGCCCACCTTCTTCGCCATGCTCTATGCGTTTTTCAGCATGATAGAACCGGCCAAGAAGTTTGCCGCCGCATTTTACAACGTACAAAAAGGAATGGCCGCCGTGGAGCGAATTGACGCCATCCGGCAGGCCGATTTGCGGATTTTGGAAAAACCGGACGCCAAACCCATCACCAGTTTTGAGGATAAAATCGTGCTGCGCAACGTCGGTTTTGCTTACGCAAACAGCAACCGCCATGCTGTGGAGGGCATTGATTTGACCATCGAAAAAGGTAAAATCGTGGCGCTTGTCGGGCCATCCGGGGCTGGCAAGAGTACATTAGCTGACCTGCTGCCCCGTTTCTATGACGTGACCGACGGCGAGATTTTATTGGATGGAACCAATATAAAAGACTACCGCCTGCGCGACCTCCGCCGCCTGATGGGCATTGTGACGCAAGAGCCGATACTGTTCAACGACACCATTTTCAACAACATCGCCTTTGGGATGTCGGGCGTGACGCAGCAGGCCGTGGAGCAGGCCGCCCGCATCGCCCATGCCCACGATTTCATCCTCGAAACCCCCGACGGCTACCAGACCAATATTGGCGACCGGGGCGTGAAGCTCAGTGGCGGGCAGCGCCAGCGCCTCACCCTTGCTCGTGCAGTACTGGCCAACCCGCCCATCCTTATCCTTGACGAGGCCACCTCGGCACTGGATTCGGAATCGGAGCGGCTGGTGCAGGATGCCCTCGATGTGCTGATGCGGAACCGCACGAGCATCGTCATCGCCCACCGCCTTAGCACGGTGCAGCATGCCGACGAAATCGTGGTGATGAAGGATGGCCACATCATTGAGCGAGGCTCACATGACCAACTGATGCAGCGGGGTGGGGAGTACGGGAAATTGGTGGAGTTGCAGTCGTTCTAATTAACTGCCCATTCTTTTCAATGCGAGGAATTTCCCGTTCAAATGCTCGAAATCGCTGTCGGTGGTGAGCAGGGTGGCCTCCAAAAGGGAAGCAGTGGCGGCAATCCAAAGGTCGTTTTTGCCCATGTTGCGGGCGGAAAAACTGGCGACGAGGGTGGGATGCTTCCCTTGGCTGAAGGCGTCTATTTCGGCGTAGCGGTGGTGGAGTTCTTCAATGTTTACTTCGGAGATTAGCAGCTTTTGCAAGAGTTCTTCCAATCGAGAAATCCGTTTTTGACCCCACTTGCTTTGCATGGCAAACGAGCGAATTTCACCTATCGAAACTGCTGATATCCAAGTTTCGTTGGCTTCGGAAAACGGGTCAATTTTGTCCTCTACATCAGCCATAATGGCCGATTCACGGATGTAGTGGACAAGTATATTTGTGTCGAAGACGTATATCATTTTGTCAGCAGTGCCAGCATTTCTTCAATGGGTTCTTTAACATCCATCTCCTTTATTAGGCGCATAATTCCCTCCTTGTCGTGCTTGCCTGTCCAGCCCTGTTCGCGTTTCATTTCCTCTGGGTCAAACTTCTTCCGCATCGGCTTCGCCAACAGTTTTTTGTAGTCAATTGGGGCAGGCTTGATTTCAGCCGTCCCGTTCTTTTTGGCCGATTTTTCCTTTTTTTCCTTGATTTCTTTCAGCTCTTTTTCCAAAAAAGCCTCCAACTCATTGGAGTTCTCAATGACGGAAATCTGCTGTATGAGATGGAGTTTGTGCTCTGTGATATTGCCCATGCTGATTCGTTTTAAGCAATAAAGTTAAACGCTTTCCCAAAAAATTCCCAACCGAATCATTTCACCTTGTGAGGTACATATTCCTGTTCTTGTCCAACTCCCTAAAGAACGGGTCGCTCAAGTCCCGAATGAATTGTATCGCCTCGCCCGTGGATTTCATCTCCGGCCCAAGGTCTTTGCTCACTTCGGGGAACTTGTTGAACGAGAACACCGGCACCTTGATGGCATAGCCCTTCGGCTGCGGCTTGATGGTGAAATCCTTCAGCTTGTGGGTGCCGAGCATCACCTTCGTGGCGATTTTCAGGTAGGGAACCCCGTAGGCTTTCGCAATGAACGGCGTGGTGCGGCTGGCCCTTGGGTTAGCCTCAATGACATAGACCGTCTCTCCTTTGATGGCAAACTGGATGTTCAACAATCCCTTGATATTCAAGGCTTTGGCCAATTTTTCAGCGTACTCTACCATCGTGTTCACCGAGTTGACGGAAAGGCTGTAGGTCGGCAGCACGGCGTTGCTATCGCCAGAGTGGATACCCGCCGGCTCGATATGCTCCATGATGCCCATGACATGGATTTCGTCGCCATCGCAGATGAGGTCAATCTCGGCCTCCTTCGCCCGGTCAAGGAAGTGGTCAACGAGCACCTTGTTGTCGGGCATGTGCTTGAAGATGGACAGCACGTGCTGCTCCAGTTCCCGGTCGTTGATGACGATGCGCATGTCCTGACCGCCAAGAACGTAGCTGGGGCGCACCAGCACGGGGTAACTGATTTCGTTTGCTATCCGCAATGCTTCCGTCGCATCGTCGGCCACACCGTACTTAGGGTACGGGATGCCCAGTTCTTTCAACTTGTCGGAAAAAGCGCCCCGGTCTTCTGCCAAATCCATGTTCGGGAAGCTCGTGCCGATGATGGGGATGCCTTTTTTGTGAAACGTCTCCGCCAGTTTCAGGGCCGTTTGGCCACCAAGCTGCACGATGATGCCCTCTGGCTTTTCCAATTCGATGATTTCCTCCAAATGCTCCCAAAACACTGGCTCGAAATAGAGCTTGTCCGCCATGTCGAAGTCGGTGGAGACGGTCTCCGGGTTGCAATTGACCATGATGGCCTCGTAGCCGACTTCTTTGATGGCCAGTAGGCCGTGTACGCAGCAATAGTCGAACTCGATACCCTGTCCGATGCGGTTCGGGCCGCTGCCCAAGACGATGACTTTCTTCTTGCCTTCGACGGGTATGCTCTCGTTTTCGTGGTCGAAAGTCGAGTAGAAATAAGGCGTCTGCGCCTCGAACTCGGCAGCACAGGTGTCCACCATTTTATAGGTACGGCGGATGTTCTGCTTCTTGCGGGCCTTGGTCACGTCCTCCTCCTTCACCCGCATCAGCCAAGCGATTTGGGCATCGGAGTAGCCAACCTCTTTCAGTTCCCGGAAGAACTTTTCAGGAATATCGTCCGGCACGTTGTAGCGCATCAGGTCGTGCTCCATGTCAACCAAGCGCTTGATTTGCTTGATGAACCAAGGGTCAATCTTCGTGATTTTATGGATGCTTTTTTCTGGAACGCCCAAGCGCAATGCGTCCTTTAACCTAAAAATGCGGTCGTCGCTCGCCTTCTCCAGCCGTTCCATGATGTCCTCCGTGCGCACCCATTCCTTCATGTCGGCACCGAGGCCCATGCGCCCACTTTCGAGGCTTTGGCAAGCCTTCTGGAGGGCTTCGAGGAAGTTGCGGCCAATGGCCATCACCTCGCCCACCGACTTCATTTGCAGACCGAGGCGGGTGTCAGCACCGGGGAATTTCGAGAAATTCCAACGGGGCACCTTCACAATCACATAGTCGAGCGTCGGCTCGAAATAGGCGCTCGTACTCTTCGTAATCTGGTTTTTCAGTTCATCAAGGTTATAGCCAATAGCCAATTTTGCGGCAATCTTCGCAATGGGATAGCCCGTCGCCTTACTCGCCAATGCCGAGGAGCGACTCACCCGTGGATTGATTTCTATGACGATAAGCTCCTCTGTATCAGGGTTTTGCGAAAATTGAATATTGCAGCCTCCGGCAAAATTGCCCAAGGAGCGCATGGCCTTGATGGCCTGATTGCGCATTTCTTGGTAGCAAGTGTCGCTCAGGGTCATCGCTGGCGCAACAGTGATGCTGTCGCCCGTGTGGATGCCCATCGGGTCGAGGTTTTCCACCACGCAGATGATGACCACGTTGTCGTTGGCATCCCGCAACAACTCCAACTCGAATTCCTTCCAACCGAGCACCGCTTTTTCCACCAATACCTCGTGCGTGGGTGAGAGCGAAAGGCCCCGTCGCAACAGTTCGTCGAAGTCTTCTTCTTTGTGAACAAAAGCCGCACCCGTGCCGCCAAGCGTGTAGGATGGGCGAATCACGAGCGGGAAGCCGATTTCCTGCGCCCCTTCTTTTCCTTCCAGAAACGAGTTGGCAATTTTAGAAGGCGCCACGCCGAGGCCATTCTTAATCATGTGCAGCCGGAACGCCTCCCGGTTCTCCGTCAGTTCGATGGCGTCAATGTCCACGCCAATCATGCGGCAATTGTACTTCTGCCAAATGCCCAGTTTATCGGCCTCGATGGCGAGGTTGAGCGCCGTTTGGCCGCCCATCGTGGGCAGCACGGCATCAATGTGCCTTTCCTGCAAAATCTGCTCGATGCTCTCCACCGTCAGCGGCAGCAGATAGACGTGGTCGGCAGTGACCGGGTCGGTCATGATGGTGGCCGGGTTGGAGTTGATGAGGGTGACCTCGATTCCCTCCTCCCGCAGCGAGCGGCTGGCTTGGGAGCCGGAGTAGTCAAATTCGCAAGCTTGTCCGATAATGATTGGCCCGGAACCGATGATGAGGACGGACTTGATGGAAGTATCTTTTGGCATAGCTGTTTTTTGAGGGATGAGGGATGAGGGATGAGGGATGAAACGTGTGCTTCATTCCTCATCCCTCATCCCTCATCCCTTTTATGGCCTCTTTTGGCCTCGAAATGTCTGATTTTATTCGTTCCGGGGCGCAAAGGTAGGACGATTTTACTTGGCCAAGGTTAGAATGCGGTAAGAAAAAAGCCACCATTGGCATTCACCAAAGGCGGCTTTTTATTTTCAGAATTAACAAAAGCTGTGCTGCAAAGACTTGTCGGGTGATGTCTTGAGCATGGTCTATTATTTTAGACTTTAGAGTTGAGACAATAGATTTTAGAAAGGCTTCTACCCCATCTAATGTCTAAAGTCTGGTGTCTTATCTTTCTTTTTGACCTGACTTCCTTAGAAAATAATCTGTGTGTTCGGCAGCATAGCCTTCACCTCCGAAATCCACTGGCGGCCCATCGGGTTGTTCGACAGGTCGAGGATTTTCAGCGTCCCTGCGAGGTTGGCCAAGGATGCCGGGAGCTTGTCGATGTGGTTGTAGTTGACCCTCAACACCTTCAGGCTCTTCATGTTTCCGATTTCCTCCGGCAGGCTCGTCAGGTTGTTGTTCGTCAGGTTCAGCACCTCCAGGCTGTTCATCTGCGCTACCTCGGCGGGCAGGCTCGTCAAGGCGTTCCAGCGCAGGCTCAATTCCTTCAGCGACTTCATCTGAGCCACCTCGGCGGGCAACGTGCTCACGAAGTTCAGGTCCATGATGAGCTTCTTCAAGGAAACCAATTTGCCGACGCTGGCAGGCAGCGACTCAATGTGGTTGCGGGTGAGGTCCATCAGTTCGAGGCTGCCCATGCTGGCCGTGCCCTCTGGGAACTTCTCCAGCCAGTTGTGGCGGGCGAAGAGCTGGCGGCACTGCGACCACTGGCCAGCGTTCACCGTGATTTTGTCCAGCAGGTTGCTGTCCAACTTGATGACCTCGGCGTTGGAGACGAGCGCTTCCGTCGGCAGCTCGTACAGGCCCTGGCCCGTCAGGTCGAGCGCCTCGGCGGGGTTCACCCCTTTGGGGTTGGCGTTTACTGGCTCCGCAATGGCTGGGTTGAAGGCAAGTACATAAGGCGTGGCAGTTGCGAAGGCCAAGTCTTGCGCCTGAACGCTAACGAAATTGATGATGATGATTGCGATGATAGAAGCTATGGTTGTGAATTGCTTTTTCATGATTTGTAAGAATTGTCAAATGATTAAAAAATGATGATTTGATAGAGAAACCGTGGAAAACAGCGGCTGAAACCATCCTCGCCGGGCTGTTGCAACGCATTGATTTTTAAGTGCTTGCAACGCCTTCATTGCCTGAATGGCACACAGTTGCCGTGGCTGGCATACGTGGTGTTTCGAGTTCGTCATGTGGCCAAAACCAAGTGCTTTAGCAATGAAAGCCACATGGCTCGCAACTCGAAACTCACGACTCACAGCTCTCTTAGAAAATAATCTGCGTGTTGGGCAGCATGGCCTTCACCTCCGAAATCCACTGCTTGCCCATCGGGTTGTTCGACAGGTCGAGGATTTTCAGCGTGCCGGCGAGGTTGGCCAAGGATACTGGCAGCTTTTGGATGTTGTTGTAGTTGACCCTCAACACCTTCAGGCTCTTCATGTTGCCGATTTCCTCCGGCAGGCTCGTCAGGTTGTTGTTCGTCAGGTTCAGCACCTCCAGGCTGTTCATCTGCGCTACCTCGGCGGGCAGGCTCGTCAGGGCGTTCCAGCGCAGGCTCAGTTCCTTCAGCGACTTCATCTGAGCCACCTCGGCGGGCAGCGTACTCACGAAGTTCAGGTCCATGATGAGCTTCTTCAAGGAAACCAATTTGCCGACGCTGGCGGGCAGTGCGTCAATGTGGTTGCGGGTGAGGTCCATCAGCTCCAGGCTGCCCATACTGGCCGTGCCCTCTGGGAACTTCTCCAGCCAGTTGTGGCGGGCGAAGAGCTGGCGGCACTGCGACCACTGGCCAGCGTTCACCGTGATTTTGTCCAGCAGGTTGCTGTCCAACTTG
>WBZM01001158.1_pt1 | contig 28167 bp, 24 predicted proteins | sample 5204271 | NCBI WGS metagenome assembly WBZM01 (sample SAMN12344346, study PRJNA552823) | activated sludge metagenome | biome: Activated sludge suspended growth; feature: Nitrification reactor; material: Wastewater; isolation source: activated sludge from nitrification reactor of wastewater... | reverse complement strand
GCGGCACTCCGATGAAGGCGAAGACGAGCAGGCCGATGATCAGCCAGCGGTCCTGCGCGATCGGGAAGATTTGCTGGTCGTCGGCATACGAGGTCTTGAACTGGCCGTTTTCTCTATAAAGCATGGATCTGCTCCCCCGTTCAGACGCGGTCGATGATCTTCTCGCCGAACAGGCCCTGCGGCCTGAACAGCAGGAAGACCAGGGCAAGCTGGTAGGAGAACCAGATCTCGATTCCGCCGCCGATATGTGGGCCGAGATAGACTTCGGACAGCTTCTCGCCGACACCGATGATCAGGCCGCCGAGAATCGCGCCGGGAACCGAGGTCAACCCGCCCAGGATCACCACCGGCAGGGCGCGCAGCGCGACCGTCGCGAGCGAGAACTGAACGCCGAGTTTCGAACCCCAGATGACGCCGGCGACCAGAGCGACGACGCCGGCGACGCACCAGACGATGACCCAGATGCGGTTGAGCGGAATGCCGATCGATTGCGCCGCCTGATGATCGTCGGCCACGGCGCGCAGCGCGCGTCCGGTAGACGTCTTCTGGAAGAACAGCGTGAGCAGACCGACCAGAACGGCGGCGATCAGCGCGGCGACGAAATCCTCCTTGTTGATCAGCAGCCCGCCTTCGAACGTTCCTTCGAGGATCATCACCGGATCCTTCGGCATGCCGATATCGATCTTGTAGATGTCGCTGCCGAAAATGCTCGTGCCCAGCCCTTCCAGGATGTAGGCGATGCCGAGCGTTGCCATCAGCAGTGTTGCACCTTCCTGATTCACCAGGTGGCGCAGAACCAGGCGCTCGATCAGCCAGGCGACGGCGAACATCAGTCCGCCGGCGGCGAGAAAGGCGAGGATATTGCCGAGCAGCGCGTTGTCGATTCCCAGCCATCCGGGGATCCAGACGGCAAAGCGCGCCATGGCCAGCGCGGCAAACAGCACCATCGCGCCCTGGGCAAAGTTGAACACGCCGGAGGCCTTGAAAATCAGGACGAAGCCGAGCGCGACAAGCGAGTAGAGCATGCCGGCCATCAGGCCACCGATCAGTGTCTCGACAAAAAAGCCCATTTGTCTGCCCTCCTCAGTGGCCTGCGCCGAGATACGCGCTGACGACTTCCGGATTGCTGCGCACCGCATCCGGATCGCCGTCGCCAATCTTCTTGCCGTAATCGAGAACGACGACACGGTCGGAGATATCCATCACGACGCCCATGTCGTGTTCGATGAGGACGATCGTCGTACCGAACTGGTCGTTGACGTCGAGGATGAAGCGGCACATGTCCTGCTTTTCCTCGACGTTCATTCCGGCCATGGGCTCGTCGAGGAGCAGGATGCTCGGTTCCATGGCCAGCGCCCGACCGAGATCGACGCGTTTCTGCAGGCCGTATGGCAGGCGGCCGACCGGTGTCTTGCGGATGTGCTGGATTTCGAGAAAGTCGATCACTTCCTCGACCTTGGCCCGGTGCGCCAGTTCCTCGCGTCTGGCCGGTCCCCACCAGAGCGCCTGGAGGAGCAGATTCGTTCTGATCTTCAGGTTGCGGCCGGTCATGATGTTGTCGATGACGCTCATCCCCTTGAACAGCGCGATGTTCTGAAAGGTCCGCGAAATTCCCGCCTGCGCCGCCTTGTACGGATTCATCCGGGAGAAACGCCTGCCGCGCAGGACGATCTCGCCCTGCTGCGGGCGATAGACGCCGTTGATCACGTTCAGCATCGAACTCTTGCCGGCGCCGTTCGGGCCGATGATGGCGCGGATCTCGTGTTCGCGCACGTCGAAGGAAATGTCGGTCAGCGCCTTGACGCCGCCGAAGGCGAGCGAAACGTTTTTCAGGTCGAGAATGACCTCACCAATCTCTCGGCTCATCAGGCAGCCTTTCGCGCCAGCGGGAAGGTCCGCACGTCGCGGATCACCAGGTCGGCGGCGACCTTGCCCTGTCTTCCGTCCTCGAACTTGACGGCGGTCTCGATGAACTGACTCTGCCGGCCGGCGTACAGCGCTTCGATCAGCACGGCGTATTTCTCGGCGACGAAATTGCGCCGCACCTTGCGCGTACGCGTCAGCTCGTCGTCATCGGGGTCGAGTTCCTTGTGCAGGATCAGGAAACGATGGATCTGCGAATCGCCCAGGACGCCCTCGCCGACCAGTTCGCGATTGACCTGTTCGATGCACTCTTCGATCAGGCCATACACCTCGGGCTTCGCCGCCAGATCGGTATAGCCCGAGTAGGCGATGCCGCGCCGCTCGGCCCAGTTGCCGACGGCGCCGATGTCGATGTTGACGAAAGCGCAGACCATCGTCCGGCGATCGCCGAAAACGACCGCTTCCTTGATGTGCTGGAAGAACTTCAGCTTGTTCTCGATATAGTTCGGGGCGTACATCGCGCCGTTCGCCAGCTTGCCGACGTCCTTGGCGCGGTCGATGATCTTCAAGTGGCCGTCATCGTCGAACAGCCCGGCGTCGCCGGTCATGAAGTAACCGTCGGCGTTGATCGCCTCGGCCGTCGCGTCCGGGCGCCGATAGTACTCCTTGAGCAGCATCGCTCCCTTGACGAGAATTTCGCCGTTTTCGGCGATGCGCACCTCGACTCCCGGCGCCGGTCGGCCGACGCTGTCGAACTTGATCTGGCCGTCCGGCTGCAGGCAGACGTAGGCGCAGGTTTCCGTCTGTCCGTAGAGCTGCTTCAGGTTGATGCCGATCGAGCGGTAGAAGCGGAACAGATCCGGCCCGATCGCCGCTCCAGCGGTATACGCGACCCGGATGCGGCTCATGCCGAGGACGTTCTTCAGCGGGCCGTAGACCAGGACCCGGCCGAGCGCATAGCGCAGGCGGTCGGCCAGCCCGACCGGTCGCTGATCAAGGATTTCCGCTCCGCAGCGGCGGGCAACCGCCATGAAATAGTGAAACATCTTCTGTTTGACCCGGCTGGCATCCTCCATCCGGATCATCACCTGAGTGAGCAGGTTCTCGAACACGCGTGGTGGCGCAAAGTAGTAGGTCGGACCGATCTCGCGCAGATCGTTCATTACCGTCTCGGCCGACTCCGGGCAGTTGATCGTGAACCCGGCGACCATCGCCTGCGCATACGAGAACAGGTGGTCGCCGACCCAGGCCATCGGCAGGTAGGAGAGGATGTCCTCGGAATCGGTAAGGTCGTCGAAATCGACCCCACCCTGCGCCGCCGCGATGAAGGCGCGGTGGGTCAGGCGCACGCCTTTCGGTTTTCCGGTCGTTCCCGAAGTGTAGAGCATCACGCTCACATCGTCGGCGTGGCCACTGGCGATCGCTTCGGCGAGCAGGTCGGGGTGGTTGCGATGGTGGATCTTGCCCATCGCCATCAATTCGCGCACATCGTGAATGAAGGCTTGCGTGTAGTGCCGCATGCCGCGTGCGTCGTCGTAGAAGACATGTTCGAGGTGCGGCAGTTGCGCCTGGATCTCGAGCACCTTGTCGACCTGTTCCTGGTCCTCGACGAATGCGAAGCGGATTTCGCCGTCGAGCAGGACGAAGAGCAGTTCGTTCGCCACCGCGTCCTGGTAGAGCGGCACCGGCACGCCGCCCAAGCACTGTACGGCGGCCATCATCATGTACATGCGCGGCCGATTGTCGCCGACGATGGCCAGGTTTTCGCCGCGCGTGAAACCCATCTCGGCCAGACCGCAGGCCAGTGCGCGAACCTCGGCAGCCACCTCCAGCCAAGTCCAGCACTGCCAGATACCCAGATCCTTCTCGCGCATGGCCGTCTTGGACGCACGCACCTGCGCATGGTGAAACAGCAGGCGCGGAAAAGTATCCAGCGCCTGCGTCGAGGCCAGTTCCGGCATCTTGTCTCCTCCGGTGCTTTGACCGCCGAACCGGGCGGCCCGCTTACCCTACTTATCTGTCTGCTGCGATTCTAACCCCTTTTTTGTATCGACTCATTGTACGGTCGGCACGCCAAGCGGGCGAACTGCGCTGGCGCGGCAGAAGTTTGGGCAAGTCTAAGCGAGCGCATCACCGCTGATTGTCGTTCACGAGACAATTGGCGATCTTTCTGAGCAGCGAGCCGTCCATGGATTCACTCGATGAAATGCTGCAGGCGTCGGTCTGGGCCAGCGGACTGTCCGCTGACCAACTCGAGCAGATCAAGAAGGATTGCCTGGTGCGCACGATTCCGGCTGGCGGCTATGTCTGCATGCAAGGCGAGCCCGTCGAGCACTGGCTGGGAATCGTCGATGGGCTGGTCAAGATGGCGAGCAACTGGAGCAGCGGCAAGACGACGAGTTTCATCGGTCTGTCGAGCGGTAGCTGGTTCGGCGAAGGCTCGCTCCTCAAGGACGAAGTGCGGCGCTACGATGTGATCGCCCTGCGCGAGTCGCGCATCGTATACATGAAGCGCGCACGCTTTCAGGAGATGCTCGATCACAGTATCTCGTTCAACCGCTTCCTGCTAATGCAGCTCAACGAGCGTCTCGGTCAGTTCATCGGCATGCTCGAGCATGAAAGACTGCTCGATCCGGACGCCCGCCTTGCCCGCTGCCTGGCGTCGATGTTCAACCCGCTGCTCTATCCGGGCAGCAGCCTGACGCTGCGCATCTCGCAGGAGGAGATCGGCCTGCTGGCCGGAATGTCGCGCCAGCGCGTCAACCAGGCGCTGCACCGACTCGAAGAAGCCAGCCTTCTCCGGGTCGATTACGGAACGCTGACCATCCTCGATCTCGCCGGTCTGCGCCATTTCGGCGAGTAAGCAGACTGAGCGAGCGAGCGGCCGGGCGACCGAGGAAGGCGACGCGGCGCCGCTCGCCGCGCTCGTGGCGGCTGCTCCGGGCGCTGGAAATCGGTGGCGGAAGGCGTCGTGCAGCGCGAAAGTCGCAGAACGACGGAATTGAACAGGGCTTTTTTCTGGGGTAGTATTCGCCGCGGCGAGGAGACAGTCCTGTCAATACCTGGTCAATCCGCGGGAATCAACCGCTGCAAGAGAACAAAACAGGAGGATAAATAGAATGAGTAGCGTGATGTACGAGCGAATGCGGGTCAATCCCAAATTCCAGGAACTGGTTCGCAAGCGCGGCAGCTTCGCGTGGACGCTGGCGGCCATCGTGTTGGTCCTGTTCTACGGCTTCTTTCTGCTGGTCGCCTTCAGCCCGGCGCTGCTCGGGCAGAAGATTGCCGAGGGGTCGATGTGGCCGATCGGCTACACGATCGAGCTGTGCCTCTTCGTCTTCTTCTGGCTGACGACGGTCGTCTACGTCCGCCGCGCCAACGGCGAGTTCGACGAGCTGACCCAGCAACTGATCAAGGAAGCCCAAAAGGAGAAGCTATGATGTCGAGAGTCCTTTCCGCGCTTTCCCTGCTCCTCCTCCACGGCCTGGCCTTCGCCGGCCCGGCGATGGATGCCGGCGGTGCCAAGCAGGCGACCAACTGGCACGCCATCATCATGTTCCTGATCTTCGTCGCGATGACGATGGGGATCACCTACTGGGCCGCCAGCCGGACGAAGTCGACTGCCGACTTCTATACCGCCGGTGGCGGGATTACCGGCTTCCAGAACGGCTTGGCGATTGCCGGCGACTACATGTCGGCCGCCACGCTGCTCGGGCTGACGGCGATGGCCTACACCCAGGGTTATGACGCCTACATCTACATGCTGGCGTTCTTCGCCGGCTGGCCGATCATCCTCTTCCTGATGGCCGAGCGTTTGCGCAACCTGGGGCGGTTCACCTTTGCCGACATCACTTCGTATCGGCTCGACCAGGGCAAGGTGCGGACGATGGCCGCGATCTCGTCGCTGGTCGTCGTCGTCTTCTATCTGATTGCTCAGATGGTTGGTGCTGGTCAGTTGATCAAGCTGCTGTTTGGCCTGGACTACAACATCGCGATCTTCGTCGTCGGCATCCTGATGATGGTCTACGTCACCTTCGGCGGCATGGTGGCAACCACCTGGGTGCAGATCATCAAGGCGTGCATGTTGCTTTTCGGCGGTACGGTGACGTTGATCCTGGCCTACAGCCAGTTCGGCTTTTCCTTCACCGACCTGCTGCAGAAGGTGGAAGCGGTCCATAAGCTCGGTCCGAAACTGATGGCTCCGGGCAGTCTGCTCGCCGATCCGGTCACCGCCATCTCGCTCGGTCTGGGCCTGATGTTCGGTACGGCCGGCCTGCCGCACATCCTGATGCGCTTCTTCACCGTCGGCAACGCCAAGGAAGCGCGCAAATCGGTGCTCTACGCTTCCGGTTTCGTCGGCTTCTTCTTCAACGTCATCTTTCTGATGGGCTTGTGCGCGGTCATTATCGTCGGCCAGAACCCCGATTTCTTCGAAGGTGGCGAAGTCGGCAAGAAGCTGATCGGCGGCGGCAACATGGTCGCCATGCACCTGGCCAAGGCGGTCGGCGGCAACATGCTGCTCGGCTTCCTGGCGGCGGTCGCCTTTGCCACCATTCTGGCGGTCGTTGCCGGTCTGGCGCTGGCTGGCGCATCGGCCATCTCGCACGATATCTACGCCCGCGTCATTCGCAAGGGGCAGGCGACCGAGGCGGAAGAAATCCGCGTTTCGCGCTTCGCGACGATCGGCCTTGGCTTGCTGGCCATCGTTCTCGGCATCATGTTCGAGAAGATGAACATCGCGTTCATGGTCGGCCTGGCCTTCGGCGTCGCTGCTGCCGCGAACTTCCCGGTCCTCATCCTCTCGATGTACTGGAAGGGACTGAGCACGCGTGGCGCGCTCTGGGGTGGCTACGGCGGCGTCATTTCAGCCGTGCTCTTCGTGCTCTTCTCGAAGTCGGTGTGGGTCGACGTGCTGGGCAACAAGGCAGCTCTGTTCCCCTATACGCAGCCGGCCCTGTTCGCCATGCCGATCGCCTTCATCCTTGCCTACGTCATGTCGAAGAGCGACACGAGTGCGCGGGCGAAGGCTGAGTCCGACGCCTTCGAAGACCAGTACGTGCGTGCGCAGACCGGCTTTGGCGCTTCGGGTGCCAGCCACTAAGCGCAGGTCATCGTAAGCGACCAGCAGCAGCCCGCGGCGGCCAGGCAGTAGCCGCCGCGGCTGCGCAGAAACCGCCAGGCTGGGCAAGGTATGCCCAGCCTGGCGTTTTTTTTCTGGCTTGCGTTCGGCTCATCCGCGCTTGCGGCCGGCCACGCGGTGGCGCGCGACGGGCGCCGATCGGCAAGCTCGCCTACCGGCTGGTGGGCAGGCGGTAGTCGCGAAACATTTCGCGCAGGCGCAGTTTATGCAGCTTGCCGGTCGCGGTATGCGGGAGTTCGTCGACGAAAGCGACATCGTCGGGCAGCCACCACGGGCTTACCTTGCCGGCCAGAAACTCCAGCAGGCTGGCGCGCTCGAGCGCCTGGCCGACTTTTCTCACGACGATCAGCAATGGCCGTTCCTGCCACTTGGCGTGCGGCACGCCGATGACGGCGGCTTCGGCGACTGCCGGGTGGCCGATCGCTGCGTTTTCCAGGGCAATCGAAGAAATCCATTCGCCGCCCGACTTGATCACATCTTTCGAGCGGTCGGTGATCTGCATGTAGCCGTCAGGGTCGATGGTCGCCACATCGCCGGTATCGAAAAAGCCCGCATCGTCGAGCACGGCGGAATCGTCGTCGCGGTAGTAGCACCGGGCAATCCAAGGTCCGCGCACGAGCAGATGGCCGGCAGCGACGCCGTCGTGCGGCAAGCTGGCGAGCGCGTCGTCGACGATCTTCAGTTCGACGCCATACACCGCCCGCCCCTGCTTCTCCTGGAGGCTCAGTCGCTGGTCAAGCGAATACCCGGCGTGTTTGGGCAACAGATTGCACACCGTTCCAAGCGGCGACATCTCGGTCATTCCCCAGGCGTGTACGACGAAAGCGCCGAAGGTCGTCGCGAAGCGTTCGATCATTGCGCGCGGCGCCGCCGAGCCGCCGATCACGACGCGCCGCAGGCGGAGTTCGTCGGCCGGGTTCAGGCGTTCGCTGTCGACATGTTGCAGCAGCATCATCCACACCGTGGGAACGCCGAGCGCCAGCGTCACCTGCTCGTCGCGCAGCAGTTGATAGACGCTCTTGCCGTCGAGCGCCGGACCCGGCATGACCAGGCGGGCACCGCACATGGCGCCGGCGTAGGGCATGCCCCAGGCGTTGACATGAAACATCGGAACGACGAGCAGCGCCGTTTCGCTGCTGCCGATGGCCAGGCCGTCGGTCGCGCAGGCGGCCCAGGAGTGGAGTACCGACGAGCGGTGCGAGTAAAGGACGCCCTTCGGGTTGCCCGTCGTGCCGGAGGTGTAGCAGAGCGACGAAGCCGTGTTTTCGTCGAACTGCGGCCATTCGTAGTCACTCGTCTGCGCCGCCAGCAGATCTTCGTAGCAGAGCAGGCCGGGGATGCTGCACTCCGGAAAATGCGCGCGGTCGGTCATCACGACGAAGCCGCGGACGGTCGGCAAAACCTTGGCCAGCCGTTCGACCAGGGGTACGAAGCTGAGGTCGAAGAACAGCAACTGATCCTCGGCATGATTGACGATGTATTCGATCTGTTCGGGAAACAGGCGCGGGTTGATCGTGTGCAGGATCGCTCCCATGCCGGAAACGCCGTAATACAGTTCCATGTGCCGATAGCCGTTCCAGGCCAGCGTGGCGATGCGATCGCCACCGTGCACGCCAAGGCCCGCCAAGGCATTGGCCAGTTGCCTGGCGCGCCGGTGGATGTCGGCGTAGGTGCAGCGATGGATTGGTCCTTCGTTCGTGCGCGAAACGATTTCGCCGCCCGGATGAAAGCGCGCTGCGTGTTCGATCAGCGATGAAATGAGCAACGGTTGGTCCTGCATCAGTCCTTTCAACATTGGCTTCTCTCCAATTGGCATGGGCAGCGCTTGGCTGCAAGGGCAAGGCGTCGGTCAGCCCGCAGCGCGGTCGGTAGCGAACACGCGCCTCAGGCGATCGCGCGAAAGCGATGGATCAGCGGCGCCTGCGCGAGCAGTTCGCTGGCCAGGGCAATCGCTGCCGTAACGTGCGCAGAAGCCAGATGCGCGTCGGCCGCCGCCTGATCGCGCCATTGCTCGACGGTGACGAACTCGAGCGGATCGTCGTCGTTTTCGAACAGCTCGTAGCTCAGGCAACCGCTTTCGTTACGGCTTGGCGTGCACAGCTCGCGCAAAACCGAGCGCAGCGCCGCCTCCTGTCCAGCGCGCGCCTTGATTCTTGCCATGATTCTGATCATTCCTGCCTCCTTTCCCTCGCTTTATCGGCCCGAAAGGGCACAGCCGAATCTGTGCCGCACGCTGAAGATACGCTGGGCAGCGGCGATCGGATGCATGTCAGCGCCGCAGACGGTGCGGGCGACGAGGCGAGGCGGTGCGCAGGTCGCCCCCCGTTGATCGGCTGCCCGCCGTTGTTCCCGCTTCTCAGTAGGGCGCGCCCAGCGCCGCGCAAAGGAAGCTGATCAGCGGGGCGGCCTCGGCGAAGCGTCGCGCGGCCAGTGGAAGCAAGGCCTGATCGGTCGCCTCGGCAATCGCCAGCGGGGCGAGCGCGATGAAATCCTTGCGTTTGAGGTCGTCGATCGCCGGATGGTCGGTGGCGTAGCCGCGCGGCGGGCGGCTCAGGCACTCGCCGGCGAGCGCCCAGTGCGCGGCGAACTGGCGCTCGTCGCGCGCCGCGAACCAGCGTTCGGGGTGTTCGGCGATGTGCGTGCGGATGCGCGCCAGGGCGTCGGGCTCGGGGTGCCAGCACCCGGCGCCGAGGAAGCAGCCGTCGCTTGCGATATGCACGTAGAAGCCGGGCGCGTGCACGTCCTTGCCGAGCTGATGGCGAAAGTGGATGCCGATGTTCGTCTTGTACGGGCGTTTGTCGCGGGCGAAGCGCGTGTCGCGCTGCACGCGCATTAGCGAACCGCCGATCTTGCGGGCCTCGGCGCGAAAGTGTGGCGCAAAGCTTGCCAGCTCGGGCGCCATGGCCGCAATGAAGGCGAGCGCCGGTTCACGCACCAGGCTTTCATAACGCGCCTGATTGGCGGTAAACCACTCGCGGTTATTGTTTGCAGCAAGTTCGTCGAGGAAGCTGAGGGTAGCCTGGCTGAACATCGGCAGTCTCCTTGGCGGCAGTGAAATTGACGTTGGGTACTTCGCGCTTCGATTGTTGCGCGCACCGGCAGGCGTGTAAAGGCGCTTGCCAGCGCCGCCAGCGGGTGCGCGGCTGCTGCGCCCGGCTCACGCGGCTGGGCGGCTCGCCGCCAGCGCTGCCCAGTCGAGGCCGAAGCGCGCCAGGTACTTGCGCAAGCGGTCGGCGTCGTTCGCTTGGCTCTTCTGCAGGCGCGAAACGGCGAACAGCTTGCGGCCGGCTTCCGACAGGCTGGCTGAGCGGCGACAGACCTCGAGCACGCAGTTGAGCTGGCTACGCTCGAACAGGTCGAGTTCGTCGGCGCCGGCGCCGAGGAACTGTTCTGCCAGGTCGTCGCTTTGCTCATCCGCCCAGGCGCGGCGCAGGCGGGCGATTTCGTCGCGAACGTCGGCCTGGTTGATGCGTCCCGCTTCGGCCAGCGTTGCCAGGCGAGTCAGCGAGGCCGACAACTCGCGGAAATTGCCCCGCCAAAGCGCCTGCGGCGAACACGCGAAGGCAAGATAGACGCTGCGCGCCTCGGCGTTGAAGCGCACCTGCCGGCCTTGCTCGCGCGCATGACGTTCAAGTTCGAAATCGAGATTCGGCTCGATGTCCTCGAGGCGCGCGCTCAGGCCCGGCAGTTCGAAGGTCCACAGATTGATGCGCGCCAGCAGATCCTCGCGGAAACGCCCTTCGCGCACGCCGCGGCGCAGATCGCGATTAGTCCCGGCAATGAGCTGGAAGTCGCTGCCCGACTCGCGGTCGCTGCCGAGCGGAAAGAAGCGCTTTTCCTCGACCGCCTTGAGCAGCATCGCCTGTTCGTCCAGACCCAGTTCGCCGATCTCGTCGAGAAAGAGCAGACCACCGTCGGCTGCGCGCAGCAAGCCGATGCGCTCGCCTTGCGCGCCGGTGAAGGCGCCGCGCACATGCCCAAAAAGCGCTGACATCGCCGCGTCGCCACGCAGCGTGGCGCAGTTCACTTCGACGAAGCGTCCGCCAATGCGCTGCTTTTGCCGCTTCAATTCATACACCCGGCGCGCCAGAAAAGACTTGCCGGCGCCGGTCGGGCCAACCAGCAACAGCGGCGCGCGCGAGCGTCCGGCAACGCGCTCGAGGCGCTCGATCATCGCGTTGAAGTCAGCGTTGCGCGTTGCGATGCCGGATTTCAGGAAGACCTGCGTGTCCGCCTGTTCGTGGCGAAAGCGCTGCGCGATCTTGTCGTAGCGCGACAGGTCGAGGTCGATCAGCGCGTAGCTGCCCACACGCGCCGCCGCCTCTTCTCTCCCCTTTCGCGGTGGCGACATCTGCAGCAGGCGCGCCGGCAGGTAGCGCGTCTCGGCGAGCAGAAACCAGCAAATCTGCGCCACGTGCGTGCCGGTCGTGATGTGGATCAGGTAGTCCTCATCGTCCGTCGAGAACGGATAGGCGCGCGCAAAGTCGTGCAGCGTGGTGTACATTTCCTCGAAATCCCACGCATCACGCAAGCCGATTTCGACCCGGCAGACCTCGGTTCTCGGCGAAACCTCGGCGATATCGAGACTGACCCGCTCGGCCAGACCCCGGCTGCGCTCGTCGTGCAGCAGATGCAGGCGGTCGATCGGCAGATCGTCCTGCTGGCACAGCGCGACTGTTGGGCGCCACTTCGCCCAGCGCGTTGCCCCACGCCCACCGTAGTCGAGTTGCGTCCCGAGAAAACCGATGACCACCGTCTTCTTCATCTGCCTATCACTCCCGATAAATGCTTATCGAGAATTCTACTCATATCGATCTGCTGCGCCCATCCCGTGCTCTGCCCGGCGCGCGCTTTGTCGTTACCGATCAGTCCCTTGATCGATCGATGGCGGCGCGTCGCGGTCTGGCACAGGTTTCGCTGTACAGCAGCCGGGCAGCGCAGCACGCTGGGCGTCTGCAGCGGGTTCCCGCGGTCCACCTTGCTCCACGGCAGCCGATCGGTCGTTGTCGGCACACCCGGCAAAGCGCAGCTCAGGCCGCGTGAGACTGGTAGAGAAGATCGAGAGAAGAGACAATGAAAGCACAGGCCAACAAGGTTTCTCCCCGGAAAACGAATGCGCTGCGTAGTGGCAAGCAGCGACGGGCGGAGATCATCGCTGCCCGCCGCCGGCGCAAGACACTGCGGCTGGCCGCCGATCAGCGACAAAGCGTAGACCTGCGACCGCCCGGCAGCGCGGCGGTCAGCCCGGCGCTGCTGCGGCCGTACAACAGCTACGGCGAGCCCGAGTTCGTCCGCCGCGGCTACTACACTGACCTGGCGTTCCGCTGCGTAGACTGCGGCGCCGAGAGCATCTGGCGCGCAGAGCGTCAGAAATGGTGGTACGAAGTGGCGGCCGGCGACGTGTTCAGCACCGCGGTTCGCTGCGCCGCGTGTCGCGCTCGCGAGAGGGCGCGCAAGGCAGTCGCCCGTCAGGCGCAGATCGCCGGACAGCGGATCAGGAACTCGTCGGCGCTCGCCGACGTTGCCGAAGGACAGCGTGCGATCGCCGGGAACGCGCAATTCGCGCCGGAAGACCAAGGGAGCCAGGTATGAGCCAGAACAGCATCAGCGACGAAGCGGTCGAGATCGTCCGCTTGCCCGACGCTGCGCCAATCAAGATGTGGACGGTCGGCGTGCCGGTCGAGGACGCCGCGCGCCAGCAGTTGATCAACACCGCACGCATGCCCTTCATCTTTCGCCACCTGGCGGTGATGCCCGACGTGCATCTCGGCAAGGGTTCGACGATTGGCAGCGTCATCCCGACGCGCGGCGCCATCATTCCGGCGGCAGTCGGTGTCGACATCGGCTGCGGCATGATCGCCACGCGCACGACGCTCGCCGCCGCCGACCTGCCGGACAATCTGCACGGACTGCGCAGCGCCATCGAAAAGGCGGTGCCGCATGGTCGCACGGTCGGTCGCGGTCGGCGCGACGAAGGGAGCTGGGAGAACCCGCCGGAGTCGGTCAACGCGCTCTGGGGCCAACTGCTGCCGCGCTTCCAGCGCCTCGTCGAGAAGACGCCCAGCCTGAGAAACACCAATAACCACAAGCACCTGGGAACGTTGGGAACGGGCAACCACTTCATCGAAGTCTGCCTGGACGAAGCCGAGCAGGTCTGGTTCATGCTGCACTCGGGCTCGCGCGGCGTCGGCAACGCGATCGGCAGCAGGTTCATCGAACTGGCGCAGGCCGACATGCGGCAGCATATCGCCAACCTGCCCGACCGCGATCTGGCCTACCTGGAAGAGGGCAGCGCGCATTTTGCCGATTACCTGGAGGCGGTTGCCTGGGCGCAGGACTACGCGCGCTGCAACCGGGTGGCGATGATGAGCAACCTGATCACGGCGGCGCGCCGGGTGATCAGCAAGCCTTTCACCATCGATGTCGAAGCGGTGAACTGTCACCACAACTACGTGCAGAAGGAAACGCACTTCGCGAGCGAAGTTTTCGTCACGCGCAAGGGTGCGGTCTCGGCGCGGCGCGGCGAACTCGGCATCATTCCGGGCTCAATGGGGGCGCGCAGCTACATCGTGCGCGGCCTCGGCAACCCCGAGTCGTTCTGCTCTTGCAGCCACGGCGCCGGTCGTGTGATGAGCCGCAACGAAGCTCGCCGCCGCTTCACGGTCGCCGATCAGGAACGCACAACGGCGCACGTCGAATGCCGCAAGGACAAGGACGTGCTCGACGAGATCCCGCTCGCGTATAAGGACATCGACGCGGTGATGCATGCCCAGCGTTCGCTGGTCGAGGTGGTCCACACCCTGCGCCAGGTGGTGTGCGTGAAGGGGTGAACGAAGAGACCGGGAGATCATTGCGCGGCGCGACGGCGGCTTGGTCGCTGTGGGCAAATCCTTTCCGAACTTTCTCGTTCCCGGTGCCTGTCTTCATCTGCACCGGCCCTCAGCAGCCGCGCGCCTGAGGGCTGGCGCGATTTCCTGCAGCGTGATGACTCAGGCGTGTGCGGGGACGGGCGCAAGCGGAATCTGCAGCTCGAAAACGGTTACACCCTTGGCCGAGCGCACGCTCGCCACGCCACCGTGCGCCTGAATCAGCGAGCGCGTGATGGCCAGCCCCAGACCAACGCCTTCGGCAAGACGTTTGCGCGAAGGATCGGTACGGAAAAAGCGGTCGAAGAGACGCGGCAGATGCTCCGGCGGGATCGCCTCACCGGAGTTCTCGACCGCGATCGTTGCAATTCGATCGCCCTGCACGCCGATCCGGACCCGAACGTAGCCCCCGCGCGGCGTATGTCCGAAGGCATTCGACAGCAAGTTGCCGATCGCCCGGCGCAGCATCAAACGGTCGCCACCCGCAGTCGCGTTTCCTTCCACCGTCAAGGTGACGCCGTTCTCCTCGGCGAGCGCTTCGTAAAAGGATGCGAGCGCTTCTGCCTCCGCCCGCAGGTCGACCGTTTCGAGATGCGGAACCACCAGATCGTTGTCGGCCTTGGCGAGAAACAGCATGTCGGCGATCATTTTTCCCATACGTTCCAGTTCTTCCGCATTGGACGCGAGGACGTCCTGGTATTCGTCGACCGTCCTGGCACGCGACAGCATGACCTGGGTCTGCGTCAGCAGGGTGCTCACCGGCGTGCGCAGCTCGTGGGCGATATCCGACGAAAAGTCAGACAATCGCCGGAAAGAATCCTCCAGACGCGACAGCATCTGGTTCAGCGTGTCGGCCAGGTCCACCAGTTCCACCGGGATCGCTTCGGTAGGGAGCCGGGAATGCAGCCGATCCGCCGTAATCGCGGCAGCTTCGCGCTTGATCGCATGCAGGGGCGCCAGCCCGCGTCTGACCGCCATCCACCCGAGCAGTCCGGTAATCAGAGCGGCGAGGACGACAACCGACCACAGCGTGCTGCGGAACGAACGCATGAAATGCTCATGGTGGGAGATGTCGGTCGCCACCGCGACTACAACCGGCTGCGCGTCCTCGATGCCAGTCCGAACCGTTTGCGAAATCCCGCGCAAGGGTACGCCGTCCTTCGCTTTCCAGATGATCGGACGCGCGTTCGGCGTATCGGAAGTGTTCGCAAGCAGCGCTTGTGGAAACTCGCCACCGTGGGTAAGGAACAGGGTCTGTCCCGAAGCTGCCACGACGGCAACTGCCAGACCGTGATGGCCGACCAGAGAGTCATCCAGTTGTTGCGGCAAAGCCTGCAGATCGCTGGCCAGACGAATCTTTTCCAGGGCGTGCCGGGTCAGCTCCATCTTGCCTTGCAGCACCTCCATGTCCTGCTCGTCAAAATGGCGCTCGACCAGGTTGCCGATCAACAGCCCAAGCACCAGCAGCACGGCGGCCGAGGCCGAAGCGAACAGCAGGGTCAGGCGAAAAGTGATCGATCGGCGTCCGGCGGGCTTCACTCGGCAATCTCCAGCACGTAGCCCATGCCGCGCACGGTGCGGATCAGCTTGGGTTCGAAACCGTCGTCGACTTTTGCCCGCAAGCGGCGCATCGCCACCTCGATCACATTGGAATCGCTGTCGAAGTTGATGTCCCAGACCTGCGAGGCGATCAGCGAGCGCGGCAAGACCTCGCCCTGGCGACGCAACAGCAGTTCCAGCAGGGCGAATTCCTTGGCGGTCAGATCGATTCGCTTGCCCGCACGGGTGGCCCGCCGTCGCATCAGGTCGAGTTCGAGATTGGCCATGCGCAGGTACTCGGACTCCTTCGCCTGGCTGCCGCGCCGCAGGTGGATGCGCACGCGCGCCAGCAGTTCCGCAAAAGCGAAAGGCTTCACCATGTAGTCGTCGGCCCCCAGCTCCAGGCCACGAACGCGTTCCTGCACCTGATCGCGCGCTGTCAGAAAGAGCACCGGCATGTCCTTGCCGGCCCGACGAATACCTTGCAGTACGGCCCAGCCGTCGATGCCGGGCAGCATGACATCCAGGATCGCCAGATCATAGGCATCGGTCAGCGCGAGATGCAGCCCGTCCAGGCCGTCGCGCGCCAGGTCGACGACGAAGCCGGCCTCGCTCAAACCTTGTCGCAAGTAATCCCCGGTTTTGATTTCGTCTTCGACCACCAGTATTTTCATGAGCATGAAGTTTAGACACTCGCGGTCGCCGGCGGATGTGAGCGGTCCCTGGCCGGCGCAAAAAATTCCGAAAAGTGGAGAAAAGGACGTGCTATGACGATGGAAATCGTGAGGTCGCCGCGCCCTGCTTGCACATGGTTTGTCGGCAAGCAGCGCGCGGCGACCCATGAGGGATCATCTTCGATCCCGGACTTTTCCTCATGTCTCGCGCTGCCAACGTTTGCTCGGCAAAGTACGACGGATTCGGGTGCGCCCCCTCCTTGCCGTCGCGCGATTCCTGAAGGTCCTTCTAGTCCGCGCGGTGTGGTGCGAGATCTTGCTGCCCGATCATACCTGTTCGCGCCCTGGAGAAAGGTTCCCAGGATCAGCGCAGGGCTTTTCGCTCAATGGCTGCGCATGCAATTTCTCGGGCTTCGCGTGCGCGACGCCTGCCACCCGATATCCGGTCGATTCGTAATGCCTTTTCCCGGGCGGGATCAGCGTTTGCAGTGCTGAGCAGCCCGGCATCGACCGGCGTAGCTTCGATTTCCTATCCTTCATCCTTCAGAAAGGCAGGAAGGAGGTTATGCGCAGGCCGATGACCTGGTTGCGCTTGGCGCCGTTCCAGCCGCCATCCTTGGCGAGGAGAGTATCGCCGCTACTGCTGTATAGGTCATAGGTCAGGCCGAGGGTGGCCACCGGGTGTATTTTGTAGTTGAGTGTCAGTTCGCTGACGTAAGTGTAATCGCCCTTGGCGCCCCGCGAATAGGGCGTATGGCTGCTGCCGACGCGCGTTGCGGATTGCGAGAGCAGGGCATAGAACTGACCGCGGTCGTAACGCACACCGGCCAGATAGTTGAGATCCTCCAGTTGTCCCGCACCCCGTGCGTAGCTGAGGCGGCCAAAACCGGCCCAATGTTGGTCGAAGCGATAGCTGGCTGTTGCCATCACGGCATCGACCTTCGGCGCTTTGTCGCCCGGACCCGGCCAGACGGCATCCTTGTCGTAGTGGTGGAAGGCGTCGATATGGTTGAGTGTCAATTGGTAGTGCTGCTTCTGGTCCTGATAATTCACTTCCAGGACGTAGGCCAGGTCGCCCTTGAACAGGTTGCGGCCGGCGTCTAGGGTTTCGCGATTACCGAAGGCGTCGCCGGCGATTCCGGTCAGCGCCAGGCCGTTGCCGTAATCCCGTTTGGCGACCAGGGCGAGGGAAGGAAAGGGCGGGGCGACGACACGAGTGGCGGCGTTTGCATAGTCGTTGCCATGCAGCAGGTCACCGGCAAAGAGGGGATCGGCAAGATACCAGTTGGCGGTATCGATCTTGCCGAACATCAGTAAGGTGCCGTTCTTGTCGTAGGTGGCAGCCAGCTCGTGCAGGCCGGATTTTTCATTGACAGCCTTGCCGCGATGATCTGTGGTTTCCACGGTATTGACGCCGAAGGTCATCGGGTTGGTCAAGGAATAGGCATTCCCGGCACCCAGTGTGCGGCTGTCACTGTAGGCTGCCATCCAGGTCCAGTCGCCGCTTTTGAACGACAACTGGAGAAAGTCGCTCAGTCGGGCGCCGCGCCGCGTAACCAGATTGGCCCGGTCCGGGCTGGGCTGGCTACGTAGAGCTGCCTTGCTGAAGTGTGACGTTATTGACAAAGAGGCCACGCCAGCCGTCGCCAGGGGATTCCGCTTCGGCCTGGGCTGCGCCAGCGAGCGGCAGGCTGAGTGTCGTGGCGAACAGGCCGATGATTCCCCGTGTGTTCCTGATGTGCATGGTGTCCCTCCAGGTACGCATTCAATCCTCACACGTTGGCATATCAGCATACCTTTCACAGAGCTGGACGCGTTTGTTTGGACGGAAAGGCTTTTCGATAGATGACGGAAGTTTAAACACTCGCGGTTGCCGGCGGATGCCAGGGGCGCTCGGCCGGGGCAAAAAAGGGGAATTTCGAAAAGTGCAAAACATGGACTCGACATGACATGGGAGTCGTGAGGTCGCCGCGCGCTGTCGACGTTTGCTTGCTGCTCTCGAAATGGCTCTCCTTCCTTTTGCGGGCGGTGCCAGCACGTTCCCGCCGAACCTTCGTTGAAGGGCTGATCGGCTGCCTCCTTAACCGGGACGGCTCGGTCACGCGTGCCATCGGGGCCATTCGAGCAGCCAATGCTGGGTCACGCTGGCTGTGGTCGTTCGCATCCGGCTGGGCTCGGTACTGACGGTGCCGATGCGCTCACGGCTGCTCGAAGATTCGGGGCAGCGCGGCAAGCTCTGGGGGGAACGCGAGTTGATGAACTCAGTCCGAGGACACGTCAAGGGGGTGTGTGCCTGCTGATCGATGCCTGGTTCATGCGGCGCCGTCTGATTCCGCCCTTGGTCGAACAACAGGTCCGCATCATCGGGCAGGTGCGGCGAGATACGGTCTTGTTGCTTCCGCCCGGACCCGAGCCGAAACGCCAAGAACGCAAGCGCAGATACGGCCAGCGGGTCGATGGTGATGCTCGAAACCTTGCCGGCGCAGGAGATAAAACGGATGTGGTGCGGTGAGGTGCAGCGGGTTCGGGTGCGCTCCCTCATCGCCATGCGCGATTCCTGAGGGGCTTCCAGTCGGCGCGGTGTGGTGCGAAACATTCGTGTCCGATTAGACCTGTTCGCGCCCACGCTTGATTCTGGCGACCGAGACCGACTTGTCGGCCCAACAGGTGGTGGAGATTTACGCCGAGCGCCGGGGGATCGTTCCCTTGTTTCACCATCTGAAGCGCCGGTGGGAACTAACCAGGCGGTGGCAACGGCGCGAAGCCTGCGCTCGAACGGTGGATGCAGCTTCGCTCCACCGCTTAAGCCTTGGCGCAACTGCTCGCCCTGCTGTGGCGGGAGTGCTTTCCACGGATGGCCATCACGCTCCGCAGAGAAGGTGCCGTGACGGCAGCGTGGTTTTTCGCTCAATGGCTGCACATGCAATCTCTCGGACTGCCGGCGCGCGACGCCTGCGACCCGAGCTTCGGTGAATTCGTAATGCCCGTTCCCGCGCAGGATCGGCGTTTGCAGTGCTGAGTCCCCTGACCCGGCCTCGACCGGCGCGGAAAAATGCCAAGCTCGTTTTGCCCAGCCATCGCCAGCGAGGAAACCGCGGCCGGCGGGAAAGGCGAGTGTCTGAACGTCAGTTCATGAGCGTTCTCCCGTGTTGCGCGTGGCGCCATTCTGCGCCGGCAGTCCAGGCAATCCCGCCAGATTACAGAAATGTAATCTGGCGGTCAGTATGCGGTCAGGCGCGCTTGCGCAGAATTCGCTCGTCGTCGAACAGGAGCGAATGCTGTGGAAAATCATGCCCAGAATTTTCAGGATGGTGCGCGCCGTCGGCGCATCCGGTTTCTCGCTGCGCTGCACACATGAATTCGATCGTCTCTCGCCAACTGAGGCTGGTGGCGATTCTTGCTGTCGGCGTGCTCGCCGGCTTTTCCGCCCAGGCGGCAGAAGGGCAGACATCCGGACTGGCGAGCGCCGTGGACCAAGCCTGGCGCCTGAACCCTCAGGCCGCCGGGCTGGATGCCCGCGAGGCTGAAGCGCGTGCCGCGCAGGATCTTGCGGCTGGACTGACCCCCGAGCCCGGTTCGCTCAGCATCGGCAACTTGAGCGACCGCTTCAACCGCAATCAAGGCAAGCAGGAATTCGAGCTCGAACTGGCGGTTCCGCTGTGGCTGCCCGGCCAGAAAACGGCGCGCGAAGCCGAGGCGGCGAGCCAACTCGACGAAATTCTCGCCAAGCGTGCCGCCCTGCGTCTGGAGGTCGGTGGCGAACTGCGGGAAGCCTGGTGGGCGTTGGCAGCGGCACGCAGCGCCAAGCTGATGGCGTCGCGTCGCCTGGAAACTGCCCGCGCTCTGGAAAGCGATGTCATGCGGCGTTACAGGGTTGGCGAACTGTCGCGCATCGATGCCAACCTCGCGCAAACCGAGACGCATGCCGCCAATGCCGAGTGGGTCGAAGCGCAGGCAACGCTGCTCCAGGCCGAGCAGGCCGTACAAACCCTCACCGGTTCGCCAGCCCCGATGAATCTCGACGAAGAGTCCCCGACAGGGCGACGACTGATCGATGAAAGCGGCGATTCAGCCGCGTCGCATCCCTTGTTGGCGGTCACCGCCGCCGCCGCGCGCAGCGCTCGTGCGCGCGCCAAAGTCGCGGATGAGTCGCGTCGCGCCGCGCCGGAGCTGGCGCTGCGCGTCGTGCGCGAGCGCGGCGACTTTGCCGAGTCCTATTCCAGCAGCGTCGGCATCAAACTCAAGATCCCGTTCTCGTCAGGCTCGCAAGTGCGTCGGCAAAGCGCGGCGGCGCAGGCCGAGGCGAATCAGGCGGAGACCGACTTGCTGCGTACGCAGACCCGCATCCGGCTCGACGCCGAGCGCGCGCAGCGCAACCTGCAATCAGCCGAACGTCAGTTGGCCATGGCGCACGAGCGCCGCCAGCTTTCCGCGGAAAACCTGCGTCTTGCCGAGAAAGCCTTCGCGCTGGGCGCATCCGATCTGGCGAGCTTGCTGCGCATCCGCGCCGCCGCCTTTGATGCCGAAGCCTTCCTCGACCGCCAGCGCGTCGCCCGCGCCGCCGCGATCTCGCGTTTGAACCAAGCCATGGGAGTCTTGCCGTGAAACATGCCGTTGCCGTTGCTCTGTTTTTCGTGGCCGCCTCGGCATTCGGCCACGGTGGAGAGGACCACGGCGCGCCACCGTCGCCCGTCACCCAGTCGGTCGAACCGCGTGCCGCCACGGCAAGCGAGGATTTTGAGCTCGTCGTGTCGCTCGAAGGCAAGAAGCTGGTGCTCTATGTCGATCGTTTCGCCAGCAACGAACCCGTGCCGCAGGCAAAGGTGGAAATCGACGGCGCCGGGCTCAAGGGCGTGGCCAGCGAAACGACACCGGGAACTTACGTACTCGAGCTGAGCACGCCGCTGCCGCCGGCCAAACATTCGCTGACCATCAGTATTGAGGCGAGCGATAACGCCGATCTCCTTTCCGCCACGCTGGATACCTCGAGCGCGGTGACGACTGAAGTGCATGCGCACGGCTGGAGCGAGTGGGTCGTCTGGGCTTTGTCGGGAGCGCTGCTGCTGGTCACCGGAATAGCATTTGCCGTCCGGCGGAACAAACGCGCGGAGCAGGGGGTTTGATGATGCGCAAGATCGATTTGCCGGTACTGCTCACCGCACTGATCTTGGGGTTGAGCGCGGGAAACGCCCTGGCTCACGGCGACGAAGATCACAGTCAGGACGCCAAGAAGAAGACACCGGCCGCCGCGACACCGGCAGCAAGCAGCCGGGCAACTGCGGGGGCAACTGCGGGCGCAACCGCGGCACCGCAGCGACTGGCCGACGGCAGCCTGTTCGTGCCGAAGCCGGTCCAACGCCAACTGGGTCTGCGCACGCAAGTGGTGCGTATCGCCGAACTGGCGGCGACGATCGAATTGAATGGCCGGGTCGTTCCCGATCCGGAAACCAGCGGGCGGGTGCAGGCCATGTTTGCTGGCAGCGTGATTCCCGGTCCAAAAGGCATGCCGACGGCCGGGCGGAAGGTTGCCAAGGGCGAAATCCTGGCCTACCTGCGCCCGATCAGCGGCGCCATCGAGCGTGCCAACCAGAAAGCCAGCCTGGCCGAACTCGAAGCGCAACTGGCGATCGCCAAGGGCAAGCTGAAGCGCTTCGAGCAGCTCGAAGGCGCCGTGCCCCAGAGGGAGATCGAGGCCGCGCGCATCGAGCACGCCGCCTTGCAGCAACGGCGGGCGTATGTGCGCGCCAGCATCGACTCGGCCGAACCGCTGGCGGCGCCGGTGGCCGGCATCGTCAGCGCCTCGCACCACTTGCTGGCCGGACAGGTAGTCGACGCCAAGGAAGTGCTGTTCGAGATCGTCGATCCCTCCCGCCTTGCTGTGGAAGCGCTGGCCTACGATTTCGGCATCGCCAAGACGCTGGTATCCGCCAGCGGCCTGGCGGAACAAACCGCACTCGAACTCAAATTCGTCGGTGGCGGGCAGCAATTGCGCGAGCAGGCTTTGCCCCTGCTGTTTCGCATCGCCAACCGCAACGCGGCGGTAGCCGTCGGTCAGCCGGTCAAGGTGATCGCGCGCACCGCGCAAGGCGTCAAGGGGGTGACCGCGCCGCGGACGGCGCTGACAAGAACAGGCGCCGGCGAGACCGCGGTCTGGGTGCATAGCGAAGCCGAGCGCTTCGTTGCGCGCCGGATTCGCCACCAGTCGCTCGATGCGGCGAACGTCGCCATCCTCGATGGCCTGCACGACGGCGAGCGCGTGGTGACCGTCGGCGCCGGATTGCTCGCACAGCTCAGGTAAGCGCGCCCATGTTCGCCTACATCATTCACGCCGCACTCAGGCAGCGCTTGATCGTGCTCGGCATGTCGTTGCTGCTGATCCTCTACGGCGCGATCACCCTGCGCCAGATGCCGGTCGACGTTTTCCCCGACCTCAACAAGCCGACCGTGACCTTGATGATCGAGGCCGGCGGAATGGCCCCGGAAGAAGTCGAACAACGCGTCACCTTCCCGGTCGAGTCGAGCATGAACGGCATGCCGGGCGTGACGCGCGTCCGCTCGGTCTCGGGCATCGGTCTGTCGATCATCTACGTCGAGTTCGAATGGGGCTCGGACATCTACCGCAACCGCCAGCAGATTGCCGAACGACTGAATCTGGTGCGCGAAGCCCTGCCGCCCGGCATCGTGCCGCAGCTCGGGCCGATCTCGTCGATCATGGGCGAGATACTGCTCATTGCGCTGCCGGCCGATCCCGACAAGATCAGCCCGATGGCCGTCCGCGAATACGCGGACTGGGTGATGCGACCGCGTCTCTTGACGATTCCCGGGGTCGCCCAGGTCATCCCGATCGGCGGCGAGGTACGGCAATACCGGGTCGAGATCCGGCCGGCGCAACTGCAGGCGCTGGGGATAGAACGCGAGAAGCTGGAAAGCGCGCTGAAGGATTTCGGCGCCAACACCAGCGGCGGCTTTCTCGAAGCCCAGGGGCGCGAATACCTGATCCGCCAGATCGGGCGCAGCTCACGCATCGAAGACCTGCAGAATCTCGTCGTCGCCGTGAAAAGCGGCCAGCCCATTCTGCTTCGGCAGGTCGCCGACGTGCAGCTCGCGCCGGCTCTCAAGCGTGGCGACGGCAGCTACAAGGGCAAGCCGGCGGTGATTCTGTCGGTGCAGAAACAGCCGGCCGCCGACAGCGTCAGGCTGACCCGCGAGGTCGAGAAGGCCATCGCCGAACTCGGCGCGAGCCTGCCCAAGGGCTTCGCAGCGCCCTCGTTCCTGTTCAAGCAGGCTGACTTCATCGAGCATTCGGTTAACAACGTCGAGGAGGCGTTGCGCGACGGCGCCATCCTGGTCGCCGTGATCCTTTTCATGTTCCTGCTCAACGTGCGCACGACGCTGATTTCGCTGATGGCGATTCCGGTGTCGCTGCTGATCACGGCACTCGTGTTCCGTTACTTCGGCCTGTCGATCAACACCATGACGCTGGGCGGCTTGGCCATCGCCATCGGCGAGCTGGTCGATGACGCAGTCGTCGGCGTCGAGAACGTGCTTCGGCGATTGAAGCTGAATCGAGCCGCCGACGCGCCGCTTCCGGTTGTCGAAGTGATTGCTGCCGCGACGCTGGAGGTACGTTCCGCCATCGTCTATGCGACCGTGATCATCGTTCTCGTGTTCGTGCCGCTGTTCGTCCTGCCGGGGATCGAGGGCCGGCTGTTCACGCCGCTCGGCGTCGCCTACATCGTCTCGATTCTCGCCAGCATGATCGTTTCGGTAACGCTGACGCCGGTCATGGCCTACTACCTGCTGCCGTCGATGAAGCAGCTCCACGCCGGCGACAGCCCGTTGGTGAGCTGGCTCAAGCGCTGGGATGCCCGGCTTCTGCACTGGTCATTCGGCCACGCGCGCCGCCTGCTGGCGGGTGCCGTGCTCCTGGTCGTCATCGTCGCGGCGAGCGTGCCCTTCTTTCCGCGCTCGTTCCTGCCGCCGTTCAACGAGGGCACGCTGACCGTCAACGTCCTGCTCAATCCCGGCACTTCGCTCGCCGAATCCAGCGCCATCGGCACCCTCGCCGAGCACCTGGTGATGCAGGTGCCGGAAGTCACGCAGGTTGGCCGGCGCACCGGCCGTGCCGAGCTGGACGAGCATGCGGAAGGCGTGCACTACACAGAAATGGACGTGGACCTGAAGGCCTCGGCGCGCAGTCGCGACGAGATCATCGCCGACATCCGGAGCCGTCTGGCCAGCCTGCCGGCCGCTTCCAACGTCGGTCAGCCGATTTCGCACCGACTCGATCACCTGCTTTCCGGTGTGCGCGCCCAGATTGCGCTGAAGATCTACGGCGACGATCTCGATACCCTGCGCGGCCTGGCGACTGAAATGCGTGAGCGGCTGGCGCGGATTCCCGGCGTGGCCGATCTGCAGATCGAAAAACAGGTGCTGATCCCGCAGGTCAAGATCCGGCTGGATTACGAGCAGGCGGCACGCTATGGCGTAGCGCCCGGCAACCTGTTGCGTGGACTGCAACAGATGATCGAGGGCGAGAAGATCACTCAGATCATCGAAGGCAACCGCCGCTTCGATCTCCTGTTGCGCTTGCCGGAGTCTGCGCGCGGGCCGCAGGCCTTGGCCGAACTTCTCATCGAGACGCCGACCGGCTACGTCCCCTTGTCCAAGATCGCCAGCGTCGAGGAAAGCGATGGTCCCAATCAGGTCAGCCGCGAGAACTCCCGCCGCCGCATCGTGCTTTCCGCCAATACCGACGGCCGCGACATGTCGAAGGTGATCGCCGACATCCGCGCCGAACTGGCCGCCAAGCCCATGCCCGAGGGCTATTTCACTGCGCTCGAAGGGCAGTTCCAGGCACAGGAGCAGGCCGCCGAACTGATCACCTTGCTCGCGCTGGTGTCGCTGACGATGATCTTCATGGTGCTCTACAGCCGCTATCGCTCGATCGCGCTGACCCTGATCATCATGGGTAACATCCCGCTGGCACTGATCGGTAGCGTGCTCGCCCTGTGGATTTCCGGGCAGCCGCTGTCGGTCGCTGCTCTGGTCGGTTTCATCACGCTGACCGGCATCGCCACACGCAACGGCATCCTCAAGATCAGCCACTACATCAACCTGTGCGCCTTCGAAGGCGAACGTTTCGGCGAGCACCTGATCGTGCGCGGATCGCTCGAGCGTCTGACGCCCGTCCTGATGACCGCGCTGGTCGCTGCCTTCGCGCTGCTGCCGCTGCTGCTCTCCGCCGATGCCCCGGGCAAGGAAGTCCTGCATCCGGTCGCCGTCGTCATCTTCGGCGGACTGGTCAGTTCGACCCTGCTCGATACACTGCTCACCCCGGTGATGTTCTGGCTCTGGGGGCAAGAGCCATTGCAGCGTTTGCTCGCCAGCTCGGAAAAAGAAAGTTTCTGACCCTGTTCATCACGCAAGGAGAGTCCCCATGAAGAAAACCCTGTTCCTGATCGCCGCCGCCAGTGCCTTGGCTCTGACCAGCCCGGCGTCGCTGGCCCACACCGACGATGTCCTCAATACCCAGAAAGCGCCCAATGGCGGTCAGTTGCGCATGGCCGGCGCGTATCACTTCGAGTTGGTCGTGGCCAAGGACAGCAAGGAAGCGAAAGACAACCCGGTGCTCGTCTATGTCACCGACCACGCTGGCGCGAAAGTCCCGACCAGCGGGGCCAGCGGGACGGCGACCCTGCTCGCCGGCAAGCTCAAGTCGAGCGCGACGCTGGCGCCGGATGGCGACAATCGGCTCAAGGGCATCGCCAGGTACGTGTCGACGCCGGACATGAAGGTCGTCGTCTCGATCAGCTTCCCGGGCAAGCCTGCCGAACAGGCGCGCTTCACACCGCTCGCCGTCGCCAAGGATGGACATGCGGATCACCAGCATTGAAGCGGGAAGCCCTCCGCAGCGAGCGCCAGCAGAAGGCACCGAGCACGCGAATGTCATCTCCGGGTCGGCTTGCTGTCCGGATGAATGCGTCAGACTGCTCCCGCCCGTCTGCTGCGCGCGCTGACCCGCCGCGCTGTGCTCGAGCCGGCAGACGCCGAGGCGATGGCGAACTGGGATCACGATGGCGGCTTCTCGCTCGACGCCAGCGTGCGTATCGAAGCGGCGGACTGCCAGGACCTGGAACGGCTGCTGCGGCATTGCGCTCGACCCGCCTTTGCGCTGGAGCGTCTGCGTGAAATCGACGCCGAAGACCTGGTCCATGCGAGCGTCAAGCCGGGTCCTGGCGGCCGCGTCAGCTTGATGCTCACGCCGCTCGTCTCGCGGCCAACCTCAAAGTGGTCGCCGTGAGCCGGCGTGAAGATGGATGTCCTTGAAGTCTGGATGTTCTTCGAGAGAGTGATAACGAGCTGGCGTTTCTTCGCTGCTTGGTTCTAGTTTGGTTTCCTTTCCAGCCCGTGTGGTAGCCTGTCCTGTGGTGAGGCAGGAGGCGACGTGTGATGGTCAGAGCGAAGCAGGACCCCTGCGTGAATCGCGGTCGGGCGTTCGTTCCGGACAGGCGTAACGCGCGGCACCAGCCTTATTGCGGGGCGGCGACATGCAGGGCGCCGAGCAGGCGGGCCAGCCAAGCCAGATGGCTCGCCAAGAACCCCGACTATCACCGCGGACGGGAAGCGGTGACGCGGGTCCGTACCTGGAGGCAGGATCACCCGGGATACCGCCGCGGCACGCGTGCGCCGGCTGCCGAGGCCGCCCCGACGCCCCCGCTACAAGATTTCTTGAACGCCCAACCAGCTGTTCTGATTGGCTTAATTGCTTATATCTGGGGGAGCACGTGACAAGATGACATCGCTTCGGCACTGACCCGGCAGCTACAACTGGGACAGGACATCCGAGGAGGCACACATGAACAGTCCGACGAAGCGGCCATTGAATCCGCAACGCCAGCGCCAGGTGCCCGCGCACTTCAGCCGGCTCGATCATTGGCTGGTGCGGAACACTACATCGAGAAGGCTGACGTCTGCGCCTGGGCGCTGTACCTGTTTCTCGTCAGTGTCGCCGACGCCTGCGGCCTTTCCTGCTACAGCGAGGCCAGCCTCTGCCGTCGGCTGCAGATCGATGCCGGTCGGCTGGCCCGCGCTCGCCGGGACTTGATCGCCCTCGACCTGATCGCCTACTTTATGCCGGTCGCTGACAACAGTCAGCGGACGGCCTGCTTCAAGGAGCGGGCAGCCATTCTATGCAGCCGCTGCGGGGCGGTCATGCTCATCGTCAAAACGCGCATTCCTCCGCTGTTCCCGGAGCCGAAACCCATTCCCTGGCTGCCGTGGGAGCACGCTGATCGTGTAGGCAAATGATCTCTCCAGTCTCACTGCAGTTCAGCGCCCGCACGCTGAGAACCCGGCTCGCCTTGTTGCGTCGGCCCTGAATCGGGGGTTCTTCCCCCGTCACCGCTCAAATGGCGCGCCTCCGGCCACAACGGCAGGCTTTCGACGCCCGTTGAAGCGCTCGCCAAACCGGCAGAACACCCAACCGGGCCATATCCCAAAAACATATTTTCTATGGGGCTCGACCAGCTCCGCCGGGCTCGTCCAACAAACGGTTCAGATCGCGGCTTCGCGCGATCTAACCCTATTCGTCAGGCATGGCCTTATGCTTGCGGACGTTGAGTTTCCGGTAAATTTGCGGTCAGTTTAAGGCTCATATCTCGCCGATCCACGAGCTTGCAACCCGGTCGTTTTTGGCGCTCCCGAAGGTCGGCCACCATTTCATTTAGGCTATTGTGATGTTGGGCGGCATAAGCATCCCGGTTCCGCCAAACCTCGGCGATAATTTCATCGCGATAAATCATCGTTATCCTCCGGCAAGAGTTCCAATGGTGTGCAGATTTCCGGGTAAGAGTACCCGGCGGTAGCGCAAATCGCACGAATGATAGGTTTCCTGGTAGCGTTGTCGATATGTCGGCAATTCCAAGTCAGCAGATAATCCATGCCATGAACCGCCGCCACCGCGACATGCAATGCATCGGCTTTGGCAACCTCGGGTATCCCTCAATGCTCTCAACCTAGCACGCCATAGGCATAATTGCATCAACGGCCGGCAAATCGGTTGCACCTCGGGCAGGTACCCGGC